>OFFZ01001206.1_pt1 | contig 14520 bp, 9 predicted proteins | sample 1521631 | NCBI WGS metagenome assembly OFFZ01 (sample SAMEA3504102, study PRJEB24116) | mouse gut metagenome | biome: mouse gut; feature: mouse-associated habitat; material: faeces | place: Denmark | collected 2011 | reverse complement strand
CCGTCCTCACCTCCGCCACGCTGGCCGTAGGCGAGGACTTTCGCCGCTTCAAAGAGGAAACTGGCCTGCTGACCGACAGCCGCGTTACGGAGTCTGTTGCGCTTTCGCCCTTCGACTACCAGCAGAATTGTCTGCTGTACTTACCTCAATTTCCGCCCAGGCAGAAAGCTGCCGCCTATTATGACGAATTGGCGAAGGAGATCGCCGCCCTGCTGGATGCGGCCCAGGGGCACGCCCTGGCGCTGTTCACATCCTACGCCGCTATGTCGGCAGTGAAGGAGCGTCTGCCGGACCACGGTCTGCGCTATCCGCTGTTCACCATGGGCCGCAGCACCATCCATACTACCGAGCAGTTCAAGGCCAGCCCTGGCAGTGTGCTGCTGGCGGCGGGGGCCGCCTGGGAGGGCTTCGACTTCCCCGGCGACTGTGTGTCCCTGCTGATCATCCCCCGCCTGCCCTTCGCCGTCCCGGACGCTCTGAAGGAAAAAGAGAGGGAGAATCATCCCTCCCTTCGGCTGTTCATTCGGGCGGTGGTGGTACCGGAGATGCAGATCAAGCTGAAGCAGGGATTCGGGCGGGCCATCCGTACCGAGACCGACACCTGCGTGGTGGCCATCCTGGATGAACGGGCCGCCAAGGGCAAGCGCTACAGCAAGGATGTGCTGGCTGCCCTGCCGGAGATGTCCGTCACCGGCAGCCTGGAGGATGTGGCACGGTTTATCCGGACGGTAAAAAGTGATACCTATTTTATGGAGGCAGCATCATGAATAAGAAAAAGGCAAAGCGTGACACCAGCGATGAGAAGATCGTAGAACTCCGCATCGCTGGTCATCCTGTTACTCTCAGCTTTGCGGTGGAGCCAAATGCTACGGCTGCCCAGCGAGTCCGCAACTGTCTGATCGATTCCTATATCCGACAAAACGCGGCGGATCACAGGGCCGCATAACAGAAAAGACGGCGCTGAAAATCTCCGTTTACTTTCCGCTGAAAATTCGCTATAATAAAAGAAACTGATGCAAGGAGGACGGAATATGGAGCAGAAATATATTCTTCGGCTCTATGATACAGACTTGCTGACGTTCTCCCTGTCCGAGCATGGTATCGAGGGCCTGAAAGCCGAGATCCATGAGATCAACCAGGGGGAACGCAGCCGGTTCCCGCTGGATATGGAACTGAGCAATGCGGGACTGCTGAAGTGGCTGCAGCGGCGGGTGATCCCGAAGAACCGCACTTACGTTGCCGAGATCCTCAAAACCTTTGGCCTGAGCGTCAACGATACCAGAGGGATCATTGATGTGTGCAAGGGCCTGTCCCTGAACGACAGTTTCTGGGTCGTACCCCAGGGTTTTGCAGGAACCTTCGCACAGTATAACTTGTATGAGAATCGGTTCTCGGAAATCCTGTCCCTGGTGGCCTATACGGGAATTGGGCAGAGCGATGCCGCCTTTACCACCTCGCCGGAGCTAACCACCAATGGGATGCTGCCCAAGGGCTGGAGGTTTATCGAGGGGGATGGAATTTACCTGTACAAAGGAGGCACTTCCGGCGCGGCCAATACCGGAAATGAGCCATACAGTGAGTTTTACGCCAGCCAGATCGCCCAGGCCATGGGCCTGCACGCGGTGCGCTACGAGCTGGAGAACTGGAAGGGCATCCTGGCTTCCCGGTGCAGGCTGTTTACAGACATTGACACAGCGTACATCCCCATTGGGCGTATCGTCCGGGAGGGCGGGCTGAAAGCCTGCCTGGAGTATTATGAAAAGCTGGGACCGGAAGCCTATGAGGAAATCAAAAGTATGCTGGTGTTCGATGCGGTGATCTACAATGAAGATCGCCACTTCGGCAACTTTGGTGTCCTGCGGGACAACCACAGCGGTGCGCTGCTGGGAGCCGCCCCGGTGTTCGATAATGGGCTTTCGCTGTTCAATTTCGCTATGCCGGAGGACTGGAAGGACCTGGACAGCTACGCCAAGACACGTGGAACGGCCTATGGGATCAGCTTTGAGAGCGTCTGCCAGGAGGTCATGGGACCAGTCCAGGCGCGACAGCTCCGGGGGCTGATTGGATTTACATTCCAGCGCCATCCCAAGCTGAATCTCCCGGAGGAACGCTTACTGGCGATAGAACGTCATGTGCAAAAACGGGTGCGGCAGCTCTTGGACCTGACGCCGGTTCGGGAAAAGGTAAAAAAGCGTCCTGGGCAGGAGCGGTGAGAAGCGGAAAAAGCCCTTCAAAAAGAAAATCATGTGCAGAAAGCGGCGTTGTCTAAATCGTTGGACGGCGCCGCTTTCCGCATATTTAACCAATGAATGTGTTCGGGAAAACCAGTGGATTTTAGGCGTAGGATGTGAGATAATTCGCTTGGCGAAAGCCAACAGCACCTTGAAAATTTTATATTGACAGGTGTCCGATTCTCTCACACATCCGAAAATAATTTTGAGAGGACGGATACAAATGGCTGAAAGAGTTTGTTGTTTATATCGTGTTTCCACAACCAAGCAGGTCGACCATGACGACATGAATCAGGCGGACATCCCGGTACAGCGCAAAGCCTGCCGGGAGTTTGCCGGGAAAATGGGCTGGACCATCGTAGGCGAAGAACAGGAGGCTGGCGTGTCCGGCTACAAGGTCAGCGCCAATGATCGGGACAAGCTGCAGCTCATCAAGAAAAAGGCCGAACAGGGCAAGTTCGATATCCTGCTGGTATTCATGTTTGACCGCCTTGGGCGTAAATCAGACGAGACTCCCTTTGTGGTCGAGTGGTTTGTTAAAAAGGGCATCCGGGTATGGAGTGTCAACGAGGGAGAGCAGCGGTTCGAATGCCACACCGACCGCCTGACCAATTACATCCGCTACTGGCAGGCAGACGGCGAGAGCCAGAAAACCTCCATCCGCACCAAGACTGCCCTGGGCCAGATGGTACAGGATGGCCGGTTCCGCGGCGGCAGCGCACCCTACGGCTACCGGCTGGCCCCCAGCGGGATACTCAACAAGAGAAAGCATGAGGTCTACAAGCTGGAGATTGATGAGGATGAGGCCCGTGTGGTTCGTATGATGTTCAACCTGTGCGTGGGGTCAGGATATGGCCGGTGTAAAATTGCCAACCTGATCAGTGGCCAGGGCATCCAGACGCGGACCGGCGGCAACTGGCATGAGGCCACGGTAGGCCACATCCTGCATAACATCACATATATGGGAATCCTTCGGAGCGGCGAGAGTCAGTCGGAAGTGTTCCCGGAACTCCAGATTATTGATCCTGAGACATTCGAGCTGGCACAGAAGCTGATGGCGGAGCGAGTTAATGAGTACAACGAACAGCGCACCCTGCCCCGGAACACCAGCGGACAGTCAATGCTCTCCGGCAATGTGTTCTGCGGCCACTGCGGCGGCAGGCTCACCTTGACTACCAACGGAACGGTTCGGAAAAATGTTGATGGAACGGAAGTGGCCCGCAGGCGAATCCGCTATGTCTGCTATAATAAGACCCGTCACCGCATCGACTGCAATGGGCAGACAGGCTACACGATGCACATCCTGGATGGTATGGTGACCGAGATCCTGCATCAGATCTTTGACAGGATGAAAGCCGTCCGCGAGGACGAAATTGTCTCCCGGACGCAAATGAATGTCACAACGGGGATCAAGGATCAGCTGGCCGCCGCAAAACGGGAGTTCGCCAAGGCCACCAAGGAATATGAGTCTGTGAAATCGAAGCTGATGGCCATTATTCGGGGCGAGAGCAGTCTGCCGGAAAGTGTGATCTCCGAAATGGCCGAGGAGGCCAAGCAGAAAATGATGGCCGCCAGCGAAAAGGTATGCGCCTTGAACGCGGAAATGGATCGGAGCAACAGCCGCACCGATGAGATCAGGAAAGACTACCAGACCATCCTGAAGTGGTCGGAGATGTTCGACAGCAGCGACATGGCGGTCAAGAAGATGATCGTTGGCTACCTGATCAAAAAGGTGTGCGTTTACTCCAACTACCGACTCCACATCGAGTTCAACATCAACTTCGCGCAGTTCGAGCTGGGGCTGGATATCCCAAACGAATACCAGGCACAGGATCTGGCATAAAAGAAAAAGCCCCACCCACGACAGGACAAACTCATTCAGCGCCTCTACTTGACAGCAAGGCCCAACACGATTACAAAGTGAATCGAGAGAACCTTATGTCAGTTCAGTGGAGAGATACCTCGAAAAAGCCCATGCGGGGGTGTTTTACCGATAACTCGGGAGAGCGCTTGAATGGCATTCAAGAGGTCAGCGGTTCGATCCCGCTTATCTCCACAAAAAAGAAGGACTTATGTAGCCAATGTGGTACATAGGTCCTTCTTCTATATCACAAAAAAGAGAGCGGATATTTGATTCGCAATTGGGACTTGTATTATAGCGAGGAATCATGTAAAATAATGGTGGATATGTCCGTGTTCCCTACCTCGAACATGTTTTCTTTTTCGCCCGCTTTGGGGGGCTTGGTTTTTTATGCCCTTTTGGGGGATAGTACTCAAGTTACACTGTTTCAACCTTTCCTCTATGCGAAAAGATATTATGAGCGTTTCGCATTGAGGGTTGAAATTTGGAGAAAAATGCTGTAATATGAAACAAAGGAAAGAGCAAGGGCGTAAGCGTCAAATTAGCCATCCCCGCAGAGAGGCGTAGCGCTAAGACCAAGCCTCCAGGTGTGCGCCCAGCAGCCAACCACCCGGGGATTTCCCGGTAGCTTATGGTAGCCTTAGGCCCTTTTCTCTGGCTCGTGGAGCACTTGGAGGGTGGTCTCATCCACGCACCCCACATCTCCCCAGATGTCGGTGCAGCTCTTCGTACACAGGCATCAGATAGGATAAAGGCTTACTATACTATACAAATAGGTTTTGAGGATTTTTATAAGTATATACGCAACCCCCGATACCGTATGTTAGGAGGGATAAAAATGGCGGGAAATATCGGAAAGCATATGCATTGGGCCACATTCTTGTTTGCATCCCTTGTTTGCTGCAGTTGCTTCAGAAAGTCAACTGTGCCTAAGCGGGAGAAGGATGCGCGATGCAAACGTAGAGGAACATCTGCTGCAATTTGGGCAGTGTTGATATCGGTTTGTTTGAGCGGCTGTGCGGATAAGCGTCCAATAATGTCTCCCCCGCAAGATTGTTTGGAACATGTTGCAAAACCAGATATTGTAACGGTTCCCGAAAGTGTCGGGGTATACATTGACACTACGCCATCTATGAAAGGATTTTTGACAAGCCCGGAGGGATCGTCATCACTTTATTCCTTGTGCCTGCATGAGATGGGAAAGTTGGTTACAGGTAAATATAACCAGTTATCATACTATCGGGTTGATACTCCGCTCTGGCCGGTTGAGGACACGGTAGATGTGTTCGAGGAAGCGAGAAAGGATTACTACTACTATGACAGCAGATATTTCCCCGAGATATATGCAATAAAGGAAGAAGAAAAGGATAGAGATGTAGAGATCGGATATGATAGTTTGTGTCTGACAACGGCGCTGAATGAGGGAACCAATCAGGATCTATTCATCCTTGTTACGGATTTCTATGAAAATAGCTCAAACAATAATGCAAATGTTAATAAACTTATTGCAAAGATCAATGAGCTTGCAAGTTCGGGTGATGGAAAAATATTTGGTTTAATTGGAGTAAAATCAGCTTTTTCAGGTGAAATTTATGACACCGGCCCGAATGGGGAGTCAGTCAGCTATGGAACAAAACCCGGGGTAACAGAATTCAGATCGTTTTATATTATTTTGCGGGGATATCCGCAACACGTACAGTCCTTCTATGATAACATGATGGAACGTTTAGAGAGCCTTGGGGCGCAGAAGGAAGTCGATTATACAGGTTGTCTCTTTTATAAAAGAGACTTCGTTGAGCTGGATTATACCGCTCTAATCGGATGTGTCAATCAACCTACGCCGAGGAAAGAGTTTTTATGGCCCTACGGAGCGGATATAGTGGTCAAAGATACCAATGGGCAGGTGGGGGAGACCGCAATTCCTGCCTATAATTATAAAAAATATTACCCGCGGGGTCAACAGGAGGAAAGCGACAATAGAATGCTATATTTTGCTTACTCTATTGGCAAGGCGTATCAGGAGGAATTTCACTCATTAATCAGTGAAATTCCTCAAAAGGAGACGATGGAGTTCTATCCAGGCTCTCCCAAGGAAGTCTATATAATTACTTGCAATACAGAAGATATAAAGGCGACCCGATGGAATGGGACGGATACTTTCGACGAAACGACAAGTATAGGATATGATTGTTTTGAGGTAAAACAAATCTATTATGATGTTGATGATGAATCCCTATATGTTGCAATTCGCTTGGAGGATACGAAGTTTACAGAAGGCTTTTGGCGTCTCCAGTGGAAAAGCATACTGGACACAGCAGAGGAGTTGGAACCTTGGTGGGAACAGTGGCACAGCCCCAGTGGAGCGAATGTTGATTACAGCAAAACAGAACGACTAAAGGATTATATAGAACCTATTCTTAAAGAAATGCATTGCAGTGAGCAAAATATTATAAGCGGAGTAGCATATTTAAACATAAAGGAGTAATAGGAGTGGAGAAAAATACACGTAATGTATGGCAGTCCTTGGGAAGTATCCAGGGTATGAGACTGGAAAATTTTGTAAGAGAAGCCTGTTGGCTTGCTGTACTAGCCATCTGCTGCTTTGTTATACAAAGCACCGTCACTGAACAATACAGCTTGATTGGAAGCGAGTGGAGTATACGTTATTTCCAGAGCAGTATCATATATGGAACAGTTTACATGGCAATTCTGACCATCCTTTGGTGGATGGGGACAACAAACGAGTGGGATCAGGGAGCTGCCGTTCGGAATTTCTTTGAGCAGTACACTGTGGTTTGCTCACTGATTTTTGATGTTCTTGCATGTGTTGGCATAGTATTAATCTACTTTTTTTGCGGAGGACATGGGATTTACGCTCCTAACGGGTACCCTTATCCTCTGAATTGCATCTATATGTTGCCGGCAGTATTTATCTCCGCAATGTATGCCCTTCCTCCAGTCAACGTGAAAAATGTTATTGTCCGTGGGGAGGGGCGCAGATACCTCCTATATAGGATTTTGCTTTCTGTCATAGCTGCAGTGGTTGCTGTTGGTGTTTTCATGTTTGACTTTTTTGAAATAGGCTAGTAGATAGGGTAAGGAGGGGTGCAATATGAAGTATATTTTCTTTATTGGGGGGTCTGGAGCAAGAGCTTACAAGGCTTTTCTGCACGCCTGCGCAGCGGGGATTATTCACGAGGATAAAGTAGAGGTTATTTTGTTAGACGCGGATTCACAAAATGATGCCTGCAAGACGAGCTGTATGTTATTCGACATATATCAGCAGCACCGTAATATGCTCTGTGCTACGCAATTTGACAGTCCGGCGTTTCGCTGCGATGTTCGGATGAAGTGGAATAAACCTATTTCGCCGGTTGTGGAGGACATCGCGCATCTGGAGCAAGTAACAGGCGGAATGAACACTAATATACGAAAGCGAGTCCTAAAATGGTTTTACAGCGAGGAAGAGAGGATTCAAGATCTTGAAAAAGGCTTTTATGCTCATCCCAATATTGGTTGCATATTTTTCCAGGATTTTGGTGGTAATCAATATCTGGACCGTTTCATAGATAGTATTACGCAAGATTTGAAAACAAATGAAGACACGCGCATTATTATTGTGGGGTCCGTGTTTGGAGGTACAGGTGCGGCAGGTATCCCGAGTGTCCTGAAGATACTGGAGGAACGGTGCAAAAAGGAGAACATCTCTCGCGGCACACTGGCTGTTGGCGCAGTTCTTATTGCTCCGTATTTTAAGGTGGCAAAAAAAGAGAAACGTGGGTCTTCGAGTATCATTATTGACAGTGATAATTTCTTTGGCAATACAAGAGCAGCTCTCGATTATTATCGATTCATCTCAAATAAATTTGAAAAAATTTATTTGGTAGGGCAAAAGAATCTGGATTTAGTCAATCCCGACTATGCAGACGGGGGAGAAAAGCAAGACAATAAACCACACATTGTTGAAGTGTTTGCAGCAATGGCAATAAAGGATTTTTTAGCGGGCGGTTCTGGTGAAACAAAATTAGTTGGGCATGTGATGGATCGAAATGAGAACCAGCAAATTACGTGGGCTTCTCTTGATCCGGACTTTTATAACTTAGTTGACATGGCTCGTACACAGACAATCCTTGAAACAGCCATCTATCCATATATCAGCGGGAAAGCGTATCCGTCCTCACGCCGTGGAACCGGGATGTATCAATGGTACAAAATTTATAATATTGACTCAGCCGCCAGCCAACAGAGTTTGGATAAAATGCGGCAGTATACAGATGCATTCCTGGAATGGCTGTATCTCCTGCAATACAGTTATGCAGAGGGGCAGGATGAGCTGCTTGGGGACAAGGGAACTGCGTTATTCAATACCGAACTTCTCGCCAACCTCCACCACTGCATAAAGTCTCGCAATACACGCAATGTACGGGAGTCTATAGGTCACGAAAAGCAGGGATGGCGAAAATATCAAGAAGATTTTAATAACCTGGTGGAAACAGCGGAAAAAATTGAATTTGTAGCAGAAAAAATCATTGTGATATTATCAGGACTGGGAGTAGTTCCAGCATCGTTTGCTAATCTTGGGATTGTGGGACTTTTTTTGAAGTTATTTAGTTTGGCACAGCACAAACAAATTGAGGAGAAAAAATTATGATTTGGAAAAAATATCCCCGTATGAAGGATGTCATAGCAGAGATTCCAAGCAATAATGGTATTCAATATTCCGACTATGCCATTCCAGATGTATACGGGAAAATGCTGCAATTGTATTTTGCGTTATACGATTCCAACGAGCAGCGGCGATATAGGACCAGTGAAGTGAATCTGTGGCGGGGGCTTATTACGATTATTGCGTTGCAGCAACATCTGCGTCTCCCGCTATCCTGGGAGAAAGTTATTGTCCCCAAAAGCAGTTTGGGAGAAGCCAGGAATATCCTAGATATAGCGCTTCAGCGTCCACCGCAGGAACCCGAGCGAATGTTGTTCCCGCAGCAGGAGGCACAGTGGAATGGCGATGAATTTTATGTTCTTAAATGGACCGATAAAAATGAACAAGAAATAGATCTGCTGCTTTACTCCCCTTTTACCTTGGTTTACCCTGTGGCTGACTGGCGTTCGATTTTTGGACTTTTTGAAGAAATAAAATGGTTTGACAGGGACCAACAACTGTTTTCGCGGCCCGAAAACAAACTGAGTACTCACGAAAAGCGGATTGTCTATTACTGGCTGGAAAAAACGCATGAACACTTCAATAATAGTATGAATGAGGCACAGCGGACAATAGAACAACAGTTGAGCCGCTTCAAAGAAGATTTAAAGATTACATTGAACAGCGAAGACAGGTCCCAGCGATTCCGCCTTACTGAAATTGGAAGTACAGATGCCGGACCAGAAGAACTGTTCACCTGCTTGCGGAATACAGTCACTGCTGTTTTGCCTGTTACAGACGAATTCCAAGATACTCCTTTTTGTAGCAATGATCTTTTTTCTGATCAGATATGTTATATTCAAGCAGAAAAGAATCCGTTTGCAAATTGTCTGTATGCTGACAGCTACAAGATTAAATCACATCCAAACTGGTATGCTTTCTTGCCTGTTAACCCAGCCCTTCGTAATATCCTGACACAGCAGAATCAAGATATCAAAATAGATATGCAGTGGCAGGATGGTCCCGGAGGTGAACATATCCATGTAACACTGTTGCTGTGTGGCGAAAAATATGATAATGACTATCGGGTTTCAACAACATCAACGTCCCAAAAATATACTGCAGTACCATATACAAAAAATCAGACAGATGAAAAATCAATGCCCTTGGTAGCAGTATGGCCTAACAAAATCGGGCAGGCATGGAAAAAGCATTATGTTATGATAGATGGTAGTGGCTGTGACTCTGGATATCTCAAGATTGTCGATCAGAATGAAGTCACCTGCGGTTCCAATCCGTATGTTGTTTTGACCAACTATGCACCCACGGTAATCCCTATCGCAAAAAAGCTGCGCAACAACGAGGGAGAGGTTTCTGTTGGAATGATTACGCCAAAGTTGGATACGCCCAGAATAAATCCGGCGCTTATTTCTGCTGATGTAGCTATAGACTTTGGTACAAGCTCAACGCAGGTATTTGCAAGAATTGATCAGGGTGACGAACCAATCAATATCGCAGAAGACGAACCTCTGTTGGTGATCGATTACAAAGATGACACGCATGATGAGAATATACAAAATCAATATATGATGCGTGATTACTTTATTCCGCCGCACGATTATGCACGAGGAGCTTCAAGCACATTGTTTTCTGTATATCGGAGAATTGGTAACCTGATGCATACTGTCAATCCAGTTCTTGATGGTGTGATTTATCAGCCGGGAGCGGTGGATATCGTGGATATCGCAGAGAATAGCAAAGGTTGTTTGATGCAAAACCTAAAATGGGACGTAAGAAACAGCAGAGCGTATTATGTTGCGTTCATGAAACAGCTCTTTCTCCACATCGTTGTCCTGCTTTATGCGAGAGGCGTTACATCCATCACATGGAAATATGCGCTTCCTGAAAATATGGACGAACCAAGCAAAGATGAGGTTAGAAAAATCTGGGGCGAGGAATTGAAGAAATACTTAGACGAGATTGCTGAAGGGATCCACTGTGAAATAAACAGTGATCTCACTGAGAGTGAGGCAGCTTCGCGTTATTTTTTATTTTCAAGAGACAGGCCGGTACATGCAGGAAAAGGATACCTTGTAGTTGATATTGGCGGTGGTAGCACAGACACTGCACTGTGGCAGGGAGAGGGTCGGAGTGCACACATGAAATGGCATTCCTCCATTAACACCGCTGGCCGCAAAATGTTCACCCGCTGGATTGCAAACAGCTTACGGGAGTTATGTTCAGCGTTGCCAGATGAAAAAATCGGCGCAGAGACTGAACTAATCTTAAATATGGAATCTGCTACGCAAAGTACTCTGGTCGAAATGATGTTGCATGCCCACTATAATAAACTACTGACACACTACCGTCAAGAGTGCAGGAATAACAGCGATACCTGGGGAATGGAGTTATGTGCCCATATAACCAAGGCAATATCCATGCTCCTGTTTGCTCTTGGTTACCAAATTGGAATTTTTTTATCGAAAGAGAAGTTTAAGATACCGGACGGCTTGGGCGAATTTGTAATTGCGTTTGGCGGCAGAGGTTCCAATATGCTAGGATGGTGCAATTGTGACTACGGTCCGCTCAAAGAAATGTTTTGTGAGGGCGTAAAAGCAGGTGGGGGTAGACTGCTCCCAGATGAAGTTCGAATAGAAGTCAGCCTATTCCCCAAGATTGAAGTTGCAAAAGGCCTTTTGATACGTAGAAGTTGTGAAGAACAATCACCGCTAGATCCCGTTGATATAACTATGACCGCCGAAAAATATGTGGATGCAGTGGAGAAATTTCAAGCAGCATTTAAAAAAATATTCCGTGCTGGTCAAGATGGAACCCCTCCTGCTTTCATGCAGCAAAATGTTGATCCCAATGTTTTAGCTGCTCAGATTGAACATCATGTGGGAGATAAAAATCGGATTGTGAATGTATTTATGGAAACTATTTATGATGGTTTGGCAGAATAGTGTTAGGTTGCATCAGATTTGAAGGAAGGATTGTATTATGGAAAATTTCATGCGTAGATTTTTCGTCCTATGGAAGATGCTGATCAATATGCGGTGTCTCCGTAATCATGCTATTTTCCTAATTACAGCGGTGCTGTTCTGCACTGTCCTTACTGGCTGTGTCCACGCAAAGGCACCTAACAGCTATACAATCCCTGAAAACTCGCAGGATTTTAAGGAAAACGTACAGCCACCTCCAATGGATTGTGAACAGGATTCTGTAGGCAGTATGGACACTACTCCGTCAAATGAGGTTGTACCAGATTCCCCAACATTCTCATCTTCACACAAGCAGCCAAATGAGTTGTTGAGCAATTTGAACATCTTTGCGTCCTTTGGTTTGAAAATTTTTTGTATGCTGACCCTGGTTGAAGTTATAAAATATTTGGACTATCTCAGAAAATGTAAAACCATGCGACAGCAACGGAGAAAGGAACGGCTACAAAAAAGGAGAGAAAAGAATTGCGTTGCACAAAAGGGGAAAGATTTATATGACTTTGACAGTGAGTCCTGTGACGAATTATCAATAGTTCCTGTTTCCGCGTCAGACGAACATTTAGTCACTAATTTGTGCGCGGACAGAGGGGGGCTTATTCCTCTCCGAGTTTCTACTCCAATTTTTATGGATAAGGAGATTATATTTGGATTCCAGGACACGGATAAAGCACTAAAAATTATGAATGGTACTGAACAAGGATGTATTTATCTGAAAAGAGCTGACGGTGGAGAGTTGTTGGGTGTCCAAATGTCGTCAGATTTATATCAGGTATCTCCCAGGACATTCGAGATGACGGAACGCAATCTTAGATATTCTGCTATAACTGCCTGCTTTAATATTTCAGGGGAAGTTAAAACAGGAAAAATATTTAAAATTCGCGTAGATGACGAAGCGGTTTTGAGGGTAGCGGGTGTTGAAATTTACGTGGTAGATAAAAAAGGGCGTATAACCGTAATTGGCATTGTCGAATAAGTGACATACCACTGTGTTCCCAAGCATCTTTACTAATTAGCTCAGGATAAACCTAGCCTCCGAATTACCAAATATCACCTGTGTTGAGTGTCATTGGCGGCGTTTGCTCAAAATGTCGAGCCGAGGCATCAAATCACTTATGAAATCTTCCATACTATCCGCTTTTTATGAACAGCGGGCATTGCCTACTATGAGGCCAGAAAGCTGGACAAGGCTCAGACGCTGCGTTTTGTCACTTGTAAATTTGTGGATGAGAGCCACCACATTGTCCTCACTTTGGGCAATGCGGCCTGCCGCCGTTTTAAGAAGGTCCGCTATGTCCAAATGCCAGAGCTTCTGGACGAACTGAGCATTGCACACGGCGGCGGGTTAAAGAAGTGCCTGACCACTTACAAAAGGTGGACCTGCTCATCCTGGATGAGTAGCTTATCCGTCCCCCTCGCCTCAGGAGTCCTATGATTTGCTGGAAATTGTGGAGGCCCTCTGCCAGCGTTCCATGATCTTCTGTACCCAGTACCAGTCCGAGAGCTGGTATACATGTATTGACCCAAACCCTGATTCCGGCAGCCCGATTTCTGAGGCAATCATGGACCGCATCATCCACAACGCTTATGACGTCCTCGTTGAAGACCTCGTTTCCATGCGGGGTCAAAAGGCGATGAGGAGGATGTCTGACTGTCCCTTCCATCCCTCGGATTCTCCGTGTGAACTGGAGATGGACCTGATGATCCTCCGTAAAGCAGAACGAGAGTCCATGGAAATCTTCTATGCCACGCGGAGAAACTACGCTTTTATCTGAAACACTCTCAGCTACTAGAGACTATTTTGACTGAGAACGATATCCCTGTCCCCGAGTACGACGACTGATCCGTGGCTCTGCTGGCCTCTCTGACTGGCAGAGCCCTTCCTCTAAAACTGGTCTTTGAACGGTGAGGCTAAAACTCCGTGCATATGGGGCGACTGGTCCGGTATATGCACATGGAGCGTTGGCGGCGTGTTTCCGCGTTTTCCAGCAGGTCATAGGACTCCTGGGGCGAGAGGGGCTGGATAAGCCACTCGTCTAGAATCAGAATATCCACTTTCTTGTAAGAGGCCAGACATTTCTTCAGTTCGCCGCCGCTGCATGCAATGCGCAGTTCGTTCAAAAGCTCCAGCATCCGGACATAGCAGATCTTCTTGAAACGGCAGCAGGCGGCGTTGCTCAGGAAGCACGCGATGTAGGTCTTGCCATTGCCGGAAGTACCTTTGAAGATGATGTGGTGGCCCTTGTTCACAAATTTGCAGGTGGAGAAGCGCAGCGTGATGGATCCTCCATTTTCTAAAATGTTTATCCATTATGACAATTCTGCGTAAAGCTGTCTACTACTGGAGACTGGTTTCCAATTCTCCAAATTCAAGTTTTTGCGGATAATGGCAAACATACCCGAAGTAAGAAAAAATTTCGCGCCTCCATCGCACTCCGTGCAATGTCGGCGTTTTGATTGACAAAGTTGTCAATCAATCCGAAATCGCACCGTTTCTGGTAAATACAAGAAACAGAAGTACCAAAAATTGAATAGCGGTTCGATCCCGCTTATCTCCACCAAGATTAAGGAATCAGGTAAGGCGTGCCAGAACCCGCAAACAGTATAGATGCCATAGGGTGAAGAAATGATCACCGCAATATTTCAAACTTCGCCCCTCAAATTGGCATGTAGCATATCAAACAAAATTTGTTTTCCAATTTTAGTAATAATGAACAAGGCCGGAATTCTGCCTCAGATATATGAAAATCTCTATATTGGTCTGTGCCCGTTTTGAGAATGTCTAAT
>OFFZ01001202.1_pt1 | contig 14564 bp, 16 predicted proteins | sample 1521631 | NCBI WGS metagenome assembly OFFZ01 (sample SAMEA3504102, study PRJEB24116) | mouse gut metagenome | biome: mouse gut; feature: mouse-associated habitat; material: faeces | place: Denmark | collected 2011 | reverse complement strand
TGCCGCCGCAGGCGGCCAGGGACAGGACCATAGCGGCCGCCAGGGCCATAGTTAGAATGCGTCGTTTCATAGTTAAGTAAACTCCTTTTCTGTTGGGGTTTTATCAGACCCTTTTTTCGGGTTCTGTGGGCTTTGACGACGGCGGAGCAAAAAGGTTCCCACATCCCCTGAAAATTTTTTGAAGGCTATGATATCCCCACTCCCCCGCTCTGTCAAGCCCCAGCCAGCAGCGCCAGCGCCTCCTCCATGGGGACGCACCGGGCGTACCGGCCGGGCCACACATATTCGTTAAAGAAGCGCCAGGCCGTCCCCTGGTCCAGATAGGCGTTATCGAAGGTGGAGTTGGTCCCCTCGGGCACGATCATCTCATAGCCCAGGTCAAATCCGCTCTTAATGGTGGCGTCGATGCAGAAATCGGTCTGGAGGCCCACCACCATCAGCCGCTTGTCCCCCTTCTCCGCCAGATAGGCGGACAGTCCCACCGAGGGGTGGAGGGCGCTGTTTACCCGCTTGTCATAGACCCGCTCCCCCTCCAGAGGGGCGAACTCCTCAAAGATCTGGAACTCGTCGTCCCCCACCGAGAAGCCGGTGCCGGGGCCGTCGTCGTGGCGGACGTAGATCACCTCCACGCCCTCCTCCCGGGCCCGGGCGATCAGCGCCTTGATGTTGGCCCGCAGGGTCTCAAAGCCGTAGAGGCGGCTGTCAGTAATGCCCTTCTGGGTGTCAATTACCAGTAATGTCATGGGATGGTACCCCCTTATTTCGTTTTTCCTATCTTATCACGAAATTTTCCTCTTGACAAGCGGGGGATTATCCGTTAAAATACCCAACAAGCAAATGCGATGAAGGGGAAAAAGACAGCTTCCTCCCACTCAGAGAGCCGGCGGGCGGTGCGAGCCGGTGTGGGGCGGGCTGTGGATAACTGGCCCCCGAGCAGTCCGCCTGAACCGAAGTAGGGCGGGACGTGCGGCCCCGTTACCGGCCAAAGCCTTGTTGGAGGCTGTGAGGGCGGATGGGCGACCATTCGCTGAACCAGGGTGGTACCGCGTAGAATTCTGCGCCCCTGACTTGAGAAAGTCGGGGGCGTTTTTCTGTTCCCCGAGGGGGAAGGGAGGCCGAAATGCTAAAAAATCGAATGGTAGACCAGCCCTATGGGACCTACAGCGTCTACTCCGCCCTGAAAACGGGGCTGTGCGTCACCTGCCCCCGCTGCGGCGGGATGGGGCTGGTCACGTACCGGGAGGGGCAGTACCGCTTCCAATGCGCTGCCTGCGGCCACGCCCGGGCAAAACAGCTAAGCGGATACCGCTTCCGGGTGCAAAACCTGTGCCAGTCCTGCGGCCGGTACTACAACGTCCCCATCCAGGACCCGCGCCGGCAGACCTTCCCCGTGCTCCGGGTGCCCTGCCCCTACTGCGGCTTTATGATGCCGGGGAGGGTGGAAAAAACCGGGCAGGCGGTGTGGTACGGCGGGGACGGCGTGCTCCGGAGGGGGCAGGACCCCATTTTCGGCTTTGACCTGTGGTTTCTGACCAGCTTCGACGGCAAACCGGTCTGGGCCCTGAACCGGGAGCACCTGGCCTATCTCATCGGTTACCTAAGCGCCCGCCTGCGGGAAAAGCCTCCGGACAACCCCGGTCTGCGAACTCAGGCCGACATGCTGCCAGCCTTTATGAAAACGGCAAAAAATCGTGAGCGGCTGGTCAGGCGGCTGAGAGAGCTGCAAAAAAAGTGACTGAAATATTGAAGGAGGACACACAATATGAAACCCGGATTTGAAAAGTATATTCCCTTTACCCCCCAGCCCATCAAGGGCCGCACCTGGCCCGACCGGGTGATTACCAAGGCCCCCGTCTGGTGCTCCGTGGACCTGCGGGACGGCAACCAGGCCCTGGTGGACCCCATGAACCTGGCCGAGAAGCTGGAGTACTTCCACACCCTGGTGGACATCGGGGTGAAGGAGATCGAGATCGGCTTCCCCTCCGCCAGCGAGACGGAGTATGAGATCTGCCGGGAGCTCATCGAGGGGGGCCACATCCCAGACGACGTGACCATCCAGGTGCTGGTCCAGGCCCGGGAGCACCTCATCAAAAAGACCTTCGAGGCCATCCAGGGGGCCAAGAACGTCATCCTCCACTTCTATAACTCCACCTCCACCCTCCAGCGGAAGGTGGTCTTCCAGATGGACACCGACGGCATCACCAAAATCGCCACCGACGCCGCCGACCTGATTTATGAGATGTCCCAGCCCATGATTGAATCGGGTATGAATCTGCGGTTTGAATACTCTCCGGAGTCCTTTATGGGCACCGAGATGGACTACGCCGTGGAGATATGCCAGGCGGTGCTGGACCACCTCCACGCCACCCCGGAGAATAAGGTCATCCTCAACCTGCCCACCACCGTGGAGAACTGTATGCCCAACCAGTTCGCCGACATGCTGGAGTACTTCTGCCGGAAGATTCCCGGCCGGGACAGCGCCATCATCTCCCTCCACCCCCACAACGACCGGGGCTGCGGCGTGGCCACCACCGAGATGGGCCTGCTGGCCGGGGCCGACCGGGTGGAAGCCACCCTCTTCGGCAACGGCGAGCGCACCGGCAACGTGGACATGGTCACCCTGGCCATGAATATGTACACCCAAGGGGTGGACCCGGAGCTGGACTTCTCCCAGATCAACAGGATCAAGGAGATGTACGAGCGGTGCACCAAAATGCCTGTGGGCGACCGCCAGCCCTACGCCGGCAAGCTGGTCTTTACCGCCTTCTCCGGCAGCCACCAGGACGCCATCAACAAGGGCGTGCAGTATATGAAGTCCTCCGGGACCGAGTACTGGGAGATCCCCTACCTGCCCATCGACCCCGCCGACGTGGGCCGGGAGTACGAGCCCATTATCCGCATCAACTCCCAGTCGGGCAAGGGCGGCGCCGCCTATATCATGGAGCACGACTTCGGCTTCGACCTGCCCAAGTCCATGCACCCGGAGTTCGGCCACATCGTCCAGGTGGAGACGGATAGGGTGGGCAAGGAGATTGCCCCGGAGCGGATCAGCCAGCTGTTCCATCAGGAGTATATCGACGTGAAGGAGCCCTACCAGCTGGTCAAGCACGCCTTTAAGGAGGCGGTGGACGACCAGGGCCACTCCCACGTGGCCTTCCAGGGCACCCTGCGGCACACCGACACCGTCTTTGAGGTGTCCGGCGAGGGCAACGGCCCCATCGACGCCTTCTTTAACGCCATCAAGGGGGAGAAGATGGACCGCTTCTCCTTCCTGGACTATTCCTCCCACGCCATCACCGACGGCTCCGACTCCCAGAGCGTGGCCTATATCCTCCTCCAGGACCAGCGCAGCGGAAAACAGTACTGGGGCGTGGGCCTGTCCCATAATATCAACCTCTCCCCCCTGCGGGCCATCCTGTCCGCCATCAACCGGGCGAAAAGAGGATAGCTCCATTTTTCAGACGGTGCCTAAAAGCCCAGGATTTTTGACGACAGGACAGATCATCCCCTCTTTGCCCACCTCATAACATATTTTCCCCGCCGGAGGAATAGTCTGGGAGGGATGGGGGGAATACCATGGGGACATGTGAGCTGTTCATTATCGCGGTAAGCCTGGCCATGGATGCCTTTGCCGTTTCCATCTGCAAGGGGCTGTCGGCCGGACGGTCCAGGCTCGGCGGCTGTCTGGCCTGCGGCATTTGGTTCGGCGGCTTTCAGGCCCTGATGCCCCTGGCCGGCTGGCTGCTGGGGGTGCGGTTTCAGGGGATGATCGTCTCGGTGGACCACTGGATTGCCTTTTTCCTGCTGGGCCTGATTGGCTTCAACATGGCGCGGGAGTCCAGAGCCGGGGGGGCGGTGGAAACCAGCCGCTCCTTCGCGCCCCCGGCCATGCTCCCGCTGGCGGTGGCCACCAGCGTGGACGCCCTGGCGGTGGGGATCACCTTCGCCTTCCTGCAGGTGGACATTCTTCCGGCGGTCGCGCTGATTGGGTGTACTACCTTCGCCATTGCCCTGGCGGGCGTGTGGATTGGGCAGCGGTTCGGCAGTCGGTTCAAGGACCGGGCCGCTTTGTCCGGCGGGATGATTCTGTGCCTGATCGGGCTGAAAATCCTGCTGGAGCATTTGGGAATGCTGGGGTGAAGCGGGACCTATCCATACACAACAGGTATCTCTTTGGGCTCGCTTGCGCCTGCTTATAAGCGGATAGCGTATATATCCCCAAAAAATAAATATTTTTCAAATAAACCAGTTGACATTCCAAAATCTCACTGTTATAATAAGCAAGCCGCTTTGAATGGGCCCAAGTGCGTCTTTGGACGCCGCCTACGACAGCGTGCCCGTAAAGGAGCGCGGTCAAGTGCTTCATAATAAAGGAAAGCGAGGTGCAAAAGGAATGCACGCAATCATTGTAACCGGCGGTAAGCAGTACAAGGTGGCGGAGGGCGATACTCTGTTCATCGAGAAGCTGCCCGCAGAGGCCGACAGCCAGGTCGTGTTCGACGAGGTCCTGGCGATTCTGGACGGCGACAACGCCACCATCGGCACGCCCACCGTGGCTGGCGCCAAGGTGGAGGCCACCGTTCTGAAGAACGGCAAGGGCAAGAAGATCCGCATCTTCAAGTATAACCCCAAGAAGGGCTACCGCAAGCGTCAGGGCCACCGTCAGCCCTATACCAAGGTCGAGATCAAGAAGATCAGCGCGTAAGGGATGACGACCGTCACGTTTTATACGGAGGGGAGCCGGATCACCGGCTTTGACGCGGCCGGACACAGCGGCTACGCCGAAGAGGGCGGAGACATCGTCTGCGCCGCCGTCACCAGCACCGTGCGCCTGATCGAGTGCGTGCTGAACGATGTGATGGGCCTGTGCGCCTCGGTAAAGGTCAACGAGAAGACCGCCCTGATCTCCCTTCGTATCCCCGGCTCCTTGGGACAGACCGCCGAGAGCACCTGTCAGACCCTTCTGACGGGGATGATGGTCTACCTCACGGAGCTCCACAGCGAGTATCCCGGCTATATAGAGGTTTTGGAGGCCGAATGAGCCTCCGCCCCTGTCCGCATCTTACAGAAAGGATGGCATAACGAACATGATGAACATTGGATTGCAGTTCTTCGCCCATAAGAAGGGCGTTGGTTCCACCAAGAACGGCCGTGATTCCAAGAGCAAGCGTCTCGGGCCCAAGCGTGCCGACGGCCAGCACGTTCTGGCTGGCAACATCCTGGTCCGCCAGCGCGGCACCCATATCCACCCCGGCGTGAATGTGGGCCGCGGCAGTGACGACACCCTGTTCGCCAAGGCGGACGGCGTGGTCCGCTTCGAGCGTCTGGGCAAGGATCGGAAGCAGGTTTCTGTTTACGAGGCTTGATGAAACAAAAAAAGAGCCGCCGTGCAGTGTCGCACGGCGGTTTTTTGCGCTCTGGTCCGATCAAGAATTTGCGGTCCGCAGCGTGCTAAAAGTTAAATTGCAAAACTATTTTACTATCAAATAATAGTAAAATCACCTCTATCTGTCGAAATGTGTTATAATACTTAACAGAGGTGATAAGCATGAACTATCCATATACATTAGAGGATGCCATGAGCGGCCTGCAAGAGGACGTCTTGCTGATCCGTCTTTGTCTGCAAGGTCTCATGGAAGAAGCGCACGGACGCCGCTTGGACGAGTTATCCTGTTTATGGAGGCTGTCCGACTATCTGGAGCAGCATGTGGGGGAGGTGGAAACCCTCTTGCCGCAAACGAAATAGGCCAATACTTACGCCCAATCCGCCACAAGGGGCCGCCTTCCGGCGGCCCCTTGCAGTGTGAGTAACCCCACATGAGAAAGTGTAAAACGCTGTTATTCAACAGGTTTTCGCGGGAATGGACCAGTGCGCACTTAGCCCTTCAAGTGTTGCAGCATGTACTCGGCAGTAGCCCCTGCCGCCTCCTCGATAGCGCTGAAGCTGCCGGAGAAAACGTTGAAGGTATGGTCGCAGTCCTTGATCATATGGGTCTTGGAAGCGCTGTTGGTGGATGCCTCCACGATCTTTCCGGCGGTCTCCGGGACCACGATAACGTCGGCCTCGCCCTGGATCGCCAGAATGGGGCCGGGATACCCGGCGACCTTCTCCAGCACGTCGGTAGCCGCCATGTCGTCATACCAGCGCAGGCCCACCCGCATGGGCTCTCTCCAGTCATATTCCGTCACGGTGTAGCCATCTTTCTTAGCGGTCTCGTGGCGCTGGGCGAAGTCACCGCCCTTCATTCCAGTAGCCCCAGCCCAAGTGACCACGGCCTTAAAGGTGTCGGGATAGGCGGCGGCAGCCAGCATGGCGTTCATACCGCCCTGGCTCCAGCCCATGATGCCGATGGCATCGCCATCCACGGCCTCCAGCGCGGCCAGATAGTCCGCCGCCGCCTTGGCATCGATGTTAGCAGAGGTGGGGGAGTAATCCACATCGCTGGCCTTGGAGTCCCCCGCGCCCATAAAGTCAATGCGCAGGGAAGCCAGACCGGCCTTGGCCAGCAGGGGAGCGGCCACATCGTAGCCATTCCCCGCCTCGTGGCGGTTAGAGCCGGTGCCGTGGAGCATGACCACCGCCGGGACCGCGCCGTCCGCGCCGTCAGGCAGGGTCAGCGTGCCCACTACCTCGTGGGCGGGAACGCCGTCCTGCTCAGGAACGGAGAAGGTGACGGTCTTTTCGGAATATCCTGCCTTTTCAGAGCTTCCGGCGGAAACCAGATTCTCCGCGAAGAAGTCCGCGATGCCGTTCTCCACGATGGCGGTGGTCTCCGGATCATCCTGATAGAAGGCGTAGCTGTGGTTCGCGCCGGGCACCACGATCTCCTTGGCGTTGGGATACGCATTCAGGGAGAGCTTGTTGACCTCCGGAGGAATGACGTCGTCCTTATCGCCGTACATCACCAGCACCGGGCCGGTGAAAGCGCCCACGTTCTCCAGGGGATCGATATTGCGCAGATCGTCAAACCACTGCGGGGCGAGGTCCTGCACCTTGCCGTAGGGTGTGGTGATCCTGTAGTATCCCTTCTCCTGCGCCTCGGCGTAGACTGCCGGGAACTGTTCCGGATCAATTGCGCCGCCCGCTCCAGCGGCCATTTGCTCACCGTCGCCGACCGCGCCGGCCAGCAGGGCTACCGCCTGATAGCCGTGTTTGCCCTGGCTGATGATGGTGGAGGTAATGCGTCCGCCCATAGAATACCCCAGCACGCCCAGACGTCCGGTGTCCACGCTGTAGTTGCCTACCAGGTAGTCACGGCAGGCGTTGGAGTCCTCCACCATATTGCTCAGACAGTTCTTGGTAAACGGCTCGGGGCTCTCGCCGCAGCCGGGGAAGTCCATGCGGATGCTGGCGATGCCCTTGTCCGCCAGCGCCCGGGCGATCCCGGCGAACCCGGTGCCCTCATCCTTGCTGCCGCCGTGGCCGTGGTTCATGACCACGGCGGGGAACTTGCCGTCCCCCTCGGGCATCGTCACCACCGCGGTGATTTTACGCCCGTTGGCGCTGATGGACACCTTCGTCTCGGTAAAGCCGCCCGACCAGGGAGCCTGGCCGTACAGCGCCTTTGCCAGCTCGCCGCGAGAAACGCTGTCGCCGTACATTGCCGCGCCTTCGGGGAGGACCCGGCCGTTTTTCGCCGCGTAAGCCGCCAGCATCCCGGTGAGCTCCCCACCGGAAAGAACGGCATTGCCGTCAAAGCTGTCACCGGAGACGAGCCCGGCCTCCTTGGCCCAGGCCGCCGCGGGCGCGTACCACTGGCCCTCGGCATCGTTGAAGCCGCCTTCGGCCTTCGGCTTTCCCGCCATATTGTAGAGCACCTGGCAGGCCATGGCCTTGGTCACCGCGCCGTTCGGCTCGAAGCCGCCGCCGGTGCCCAGCATGTACCCCTGCTCGGTCACGAAATCCACCGCCGTCTGATCCAGCGCCGCCGCAGGGAGGGACAGCGCCAGGAGCATCGTCAGGGAGAGGAGCGCGCTAAGAAACTTTTTCATGTTTTTCCTCCTAAAATTCATCGTTTTTATATAGAATCGGGATCGTCCCGGAATTTTTCCAGCAGCACCAGCTGTTCCTCCGAAATATACACCTTTCCCTTCGCGATGGACAGCATCCCCGCGTCCCGCAGCCGGTACAGGCAGCGTTCCAGCGTCTTCAGGCTGAAAAAGGCCTCGCTGGAGATCTCCGTTCGCGTTTTTTGCACGACGTACGGGGAACTGGGCTCGTGGGGGGCGGTCTCGCAGTATTGCAGGAGGTAGATCACGGTCTTCTCCAGATTGGGCCGGAACGCGGCGTGCCCCCGGCTGACCGACAGCCCGTAATTCTTTTTCGCCAGCACTCGTGAGAACAGGAGCAGCAGCTTTGGATAGTCCATCATAGCTTCCACGAACTGTCCCACCGGCCAGCGGGCCAGGACGCAGCCGTCAGGCGTGGCTACATTGGTCGCGTAGCACCGCCGCTCCGCCAGCACCTCCAGATCGCCGATAAACGTAGGCGATGGCATGTGCAGCCAGTTGGACACCTTCCCGGTGACGGTGACGTTCTGGGCGGAGACGGTCCCGGTCAAGACCAGATGGACATATTTCACCGGGGATTCCCCCAGACAGATCGTGCTTCCGGCCTTGTACCGGCATATGGACGCCAGGGCCATCAGCTCCTCGGGGACCGCCTTCAGGAACTCGTCCCACTGTTTGCTGCCGTTGGCGTATGACTGCAGCCGCAGCGCCCTCACCTCCCGTCCTATCTGTCAAGCATCCCAAAGAATGGGACCCTTACCCCGTGTTTTTCGGCGCTTTCGATAACAGTATAGCAGAAAGCCGGAACGAAAAAAAGGACAACTGACTGTTTTCCCCGGCCGCGCCGGTAAGAAATTTTAAGAATTTCCCGCCAAACCACCCGCCTTCTCCTCCGTCTGCGGACCCCCAAAGTCCGCGATATCCGAAAACCCTTGAATTTTCCTCCAAATTCGTTTACAATAGAGGAAAGGAGGCCGCTATGTTTTCTTTCACCGACCGATTCGACCGTCTCACTTCCGGCCCCATGACCCTGCAAATCATCGAAAAGGTCCCCGCCGGTCCGGACGGCCTGCCCTTTTATTTCTACGACATTCTGACCGGCGGCCAGCCTGTTGGAAAAATCAGCATCCGCGTCGGCGGGAATTTTCACACATACTATAACGGCAATATCGGCTACGAAGTAGACGAGCCCCACCGGGGCCATGGCTATGCCCAGGCGGCCTGCCGCATGGTCCTGCCCGTGGCCCGGTACCACGGCATGACCGCCCTCTATCTCACCTGCGTGGAGGGCAGCATTGCCTCCCGCCGCACCATCGAGCACCTGGGCGCGGAGTTCCTGGAGACCTGCCCGGTCCCCCGCGAATACTTTGCCTGGCGGGAGGGCATGGAGCGCCAGCGGATCTACCGTCTGGCCATATGACTGATCACACCAAGGAGGCCCATAATGGCAACGACTTTCATTGATAAAGCAAGGATCTCGGTCAAGGCGGGCAACGGCGGCAACGGCGCCGTGTCCTTCCACCGGGAGAAATACGTGGCCGCAGGCGGCCCCGACGGCGGCGACGGCGGCGCGGGCGGCCATATCATCCTGCAAGTGGACGACAACCTGTCCACCCTCATGGACTTCCGCTATAAGCGCAAGTACGTGGCGGAGACCGGCGCCGACGGCCAGGGCAAGCGCAAGTCCGGCAAGGACGGCAAATCCCTGACCATCCGGGTCCCCCGCGGCACCCTGGTCCGGGACCTGGAGACCAACGAGATCATCCAGGACATGTCCGGGGACGAGCCCTTCATCCTCTGCCGGGGCGGCAAGGGGGGCTGGGGCAACGCCCACTTCGCCACCCCCACCCGCCAGGCCCCCCGCTTCGCCAAGAGCGGCCTGCCCGGCGAGGGCTTCGAGGTGGTGCTGGAGCTGAAGCTCCTGGCGGACGTAGGCCTGGTGGGTTTTCCCAACGTAGGCAAATCCACCCTTCTCAGCGTGGTCAGCCGGGCCAACCCCAAGATCGCCAACTACCATTTCACCACCCTCTACCCCAACCTGGGGGTGGTCTACGTGGAGGACGGCGTCAGCTTCGTCATGGCGGATATCCCCGGCATCATCGAGGGAGCCAGCGAGGGCGCGGGCCTGGGCCACGAGTTCCTGCGGCATATCGACCGCTGCCGCCTGCTGGTCCATGTGGTGGATGTGTCCGGCAGCGAGGGCCGGGACCCGGTGGCGGACTTCGACGCCATCAATCAGGAGCTGGCCCAGTACAGTCCCGATCTGGCCTCCCGTCCCCAGATCGTCGCCGCCAACAAGACGGATATCATGGCGGACGAGTCCCTCCTGGAGGCCCTGCGGGAGCATGTGGAGGCCCTGGGCTTCCCTTTGTTCACCCTCTCCGCCGCCGCCCACGAGGGCACCCGTGAGCTGGTCTTCGCGGTAGCCAACAAGCTCCGCGAGCTGCCGCCCGTGGCGGTCTACGCCCCGGAGTACGTCAAGCGCCCGCCCAAGGTGGACGTGAGCCAGCCCCTGGAGATCACCGTGGAGGACGGCGTGTACCTGGTGGAGGGCCCCTGGCTCCAGCGTCTCATTTCCAATACCAACTTCGGGGACTACGAGAGCCGCAACTGGTTCGACAAGATGCTCCGGGAGAGCGGCCTGTTCGACCGCCTGGAGGCCATGGGCATCCAGGACGGCGACCTGGTGAGCCTCTACGACCTGGAGTTTGAGTATCAGCACTGATAAGGGGGCGGTCCGCATTTTCACGCAGCAGAGATTCTTAACTGGCGGGATGCCCTTCCGCCCCGCCGTCCGGTCCTGGGAGGGATCGTCCGAAGCGGAGATCGACCGGAAGCTCACGGCCAGTGCAGAGGACATTCTGGCCGGGCGCGTCCTGTCTCAGGACGCGGTCGATGAGCGGATGAGCGCCCGGTTCCGCCATGGATAAGCGGTACCAAACTGCCAAGACAAAAATAACACGAGGGCCGGCACAGCTGAACGCTGCGCCGGCCCTTGTTCTGATTCTCAATACTTTTTAAGCGCCTTTCCACCGCCTTTTTCCTGCCGAGGCTTTTAGCGTGTTCGATCAGTGCTTTATTGTCAAGTTCCCGGAAAGTCATGTCTTGCCATTGTTTGCGCTCTTTCTTTTCTACCATGCCGCAGCCTCCTTGTTGTAATATGGATATAGTGTAAAGACTTATTATTGAATTGTCAAGAGGAAAGGCGGCTAACAAAGAAGTTAGCCGCCTTTATAATAATTAGTTTACTAGTTTAGCGTCTCTCATTTCATATTCGTATGGGCGTGCAGAAGTGCATTTTGTCATAATTCCTTCAACAGTAATTTTATCACCAGTTGAGACTGTATTGATTTCTTCGCTATCAAGAAATACCGCCGTTACTCCAAAAAGCAGACAATATCTTTCACCATTAAATGAGGATTTTTCCCCTATTACTCCCGAAATTTTAGAAATATTTGTGACAAATCGTGCTGTTTTCATAGTAAATATTGCGGTTAAGTCGCCCTGCTTTTCAATACTATCAAGAATACCAACTACAGTAATTTGTTCACCAACATTAAGCGTTTTTAGTTCTTCTCTATCAAGATAGACCTTAAAGATAATGTTATCATTTACATTATAAGACATTGTAACATATTCTTCTTCAATACTACTAACATAGTTCCTATATGTATATGTGTTATTCAGATAGTCATCACCTTTTAAGACGTTCTCAAATATTCTTGCTTCATACAATTCATCGCGTGTAATTTCGGTAGCCGATTGCAATAATTCTTCTTTGCTTGGAATGTCAGGTACATTTTCCGTTTCAGGTGGTGTTGTGTCTCCGCTCCTGGTGCTGGGCATGTTGTTGTCCCCTGTTTCACCGCCGCCGCCGCAGGCCGCCAGAGAGAGGGCCAGAGCCGCCGCAAGCATGAGCGCAAGTAGTTTTTTCATTGTGTCAACCTCCGTCTAATTTTCTTGTTCGCTGGGGTATTGCAATCATCTTAGTACAAATATTTATTAAAGTCAATAGTAAATATTTTTACTCTGCTACTCTTTAGGCATCATAATGCAAAAGGAGAAATGCAGACTATGGAATACTACATTAGCTATTTAAGAGGATTGAGAGAAGATAATGATTTAACACAAAGAGAAGTAGCAGAGATATTAGGAACTTCACAGACTATGTATGCGAGGTATGAGCGCGGAGCAAATGAACTCCCAATTAGGCACTTAATAGCACTATGCAAATACTACAATGTATCAGCAGATATTGTATTAGGACTGAAAAGGAGAAGATAGAGAAAAGTCTGTAAAAGTATATCTTTATAGACACATTACCCCTTCCGCCGGAAAATTTCCATATCCGTTGCCCTCTCCCCGGCAACTCGCCCCCCTTTTCCGGACCCATTTGAGGGAAGACAAACCTCCGCGTTTTCATGTACGGAAGAAAGTCGATGCCTAGGCCGGGTACCAGGCCAGCGCAGCCGGGCTTATAAATGGCTGTCGCGGCGCACCTTGACAAGATCAATAAAACGAGGGACAAATTCCTCCCATCCGTTGACAATCCTTCCCCGTTGTGGTACGCTGGTCCCATGACGTGAATTTTTGTTCACAAGATGGAACGGAGGAAGCGAATATGTCTTATAACGGTTTTGCCATCGACCAGTACCTGGACGCGGCGGAGGTGACCCGCCAGCTGGACGAGCTGATTAAAAAGCCCGTCTGGTCTATCCGCCGGGACAAGCTGGCGGAGTACGTGGAGCACTACTTCGACGCCAGGTGTCCCCGGTCCAAGGCCATGATCTCCCAGGCGAAGAAGGTCATCCCCGGCGGGGTCCAGCACAACCTGGCCTTCAACTACCCCTTCCCCATCGTCATCACCAAGGCGGAGGGGGCCAAGCTGTGGGACATTGACGGCAACTGGTACTATGACCTGCTCCAGGCCGGAGGCCCCACCATCCTGGGCAGCAACGTCCCGGCGGTCCGGGATCAGGTGATCGAGCTTCTGAATACCTGCGGCCCCTCCACGGGGCTGTTCCACGAGTTCGAGTACAAGCTGGCCAGGAAGATCTCCGATCTGGTGCCCTCGGTGGAGATGTTCCGGATGCTGGGGTCCGGCACGGAGGCGGACATGTGCGCCGCCCGGATCGCCCGTCTGAAGACCGGCCACAAGAACATCCTGAAAATGGGCGGGGCCTACCATGGCTGGTCCGACCAGCTGGCCTACGGAATGCGGGTCCCGGGCACCAAGGGCATCATGTCCAAGGGCGTGCCCAACTTCGTCTTCAAGCATACCGACGAATTTTTCCCCAACGACCTGGAGGACCTGGAGCGGAAGCTGAAGGCCAACCGACTCACCGGCGGCACGGCAGCGGTGTATCTGGAGCCCATGGGCCCCGAGAGCGGCACCCGGCCCGTCAGCCGGGAGTTCGTCCGGGGCGCGGCCCGGCTGGCCCGGCAGTACGGGGCCCTTCTCATTTTTGACGAGGTGGTCACCGGCTTCCGCATCGGGCTCAGCGGCGCCCAGGGCTATTTCGGCGTGGACCCGGACCTGACGGTCTTCGGGAAGATTATCGCCGGAGGCTACCCCGGCGCCGGCGGCGTAGGCGGCCACGCGGACTGCATGGCCCATTTGGGCGCTGGCCTGGACTCCTCCGGGAAGAAGGTCCCCAAGGCCATGTGCGGCGGCACCATGGCGGCGACCCCCATCTCCTGCGCGGCGGGCTACTTCGCCCTGTGCGAGATCGAGCGCACCAACGCCTGCGAGACGGCGGGCCGCATGGGCGACCGCCTGACCCGCGGCCTGCAATTGCTGATCAAGAAATACGGCCTCCCCTTCGTGGCCTTCAACCAGGGCTCCATCTGCCACCTGGACAACGCAGGCACCATGCACTTCTCCATCGACTGGAAGAAGCCCTGGACCATCCCGGAGATCCTCAAGCAGACCGGCGTCCGGCAGAAGGAGATGGAGCACATGGGCGCGGCCTACATGGCCGAGGGCATCGTCACCCTGGCCGGTTCCCGTCTGTACACCAGCGCGGCCTATACCGAGGAGATGATCGACGATGTCCTCTCCCGTTTCGACCGGGTGTTCGCGGGCTGCGGCCCCCTGGAGGTCCAGCCATGACCGCCGCGGAGACCCAGGTCCGGGAACAGATTTTGCGGGCTGCGGCCCGCCTGACCGGGGAGGGCCTGATCGAGCGCACCTGGGGCAATATCAGCGCCCGGCTGTCGGAGACGCAATTTCTCATCACCCCCAGCGGCCTGGCCTACGAGACCCTGCGGCCGGAGCAGCTGGTGCTGGTAAACGTCGCGGACGCCTCCTGGGAGGGAGACGTCAAGCCCTCCAGCGAGAAGGGCATCCACGCTGACGCCTACCGCCTGCGCCCCGAAGTGAACTTTGTGATCCATACCCACCAGTACTACGCCTCCGTGGCCGGGATCGAGGGCCGGGCCCTGACGGGCTTCTGCCATCCCCTGCTGGGGAAGCGGGTCCCCTGCGCCGCCTACGGCCTGCCGGGCACCCAGACCCTGCGCCGGGCGGTGGAGGCGGAGGAGGCCAAGCTGGA
>OFFZ01001200.1_pt1 | contig 14572 bp, 11 predicted proteins | sample 1521631 | NCBI WGS metagenome assembly OFFZ01 (sample SAMEA3504102, study PRJEB24116) | mouse gut metagenome | biome: mouse gut; feature: mouse-associated habitat; material: faeces | place: Denmark | collected 2011 | reverse complement strand
TGCGGCGGCAGCCGCCTGCGGCCCGAGGCGCTCTACGTGCGGGTGGGCGGGCGCGACATCGCCGAACTGGCGGCGATGCCCGTCGAGCGGCTCGCGGCGTTCTTCGCGGAGCTGCGCACCGACGCGTACGACACCAAGACCGCGGCGCGCATCCTGACCGAGATCCGCAACCGGCTGCAATACCTTCTCGACGTGGGGCTGGGCTACCTGACGCTCGACCGCCTCAGCGCCACGCTTTCGGGCGGCGAGAGCCAGCGCATCAACCTGGCCACGTCGCTCGGCAGCAACCTCACGGGATCGCTCTACATCCTCGACGAACCCTCGATCGGGCTCCATCCGCGCGACACGCACCGCCTGATCCGCGTGCTCGAACAGTTGCGCGACATGGGCAATACGGTCATCGTCGTCGAGCACGAGGAGGAGGTGATCCGCGCCGCGGACTACATCGTGGATATCGGTCCCGAGGCGGGCGAGAAGGGCGGCGAGGTGGTTTTCAGCGGCACGCTGCCCGATTTGCTCGGGTGCGGCCGCAGCCTCACGGCCGACTACCTCGCGGGGCGCCGGAGCATCGCCGTGCCCCCCATGGAGCGGGGCTGGAGCCACTCGATCGCGGTGCGCGGCGCCCGCGAACACAACCTGCGCAACATCGACGTGCGCATACCCCTGGGCGTCATGACCTGCATCACGGGCGTCAGCGGATCGGGCAAATCGACCCTCGTGAAGGATATTCTCTACCCGGCGCTGCGGCGTCAGCTGCTCGACACGGGCTCGCGTCCCGGCGATTTCGACGGGCTGGAGGGCGACACCTCGCTCCTCGCCTCGGTGGAGATGGTGGACCAGAACCCGATCGGCAAGTCGTCGCGTTCGAACCCCGTGACCTACATCAAGGCCTACGACGAGATACGCAAGCTCTACGCCGAGCAGCCCTACGCAAAACATACGGGCCTCAACGCCTCGCATTTCTCGTTCAACGTGGCCGGTGGCCGCTGCGAGGAGTGTCAGGGCGAGGGGGTCATCAAGGTCGGCATGCAGTTCATGGCCGACGTGGAGCTGGTGTGCGAGGCGTGCGGCGGCAAGCGCTTCCGCGACGAGGTGCTCGAAACGAAGTACCGCGACCGCACGATCAGCGACGTGCTCGACATGACCGTGGACGACGCCATAGAGTTCTTCGGTGCCGACACGGGCGCCCTTTGCCGGCGCATCGTCGAGCGGCTGCGCCCCTTGCAGGAGGTGGGCCTGGGCTACGTGCGCCTCGGGCAGTCCTCCTCGACGCTCTCGGGCGGCGAGAGCCAGCGTGTGAAGCTCGCTTCGTTCCTCACGAAGGAGTCGTCGTCGGCGGGCAACGTGCTGTTCATCTTCGACGAGCCGACCACGGGACTCCATTTCCACGACATATCCCGTCTGCTGGGGGCGTTCGACGCGCTGATCCGCAAGGGCCACACGATCGTGGTGGTGGAGCATAACACGGAGGTGATCCGCTGCGCCGACTGGGTGGTGGACCTGGGGCCCGAGGCGGGAGCCGACGGCGGACAGGTGGTGTTCGAGGGCACGCCGCGCGAGCTGGCGGAGTGCGCCGAGAGCCATACGGGCGAATTCCTGCGGCGGAAGATGCCGTGAGGCGCACAGTGCCGGGTGCGGGCCGCCGCATCGCCTGCGGGCGCGGCCGGCCGCAAGACCCGAATCCCGAACCGAAAATGAAGCGATACGACCGATGACGGAATTCCATACATACGAGCTGCCCAACGGCATCCGGGGCATCCACCGCCGGGTGAAGAGCGGCGTGGCCCACTGCGCGCTGATCGTCAATGCGGGCAGCCGCGACGAGCGGGCGGGCGAACACGGCCTGGCCCACTTCACGGAGCATGCCTTCTTCAAGGGCACGCAGCGCCGCAAGGCGTGGCAGGTGAACTGCCGGCTGGAGAACCTCGGCGGCGAACTGAACGCCTTCACCACGAAGGAGGACACGACGGTGCACGCCACCACGCTGCGCGGCGACTTCGCCAAGGCCGCGGAGCTGATCGCCGACGTGGCGTTCCACTCCACTTTCCCCGCGCGCGAAATCGAGCGCGAGCGCGAGGTGGTGTGCGACGAGATCAACACCTACAAGGATTCGCCGGCCGACATGATCTACGACACGTTCGAGGAGCTGCTCTTCGACGGGTCCGAACTGGGTCATAACATCCTGGGGCGCAAAGCCTCGCTTCAACGCTTCGACGGCGAAGCCATCCGCCGCTTCACGCAGCGCACGCATACCACCGACCAGATGGTCTTCTCGTCCATCGGCAATCTTGCGCCCCGCACGGTCGAAGCCGTGGCCCTTCGGTGCTTCGGGGGCGAGGCGGCCACGGTGCGCGATTTCCGGCGTGCGGAGCCTTCCGTGGCCGTGCCGTTCGACCGGAGCGTCGCACGCCACACCCACCAGACGCACTGCATCGTCGGGAGCCGCGCATGCGGCATCGACGACGCGCGGCGGCTGCCGCTGGCCCTCGCGGTGAACCTGCTGGGCGGGCCGAGTGCCAATTCGCTGCTGAACGTGGTGCTGCGCGAGAAGCACGGCCTTTCCTACAACATCGAGGCATCCTATACGCCCTATACCGACTGCGGCATCGTCGCCGTGTACTTCAGCTGCGACCATGCCAACACGGAGCAGTGTCTCGACCTGGTGGAGCGGGAGCTGCACCGGCTCTGCACCGTGCCCCTGACCCCGCGCCGTCTGGCGATGGCCAAGCGACAGTTCATCGCACAGCTCGCCATTTCGATGGAGAGCAACGAGGGGTATATGCTCGGCACGGGCAAAAGTTTCCTCCTGCACGATCGGGTGGATACGATGGAGGAGGTCTACGCGAAGATCGGAGCGCTCACCGCATCCGACCTGACGGCTGCCGCCGAGGAGGTTTTCGGCCGCACCTCGCGACTTATATATAAATAGGTATGCCGCCTTTTCCCGTTGCGTGCGGCGCCCGGGGCGGCGGTGCGATAATCGTCCGGCAGTGCCGGACCCGAACAAAAGAGAACGATGAAGAAGACGATTGCTGTCGTATTGCTGGCCGACTTCGCCGACTGGGAGGTCGCCCGGCTCGCTCCGGCGCTTCGTGCGGGCGTCATGCCCGGGCGCGAGGGGGCGTATGATGTGATTTACTTGGCACCGGGCGCGAAGCCCGTGCGTTCGTTGGGCGGCCTGTGCGTCGTGCCCGACGGCGATTTGTCGGCTCTGCCGGCCGGGTGCGCGGGGTTGATCCTCGCGGGAGGCATGGCGTGGCGGACCCCCGAGGCGGAGCAGGTCGCGCCCCTCGTGGAGGAGGCGCTGCGGCGCGGTCTTACGGTGGGTGCCATTTGCAATGCGACGCTCTTTCTCGCGGCCCACGGTTTCCTGAACGACGTGCGCCACACGGGAAACACGGCGGAGCTGATGTGCGAGTGGGGTGGCGACCGTTACACCGGGGCGTCGCGCTACGAGGAGCGTCAGGCCGTGTGCGACGGCGGCATCGTCACGGCCAACGGCTCGGCCGACCTCGAATTCACGCGGCTCTGCCTGCTGGCGCTCGGTGCCGACACGCCCGAGCGGATCGAGGAGTTCTATGCGTTCAACAAGCGGGGATTCTACGGGGTCTGATGGAGGCGTTGGAACGTTACGTGTGCGAGCACACCGCACCCGAGGAGGAGCTGCTGCGCGAGTTGGACCGCGAGACGCACCTGCGCGTGGTGCAGCCCCGCATGCTCTCGGGGCACGTCCAGGGGCGGCTGCTCGGGATGATCGTGCACATGCTCCGGCCGCGCCGCGTGCTGGAGATCGGCACGTTCACGGGGTATTCGGCGCTCGCCATGGCCGCGGGGCTGGAGGAGGGGGCCGTGCTTCACACCACGGAGGTCGATGACGAACTGGAGCCGCTGGCCCGCTCGTTCTTCGACCGTAGTCCGCACGGCGCGAAAATCCGGCTGCACATCGGCTCGGCGCTCGACATCGCCCCGACGCTGGGCGGCACGTTCGACCTGGTGTTCATCGACGGCGACAAACGCGAGTACCCCGCCTATTACCGCATGCTGATGGGCGACGACGGCCGTCCGCCCCTCGTGCACGCGGGTTCGGTGCTGATCGCCGACAACATCCTTTGGTCGGGCAAGGTCGTGCAGCCCGTGGCGCACAACGACCGCCACACCCGGGCGCTGCTCGACTTCAACCGTACGGTGGTCGGGGACCCGAGGGTGGAGAACGTCATTCTTCCGCTCCGCGACGGACTCAACATCATCCGCGTGAAGTAGACGGCCTCGGGGGCTGCCGGTTCAGAGCTTGGGATTGCTGCGATGCCGCCCGGCGTCGCGGCCCGTCTTCTTGGCGAAGTTCGCTTCGAGGGCCTGCGTCAGATCGACGCCCGTCTGGTTGGCCAGGCAGACCAGCACCCACAGTACGTCGGCCATTTCGTCGGCGAGGTCCTCCTTTTCTCCCGCCTTGAACGACTGGTCGCCGTATTTTCGCGCCATCACGCGCGCCAGTTCGCCGACCTCCTCGGTGAGTACGGCCATATTGGTCAGTTCGCTGAAGTAACGCACGCCGTATTCCTTGATCCAGGCGTCCACGCGCTGTTGCAATTCGCTGATTTCCATGTTTCGAAAGTCATATGTCCGGTCCGCCGCACACGCCTCCGCACGATTCGGGCCTCCGCAACGCGTTGCGGAGGCCCGAAGTGCATCGCGGCGACGTGGCGACACGTCCCTCGGGGGTATTATTCGAGTTTCAGGTCTTTCTTGATCGCCTCGATCTTGGCGTCGAGGCCGGCCACCGTGCGTTCGTACTCCGCGGCCGACGCCAGGGGGGCTTTCACGCCGAAGTAGAACTTGATCTTCGGCTCGGTGCCCGACGGACGCACCGACACGGTCGTGCCGTCCTCGGTGAACCACTGCAATACGTTGCTGCGGTCCTGCTCGATGGGCGTGCGTGCGCCGCTGCGGGTGTCGAGCGTTTCGAGCGTCTGGAAGTCGTTGATCCGCACCACGGGCGAGCCGAGAATGGCGGCGGGCGGGGTAGCCCGGAAGTCGGCCATCATGCGCTGGATCTGCTCGGCGCCCTCCTTGCCCTTGCGGACGATCGGAAGCAGCCCCTCGCGGTAGAGTCCGTACTGCACGTAGAGCTCCTGCAACCACTCGTAGAGCGTCAGACCCATCGTGTCCATCGCCCACGCTGCGGCTTCGGCCGCCAGCGAGCAGGCCGAAACGCCGTCCTTGTCGCGCACGTAGTCGCCCGCGAGGTAGCCGAACGACTCCTCGCCGCCTCCGATGTACTTGGTCTTGCCCTCGTTCTCGCGGATGATCTTGGCGATGTACTTGAAGCCCGTGAGGCAGTCGTAGCACTTCACGCCGAAGCGGTCGGCCACGGCGTTGGCCATCTGCGACGTGACGATGGTCTTCACCACATACTGCTTGCCGTCGAGCAGCCCCAGTTCGGCCCAGCGCGTGAGCTGGTAGCTCATGAGCAGCACGAGGGTCTGGTTGCCGTTCAGCAGCACGTATTCGCCCTGCTTGTTGCGCAGCGCCACGCCGATGCGGTCCGAGTCGGGGTCGGTCGCCAGCACCAGGTCGGCGCCTTCGCGTGCCGCCAGCTCGATGGCTTTCGACATGGTTTTACGCTCCTCGGGGTTGGGCGACTCCACGGTGGGGAAGTTGCCGTCCACCACCGACTGCTCGGGCACGAGCGTCACGTTCGTGAAGCCGAAGCGGCGCAGCGACGCGGGAACCAGCCGCACGCCGGCGCCGTGCAGCGGCGTGTAGACGATCTTCATGTCGTGGCGGCGCTTCACGCTCTCGGGCGAGAGCGAAAGCTCGTGGATGCGGTCGAGGTACTTCTCGTCGAAATCCTCGCCCAGCACCACGATGTTCTCGGGGTGGAGCCCCGTGCGGATCATGCCCACGTCGGTGATGCGGCCGACCTCCTCGATGATGTTGCGGTCGTGGGGGGCGGTCACCTGGGCGCCGTCGGTCCAGTAGGCCTTGTAGCCGTTGTACTCCTTGGGGTTGTGCGAGGCGGTGATCACCACGCCCGAGTGGCATTTCAGCTCGCGGATGGCGAAGCTCAGCTCGGGGGTCGGGCGCAGCGCGTCGAACAGGTAGGTGGTGAAGCCGTTCGATGCGAAGATGTCGGCCACGCGCTCGGCGAACTTGCGCGAGTTGTTGCGGCTGTCGTGCGCCACGGCCACGCGGATGGGCTCGCCCGCGAAGTTCTTCTTGAGGTATTCGGCCAGGCCCTGCGTGGCGGCGCCCACCGTGTAGGCGTTCATGCGGTTCGTGCCTGCGCCCATGATGCCGCGCAGACCGCCCGTACCGAATTCCAAATCCTTGTAGAAGCTCTCGACGAGCTCTTTCATATCGTTATCCATCAGGTATTTGACCTGCTGCCGGGTCTGCTCGTCGTACTGCTCGCCGAGCCACCCTTTGGCTTTCTCTAATACTTTCAGTTCCAGTTCGTTTGCCATAATGATATTGGTTTTGTTTATCGGAGTACGGGGTTGTCCTCCGAAAAATTTTATATGCAAATATAGTGAAAATTTTCCGACAATTCTATATCAGGGAGTTAAAAAACGGGCCCCTCCAGGGGCCTCTTTCCGCATAAATAAAAAATCAAGAAATGCAACAGCGGTCCGAAAATCTTTTGACAATTTTATTCACAACTTTGCCGTGTCGAAAGACGAAAATTCCCTCGAAATGTTAAGCACCGACCAGGCATATCGCGAAATGTGGCAGCATTGTCTCGACCGCATCAAGACACAGACTACCGAAGAGGAGTTCGTGAAGTGGTTCGAGCCCATCGTACCGCTCGAATTCGACGGTACGACGCTGCGTCTGCGGGTTCCGAATGCCAGCTACGTCTACCAGATCGAGAAGAACTACATTCCGTTCCTGCGTCCGATCATCTCGCAGCTCTACGGCCAGCAGACGCGTTTGCACTACGCCGTGCCCAAGGCCGAGCAGCAGCCCGCCGCCGCGACGCTCACCACCGAGAGCGACGCCACGGCCGTGTCGCGCTTCAGCACGCAGACCGACACCGCAAATATAAAGAATCCTTTCGTGATTCCGGGGCTGAAGAAGATCGTAATCGATCCGCAGCTCAATCCGAACTATACGTTCGCCACGTTTATCGAGGGCGAATGCAACCGGCTCGCACGCTCGGCGGCCATGTCCGTGGCGGTGACACCCGGCAACAACCCGTTCAACCCGTTATATATATATGGTAACTCCGGTCTCGGAAAGACCCATATCGCCCAGTCGGTAGGCCATGAGGTCCGCCTGCGCCATCCCGAGTTGCAGGTGCTCTACGTCTCGATGAACAAGTTCCAGGCCCAGTTCCAGACGGCCTACAAGAACGGCGAGATTCCCGACTTCATCCATTTCTACCAGATGATCGACGTGCTCATCATCGACGACATCCAGGAGCTGACGGGCAAGACCGGAACGCAGAACGCGTTCTTCAACATCTTCAACCACCTCCAGCTGGCCGGCAAGCAGCTGATCCTCACTTCGGACAAGCCGCCCGTGGAGCTGAAGGACATCGAGCAGCGACTGCTCACCCGCTTCAAGTGGGGTCTGTCGGCGCAGCTCGTATCGCCCGACTACGAGACGAAGCTCAAGATCATCCGCGCCAAGTCGCGCAAGGTGGGGGCCCGCATTTCGGACGAGGTGGTGACCTATCTGGCGGACAACATCTCGGCCAACGTGCGCGAAATCGAGGGTGTGCTCTCGTCGCTGGTGGCCAACGCGTCGTTCCTTGAGCGCAAGATCACCGTGTCGCTGGCCAAGGAGGTGCTCAAGGCCTACGTACAGCTCTACCGCAAGGAGATTTCCATCGAGCGCATCATCGAGACGGTATGCGACCACCTCAATATCGACTTCGCGCGGCTCAGTTCGCCGGAGCGCACGCGCGAGGTGGCCCAGGCCCGGCAGATCGCCATGTACCTCTCGAAGCAGCACACCAAGGCGCCGCTGACCGCTATCGGCGCTTCGATCGGCGGCCGCAACCACGCCACGGTGCTCCATTCGTGCAAGGCCGTGACGAACCTGATGGAGACCGACAGGAACTTCCGGCGCCAGGTAGAGGAGATCGAGAAACGCATCCTGGCCTGAGACGGCCCGATTCGACGATAACGAAACCGCGACCCTGCGAGGCGCGGTTTTTTCGATGAATATACCCTGCGCATGGACCAACCCAAGATCGAGCGGCTGCTGCGGCTCATGAAGCTGCTCACGGCCAATACCGAATACACGGTGGATGACCTGGCGGAGCGACTCGGCATGTCGCGCCGCACGGTCTACCGCTACATCGACACCTTCCGCGACGCGGGCTTCGTCGTCCGCAAGTCGGGCGCCTGCATCCGCCTCGACAAGGAGTCGCCCCATTTCCGCGAGATTTCGCAGCTGGTGCACTTCACCGAGGAGGAGGCCGTGATCCTGCGGCGCGCCATCGAGAGCATCGACGACACGAATCTTTTGAAACAGAACCTCAAACGCAAACTCTGCACGGTCTACGACAACAAGACGCTCGCCCAGACCGTGGTGCGGGGCCGTCAGGCACCCAACATCCATGCGCTGATCGAGGCCATCGAGTCGCGGCGCCAGGCGGTGCTGTGCGGCTATCGCTCGGCGCACGGAGGCGCGGTGCGCGACCGCCTCGTGGAGCCCTTCGCTTTCACGACCAACTACGTGCAGGTGTGGTGCTACGATCCCGAGGCGGGGGTGTGCAAGCTCTTCAAGACGGCCCGTATCGGGCGCGTGGAACTCACCGGCGAGCCGTGGCGCTTTGAGGCGGCGCATCGCGAGGGGTTCATCGACGTCTTCCGCATGCACGGCACGCGCCGCGAACGCATCCGCCTCGAAATGGGCATACGGGCTTACAGCCTGCTCGTCGAGGAGTATCCGCTGGCCGAGCGCGACGTGCGGCCGGCGGGGTGCGGTCGCTGGCTGCTCGATACCGAGGTCGCCGGCTATGCGGGCGTCGGACGCTTCGTCGCGGGGCTGCTCGACGACGTGCGCGTGGTCGATTCGCCCGGACTGGTGAGCTACCTGCGCGATTATTTCGCAGCCTATGCCCCCGATCGCACGGATGTGTCATAAATTGTCGCACGAAGGTCGTTTCTTTGCACCGTAAAACAGAAGAAACGACGGTTTATGGGAATGCTTTACACCATTTGCTGCCGCCATTGCGGCGCGCGATTCGAACACTTCGCCGCGGCGGGTTGTGCCGCACCGCGCCCGGTTGCGGGCTATGTCGAGACGCATCATCCGATCCGCTGCCCGGGTTGTCTGCACCGGCTCAACGCCACGGCCGAGGAGTTCGCCCGGCAGGTGTCGCTCGTGCGGGTCGCCGGTCGGTGAGCCGCACGGAATGGCATCGCGGGGCGTCGAGCGCGACGGAGGACTGCGGCGGCCGTTCGCAAGGGGCGGAGCGTCGTGCGTGGGGCCTCGGGGCCTGCGGACTGACGGAATTCGGAGGTCCCGATGCAAAAAAACGGGCCCGGCAGCGCAGCGGAAACGGAAAAAATTCGTATCTTTGAAAAAACGTTTTAACAGGAAAACCAATGGGAACACCGGTTGCGGGGGAGTATGCTCCGGATTTTACGGCTAAGGATCAGCACGGCGACACCGTGCGGCTCGCGGATTTGGCGGGGCAGCGCGTCGTGCTCTACTTCTATCCGAAGGACAACACCTCGGGCTGTACGCTGGAGGCGCTCAGCCTGCGCGACGGGCGCGAGGAGCTGGAGCGCCGCGGCTTCCGGATCGTGGGCGTGAGCCCCGACGGCGAGCGTTCGCACCGCAACTTCTGCGACAAGCATGCGCTCGGTTTCACGCTCTTGTCCGATCCGGACCACAGCGTGTGCGAGGCTTACGGCGTGTGGGCGGAGAAGTCGATGTACGGCCGCAAATACATGGGCGTCGTGCGTACGACCTTTCTGATCGACGCCGCAGGGCGCATCGAACGCGTCATCGCCAAGGTGGACACGAAGAACCACGCCCGCCAGATCCTGGACCTGATCGGGGCCGGGGAGTAACCTGCCCAAGATCAGGGAGCGCCGGTTCGCGGGGCCGGGTGGATCCGGATGCGCCGCCGGATGGGGCGCGAAAAAGGTATAAAGAGACAATTAAGTGAGAAATGGAAAAAGATAAGGCAATGGCTGAAAAAACACAAGTCAATGCGGACAAGCTCAAGGTGCTGACCGCAGTCATGGAGAAGATAGAGAAGGACTTCGGCAAGGGATCCATCATGCGCATGAACTCGACCGAGGTGACCGACATTCCGGTGATTCCCACGGGTTCGATCACGCTCGACATGGCGCTGGGCGTGGGCGGTTATCCCAAGGGCCGCGTCATCGAAATCTACGGTCCCGAGTCGTCGGGTAAGACCACGCTCGCGATCCATGCCATCGCCGAGGCGCAGAAGACGGGCGGCATCGCGGCGTTCATCGACGCCGAGCATGCGTTCGACAGCTTCTACGCACAGAAGCTGGGCGTGGACGTGGACAACCTGCTTATTTCGCAGCCCGACAACGGCGAGCAGGCGCTCGAAATCGCCGACTCGCTGATCCGGTCGAGCGCGATCGACATCATCGTCATCGACTCGGTGGCGGCGCTGACCCCCAAGGCCGAGATCGAGGGCGAGATGGGCGATGCGAAGATGGGCCTTCAGGCGCGCCTCATGTCGCAGGCCCTGCGCAAGCTCACGGCCAGCATCGCCAAGACCAAGACGGTCTGCATCTTCATCAACCAGTTGCGCGACAAGATCGGCGTGGTGTACGGCAATCCGGAGACCACCACGGGCGGTAACGCGCTGAAATTCTATGCCAGCGTGCGCATCGACATCCGCCGCGTGTCGGTCATCAAGGACGGCGAGGAGCAGCTCGGCACCCGCACTCGCGTGAAGGTGGTAAAGAACAAGGTGGCGCCACCGTTCAAGCGCGCCGAGTTCGACATCATGTTCGGCGAGGGAATATCGAAAATGGGCGAGATCATCGATCTTGGCGTAGATTATGGTGTGATAAAGAAGGCCGGATCATGGTTCTCTTACGGAGAGAAGAAGATCGGACAGGGCCGCGACTCGGTCAAGGAGGCGCTCAGAAAGGACGAGGCGCTCGCCGCAGAGGTCGAAGCCAAGGTACGCGACGCGATGAAGGCCGGCAAGAAGGAGCAGTAAGCAGATAAACATAACAGGGTAGTTTGCCATGAATTACACCGCCGAAGACGAGATATTGATCGACCGACGCTGGAACGAGTTGGTCGAGTCGTGCAGAAAGGCCAGAATATGCAAGAACGAGGAGGATTGGAACTTCATCCGACGCGCATTCTTTCTGGCCAAGGAGGCTCACAAGGGCGTCAAGCGACGCTCGGGCGAGCCGTATATACTGCACCCGATAGCCGTGGCGATGATTGTGGTAAACGAGATAGGCCTCGGCGTGAAATCCGTCGTGGCCTCGCTGTTGCACGATGTGGTCGAGGATACCGACTACACGGTCGAAGACATCGAGCAGACATTCTCGCCGAAGATAGCGGCCATGGTCGACGGACTGACCAAAATGGCCGGCGTATTCAATACCGAGGCCTCGGAGCAGGCTGAGTATTTCCGTAAAGTACTGCTTACGCTGTCGGACGATGTGCGTGTGATAATCATAAAGTTGGCCGATCGCCTGCACAATATGCGCACACTGGGTTCGATGCCGCTCAACAAGCAGATCAAGATCACGAGCGAGACCATATATCTGTTCGTGCCGCTGGCATACAGACTCGGTCTGTATGCGATAAAGAGCGAGCTCGAAGACCTGTGCATGAAATACCGGTTTCCGAAAGAGTACGAGGAGATATCGCGCAAGATAGAGGATACGCAGCATGCACGTCAGGCATTCATCGACAAGTTTACAGCTCCGATAATCGAGGTGCTCGATCGCGACAACATCAAGTACGAGATCTCCGGACGCATAAAGAGCATCTACTCGATATGGCAGAAGATGCAGCGCAAGCAGATATCGTTCGAGGAGATATACGACATTTTCGCCATAAGAATAGTATTTCAGGCATTGCCGTTCCCGTCGGAAAAGACACAGTGCTGGCAGATATACTCTTCGATAACGGACATATATACGCCCAAGCAGGAGCGTCTGCGCGACTGGATAAGCATACCCAAGTCGAACGGATACGAAGCGTTACACTCGACCGTTATGGGGCCCGACGGAATATGGGTCGAGGTGCAGATACGCACGCAGCGAATGGACGATATAGCCGAGCGCGGCTTCGCGGCACACTGGAAATACAAGCACGCCACCATATCCAAAGACGAGGACGAGCTGGATAAGTGGCTGAAAAAGATTCGCAACGCGCTCAACGGTCCGACCGACAGCGCAATAGACTTTCTCGACAACTTCAAGCTGTCGCTATACACATCCGAGATAGTCGTATTCACACCCAAGGGCGAGGCGCACAAGATGCCCAACGGCGCAACGGCGCTCGACTTCGCATACGAGATACACACCAAGATAGGCAACCATGCCATAGGAGCCAAGATAAACCACAAAATAGAGCCGATAACGGCGCATATAAACAGCGGCGACCAGATCGAGATCATAACGGCTGAGACGGCACACCCCAAGGCCGAGTGGCTCGAAGTCGTGACAACGAGCAAGGCGCAGCAGTCGATAAAGACATTTCTCAAACGCGAACGGCAGAACAACATCGAGCATGGCCAGAAGATGCTATCAGAACAGCTCGGACGACACAACATCATACAGAACGGCCGTGTGCTGCGAAAGATAATGTCGTCATACGAATGTCTCAACAAAGACGAGCTTTACAGCAAGATAGGGGCAGGCATAATATCGCTCGACAACCTCGACAAGCTGCTGAAAGAGAACGCATCGAAGAAGATACTCAAATTCTGGAAGCTGTTCATACCGGGCGGCAACGGCAACGCCACGGACGAGACCGGGACGGAGAGCGAGCATGCGGAGACGCCGCAGACGAACCGTACGCCGGACAAAGAGCCGGAGTTCGTCATTGCAGAGTGTTGCAGGCCGATTCCGGGCGACAGAGTGGTAGGGTACCGCGACCCAGCAACGAATCATATAATAGTCCACAAGGCCACGTGCGAGACCCTGACGCGGCTGGCGGCGCAGTTCGGCAAGAACATCGTGAAGGAGGAGATCAAGTGGTCGCAGCAGAAGGCCGAGTCGTATCTGGCGACCGTCGAGCTGCGCGGCATAGACCGGTCGGGAATCATACTCGACATAACGAAAGTTATAACGGTCGATTTCAGCATAAATATGCGAGAGATAAATATCCGCAACCATGACGGAATATTCGACGGACTGATAAGTCTGTATGTGAAAAACACGGAAGACCTGAATGCGCTGCTCGACAATATCCGCAAGATAAAGGGCATCGAAAGCGTCAAACGACTAATCAACTACTGACATGAGCAACACCGGTTTCTTAATAACACTCGTCATATTGATCGCAATCTGGATATCGAACGCCAAACCTGCAAAGAGAGCTGCCGCCAAAAGGAGCGCCGCACGGACAACCGATAAGGAGTCGGAACGGAACCAAAGCAGTGAACGCGATTCGCGCAGCAGAGATCTTGTGTCGGAGAGCGAGGTTGCAGAAATCCTTATTAAGGAAGATTCGCGCATCGAAGACTTTGAGTATAGAGATACATTCGCAGCGGTGCAAGATACATCATGCAGCGGACATAAACCTGCAATGGCAGCCGACAGGCGCAGGAAACGGGATTGCGATAACGAGCGTATAAATATAGACGAAACGTGCGCAACGGCAGCTGCCGACGCTCATCGTCCGTTCAACCTCAGGGAGGCTGTAATATCTTACGAAATACTGAAACCGAAATTCGACGAATAGCTGCAACCGGCAAGCATGGAGAGGCGAAAAGCTGCATCGGCAAAAGATTATAAGCGGCTCGGCACATCGACCGAGCCGGACAAAGCGAGACGCCGTCTTGAATGGCTGTACGGCTACGCTACCGGCTTCGTCCTCGGCTCGACCGCAGATAGCTTCGTTTGCCTATATTACCGGCAACAAAACGGCCGGTTAAGCCGATTAAAGGTATGCAGGAATTGTTATTAACCGGTTCCGATTTTAATACGATAAAGCAAGACAAACGAACAACTCAAATATAAGATAATGGCAACTATTTTTTCACGCATCATAGCAGGAGAGATTCCGTGCTACAAAGTCGCCGAAGATGATCGGCATTTCGCATTTCTCGATATCAATCCGCTGACCAAGGGACATACGCTGGTCGTACCGAAGCGAGAGGTCGACTATATATTCGACCTCGAAGACGATGAGCTGCAACAGATGATCGTTTTTGCCAAGCGCATTGCCCGTAAAATTAAGAGCAAAATAGAGTGTAAAAAGGTGGCAATGGTAGTGCTCGGGCTCGAAGTTGCGCACGCGCACATACATTTGATACCTATAAACAACGAAAACGATGTCGATTTCCATAAGGAGAAGCTCAAATTATCTCCGAAAGAGTTTACGGCAATAGCGGAAATGCTGGTAAGATAGAGAGAAAATATATTACTATAAA
>OFFZ01001192.1_pt1 | contig 14612 bp, 11 predicted proteins | sample 1521631 | NCBI WGS metagenome assembly OFFZ01 (sample SAMEA3504102, study PRJEB24116) | mouse gut metagenome | biome: mouse gut; feature: mouse-associated habitat; material: faeces | place: Denmark | collected 2011 | reverse complement strand
CGTGGCTTAACCCAGAGTTGTCTTCCTTGCTCTTAAGCTGAGGGGTTTTTCTTAAATTTTCCTATAAATTGGGTTGACAGCGAACCACGATCTGTGCTATAATACCAGTGCAATCAAATCAATAAAATAGTTTTTAGGGCACACCTCAGTCTACCGAGCCTGAGTTCTGAGCCCACCATGCACCTTGAAAATTGAACATCAGCAGTACGGGGAACCACCCGGACAGACGAGCATCCCGCAGCGCACGCCACGACCCGGAGGGGGCAATCGCCCCCTCCGGTGAGCGAGAATGCCACCTGCGGGGCGGCCTTTGGCAAGGCCGTCATGCACTGACCCTGTCCGGGCTTACAATGAGACGCCTTAGATCGGCCTGAGAACCAGGCCGCAGGGCTCAACCTGGGGTTGAAATCAGTAGAGGCCCCAGGTACACGCCCGCGCGGGTTTTGCCGAACCCGGCCCGTACTGTTCCCAACCTCACCGGGGGGCGAGCGCGAATGCGGTGGGACTGATTAGAATAATTTGACTTACAATAGGGGACTTATTGGATGAAAACCAAAGATGACAGGCAAAATGCCCATGATATGATAGATCACATTTTTCACGACTTACTCCCCGTCCAGGGCATGGCGGAACGGCCCGAGCAGGTCACGCTCAGCCACCTGATGCTGGACGCCCTGCTGAGCCGCTCCATCGCCCTGTGCGACGCCGGGACGGGGATTGGCAAGACCTACGCCTATCTGGCGGCGGGGACGGTGTACCACCGCTTCCGCGCCGCCAGTGGGCTCCCCGTCCGGCCTATTTTGATCTCCACCTCCAGCATTGCCCTCCAAACCGCGGCACGGGACGAATATCTCCCCCTGCTGTCCAGCCTGCTGGCGGAGGACGGCATGATTACACAGTCCCTCCAGGCGGTGATCCGCAAGGGAAAGTCCCACTATGTCTGCGATGACCGTCTGGAACGGCGGCTGGGCCAGTTGGATCTCCGAAAGAAAAACTGGAGGGCCGGGAATGCCCTGCTTGCGCTGCGGAATGAGCTGGACATGGACGAGATCGCCCATCTCAGCCACTATGACCGGGAACGTGTCTGCGTCCCCCAGATCTGCAACTGTTCGCAGGAGACCTGCCGGTATCGTTTCTTTTTGGAGAAGTGCGATTCCGGGCGGTATCTTTTCCAGATCTGCAACCACAACCTGCTGCTGGCGGACGCCATCCACCGGGGCAGCGGGCGAAAGCCCATCCTGCCGGACACCTGCGCCCTCATCGTGGACGAGGCCCACAAGCTGCCGGAGACAGCCCGCCAGATGTTCGGGGTGACCCTGGCTGCGGAGGACATCCGTGCGCTCACCCACAGTCTGCGAGGGGAACGCTTCCTGCTGGCTGCAGAAGTCCTGAACGACAGCGCCAAGGGCCTGCTGCGGAAGCTGGACCGCCCGCCGGAGGACAGGCCCTTCGTCCACTACAAAACATCGCTGGCCGCACCGGAGCGTAGCCTGACGGTGATCGACCGGCAGCTCCATGGCCTGCTCACACCTGCCACCCGCAGGCGGCTGAACAGCGTGTCCTCTACGGTGTCCCTATTCCACCAGGGCCACCCGGATATGGTCTTCTACACGGAGGAGGACGCTCACGGCGGCACCATGCTGTGCGCCACCATTTCCGATCTGACCGCCCAGCTCCGCCAGACCCTCTGGCGGCAGGAGCGGCCTGCCATCCTCACCTCCGCCACCCTGGCTGTGGGCGAGGACTTTCGGCGCTTCAAAGAGGAAACGGGCCTACTTACCGACAGCCGTGTCATGGAGTCTGTGGCTCCTTCGCCCCTCGACTACCAGCAGAATTGTCTGCTGTACTTACCAAAATTTCCGCCCAGGCAGAAAGCCATCGCCTACTATGACGAGCTGGCGAAAGAGATCGCCGCCCTGCTGGATGCGGCCCAGGGCCACACCTTAGCATTGTTCACATCTTACGCCGCCATGTCTGCGGTGAAGGAGCGCCTGCCGAACCACGGCCTGCGTTACCCTCTGTTCACCGTGGGCCACAGCGCCATCCATACCACGGAGCAGTTCAAGGCCACCCCTGGCAGTGTGCTGCTGGCGGCGGGGCCGCTTGGGAGGGCTTCGACTTTCCCGGAGACTGTGTGTCCCTGTTGATCATCCCCCGTCTGCCCTTCGCTGTCCCGGACGCTCTGAAGGAGAAAGAGCGGGAGAACCACCCCAGCCTCCGCCTGTTCATCCGGGCAGTGGTGGTGCCGGAAATGCAGATTAAGCTGAAGCAGGGCTTCGGCAGAGCCATCCGCACCGAGACCGACACCTGTGTGGTGGCCATTCTGGATGAGCGAGCCACAGAGGGCAAGCGTTACAGCAAGGACGTGCTGGCCGCCCTGCCGGAGATGCCCATCACCAGCAGTTGAGAGGACGTGGCCCGGTTTATCCAGCAGGTGAAAGGACCGGATTATTTCCGGGAGGCATCCGCATAATCGACACAAAAAATGAACTGTGGTATATCCTGCTGACCCGCCTGCTGGAAAAGGCTACCGCCGCTGGTCTGCTGACCCTGGACGAGCTGTACGCCGCAAAGCGGCTGTCATGGGACAGATACCGTCCCCAAACTGTGTGGGAATAGTGATAGCTATTCCCGCCAGGGTGTGGTAGTGTTGTCGGTACCCAAAGGAAAGGAGGCCACACCAGATGAGCAAAACAGTGACCATCATCCCGCCCAGCGAGAGCAAGCCAGATACCCTGCGGGTGGCGGCATACTGCCGTGTCAGCACGGACCTGGAGGAACAGGCGTCATCCTATGCTTCCCAGATCCGCAGTTACACCGAGCTGATCAGCCAGCATGTGGGCTGGGAGCTGGTGGACATTTACGCCGATGAAGCGGTGAGCGGTACAAAAACGGATAAGCGGGAGGACTTCAACCGCCTACTGGCCGACTGCCGGAAGGGCAAAATCGACCGGGTACTGGTGAAGTCCATCTCTCGCTTCTCCAGAAACACCAAGGACTGCCTCGCCGCTCTGCGGGAGCTGATGCGGCTGGGCGTGACCGTTCAGTTCGAAAAAGAAAATATTGACACCGGAACGCTCACCACAGAACTGATGGTGAGCGTTTCCGGTTCCCTGGCCCAGCAGGAGTCCATGTCCATCTCGCAGAATATCCGCATGGGGTATCGTCGGAGAATGGAACGGGGCGAATTCATAGCAAGCAGTCCGCCATACGGATACCGGAACGCGGGAGGCGGACGGCTGGAGATCGTGCCGGAGGAGGCAGAAGTGATCCGCTGGGTGTTTGAATCCTATCTGAACGGACAAGGCATCGTCGCAACCGCGGAAGAAATGAACCGCAGAGGCGTTCCCAAGAAACATGGAGGGACAGCATGGATACCGTATGCTGTCGCCTGCTGGCTGCGAAACGAAAAATATACAGGCAATACCCTCTGCCAGAAAACTTTTACAACCGGATTTCCATACATCAGCGTGAAAAACCGGGGCGAAGTAGATCAGTTCTATATAGAAAACAGTCATCCCGCAATTATCAGCCAAGAAATATTCGACAAAGTGCAGGCCCTCCGAAAGAAGAAAAAAGCGCCCGTTTCCGCGCCGTCCAAATTCCCATTGACGAGGAAAATGATCTGCGGAAAGTGCGGCGCAACATTTTACCGCACTGTTGACCGGCACGGGGCAAATAATTGGGTCTGTTCAGGCCACAAAGACGGCAATAGGAATGGGAAGGGCGCCTGCCCAAACCTGTCTGTCCGGGAGAGAGATATCTACACGGCCTTTATTCGGATGTACAACAAGCTGCGGCTCCATGAGGGCATCATCCTGCGGCCCGCACTTGACCAGATGGAGGCCCTGGAAACCGCTGTGCAGAGAGAAAATCCCGCCATGCTGGAGATCAACCGGGCCATCGCCCAGGCTACCGATCAGAATTATAAAATCAGCAAACTCCGCTCCAGCGGGCTGCTGGACGCAGACGCCTGCGCCGCCAAGCTGGCCGCCCTGGACGCACAGCTGACCCAGCTCCGGGCCAAACGGCGGAGACTGCTGAGGAATGATGACATCAGCGAAATGGCGGATGCCCTGCGTCAGACTGTGGAAACACTTCATCAAGGGCCGGAACAGCTGGATAAGTTCGATGAGGAATTGTTCAACGAGATGGTAGAGAAAATTACAGTGGACATTGACCATGTTCTGCGGTTCCACCTGAGAGGCGGTTTTGATGTGGCTGAACCGCTTTGGAGGAAAACGAGATGAATAGAAGAATGCCATATGGGTATCAGATACAGAACGGGGTGATTGCTACCCAATCCCAGGAAGCGGCGGGAGTAAAACGGATATTTTCCCTCTACCTTGCGGGAAAAAGCCGGGATCAGATTGCGGACGCCTTAAATACGGAGGGCTTCTGTTATAGTGCGGAAAGCCCTAAATGGGATAAAAACCGAGTCAGACAGGCACTTGAAAATCCACGCTATATGGGAGCGCATGACTACCCAGCTATTATAGCTGGTGAGACCTTCCGCATGGCGCAGGCAATGAAAGAAAAAAGGACCCGCAAGCGGGGAAATCATCCAGCATTGTGCCTGACCCCAAAGCTTCGCTGCGGTCATTGCGGCGACAGCCTGCGCCGGATCACAAACAACTACTGGAGAGATACCCTGCGATTCCACTGTGACGGGTGTGGCATGAGCGTCACCATCCCCGATGCGGACCTGCTGGCGGTGGTGGAGCGGCAGGCTGCGGAGTACACGCCTCCGGCAGACTCTCCGGGCTATGCCCCCTCCGAGGACACCGTCCGACTGACCAACGCCATCAATCGGGGACTGGAGAAGCCGGAACACCCGGATGAGGTGACCTCCCTGATTATGCAGGGTATCTCCGCCCGGTACGCCTGCTTCCCCACACAGATGACAGCAACGGATATCCTGCGTCTGATCCGGGAAAAAGACTACGATCAGGCTATCCAATATATCACCATCACTGCGGAGAACGCGGTGACAGTGACCTTCAGGTAATTGGCAAAACTGATTGGGAAAGGAGTCATCATGGAACAAACCGTACAGCAGGAACGGCGGATACACCTCATTCCCGCCATCAAACGGGCAACGGCCCCAGGACAGTCCTCTGAACGCCGCCAGCGTGTGGCCGCCTACTGCCGGGTGTCTACCGACAGCGAGGAGCAGCTCACCAGCTACACCGCCCAGAAAGCCTACTACACCCAGAAGATCGATGAGAATCCCGATTGGGAGATGGCCGGCATCTTTGCGGATAAAGGCATCACCGGAACGAGTATGAAGAAACGGGTGGAGTTCAAAAAGATGATCGCCGCCTGCAAGCGGGGCAAAATCGACCTGATCCTTACCAAATCCCTCTCCCGATTCGCCCGGAACACGGTGGACTCCCTGGAGGTGGTGCGGATGCTCCGGGCCAACGGCATCGGTGTGATCTTCGAAAAGGAAAACATCAACACTTTGACTGAGTCCAGCGAGTTCCTGCTCACCCTGTTCAGCGGCTTTGCCCAAGCGGAGAGTGAGTCCATCAGCAAAAACGTAATCTGGGGCATCCAAAAGAGCCGGGAGGCTGGAAACGTCCCCTTCCAGTATTCGAAGCTGCTGGGTTACCGGCGGGGGCCTGACGGGCAGCCGGAGATCGTGCCGGAGGAGGTGGAGGTGGTGAAACGCATCTACCGCCGATACCTGGACGGGTGCAGCTTGGCCCAGATCAAGAGGGAGCTGGAGGCGGATGGCGTACCCACCGCCAGCGGTATCCAAGGCTGGACGTATCAGGTGGTACGCAATATCCTGACCAATGAACGCTACATTGGCGACGCCCTTCTGCAAAAGACCTACACCACCGACTGCATCAGCAAGACGGTGAAGAAAAATCAGGGGGATCGTCCCATGGTCTATGTCGAGCGAAACCACCCAGCTATCGTCTCCAAAGCTATGTTTTATCAGGTACGGGAGGAGATGGCCCGCCGTGGCAGTAAGCGGAAGGTGATGCAGAAAACCGGAAAGACGGAGCAGGGCAAATACTCCGCCAAATACGCCCTGTCCGAGTTGCTGGTGTGCGGGGAGTGCGGTACGCCGTACAAGCGATGTACCTGGGCCAGGAACGGCAAAAAGCGGATCGTCTGGCGGTGCATTTCCCGGCTGGAGTTCGGCACAAAATACTGCCATGACTCGCCCAGCATGGATGAGGATGGCCTGCATCAGGCCATCCTGGAGGGCATCAATGAGTTTATCCAGGCGGGACAGGGCCTTGGTGATGAACTGCTGGATCTCGCCAGTATCGTCCAGCAGGGCGGGAATGCGGACGGCATCGATCCGCTGACTCTGCGCAACCGTCTGGACACCCTGACCGCCCAGCAGGCGGAGCTTCTGGACAAGGTACTGGAGGACATGGACAACACAGAACTGACCGACCAGCTCAAAGCGATTGCGGAGGAGAAGCAGGCCATCCTGGGACGGCTTGGCGCGATCCAGCAGGACGAGGAACAGCGGGCCGGTCAGGAGGCCAGACTGCGGGAGCTGGCGGAGTGGCTGAAAAAGCAGAGGTCCGAATTCACTGAATACGATGATACCATCACCCGCAGGTATGTGGAGAGGATCACCGTTGTGGATGCCGAAACCATCCGCATCAGATTTAAGTACACCGATGTTGAGATCGACAGGAGAATCAGAAAATAATAGGAGAACGCACCATGGAAATTTACATCACGGGAGACCTCCACGGGGATCTCCGCCGTTTCCAGCCGGGAATCTTCTATGAACAGGAGGGCCTCACAAAAGAGGACATCATTCTGGTGTGTGGAGACTTCGGCTGTGTGTGGTACGGCGATGAACGAGACGATGAGGACCTGGGCTGGCTGGAGGCCCGCCCCTTTACTACGGCTTTTGTGGCAGGCAATCACGAAAACTTCGATGCCTTACAAAAATATCCGCTGGAGAAGTGGCGGGGTGGAAGCATCCGGCGAATCCGCCCTTCGGTGATCCTTCTGGAACGGGGGCAGATATTTACTCTGGGTGGAAAACGATTTTTCACCATAGGCGGGGCCAGCAGCCATGACATTCAGGACGGCATCCTGGAGCCAGACGATCCTCTGATCAAGAGAAAATGCAGGGAGCTGGACGCCAGAGGCGCGATGTACCGGATCAACCACCTGTCCTGGTGGAAGGAGGAGCTGCCCAACGAGACAGAGTACCAGACCGCCAGAGCCAGCCTGGATAGAGCAGGCTGGGAGGTGGACTACATCATCACCCACTGCTGTCCCTCCAGTGTGCAGGACGAGCTGAGCAGCGGATCTTATCAGGCCGATGCCCTGACGGATTTCCTCGATGAGATCGCCCAGCGGTGCCGGTTCCGATACCAATTTTTTGGACACTACCATACCAATAAGGTTATCCGGGAAAAGTTCGTTCTGCTGTATGAGCAGATCATCAAACTGAAGCTGTGAATGGAAAGCAGGTCTCAGGAATGGACACGAAGTTGATTCCTGAGACCTGCTTTCCATTTTCGGAAATTTCGCCTGATTTTTCAAATTTTCCTTTACACTTTGGCCGATTTATGCTATACTGTAAACAGTAAGCGATGGGTGCCCAATTTTTGTATAAGATGGTGCGGCAAACGATGAAAACCGTTGCGGCGCAACGGTTGAACAACCCTACCCAATCTGAACAAATTGTTGTCAGTTGTTCGGATTAGGTGGGGTTGTTTTATGTCTACAGCCCTTGTGCTTCAAGGGCTGTAGGTTTTTTGACTTCGGATGCCATATGTCACCGGCCAGCGGCAAACAGTTCAAAATCAGAGCGTCGCATAATATATACGTCTTTATATGGAGTCAATTCAGTAGACGAGATTTCAAAGCAAATAATAGTAAACGCATATTTAGAAAAGGCAGGAAAAGCAAAGAGCCTGATTCAGACAAGTTCCAAAATTTTTGGGGCAGCATTATCACTTTTACCTGCCTTTGGCATAGATATCGATGTTAAGGAATTATCTGGAAAGCTTTCAGAACTTTTGCAAGTAAAAAATAGCATTCTTGTCTTTGATGATTTGGAGCGTTGTGATTGTCCCATCAACGATGATTTTGATGCATTCTTATTGGTATAGTTTTGATGATCCTCAATTCGTAAAGCAAATTCTCAACCAGTTTAAAGCGGCTGGTCTACTTCATTCATCTTGGAATAAAAGCAAGTCAACACTCTTTTGGAGCCTGACCAAAAAGGGAGTGCTTACACGAGATCAGATGATGCTGATAAAAAAGAGTTAGGAAATGTCTTATGCCCTACTTGAATAGATGACAAAATTTAGTACAGCACAATGCTTTCCCAAAAAGCGATTTTGCCACATTACGCCAGATATCGACAGGTTTCAACAAGAAGCCTGTCGATTTATTTTACGGTTTCCGATCCGGCGACAAGGGGAATGTGCGAAATCCACAAAAAAGTGCGCTTCAAATGGTCAAAATGTAGAACATTACGAAACCGCTTGAATCATATTGGTTTCCTGTGCTACAATGGAAACCGATATAAACAGTCTGGTTTCCGAAGGAAGGAGGGATTCGCTATGGAACTGCGCGAGCGCATGATCGGCGCGGCCACCGCACTGTTTCAGGCGAAGGGCCTGTGGTTTACCTTGCAGGAGGTGGCCGATGCTTTGCACATCAGCAAAAAAACCATTTACACGCTTTACCCATCCAAAGAGGCGCTTCTGCTGGACATGGTAGACGATCTGTTCGACCGCATCCATCAGGAAAAGCGGTCGCTGATCGCCACCTCCGGCCCCATTGAGGCGCGGATCAGGTCGGTCATGATCGCTCTGCCGGAGCAGTACCAAGCCTTGGACCTTCGGCTTTTGGGGGAGCTGGACGAAAAATACCCCGCCGTGGCCCGCCGGGTGCGGGAGCACCTGGAAACCAACTGGGAGCCAACCATCGCCCTGCTGGAGGAAGGGGTGGGGAAGGGCTGCATCCGCCAAGTGTCTATCCCGGTACTGCGGCAGATGGTCACCGCGTCCATCGAAGGCTTTCTTGTAAACGGCGAAAACGGAGCCAGCTACGCGGACACCCTGGCCGCTATGATGGACATCATTATGAACGGGATCAGGAGGAGAAACGATGAGGTATAGTTTGTGCGACGGCTGGGAGTTTACGCCCCAGTGGAGCGACGAATTTCCGACCGGGGGCGGCGAAGCCCGAGCTGTCCGCCTGCCCCACACCTGTAAGGAGCTGCCCCTGCACTGCATCGATTCGGAGGACTATCAGATGTTGTGCGGTTACCGCCGGACGCTGGACGTCCCCGCCGGACTGGCGGGCAAGCGGCTGTTCCTTCAACTGGACGGCGCGGCCCACATTGCTACGGTGTACGTCAACGGCGTGGAAGCGGCCACCCACCGCTGCGGCTACACCGCTTTCCGCGTGGAGCTGACAAAGCTGGTGGAGCCGGGCCGGTCCAACCTGCTGGCTGTGAAGCTGGATACCAGCGAAAACCCATCCATCCCGCCTTTTGGTTTTGTGGTAGACTACCTCACCTATGGCGGGCTGTACCGGGAGGCATGGCTGGATGTGCGGGAAAACGGATACATCACTGACATTTATGTTACCACACCCACGTTGACCACGGCAAACGTCAAGGTGGCCACCGACGGCGCGCCCGATGGGGCAAAGCTGGAGGTTTCCATTTTGGACAGCGCGGGGAAAACCGTGTGGGCTGGCGCGGCGGGAAAGGCCAATGTTCCGGACGCCAGGCCCTGGGACACGGCGCGGCCCGATCTTTACCGCTGTGAGGCCCGCCTCCTGGCCCCGGACGGAATGGAGCTGGATCGGCAGGAGGCCGCTTTCGGCTTCCGCACCGCGCAGTTCAAAGCGGACGGCTTCTACCTCAACGGCAAAAAAACCTTCCTCCGAGGCCTGAACCGCCATCAGAGCTACCCCTACATCGGCTATGCCGCCCCGGAAGCCCTTCAGCGGGAGGATGCCCGCATTTTGAAGGAGGAGCTTGGCTGCAATGCCGTGCGCACCAGCCACTATCCCCAGAGCCAGTATTTTATCGACGAATGTGACCGGCTGGGGCTTCTGGTGTTCACCGAGATCCCCGGCTGGCAGCACATCGGAAACGGGGCATGGAAAGGTCAGGCCTGCCAGAACGTCCGGGAAATGGTTTTACAATACAGGAACCACCCGTCCATCATACTGTGGGGTGTGCGTATCAACGAGAGCCTGGACGATGACGAATTCTACGCCCGCACCAACGCCATCACCCATGAGCTGGATCCCAGCCGTCAAACTTCTGGTGTGCGCTACCTGGAAAAAAGCAGTCTGCTGGAAGATGTATACGCCTACAACGATTTCTCGCATAACGGCAGGACCCCCGGGGCCAAGCCCAAAAAAGAGGTTACATCGGATATGGGCAAGGCCCTCCTCATCTCGGAGTGCAACGGCCATATGTTCCCCACCAAGCCCTTCGACACCTGGGCACGGCGGCAGGAGCAGGCCCTGCGCCACCTCCGGGTGCAGGATGCGGCGTGGAAGGAACACGCAGGGTGCTTTGGCTGGTGTATGTTCGACTATCCTACCCACAAGGACTTTGGCTCCGGCGACCGGATCTGCTATCACGGGGTGATGGACGCCTTTCGGAACCCAAAGCTGGCCGCGGCGGCCTATGCCAGCCAGGGAGAGGGGGCCCCTGTGCTGACGGTAGGCTCCTCCATGGACATTGGCGATTACCCGGCGGGGCGGATGGGGCGTGTGTACGTGTTTTCCAACGCGGACGAGGTGGCGCTGTATAAAAACGGGGTCTTTGTCACCCGTCTGTGCCAAAACCGAACATCTTCTCTGCCCCACCCGCCCTTCGTGGTGGATGACACCATCGGTGAGCTGCTGGAGACTCAGGAGGGTTTTCCGCCGGAGAAGGCCAAGCTCCTGCGGGAGTGCCTGCTGGCGGCTGGGAAGTATGGGCTGGCCGGTCTGCCAGTGTCCTATAAAGCGAAAATGGCCTGGTGCATGGCCCGGTACGGCATGAAATTCCAGGACGGCGTGGATCTGTACGGCAAGTATGTAGCCAATTGGGGCGGCGAAGCCACCGTCTGGCGCTTCGACGGGATCAAGGATGGCAAAACCGTGGCCAGCGTCACCTGCCGCCCCTCGGCGAAGCTCCATTTGGAGGTAAAGGTCAGCCATACCTCCCTCACCGAGGGGGCCAGCTACGACATGGCCGCGATCCGGGTCCGTATTCTGGATGGGAACGGGAACCCGGCCCCCTATGCCCAGCTTCCCGTGTCCTTCGCCCTGTCCGGGAACGCAGAGCTGGCAGGCCCCGCCACCGTCACGGCCGAGGGCGGTATGTGCGGCGCCTATGTGCGCAGCCTGGGCACTACGGGGACCGCCGTCCTCACCGTCCACACGGAACAGACCGAAGACGTGACGATCAACTTCACCATTAAGACCAAGGAGGAGGAAAAATGGAACTGACCTTGAAGCAAAAGGCCGCCTTCGGCATCGGCGCCGTGGGCAAGGACATGGTGTATGCCTTGTCCGCATCCTATGTGATGTACTTCTATCAGGACGTGCTGGGCCTCAGCGCCACCTTCGTGGGGCTGATTTTGATGGCAGCACGGGTGTTCGACGCCCTCAACGACCCCTTTATGGGGGTACTGGTGGCAAAAACGAAAAGCCGCTGGGGCCGGTTCCGCCCCTGGCTGCTCAGCGGGACCATACTTAACGCGGTGGTACTCTACGCGCTGTTCAACGCCCCCCACGCCGAAGGCGCGGGACTGATGGCCTATTTCGCCGTGGCATATATCCTCTGGGGCGTCACCTATACCATGATGGACATTCCCTACTGGTCCATGATCCCCGCTGTCACCAAGACCCCGGCGGACCGGGAAAACCTGTCCGTGGTGGGCCGCACCTGCGCGGGGGTGGGCAGCGCCCTTATCGCCATGTTCACTGTCGCGCTGGTGGGGGTACTGGGGGGCGACAGCGAGCGGGCAGGCTTTGGCCGGGTTGCCCTCATCGTGTCGGTGCTGTTCGTGGCGGCGGAGATTTTGTGCTGTGCCTTTTTTAAGGAGAACTCCCAGACCGAGATGGAGACAGCCGGGGTAAAGGAGATGTTCGCCGCCCTGCTGCGCAACGATCAGGCCATGGTGGTGGTGGCCAGCATTGTGCTCATCAATTCCGCACTGTACCTCACCTCCAACTTCATTATTTACTTCTTCAAATACGACTTCGGCGGGGCGGGCTGGAAAGGCAGCTACACCCTGTTCTCCACCGTGGGCGGGGCGGCCCAGATCCTTGGTATGATGGTGGTCTACCCACTGCTGCGCAGAAAACTGTCCAATACCCGGATCTTTGCCGTCAGCCTGATCTCCGCGTTTTGCGCCTATGTGGTCATGCTCGCTTTCCTCTTGGCAGGGTTGTCGGGATATCTTCCCCTCCTGCTGATCCCTGGGGTGGTGGTCTTCATCTGCAACGGGATGCTGTCCGTGCTCACCACCCTGTTCCTGTCCAACAGCGTGGACTACGGCCAGCTGAAAACCGGCCGGCGGGAGGAGAGCGTCATCTTCTCCATGCAGACCTTTGTGGTCAAAGCCGCCTCCGGCGTGGCGGTATTCCTCACCGGGATCGGGCTGGACCTCATCGGCCTGGCGGGCAACACCGACGAAATCGGACCGGTGGCCGTCCAGAGCGCCGAGACCCTGCTGGGTCTGCGTCTGATGATGACGGTACTGCCCATGATCGTGCTGGCCGCGGCGTTTGTGCTGTTCCGAAAAAAGTTCACTCTCACCGACCAACGGGTGGAGGAGATCGGCCACCAGCTCCGGGCCGGGGGTGGCGGCAATGGATAAGCTGCTGCGCTGGCGCGCCCTGGTGGGCGGACGTGCCCTCACCGGGGTGGTGGACGGGCCGGACGGCGCCGTCCGCATCCGCTGCGACGCCCCTGCCGGAACCATCCAGGCAATCACCGCCATCCTCCCTTGGGAGATGGGCAAGGACGGGCGGGCCTTCTTGAACGGCTATCAGACCTGGACCTATTGCCCGGAATGCGGCAAGCGGGACAAGATCCGGGGGCTGGCCCATGTGCCCAAGCCCCTGTTGGACAAATACGCCTTTGACCGTTATGGAGATTATCACTTCGTCGACTACCCCAACAAGCGGGGCCTATTTCACGGCTTTTCCTGGTGCTATTTCCGCCGGGGGGAGCGGTTCTGTCTTATCGCCTCCCTGGATGAGCGGCCCGGATACACCATCTTCCGATACGACGCAAACCGGGGCCTGCTCGCCATTGAGCGGGACTGCGCCGGGGTGGAGCATCCCGGTGGGACGCTCCACGCCTTTGACCTGTACGTTGCTGAGGGGACAGAGACGGAGGTGTTTGACGGCTGGTTTGCCGCTATGGGGGTCAATCCCCGGACGGGCAAAAAACTGGCAGGCTATTCCAGCTGGTATAACCGGTATCAGGACATCACCCAGGAGGCCATTTCCTCCGACCTGGCAGGGTGCAAGACCCTTTTATCCCCCGGTGACCTGTTCCAGGTAGATGACGGCTGGGAGCCCCAGGTCGGCGACTGGCTGGAGCCGGACAGTGCGAAATTCCCCCGCGGCATGAAGTCAGTGGCGGAGGAAATCCATGACGCAGGCTTTCTGGCGGGGTTGTGGCTGGCCCCCTTTGTGTGTGAGACGGATTCCAACCTGTATCGGGAACACCCGGACTGGCTGCTGAAGGTAAACGGCCAGCCCTGGAAATGCGGCGGAAACTGGAGCGGCTTTTACGCTCTGGATATCGACCTGCCAGCAGTGCGGGACTATCTACGCGGCGTCTTTGACCGGGTACTGGATCAGTGGGGGTTCGACCTGGTGAAACTGGATTTCCTCTATGGCGCGGCCCCCTTCGGCAAGAAAACCGAGAGCCGCGCCGGGCGGATGATCCGGGCCATGGAACTGCTGCGGGAGTGGTGCGGGGACAAGCTGATATTGGGCTGCGGCGTGCCGGTGATGCCGGCCTTCGGCCTGGTGGATTACTGCCGGGTGAGCTGCGACGTGGGGCTGGACTGGGACGATGTGTGGTATATGCGCCTGCTCCACCGGGAACGGGTGTCCACCAAACAGGCCATCGGCAACACGATCTTCCGCCGCCAGCTTAACGGCAGGGCCTGGCTCAGCGACCCGGACGTCTTTTTCCTCCGGGAAGAAAACCTGAGACTCACTGCGGAGCAGAAGCGGAAGTTGGCCCAGGTAAATGCACTACTGGGCGGGGTACTGCTCACTTCTGACGATCCGGCGGGCTACAGCCCCACCGCCCGGGAACAGTATCGCGCCCTGCGGGAGCTCAGCCGGGCGGAGAATATCCACGTAGACACAAACCGGGGTCTCTGCGTCACTTATACGATAGGGGGCAGGGAATTCCGGCTCAGTCTGGCATAACAGTCCCCGTACGGACAGTGCACCATATCACGCTGTCGTGCCTCAGATGATCATGGTTTGGAGCTGCACACAGTGGTGGGTAGCTGGCATCGGGGAACCGTTGCCCCACAACGCTTTTCAGAAATAGTGATTTCGTAGTGACAAGCCATGTTGAAAGCTACATTTTAACCTTGTTACACAGGGTTGGAATGTAGCTT
>OFFZ01001187.1_pt1 | contig 14701 bp, 16 predicted proteins | sample 1521631 | NCBI WGS metagenome assembly OFFZ01 (sample SAMEA3504102, study PRJEB24116) | mouse gut metagenome | biome: mouse gut; feature: mouse-associated habitat; material: faeces | place: Denmark | collected 2011 | reverse complement strand
CGTGGGAGTGTGGATTGAAATCTTTTAAGTCGTCTGTTTTTAATACTGCCGGCGGCGTCACTCCCTGCGTGGGAGTGTGGATTGAAATACGTGAAACATAGTAGGAGGTGGAGATGGGTAGAGTCACTCCCTGCGTGGGAGTGTGGATTGAAATCGATATGCGCGGAGATGAATCTGTCGCGTCAAAGTCACTCCCTGCGTGGGAGTGTGGATTGAAATGTAATTATACGCCATATATCATACCTCCTAATAAGTCACTCCCTGCGTGGGAGTGTGGATTGAAATAAGGAATATACCCTTGCAGATCCTGAGGATAAGGTCACTCCCTGCGTGGGAGTGTGGATTGAAATTGCGAGGCAAGTAATTTACATACACAACGAGTCGTCACTCCCTGCGTGGGAGTGTGGATTGAAATCGTCCGGATTATATGTATTTAGCTTGTCTCCTATGTCACTCCCTGCGTGGGAGTGTGGATTGAAATTTTGGGTGAAAGGGCATGACAAGAATCGGCATAACGTCACTCCCTGCGTGGGAGTGTGGATTGAAATCAGATTTGAGATATCCGCGAGAACCTCTGTCTGAAGTCACTCCCTGCGTGGGAGTGTGGATTGAAATTGCGCGGCAAGTAATTTACATACACAACGAGTCAGTCACTCCCTGCGTGGGAGTGTGGATTGAAATTGGCGAACGCTTTTGACATTTATAATGCTTTTTTTGGTCACTCCCTGCGTGGGAGTGTGGATTGAAATATAATTATATGCCATATATATATGCCTCCTAATAAGTCACTCCCTGCGTGGGAGTGTGGATTGAAATTGATGTATAACGAAAACAAAAGTATCATAGGGCAAGTCACTCCCTGCGTGGGAGTGTGGATTGAAATAAAAGGTGCTTGAAGAAATCACAAAGACCGCAAGTCACTCCCTGCGTGGGAGTGTGGATTGAAATCGTTCGGAAAGCCGCTGTATCTTGACGCACAGTGGTCACTCCCTGCGTGGGAGTGTGGATTGAAATAGAGCAGAAGACTTTGAAAAGATGGCGCAGGAATGTCACTCCCTGCGTGGGAGTGTGGATTGAAATTTCACCGTTTGCCAGTACCATGCTGTCAGCCTGGTCACTCCCTGCGTGGGAGTGTGGATTGAAATGAGTATGAGGAAACAGGGCTTGCCCCGTATGAAGGTCACTCCCTGCGTGGGAGTGTGGATTGAAATTGAAAATGTCAAGTGATTTTGTGGAGCTGCGGGAAGTCACTCCCTGCGTGGGAGTGTGGATTGAAATGGTTATGGACATGCTGAACAAAAGCAGCAAGGCGTCACTCCCTGCGTGGGAGTGTGGATTGAAATAACTCCCCGGCGGGCATTTAAAAAATGAGAAAAGTCACTCCCTGCGTGGGAGTGTGGATTGAAATAAGGCATGTATGCACAAAGAGAATGGGAAATGAAGTCACTCCCTGCGTGGGAGTGTGGATTGAAATCATGTACTTGTCTGGGTTAGACCAGACCGGGTTAGTCACTCCCTGCGTGGGAGTGTGGATTGAAATTGCTGATTAAATCGTTGCTCATCCCTAAATCCTCGTCACTCCCTGCGTGGGAGTGTGGATTGAAATTCTCGTGACGATTAAGTTTGCATTCTGCACATCGGTCACTCCCTGCGTGGGAGTGTGGATTGAAATAAGTAAGTTAGACAATGGAGCAAGGCAGGAACTGGGTCACTCCCTGCGTGGGAGTGTGGATTGAAATACTTACTGCGAACTCTTTACTATTGTATTGCACCGTCACTCCCTGCGTGGGAGTGTGGATTGAAATCTGAAGGACGTGACTGGGAACCGGCGGTTCTGGGTGTCACTCCCTGCGTGGGAGTGTGGATTGAAATCCTTGTAAATATCTCGGATGCTGAAAAAATCAAGTCACTCCCTGCGTGGGAGTGTGGATTGAAATAAATAGCTTTTTGACCTTATCCTCTGCCGATGCCGTCACTCCCTGCGTGGGAGTGTGGATTGAAATTTCTGGTAGACGTCCCGGACGTAGATGACCCAGAAGTCACTCCCTGCGTGGGAGTGTGGATTGAAATCTGAGCTATGAGGACACCTACACCGAAGTGGACGGGTCACTCCCTGCGTGGGAGTGTGGATTGAAATTTGAATATGCCGAGGCGGCCGAGGATCTGGCAGAGTCACTCCCTGCGTGGGAGTGTGGATTGAAATACGCTGGAGGCCGGAGTCTCTGCGACGACACCGAGTCACTCCCTGCGTGGGAGTGTGGATTGAAATTCGTATAATCCCGTCCTCAAAGCAAAATGTATCCGTCACTCCCTGCGTGGGAGTGTGGATTGAAATGGAGATACTAAGAAATACTAAGGTAAAAGATGAAGTCACTCCCTGCGTGGGAGTGTGGATTGAAATCAGTTGGATGACAATACCTTTCTGGATGATCGTTGTCACTCCCTGCGTGGGAGTGTGGATTGAAATATCCTACAAATTGGGATGAATGGAAACAGCATTTGTCACTCCCTGCGTGGGAGTGTGGATTGAAATTCGACGGAGTAGCAGTTACTTTTGAGGGAGAATGGTCACTCCCTGCGTGGGAGTGTGGATTGAAATGGGGAACGAGTATCATGCGTGTTCCGTATTGTAGTCACTCCCTGCGTGGGAGTGTGGATTGAAATCGCCCGTCCCCGGCAATGCCGGCCGTTCCTTCGGGTCACTCCCTGCGTGGGAGTGTGGATTGAAATATGAACATAAACGGAAGGAACATACCCATACCGCCGTCACTCCCTGCGTGGGAGTGTGGATTGAAATTACGACAATCTGTTTAATGTGGCAGTGAATACAGTCACTCCCTGCGTGGGAGTGTGGATTGAAATACGTGAAACATAAGGAGGGATTGAAATGGGACGAGTCACTCCCTGCGTGGGAGTGTGGATTGAAATCCGTTGACTGTAACATAGGCGTTGTTTGCACGGCGTCACTCCCTGCGTGGGAGTGTGGATTGAAATGCCTATCATGTGTTCGCGTCCCGCTCTCTTTTGTAGTCACTCCCTGTGCGGGAGTGTGGATTGAAATAGCTACGCGCTCCGGGAAGGTACCAGGCTTCTAGTCACTCCCTGTGCGGGAGTGTGGATTGAAATAGAATGGATAGAAACATCACTCGGAACAAATAAGTCACTCCCTGTGCGGGAGTGTGGATTGAAATCCGCATGGAAGTGACCCGTGCATTCCCAGTCTCGTCACTCCCTGTGCGGGAGTGTGGATTGAAATTGGCCTCTGCTCAGGCAAGCAGCAACACCACCGCGTCACTCCCAGTGCGGGAGTGTGGATTGAAATTATTTCTATTACATCTACTGGATATAGTGCCTTAGTCACTCCCAGTGCGTGAGTGTGGATTGAAATGACCTCTGTCCCCACATTCAGCTCGCTCTTTATGTCACTCCCAGTGCGGGAGTGTGGATTGAAATGAAAGCCGCTGTATCTTGACGCACAGTGCGGAAGTCACTCCTTGTGCGGGAGTGTGGATTGATATTACTAATTTGTAAAATTCACTTGCTTTCATTTCTGTCACTCCCAGTGCGGGAGTGTGGATTGAAATTGGTATTAGGTTGTTGTTTACGCTCTCTATTTGGTCACTCCCAGTGCGGGAGTGTGGATTGAAATGGATTAAGCTCTCTCAAATCTGTCACCTGCTCGCAGTCACTCCCAGTGCGGGAGTGTGGATTGAAATTTGCAGTTGTCTTCTGCCCCGCTGTCCGTGCCGCGTCACACCCAGTGCGGGAGTGTGGATTGAAATCATCATTCTTCCGTTCCTTGAGATCGCACCGAAGGTCACACCCAGTGCGTGAGTGTGGATTGAAATTGGATATGGCGCGGCTGAAAGATTCTGAAAACTTGTCACTCCCAGTGCGTGAGTGTGAATTGAAATCGGCCGGAATGGAATCGCCGCGGCGGCCGTACAGTCACACCCAGTGCGTGAGTGTGGAGCGGCCTCTTTCGGTATCTTTTTCAGAAAACGCTCACCATATGCATAGAGAAAGGTCTGGCAGAAGGGAAACTGGTTTTTACAGACTCGATACACATGAAAGCAAAAACATCCCAGCAAACGGAATCCATAAAGCAGTTGGAAAGGATAAAATCGAAACCATTCACCACCGTGAGAACAAAACAGACCCCAAAGCAGGATTTTACAAGCAAAAAGGGAAAGCAGAAGGGATGTATTACCTGTCCAAGATGAAATATCAAGTCATGCATGAACTTCCCGATTGGCGTATCTCTACAGTAAGCGCCATTTACATTCAGGATGTGCGAACCGTCCTCAAATCTTTCCCAACCCTTTTGCCATTATGTCATTCTTTAAGGGAAAGATTACCTACGTATCCGGCAGTTTGACGAAGTCCTCGCCTTTCTTCAAAAGGCTGCGTCCATCAAGTTGGAGTTTTTCAAGGGTTCTTGATGTAATTTAAGTCATATTATGTTACAATTCATATCAGACTCCATTATGCATAAATTAAATAGTATGGCGGAAGTGAGATGAAAGAGATGCAGAAATTTTTAGGCAAATCCGCAAACAAAGGCATTGCCCAAGGCCCTGTAATGGTAATCAAAAACGGAAATCTACGCATAAGGCATGAGAAGATATCCAATGTCCAATCCGAAATAAAACGCGTAGAAAGCGCGGTAAAACGAGCCAGAGAACAGCTCCAGACATTGTATACAAAGGCATCGGAAGAAATCGGTGAATCTGTTGCGGCAATTTTTAAAGTACACCGGATGATACTGGAAGATGAGGAATATCTCGGCTCCATCCGCAATATTATTACTGCCGAGATGGTAAACGCTGAATATGCCGTAGCAATTACCGGAGAAAAATTTACCAGAATCTTTTCCGGTATGGATGACGAATATGTGAGTGCAAGGGCAGCAGACATGAAAGATATCTCAGACCGACTGCTCCGAATATTGGACGACCGGGAAGATACAGGCAGGAGTTCAGAAGCCCCTGTCATCATTGTGGCAGAAGATTTGAGCCCCAGTGAGACAATCCAGATGGACAGAGAAAAAGTTCTTGCATTTGTTACCATCCACGGTTCCACCAACTCCCACACGGCAATTCTTTCCCGACTCATGAATATTCCATCCTTGGTGGGAACGCCTTTGAATCTGGAAAATATCCGAAACGGTATGACGGCGGTGGTAGATGGCTTTGAAGGTACAGTGATCTTTGAACCGGATGAAAAAACATGTAGACAGGCAAAAGAACGTATAGAAGAAGAGCAGAAGAAGATCCGACTCCTACAATATTTAAAGGGAAAAGAAAACGAAACGCGAGACGGAAGAAAAATCAGCATTTGCGCCAATATTGGAAGTGTCACGGACGTAGAAAGTGTGTTGGAAAATGACGCAGGAGGAATCGGGCTGTTCCGAAGTGAGTTTCTGTATCTTGGGCGAAATGATTTTCCAGCAGAGGAAGAACAGTTTCAGGCATATCGTCAGGTCGTACAGAAGATGGGAGGAAAGAAGGTCATCGTGCGAACCTTGGATATCGGTGCAGACAAGAAGGCAGAATATTTCGGCATTGGAAAGGAAGAAAATCCGGCTATGGGATATCGTGCAGTTCGTATCTGCCTGAAACAGCCGGAGATATTAAAAACACAGCTTCGAGCATTGTTCCGTGCAGCGGTATACGGCAATCTTTCAGTCATTTACCCGATGATAACCTCTGTAGAGGAAGTGCAAAGGCTTCTTGGGATTGCCGAAGAAGTACGAGATGAACTTGCGAATGAGAAGATTCCATTCAGATATCCCAGGCAAGGGATTATGGTTGAAACGCCGGCGGCAGTTATGATCAGCGACGAGCTGGCAGAGCTGGCAGATTTCCTTAGTATTGGAACGAACGACCTGAGCCAGTATACGCTTGCCATCGACAGGCAGAACGAGAAACTTTACGAATTCTATAACCCGCACCATAAGGCAGTCATGCGGATGATACGGATTGTGACTGACAATGCACATAAACATGGCAAACGGGTGGGTATCTGTGGGGAACTTGGCGCCGATACGGAACTGACGGAAGAATTTTTGCGCATGGGAATCGATGAGTTATCCGTGGCGCCGTCTATGGTGCTCGAACTTAGGAAAATTGTCCGGGAAATGAAAGAATATTGAAAGGGACAGGAAGATATGCTATGATGTGAATTGGAACATTCAAAAGATAAGTTTTCACAGAAAAGGATATTGTTATGACGAAAGAGCAGAGACAGGCGGTTATAAAATTGGAAGATCAATTAAAGGAGACAGATGCACCTGCGCTTGATGACCTGCTCTGGGATACGCTGGTAAAGTTTCAGGATTATCCGTTTCACACAGCAAAGAATCTGGAGTTTTCTTATATCATCAAGGGGAATGAGATGTTTGTGACCCGAAAGGATAAGTCCATTACCAGGGCAAGCATTATGGTGGCGTTTCATAAGGCATTAGAACTTGAACGGGTAGTGAAGGGACCTAAAAAACTGGGAACCTTCGGGGCTAGTTATCTATATCCTGTCTTTCGGGAAATAGGCGTAATCATAGTGTGAAAAAGAGAGGTAAAAGTAATTGAATATCGTGAATTTTAATGTTACTATTGATATAAATGCAGTTCAAGCCCAATGGTGTTTCGAGCTTGAGCAGCTGCATGAGAATTGGAAATAAGAGGTAATGGAAGATGTGTGAAGAGATTGTATCTGGATTGGCTTCTTTTGTCGGAGATAGCCCGACGGCGTTTCACGCTGTCGCGAATATTGGGGATATTCTGCAAAAGAATGGATACCAGAGACTTTATGAGGAAGAAAGGTGGGAGATTAGCCCGGGCGGGAAGTATTATGTGACCCGGAATGATTCCAGTATCATTGCACTGAACGCAGGGGCAGGCCTTGAGGATTATTGTTTTAAGATTGCAGCTTCCCACAGTGATTCACCGACGTTCAAGCTCAAGGAGAATGCCGAGATTCAGGTGAAGGAAAAGTACATGAAGCTGAATACGGAGGGGTACGGCGGGATGCTGTGTGCCTCCTGGTTTGACCGTCCCCTGTCGGCTGCCGGACGGGCCATGGTGAAGGACGGTGGGGCATATCGGGCAAGGCTTCTGAATATAGACAGGGACTTGCTGTTGATTCCCAATATGGCAATCCATATGAACCGCAAGGCAAACGACGGGTATACCTATAATTTGCAGGTGGACATGCTGCCGCTGTTTGGAGGAAGCGGCTGCAAAAAGGGCGATTTTAAGAAGCTGGTGGCTAAGGAGCTGGATGTGGAGGAGGATTGCATTTACGGGATGGACTTATATCTGTATAACCGGATGAAGCCATCGGTGTGGGGCGCTAAGAAGGAATACATTTCCAGTCCGCGGCTTGACGACTTACAGTGTGCTTATACTTCCCTCCAGGGCTTCCTGAAAGGCTCGGACGACGGGGCGGTCAATGTATTTGCCTGCTTTGATAACGAGGAAGTGGGTTCCGGCACGAAGCAAGGGGCGGCTTCTACATTCCTTTATGATACCCTTTACCGCACGAACCTGTGTCTGGGAAAAGGGGAGGAGGAGTTTTTCAGGGCGGCTTCTAAGGGCTTCATGCTGAGCTGTGACAATGCACAGGCGGTTCACCCCAACCATCCGGATAAGACGGACGCGGATAACTGTGTGTTTATGAACGAGGGTATTGTGGTGAAGTCCCATGCGGGGCAGAAGTATACCAGCGATGCCGTAAGTATTGCCGTATTCCGGGGAATCTGCGAGGAGGCGGGCGTACCGCTGCAATTCTTCGCGAACCGTTCGGATATGGCAGGCGGGAGTACCCTTGGCAATATTGCCATGTCCCAAGTGTCAATGAACAGTATTGACATCGGGCTTGCGCAGCTTGCCATGCATTCTGCCTATGAAACTGCCGGAGTGAAGGACAGTTATCATATGGTTCAGGCTGTCGGGCAGTTTTTTAACAGCCGGATTGAGATGTTGCCGATTCAATCGTTAACATAAATCCCTTTCAATTCATGGAGGTATACCCCCGGTTTTTGATGCCGGGGGTATACCTTCGCCTACGTACAAAAATAGTTAGTTTTATAGGGAGTTGATTATGAAAGCAAAGATTAATTTTAAGGAATTTTTGGTGATACTTGTGGGTATGTTTCTCATATCTGTGGCGGTTTATTATGTGATGATACCGGATAATCTGGTTCTGGGGAGCCTGTCCGGTCTGATATTGGTGCTGGTGAATTTTATCCCCTTGAAGATTTCCACGTTGACGTTTATCTTGAATGCCGCTCTTTTGGTGGTTGGATACATATTTATCGGGAAAGAATTTGGACTGAAAACGGTGATTACGTCTCTGATGCTGCCCGTGTATCTTAGGGTTTTCGAGATTGTGACGCCAAATGTGGAGTCCCTGTCCGGAAATATTGTGATTGATTTGGCATGTTTTATGGTGGTAATCAGTCTTGGACAGGCATTGCTGTTCAACATAAATGCTTCTTCCGGCGGGCTGGATGTAGTCGCAAAGCTGTTAAATAAATATCTGGGGTTCAAGATCGGGGAGAGCCTTACGATTGTCGGGTTTGTAATTGCGTTTACGTCTATTTTTGTCTACGACCGTGAGACGATGATTATCAGCCTGATAGGGACGTATATATACGGGCTTGTGCTGGACCGGTACTGCGACGGGTTCCGGATACGGAAGAAGGTATGTATCCTGTCGAGTAAATATACGGAGATTCAGGAGTTTATTGTGAAGGAACTTCACCGGGGGGCGACCTTGTACCGGGCGTATGGAGGAATGGGCCTTGCGGAGCAGATGGAGATTGCGACGATTCTTGAGAAGAGTGAGTATGGAAAGCTGTTGGCATTTATCCAGCGGACAGACCCGGCTGCCTTTGTGACGGTCAGTACGGTCAATGAGGTAATCGGGGCTTGGAATAAGAATCGGTAGGGGCAGCGAAATACGCAAATGAGGAAGGGGATTGAAAACGATGAAGAAGATACTGATGATTGGGACAGGAGGCACCATTGCCTCTACCCAGACGGAGTTCGGCCTGGCGCCGGGTCTTACGCCTGCGGATATCCTGTCTTATATTCCGGCGGTACGGCAGGTCTGCGAGGTAGATTCGATTCAGGTCTGTAATCTGGACAGTACCAATGTGACGCCGGAGCATTGGAGGATGTTGGCGAGAAGCGTTGAGGAGCGCTACGGGGCGTATGACGGGTTTGTCATCTGCCATGGCACAGATACGCTGGCATATACGGCGGCGGCGTTGTCCTATATGATTCGGAATTCGTCGAAACCGATTGTGATTACAGGGGCGCAAAAACCTATCCAGATGGATGTGACCGATGCCAGGACGAACCTTTTGGACAGCTTTATCTATGCAGCGGATGATGAATCACAGAATGTCAATATTGTGTTTGACGGGAAGGTGATAGCCGGAACAAGGGCAAAGAAGGAGCGGGCGAAGAGTTATGATGCATTTTCCAGTATAAATTTCCCGTATCTGGCTGTGATTCAGGAGGGGATGATCGTGCGCTATATTAAGGAGCCGCCTTGCGGCGAGCCGGTCTGCTTCAGTTATGATATGAAGGACAGCGTGTATGTGTTAAAGCTAATCCCAGGGATGCACGCAAGTATACTGCCATATTTGTTTATGCATTATGACTGTATCGTGATTGAGAGCTTTGGGGTCGGAGGGATTCCCAATACGCTGGTGCAGGAGTTTTACCGGGAGATGAAGGAGTGGGAAGGCAAAGGAAAGTATGTGGTGATGACTACTCAGGTGGCCAACGAGGGGAGCAACATGACCGTCTATGAGGTGGGGAAACGTGTGAAGCAGGATTTTAAGCTGCTGGAAGCGTATGACATGACTCTGGAGGCTGTGATTACTAAGATGATGTGGCTGATGGGAAGAGGACAGTCAGATTATGAGGGGATGAAGAGGGAGTTTTATACGGAGATTAACCATGATATTTTGTTTACGAAGAGACTGGAAAGAGAGGGATAGGCTGTTATGGAGCTTGTGATTTATGGAATGCATGTTTGTCCGGACTGTGTGGAGGCTTTAGAGGAGCTTGACAGAAGAGAGATTGCGTATTTGTATAAGGATTTTTCCGAAGCTACGGCGAATCTGAAAGAGTTTTTAAAGTATAGGGACTCTAGTGAGATTTTTGATGAGGTTAAGGCAGACGGGGGGATTGGGATTCCCTGTTTTGTGCTGCCGGACGGGGAAGTGACCCTTTCTCTGGAGGATGTATTAAAGGTATACCCAAGGGCACACCGTGACGGGCAGTGAGGACTCGTCCGGAAGAAAAGAATTTGAGAGTTGTGGAGGCATTATCGTGGAAGAGAGTAAGGCGTTTGATGGGAAAAAGTTTTTAAAGGAGTATGGTCTGCTGACTCTGGGGACGGCAGGTATTGTTATTTCAGACTATTTTTTTAAGTTTCCGAATCATTTCAGTTTCGGCGGCGTGACAGGTATTGCAGTTTTGTTAAGCGGCGTTTTGGGCGGTACGGCAAGTACGTACTCATTTATTATGAATATTGCGCTGCTTGTGATAGGCTTTTTTGTGCTGGGGAAGAGCTTCGGGATAAAGTCGGTGTATGTCACATTGCTGTTCAGTGTGGGACTTGAGGTGATCCAGTTTGTAATTCCCTTTGAGGGGACGCTGACAGACCAGCCTGTGCTGGAATTAATTTTTTCATTTATCTTTATGACGGTTTGTTCGGCGTTGTTCTTCAACCTGAATGCGTCCAGCGGCGGGACAGATATCATTGCTCTGCTTCTCAAGAAATATACGAATGTTTCGATTGGGCGGGCGTTGATGATCACGGATTGCATCGTCGTGATTGGCTCTTTCTTTATCTATGGACCGACCATCGGCTTGTTTTCGCTGGCGGGCTTTCTGGCGAAGTCCTGTTTTATTGACACAGTGATTGAGAGTATGAATCTGTGTAAGTATTTTACCATCGTATCAACCAATGCGGAGCCAATCTGTGAATTTATCCATAAGGAGCTGAACCATAGCGCGACGGTGTACCATGCCGAGGGGTCTTACACCCATAAGGATAAGACGGTGCTTCTGACCGTGGTAAACCGGAACCAGGCGATTCGGCTGCGTGATTTTGTCCGGGCCGTGGACCCGGAGTCGTTTATGATGATTACGAACAGCAGCGAGATTATCGGAAGGGGATTTCGGGTGAATTGATAATAACTATAAATAGACGTTCTTATCGACATTAACGATTGGACAGAGAATTTTCCTGCTAATATAATAAAAAGTAGTATGTCAATACACTGGTATTGCAGAAATGAGGGCAGATGTGCATGAAGGATAATTTCGATATAAATGTCTGTTATAAAAAAGTATTCAGGATGTTGGGGAACGAAGGCACGATGGACAAGATGGTAAATGATATCGCAGAATATACCAACACGGTCATTACCATCATCGATATCGGAGGAAAGATACTTTCTGCGTCAGATGGAAGCCTGGACGGGGGGTGTTTAGGTAAGAGGAGAGCGTTATATGAATATCATTAAGGAATTGCCCGAAATATTCGAGGAATTTGCAGAGCAGAAGAAACAGTCATTTTTAATCGTGAAAGAGTGCAAAGACCGGCATATTCCGGTTATCGGGGCATACTGCTCCTATTTCCCGAGAGAACTGGCTACGGCGATGGGGGCGGTTCCCATCGGGCTGTGTTCATCGTCGGAGGAGACGGTAAAGATTGCGGAGACAGTACTGCCTAAGAATGTCTGTCCGCTGATTAAGTCCAGCTATGGATTCGCTGTCTCGGACAGATGCCCATATTTTCATTTCTCAGATCTGGTCGTGGGAGAAACCACCTGCGATGGGAAGAAGAAGATGTACGAGATGATGGCCGAATTCAAAGACGTCTTTATCATGGAGCTTCCCAACATACAGTCTGAGAAAGGGCTGAAACTGTGGCGGGAGGAAATCATCCGGCTGAAGGACTTTCTGGAAGAAAAGTTCCAGCTCGTGATAACGGACGAGGATGTCAGGCAGGCGATTCATCAGGAGAACCGCCAGCGGGAGGCGTTAAAGAGGCTTTATGAGGTCATGAGGTTGGATCCTGTTCCTGTTATGGGAATGGATTTGCTCAATGTGCTTTATGGGAGCAAGTATCGGCTGGATAAGGAGCAGGCGGCGGAAGAGCTGAATTGTTTGAGAGAGCGGATACTGGAAGACTACCATGCCAATCCTAAGAAGGAGAAGAAGCCAAGGATACTGGTCACGGGATGCCCGATTGGCGGGGATACCCAGAAGGTCGTCCGGGCGATTGAGGATAACGGCGGGGTTGTGGTGGCATTTGAGAACTGTACAGGGGCAAAAGTGCTGGATAAACTGGTGGACGAGGAAGATCCTGATATCTACGGGGCGATTGCGCGGAAGTATTTCTATATCGGGTGCGCCATTATGACGCCCAATGACAACCGGATTGAGCTGTTGGGCAGGATGATTGATGAGTTCCGTGTAGATGGGGTGGTGGAAATGATTCTGTCGGGATGCCATTCCGTACATATGGAGTCGATTAGTGTACGTAACTTCGTCGGAGAAGAGAAGCATATACCATACATAGACGTTGTCACGGATTACTCTCCGGGGGATGTGGGACAACTGAATACGAGGATGTCGGCATTTATTGAGATGTTGGAGACACATTGAAGAATGAGGCTGTGGGAAAAATGGATACGCCGTTTTCCTACAGTCATTTTTTGTCCATGTTTACACTATTTATAGACAATATATATTTATTATAGACATATATAGACATCGTCTAACAATTTGTGCGCAATGCACAATCGACATAGAAAATATTGGAATTGTAGATGATGAAATCATAATAATTTTTTATTAGAATATCAAAAGGATTGTACGAGGAGGGAAGAAAGTGATTGAGATAAAGAACCTAAAGAAAATCTGGGAGGACGACGGAACCAGCGTCCTTGAGGACATCAACCTGACGATCGAAGACGGGGATATCTACGCACTGGTAGGGCGAAGCGGGGCGGGCAAATCAACGCTGCTTAGGTGCATTAACGGACTGACCTCTTATCAGGGCGGCAGCCTTACCGTGGACGGGTGTGAGATTAAGGACTTAAAAGATAAGGAACTGAGAGAGTTCCGCAGGCATGTGGGCATGATATTCCAGCATTTCTCCCTGTTGGAGCGGGAGACAGTGTACCAGAATATTGCACTTCCCATGCAGTGCTGGAAATATTCCAAGGCAGATACGGATAAAAAAGTAAAGGAGCTGCTGGAGCTGGTAGGACTGACAGATAAGATGAACGCCAAGCCAAGAAACCTTAGCGGCGGACAGAAGCAGAGAGTCGCGATTGCAAGGGCGTTGACCATGGAGCCTAAGATTCTCCTGTGCGATGAGGCGACATCCGCCCTTGACCCCAAGACGACGAACTCAATTCTGGAGCTTCTGTTGGAGATTAACCAGAAAATCGGAATTACCATTGTCATCGTGACGCACCAGATGGAGGTCGTAAGGAAAGCATGCAATAAGGCCTGCATTCTGGAACAGGGACGGATTGCAGACGAGGGGACGGTGCGGGATATTTTCATCAAACAGCCCTTATCTCTCAGGAGGCTTCTTGGAGAAGAGGAAATCCGGCTTCCTTCAAAAGGGCACAATATCCAGATTGCCCATATGGTAAATGATATCAGTGATGGGGAGCTGTTCGGCAAAATGTCCAAGGATTTGGATTATGTGTTCCCGATTCTGGACGGTAAGATTCAGGAGTATCAGGGGGACCATATGGGAATCTTTGTGATAAATGTGGACGACGCACATTTCCAAATTGTAAAGGACTACTTAGACACCCAGAAATTGAACTGGTGCGTGCTTGACGAAAGGAGAGAAGAAGAATGACCTTAAAGAATTATACGTTTTTGCAGATATGTCAGATGATTATTATCCCCGCATTTTTTGATACGATGAAAATGTTGATCATTTCCGGCATCCTTTCGACAATTCTGGGATTCTTCCTGGGAGTCATACTGATTATCACGGAGAAGGGCGGCCTGTGTGAAAATGTAGTCGTGAACCGTATTCTGGACTTTTTTGTTAATATGATACGGTCGTTCCCTTTTATTATCCTGATGATTTCGATTATCCCCCTTACGAGGCTGATTGTGGGAAGTTCCATCGGGGACAAGGCAGCTATCGTTCCGCTTACGGTGGCGGTAACGCCTTTCATGGCTCGGATTTACCAGAACAGTTTTAAGGAAGTGGACCCGGCGCTCATTGAAGCGGCACAGTCCTTTGGCGCATCTAAGAGCCAGATTGTGTTTAAGGTGATGTTAAAAGAATCTGTCCCGTCGATTATTTCCGGGTTGTGCCTGGCAATCATCAACCTTCTGGGAGCCACTGCGATGGCTGGGGCGGTGGGAGCCGGAGGGCTTGGCTCTGTGGCGCTTACATACGGCTATCAGAATTTTAACCAGCAGATCATGTATTCCATCTGTGCGGTGCTGGTCATCCTGGTGGCAATCATTCAGTATTTGGGAGACTGGATTTACCGGAAATTAAAATAGGCACGAATAAAGATGGGCGACAGGCCCATTTTTAGATAAAATTTAAATTACGTATTAGCAGGAGGTTATTTATGAAAAAAAGATTTTTGAGTATGGTTCTTATCATGGGTATGGCAGGAGCGATG
>OFFZ01001183.1_pt1 | contig 14723 bp, 15 predicted proteins | sample 1521631 | NCBI WGS metagenome assembly OFFZ01 (sample SAMEA3504102, study PRJEB24116) | mouse gut metagenome | biome: mouse gut; feature: mouse-associated habitat; material: faeces | place: Denmark | collected 2011 | reverse complement strand
ATACGGACGCTGCCGGAGTACGGCATGGCATCATATACACAGTGCCTTGCAGATGTTACAAAAAGAACTGGAGGAATTGTCACATGAGGAATCATAATCTTGTGTCTTATGAAACGATTGTAAGGGCGACCAGTGGAGAGCCGGAAGCCGTGGAAGAATACCAAAGGATCGTAGATGCTGTAAAAGCAGACAGGGGCGAGAAAGACCCGGACGCCGTAGCCATGGAACGGGATCTGAACCGCCTGAAAGCTGACAATGGGAAAGGAGAATATGTCATTTATAAAGGGGCGTTTCTTATGGAAACAGAAACGGTTATGGTCTCCTTTAACCCAACCATTGTCATGCGGCCGGAACTTGTGAACCGGAATGTACCTCTGACTGCCGAAACCTACCGGAATGATATGACAGAGGTGGCAGAGATTCTGGACGATGCAATAGCGGACGGATTTCTCACAGAAGCGCAGAAGAAACGGGTGATGGATAAAATGGAGGAGAATCTGGCTGGGATAAAATCAGCCCCAGTGCCTTGAAAAGGAATGGTGAAAAATATGAGCAGAATCCTACTTTTGGAAGATGATTTGAGCCTGGTAAACGGGCTGTCTTTTGCTTTAAAAAAATGGGGCTTTTCACTGGATGTGGCAAGGACGCTGCTGGAGGCGGAGCGTCTGTGGGAGGACGGAACATACGACCTTCTGGTTTTGGATGTGGCGCTGCCTGACGGTTCCGGTTTTGCGTTCTGCAAAAAAGTCCGGCAAATTTCCAAGGTGCCCATTATCTTTCTAACGGCTTCCGATGAAGAAATGAACATAATCATGGGACTTGATATAGGCGGCGATGACTATATCACAAAACCGTTCAAGCTGGCGGTGTTTATGTCGCGAATCAATGCCCTGCTTAGAAGGAGCGATAATTTTAATCAGGCGGATACGGAATTGAATTCTAACGGTATAAGGGTTCAGCTTCTGAAAGGAGAAGTATATAAAAATAATGTGCAGGTCGAATTAACGGCGAGAGAGTATAAATTGTTATGTTTATTCATGGAAAATCCAGATGAGGTTCTTTCCCCGGAGCAGATTCTAAATCGGTTATGGGACTGTGATGAAAACTATATAGACAATAATTCCCTTACGGTATATATACGCAGACTGCGGACAAAGATTGAAGATGATCCGGGTAAGCCCAAAAGGATCGTGACCGTCCGTCGCATGGGTTATAAGTGGAACACGGCTGAATGAGGTGCATCATGAAAATACTGGCAAACAGAAAAATTAAGGCTTTATTTTATAAAATTATGGTTTGTATGCTGATATTTATCGTGGTTTCCGTGTCATTCATGATGTTTGAACTTAACAATGCAGCACTTTATATTCTGTTATGCGCTTTGTTCATGTGTATTGCGATTATGGCAGCCTGTTATGGATACTTTAAAGAACAGAATGAAATTATGGAAAATGCAGTGGCTCAGCTCACAGAATACATTTCCGGTAACAGGGAGACGAGGATAGAATGTGATGAAGAAGGGGAAATGTACCGGCTGTTCCATGAGGTAAATTCTCTGGCTGCCATTCTGGACGCAAATGTAGAAAATGAGAGAAAATCGAAACAGTTTTTGAAAAATACCATATCGGATATTTCCCATCAGCTGAAAACTCCTCTTGCGGCATTGAATATTTATAACGGACTTCTGCAGGGGGAAACGGAAGAACTGCCGCAAATTCAGGAGTTTGCGGCACTGTCAGAAAAAGAACTTGACCGGATCGAAACGCTGGTACAGAATCTGCTGAAGATTACGAAGCTGGATGCCGGTTCCATTGTATTTGAAAAGACCTCGGAAAATGTGGCGGATATGATGGGAGAAGTGGAACTGCACTTTGCATACCGTGCTAAGCAGGAAGAGAAGGAACTGGTGCTGACCGGGGATGAACATATTTCACTGCTTTGTGACCATGACTGGATGATAGAGGCAGTAGAAAATATTGTGAAAAATGCCTTTGACCACACAGAAAAGGGGAATTTTGTCTGGATTGAATGGAAAAAGTCTGCATCTGTAGTTCAGATTATCATAAAGGACAATGGGAGCGGCATCCAGCCGGAGGATTTGCACCATATATTCAAGAGGTTTTACCGGAGCCGTTTTTCTAAAGACAAGCAAGGCATTGGCCTTGGTCTTCCTCTCGCAAAAATGATTGTTGAATCGCACAATGGCACGATAGAAGTGGACAGTACGTTAGGAGCCGGAACAACTTTTACCCTGAGTTTTTTAATCCCTACAAAATTGTAGGCTTACAGTAATATTACAGTAAGGTTTGGATGGTATACTTTCATCGAATTAAAAATATGAGAAAGAGGTGCTTATAATATGGATTTATTAGAAGTAAGATCAATTTCCAAAACTTACGGCAGTGGTGAAACATCCGTACGGGCATTGAAGAAAGTCAATTTTTCTGTCCCAAAGGGTGAGTATGTGGCTATTGTCGGGGAATCAGGCTCCGGAAAAAGTACATTACTCAATATGATTGGTGCGTTGGATAACCCGACATCAGGAAAAGTGCTGATCGACGGCAAAGATATTTTTGCAATGAAGGAGAGCAAGTTGACGGTTTTCCGCAGGAGGAACATCGGCTTTATCTTTCAGGCATTCAACCTGATCCCAGAGCTTACTGTTGAGCAGAATATTATCTTCCCGGTACTGCTTGATTATCAGAAACCGGATAAGAAGTATCTGGAGGAGCTTTTGGAAGTTCTTAACTTGAAAGAACGCCGGAACCATCTGCCGAGCCAGTTATCTGGAGGTCAGCAGCAGAGGGTGGCAATCGGGCGTGCGTTGATTTCACGGCCTTCGCTGATACTCGCTGACGAGCCGACTGGAAATCTGGACACGCAGAACAGCAGTGAGGTAATTACTTTGCTGAAAAATGCGTCAAAGAGATACGCACAGACTATTATTATGATTACGCATAATCGGAGCATTGCACAGACTGCAGACCGGGTACTGCAGGTGTCGGATGGTGTGCTGACCGATCTGGGGAGGTGCAGTGAATGAAAAGCTATCTTAGTCTTGTGCCGATTTCTGCAAAGGTCCGCAGGCGGCAGAACCGTATGACAATTCTATGCATTATATGTGCTGTTTTTCTTGTGACTGCGATTTTCAGTGTAACAGACATGATGATTCGGACGGAAAGCAGCATCATGTTGAGCAAGCATGGAAACTGGCATCTTCAACTGGATCATATCTCACAGGATATTGCAGAGGAAATCTGTAGACGTACAGATGTTACCGACGTAGGTGCATTTTCCGTGTTTAACTATGAAGGAGGGCAGCCGTATCGTATTCGCGAAAAAAAAGCTGTCTTATATGGTACCGAAGAAACCTATATGAACCAGATCTCAAATGGAATTACGGATGGGGCTTTTCCGCAGAATGATAGTGAAGTTATGCTTAGCCCAAATGCTGTAACAGCATTTGGAGCACAGATTGGAGAAAATGTAACCTTGCATACCCCTGCCGGAGATGCAACGTTTAAAATATCTGGGTTTGGTACAGAGGATAAAGGATATTATGAAAATCAGACCTATTTAGTAGGGGTATATATGACACAAACAGCATTTGCCTCCATTATGGAGAATAATGGAATTACAGACAATGAGCCAGCCTATTATGTGCAGTTCGAGGATGCGACGAAAGCAACCAAAGCCATCACAGAATTGCAGGCACAATATCAGCTGCCGGCGGAAAACATCTCAGAAAATACCGGTGTAATGGGTATGGCAGGGCAAAGCAGCAATACCGCTATGAAGAATTTCTACGGAATTGCAGTGATTCTGTTTATTATAGTGCTCTTAGCAGGCGTACTGATGATCTCTGGTAGCATGAACAGCAATATAGCCAATCGGACACAGTTCTTTGGCATGATGCGCTGTATTGGCGCAAGCCGCCAGCAAGTCATCCGCTTTGTGCGGCTGGAGGCATTGAATTGGTGCAAGATAGCAGTACCCGCTGGAATCCTTATGGGTACAATCATCAGTTGGGACATCTGCGGGGTACTCCGCTATGTTGTCGGTGGTGAATTTGCTGTGACACCGGTGTTCAAAATCAGTCCTGCCGGTCTTATCAGCGGAGCCGTGGTAGGAATTGTAACAGTACTTTTGGCGGCACAATCCCCGGCAAAACGTGCTGCTAAGGTTTCCCCTATGTCGGCAGTTTCCGGTAATATGGAAAACACAGCTACTGTTTACCATGCCGCAAAGATAGGGGTTGGGAAAATTGACTGTTCTTTGGGCATACATCATGCAGTAGCATTAAAGAAAAACTGGTGTTTATTGACAGCCTCTTTTGCTCTCTGTATTATATTGTTTCTTTCTTTTTCCATTGTGATGGATATGGTACGGTTGTTGCTGCCATCACTAAATGTTACCTCAGCGGATCTTGCGTTAGCCAGTTATAGTAATGAAATGGTTCTTGACCGTGATTTGGTTGATGAAATCAGAAAAATAGATGGCGTTACAAATGCTTATGGCAGTAGCTATATGGGTAATATTCCTGCAACATCTTCAAGAGCTGGGATAGACCATATCAATATTGTTTCCTATGATGATACGCTGTTGGACTATGCAAAAGGAAATATTGCTCAGGGAACCTTGAATGAAGTTTATGGAGACAGCAACAAGGTTGCGACAGTCTTTAATAAAAACAACTCCCTAAAAGTCGGCGATACCATTCAGATTGCAGGCACTGAGGTTGAGATTTCCTGCGCCCTGTCACAAGGACTGTTTGGCGATGATCTGATTATCATCTGTTCAGAGGAAACGTTTGACCGCCTCATGGGACAGGAGAAATATGGTTTGATTGGTGTTCAACTGGGAAAAGATGCTACAGATGAAACAGTAGCACAAATCAGAAAACTTGAAAATGACGATATCGCTGTTACTGACCAACGGGAAAGTAATCGGACGAACAACACAACTTATTGGGCATCACGGATTGTTTGCTATGGATTTTTAGCAATTATTGCGGTCATTACTCTATTTAATATTATTAACAGTATTTCTATGAGTGTATCTGCGAGAACAAAACAGTATGGTGCAATGCGTGCGGTTGGCATGGACAATAAACAGCTTACACGAATGATTTCTGCGGAAGCCTTTACCTATGCTGTTTCAGGTCTGATATTGGGTTGTGGAATGGGAATTCCTTTCAGCCGTTTTCTGCATACGCTGATGATTACACGTCATTTTGGAGTGGCATGGCATTTGCCGATTGTATTGCTCGCTGTAGTAACAGTTTTTATTTTTGTTTCTGCTGTTATTGCAGCCCATGCTCCATCTAAACGGATATGCAATATGGCGATTACCGCAACAATTAATGAATTGTAAGTAAAAGGTTGAAAATATCCTGCCGGACAGAGTAAGTCTCTCGTTCGGCAGATATATTTTAAGAAAGGGCAGACCGTCCGAAAACCCAGTCTAATCTGATATAACTATCATGGTAGAGATATCTGTCATAAAGGCAGATGACTTATATAGAAGAATGCGTACCTTGACAACTGAATAAAGTGTATAAAATTCTGGCTGCATACCAACAGACGTAGTATAATACAAGTGTTGGGAATACTACATTTTGAGGTGATATTGATGGATTATGTACGGGGATTTGACAGAGACCAAATGATGGTGACTACATGGGATTCCATGGTTGATCCGGATAGTACGGCAAGGCTTATAGATGCATTTGTGGATAGTCTTAACCTTTCAGATTTTGGTGTGAAGGAGATGTCCCGGGAAGGTAGGCCGCCGTATGACCCGAAGGGCCTTTTCAAGCTTTACATTTATGGAAGCGATAATGGGATCAAATCCTCCAGAAAACTGGCGAGGAGCTGTAAAGTAAATGTAGAGGTCAGGTGGATGCTTGGCGGAGTCGAACCTGATTTCCGGACCATATCTGACTTCCGGAAGGATAACATAGACAGCCTCAAAAAGATTTTTCACGAGTTTAACAAGCGGCTTTCCGGAGCAGTAGAGTGGGGGTTTACCTCCATTGATGGGAGCAAGTTCAATGCCTGCAATTCCAAGAATAATAACTTTACAAAAAACAAGCTGGATGACAGGATCAAGTGGCTTAATGGCCACATTGAAGAGTACCTCCGTATCCTTGATGATGCAGATAAGGAGGAAGGGTTTGAAGAAGATCCCGATAAACTTACAAAAGAGCTGGTAGAAGAAAAGGTGAAAGAAGCCCGAGAGCGCCTTGCAAAATATGAGGGCTATCAAAAGCTCATGGAAGAAAGCGGCCAGTCGCAGATGTCACTTACGGATGCAGATGCAAAACTGATGAAGAGTAAGAATGGTTTTGCGGTAGCGTATAACCCACAGACAGCAGTTGATTCTGAAACACATTTAATCCGTGATTTCCAAATGACAAACCAGGTGACAGACCACGGGCTTATGGATTCTACGCTTAAAGAAGTAAGGGAAGAATCGGAAGGCGTCATCGAGGCAGTTGCCGACAGGGGATATGAAAGTGAAGAGGACATGATAAAGTGCCTTGAAGACGGGATTATCCCGCATGTTATAACCAATGATGGGAAAGACGGGTATCAACTTGAGATACCGTACGAAGGAGCAGCTGATGCAGATACAGAAAGCACAGACCCGGAAGGGTTAAAAAAGGCGTTGCATGCCGGCGTAATTCCTGAAGCTTACAAGGATGTCATAACAGATATAGAAGTTATTGAAGTAAGAAGGAAAGTCAGTGACGAGCCAGAGACAGAGGGAGTTTCAGAGTCAATTTACGGGACACCCGAAGAAATGATGAAGAGGGCAAAGGAAGGATACTTTGTCAGGGACCCGGAGAGGAATCTCGTGTATTGCCCGAATGGAGAAATCCTCCGCCAGAAATGTATAAAGAAAAACGGGAACATCAGATACGCAAATAAGAACGCATGCCGGCATTGCCCAAACAGGAATAAATGTTACAAGGGCAAAAATGAGTGGAAAGAAATAGACTTCACGAAAGACTGTCTGGAGAAGCCGTGCAAAGATTGGCTGGAAGCCGAGGGAAGTATGCCAGGTAAGCAGGGCGTCAAAAACGGGAAATATCACTTTGAGAAACAGAAAGTGGTGAGGTTCTTCCTAAAACCTGACAGAAAGAAAACGGCAGAGCGAATGTGTTTGTCAGAGCATCCGTTTGGGACAATAAAAAGAGCGATGGGATTCAGTTACTTTCTTCTGAGAGGCCTGAGGAAAGTGACCGGGGAGTTTGCGCTCATGTGCCTGGGATACAATATAAAACGAGCGAAAAACCTATTAGGATTTGAAAAGATGATGGAGTTAATGGCGGCAGGATGCTGCTGGTATAACCCAATATACACTTTATTCAGTTGTCAAGGTCAGATATTTATTTCGAGAGAAATATATCTGGCATTTTTGATGCTAAAAATGGCTACAAACCGCAGAAAATAAGGGTTTTCGGACAATCTGAGGGGGGGCGACTAGGAGGGACTGGGAAATGTGTAGGATTTCGTTTATTCTATTTTTAATGGTTACCTTTTTCTGTATTTCTGCAGTATACACGCCGGCGAAATGGATGCGGGACATGGCAATCACAGATATGATAAAGAGCCTGTAAATGAAACAATAGATAAAACTGCGGCACAGTGGAGATGAAAAGCCGCTGCACTGCAGAATATTTTATACATCAGTTTTAGAATGTGAGAATGGAACATGGAAAATAAGGATTTGCAGGGGAGAATACAATATGAACCTAACATATAAAAGAGCAACGGTTGAAGATATAAATATATTGGTAGAAACAAGAATAGAGGTATTAAGGGCAGCTAATAAACTTTGCTCTGATACTGATATGAGTGAAGTGAAAAGGCAATCTTATAGCTACTATCAAAAAGCACTTTGTGATGGCTCTCATATTGCGTATTTGATTTTTAATGATAGCTGTTGTATTGGAGCTGGTGGTGTTAGTTATTTCCAAGTAATGCCGACCTATCACAATCCAAGTGGAAATAAGGCGTATATAATGAATATGTATACTAACCCTAAGTACAGAAGAAAGGGGATTGCCTATAAAACATTAGATATGCTGGTTAAAGATTCTAAGAGCAAAGGTATCTCGTCTATTTCATTAGAAGCGACGGATATGGGGCGACCGTTATATGAAAAATATGGATTTGTAAAAATGAATAATGAAATGGAATTACCGGAGTGACAACTTCCGGTTTAGTGAACTGTTACAGAGACGGAAAAACAGGACTATTTAGAATGAGAGGATTTAAAATGACATTTCGGGAAATAGACAAAACCAATTACTGGGATTGTATGGCATTGACCGTTGATGATAATCAGGTGAAATTTGTTGCAGATAACAAGCTGTCTCTGGTAGAAGCGGCTTACGAGGATGACCTTTACACCCTGGGAATCTACCACGATGAAACGATGGTTGGCTTTGTGCTCTACGACTATGATGATATGTTACCCGGCTGGTCTATGAGCCGCTTTATGATTGGAAAGCAGTTTCAGGGAAAAGGTTATGGAAAGCGAGCTGTGCTGGAATTTCTGGAGTATTTTGAGAACAAGCATAATGCGGACAAACTGTATATCAGTGTGTCTTTGGAAAACACAGTTGCACGCAAAATGTATGCTTCCGTCGGCTTTCAGGAAATCAAAGAGATTGAGTATACATTCTTGGATATGCAATTCAAAGAAATGCAGATGGTAAAGGAAGTGTAGAGGTCATAATAAAACATGAAAAATAGATGGTAGATTTTTCCAGGTGCTGGAGCGGGACTTGTTGTATTTTGCTTATTGTCTGTATAATGGGGTTAAAACCCTCGCCTTAAGGCGAAACCTTTAGGTCAACCCCATACCCTCAAGTTTAGAAAAAGTAAAAATAGAGATACTAAACATGAGGTGAAGAATATGGAGAATTATAGAAAATCGTCACATTGCACGTATGATATTAAGTACCATCTGGTTTGGATAACAAAATATAGAAAACCGGTGATAACAGGAAAGATAGCGGTACGGACAAGAGAATTAATCCGAATCATATGCGAAAAGAACGAGGTAGAAATCCTGGCAGGGCATGTAGGAAGTGATCACATCCATATGCTGGTATCAGCACCGCCGCATCTATCAGCAAGTAAGCTGGTACAATATATTAAGGGAACAACATCCCGAAAATTGCAGATGGAATACAAAGAATTGAACAAGCAATTCTGGGGACGGCATTTGTGGGCAAGAGGATACTTTGTGGCAAGTAGTGGAAATGTAACAGATGAAATTATCAAAGAGTATATTAAAAATCAAGATTTACAAGAGAAATTAAAAACAGACAACTTTGAAATAAGTTAAAGATAAAAGGAATAACAAAGAGCAGAGACAACTTTAGGCTGCTTTAGCAGCACACCGAACCTACCGGCTTTAGCCGGTAGTGGTTCAGTTGGCGGACTTTAAATTCAGCCGTTCACTTTTTAAATACTACGAGGTATTTTTGAAGATTTCATAAAGATTTGCAAAAATAATGGGCGATGCTTTCCATCGCCCATTAAATCCTAGTATGGAATTTTTATTGTAACCTCTGCACCGCCTGTTTTATCGGAATTTTTAAGAGCAAGTTCCCCCTTGTGTTGCTTTACAATGCTGCTTGTGATATAAAGCCCCATGCCAAAGTGCATATTAGAGCTTCGGCTGATGTCGCCCATAAAAAACTGCTCCCTTGCATGGCGCAAATCCTCATTCGTAAAACCAGTTCCCTCGTCTGTTATAATAACTTGCAGAAAGTTTTCTTTCCTCTGCGTTTCCACATATATTGTTCCTCTTTGCGGGGAGTATTCTAAGGCATTATTGACAACATTCATAATTGCCCGTTCCAACAACAATTTATCCGCTTCAAAACATCCCATATCTGTTTCCATGCTTAAGCGAATTTCCTTTGTAACACATAACGCACTTGCCTGTGCTTCAATTTGTTCCATATAATCCGCTATATCAATTTTCTCTACTTGAAGCTGATAGCCTGTGACTGTACGGGATATATCAATCAAAGTCTTTATATATACTTGTATCTGTTCCGAACTTTCCGTAATATACCCTGCATATAATCGTTGCTCATCGTCAAGTTCCGTTTCATTCATTAAATCTATATTCCCCTGGATAACAGTTAAAGGTGTTTTTACATCATGAGCAAGTGCGGCTATTTGTTCCCTTTGTGATTGCTCTGCTTTCCATTGTTGTTCTAAAGATAATTTTAAGCTGTCCTTCATTTCTGAAATAGAGTTCAATACCGCATTGTATTCACTGATTTCAGAGCTTTCTACCTCAAAGTCAAGATTTTGCTTCTGTATTTGTTCTGTTGCCATAATCAACGGAGATAACTGAATTTTCAGTTTTCGGGAATATCGTATTGTCAGACAAACGCAAACCGCTATGCAATTTACCCCTATCAACAGCAATAATAATATTTCGGGAGCAGGCAAATGTTTCTGCATCCAGTCATTTTTATATTGCGAACCCACATAATATTTCAGTACGCAATATTCTGTTTCCCTCGGTATGAATTGGTATTGTGTCCTGCTTGTAGGGTCACTGTTTTCTCCAGTTTTTGCAAATTCCAACGCCTTTTCCTGCTCCGTTGTATCCATGTTTGTATAGAGAACATTATAATCTTCATCAAGTATCAGATATTCACAATAGGAAGGGATTGCAACCTTTGTAATATCTGGTGCAGCCGCAATTATCGGCGATATTTCCTGTACGGAATGTTCCGCATTATTAGCATAAGTCACATACCCTGCACTTGAAGCAAATGCAAGGAGCAAAAAAGGAACTGCCGCCGATAAGAGCAATCCTAATATGAGAATAATTAAGAATTTCCAGAAAATCATTTGCAATGAAGTCCGTTTTATCCTTCCCATCTATATCCTACCCCCCAGACTGTGTTAATCGGAGTAACACCATATCCTGCCAACTTACTGCGAATATTCTTTATATGTGTTGCAATCGTTGAATTGTCGCTGTTACCATCAAATCCAAAAACAGCTTCATAAATCTGCTCTCTTGTAAATACCTGCCCTCTATTTCTGGCTAAATACTCACAAATTTCATACTCGCTTTTGGTTAGGTCAACTTTCTTGCCTTTCATAAAAAGTTCCTTTGAAGATAAATCAAACTTGATTTCCTGTTCAAATCCTAATGTATTATGGTGCTCCCGTCTTTCCCGACGCAGGTGGGCAGTAACACGGGCTCGTAATTCACCTATTCGGAAAGGCTTAGTAATATAATCATCAGCACCTATTCCTAATCCGTAGATAATGTCTGTTTCCATTACTTTTGCTGTGAGAAATAGAATAGGGCAGTCTACAATTCCTCGGATTTTTTTGCAAAACATAAATCCGTCAACATCTGGCATCATAATATCTAACAAAATCAAATCATAATTTTTTAAAGTATTTATTGTAACATCTGCCGCGCTTTCGCATACAGTAACGATATGTCCATCCTTTTCCAAGCTATTCTTAACTAAGTCAAGAATGGCTTTCTCATCATCAATTACTAACAATCGTGCCAACTCAAAGCACCTCCTTTATCAATCTGCTAATTCCGCAATATAGTACTTCTCATTGATGTTTACCGCAATATCTGTCGTTTCATCGATATTATAAACATATCCATATCGCAATTTATTTCCCTCAACCGTTGTAATGTTTTGAGAAACCTGCCCGATTTCTTCCTCTAACTCTGAATATGAGATTGTCTTTTCAGTAATGATATATGTCTTATTGTCAAAACTTATCTCGTTATAATCAGCAACATTCAGTTCGTATTTGGGCAGAGTGTCATTCAACATATTATTCTTATCCGCCGTGTCTGATATTCTGTTATTGCAACCCATAAAAAAGATGGTTAAAGTTATCAGACATACGCATAGCAATCGGTATTTTTTAATCATTTTCTTTCCCTCCATCCCATAGTCTAATCCACATAATGCTAACAGCGAATAGCACAAGTATGGCTACGATATTTATTATAATTCCAACATAGAAGGTACTGCAACTCTGCAAATAAGCATCCTTGTTCGTAGTCGCAAGAAGCCAGAAATCCATAAACCGAACGCTCCATGCCCACGGAATATACTGCCAGCATACATCTCCTAAACCTGTGAGCATAATCGCAGATAGTAAGCTGCCCGCAATTCCAAGCCCCATAGAAGCACTTTTACCAAATATAAAAGCACACAAAAAATGTATTTGGTATATAGGTGTAGAAGATAAAAGCAGAAGCCCTATAACCTGCACATATCCGCTTATAGAAGTAAACGGAAACATAAGGGCAAAACTGCCGACTGCAAGTGTATAAAATAGCAAAGAATTTATCAGCAGAAAACATAGTTCTCCTATATAAATGTGCGTTCTTGAAGGAACAGTACTAAGTATAAATTGATAATGACCTGCCTGACTTTCCCGCTGGGCAATAATTCCCACAATAATTCCAACTAGAAAAGGATATATTATGCCCAGCATTTCAAAGAAAGCACTTATTTTAAGTGTTCTGTTCCAACTCGAAATATGAAAATAGCCTGCAAATGCCAAAGCAAGTATAAGAGGCACGATTATATAAATAACATTCAACATAGAACGCTTTGCTTTTAGATAATCTGCTCTGACACATCTTAATACTGTTCCCATTATCTTACCTCCTGCCGTGAAAATCCTTTTGCACCAAGCCTTATTAAAGCTGAAAATAGTATTACAGAAAGCAGCAATGCTAAAATAACCATAACCAATGATACTGGCAAATTTCCTGCTTCTTCAGAAACAGGCACTCCATTTGGCAAAATACCGATTGTTGGAACCATTAAGCGTGGCATCCAACTATACGGACAAAAAATCCAGTATTTTGTGTTTGCAAATATTACGCCCAAGGCTGAGCCTATTCCTGCGTTTATTACAACCGTCGCAAATGCACCAATCTTTTTCGACAGCCACAAACATATTGGAATTTCCCACATAGAAGCTACGATAATACAAAAAATACCTGCCGCAGCTTGAAATAGCGATATACTAATTGGGATTTCATAAATAAAGTAAACCGCTATACCGCCAAGCATATTCAACCCTAAAAAAATGAAATTCGCTATAATATCCAAAATCAATATGACGATTGCTTTTGCAATCCACGCATTTTTAAGTTTTATAGGCAGCGGGATAAGACTTCTGTATTTCAGCTTTCCGCCATCCCGTTGTTCACACATCGTGCAAAGCAAAGTGAGAAATCCAGGGAAAAGCAAAACATACCACCAGTTAAATGCGTTTTGCTGATACCACATTGGCGCAAACACATTCATAAGCAGGGTAATAACAGGGGCGAGAATAACGAGTTTTATTGCAAAAGTCCGTTTGTGCTTTATCCATTCGGAAGATACATATTCTTTCATCACATTACCTCCCTGCTTTCTTCAACGACCTTAAGAAACAATTCCTCAAGATTTTCGCTATGCTGCATTTTACCTTCATATCCAAGCCTGCCGTTTGCAATGATACCTATGTCATCTGCAATAAGCTGCACTTCTGAAAGAATGTGGCTTGACAATATAACCGTTATTCCTCTTTGTGGAAATAGACGGATTAAGTTTCGTAGCTCTCCGATTCCAATCGGGTCTAATCCATTTGTCGGCTCATCGAGAATTAGTAAAGACGGATTGTTTAGCAATGCAACCGCAATGCCTAACCGCTGTTTCATTCCCATTGAAAATTGTCCTGCCTTTTTCTTTCCTGTGTTTTGTAAATCCACAAGCTCCAACACTTCATTGATACGCTGCTCTGGCAACCCCAACAAAATAGTCCTTACTTTTAAATTTTCATACGCCGTCAAGTTTTCATATAACGGGGGATTTTCTATCAAAGCTCCGATATGCATTAAATCCTGTCTGCTCCATGAGTGATTGGCAAATTCAATCGTACCCTTGGTAGGATGAAGCATACCTGTTACCATCTTTAAGATTGTAGATTTTCCTGCTCCATTCGGACCTAATAATCCGTATACGCTATTTTCCCGTACATGAATTGACACATCTGTTACAGCGGAATGTTTTCCAAAGCTCTTGCAAAGATTTGTTGTTTTCAATATGAAATCCATAATGTTTCATTTCCTTTCTTGATTTTGATACATAAAGGGTACTGCACATTTTTGAAGATTTCATAAAGATAAGGAGCCTTTTTAAAATCCTGATTAACGCCCGCCATATCAGTATAGGGTAAACAAGAAAAGCTAATTTTGCTTTAATGTTTATTGGCATGAGCCATACCCGATTGATGTTCAATACGCCCTCAATCCGATTTTCCTTACAGAGCCTTTGTACCCGCCTTGCCGATATTCCCCAAAGCTCCGCTGCTTCCTGTGCCGTCACATACTCAAACATTTCTGTCCTCCTCAAATTGTACTGTATCTACCATAGCCGTTTAAACGAACTGTATCAATTCATAAAACATGAATTTTTATCTTCCGACAAGAAAAGCGACAGAGCCTTACTCCGCCGCCAATTTATTATGCGTAAATTATTTCTTTCTCAACAATCTCCCTCGCACAAGCCCTTACGTTATTAAGGCGTTGTACCCATTCTAAGGCATTTTCTTCCTTTAGGCGTTCCGTTATGCCCTGTGCCTGTTTCATGCCCTCTATGAGCCTTTCAAAGCGTTCCTGCGCCTGCCTGTCGA
>OFFZ01001177.1_pt1 | contig 14732 bp, 19 predicted proteins | sample 1521631 | NCBI WGS metagenome assembly OFFZ01 (sample SAMEA3504102, study PRJEB24116) | mouse gut metagenome | biome: mouse gut; feature: mouse-associated habitat; material: faeces | place: Denmark | collected 2011 | reverse complement strand
GCAGCCCCTGCCTTTCCCAGAAGATGCTCGCAAAAAAGCTGGGAGTCACCCAGAAGAGCATCTCACGGTATGAGAATGCCAGATGCCTGCCGCCCGCCCATGTGCTCGTCGCGCTGGCGGAGGAATTCGGGCTGGCAACGGATGCGCTCTTCATGGAACGGCTCCCCCATAAATATGAAAAAGAAAGAAGGTATCAAAACGAATGAGGACATCACACACAGCGATCCGCAGGAGGATCGCAGACGAAAAAAGCAGGCTGACGGATGAGCAGCTCTTTGCATCCCCGCAGTTCGCGGCATACCTGACGGACATTGCCGAAGGGACCACCAGCCGCTACCGGCGCAGGAGCAGCGTGCGCACCTACTGGGACGCGCTGCCCCATGCGGACATCGCCCACACGGACAACCGCACCATCACCGTGAACGCAGGCAACTTCCTGACCAGGAGCTTCCCCACAAGGAGCCTGAAGGCGGACAGCCTGTTAGGGATCGTGGGGCACGAGTGCGGGCACATCCTGTTCTCGGACTTCACCATGCTGGAAACCTACCACCAGGCGCTGTCCGGCGGCAGGTTCTACCCGCAGGAACCGGAGGACTTGTCTGCGAAACAGGCTAAAAGCCTGAGAGAGATCGGGGAATTCCTTGAGGAAAAGGATGAGGCGGTGATGAACGCCCTCTCAAGCATCGCACATTCCCTGGTGAACATGATGGAAGACGTCTATATCGAAGGCCGCATGTGCGACGCCTTCCCCGGCGGGTTAAAGACGGGCATACTGCTCAACAACCTGCGCTTTTCCGAGGAGATGGATTCCGTCACGGAAGAGATAGGCCAGCAGCACCACGAAGTGTTCATCGTGGCGAACCTGCTGATCCAGTACGCCAGGACCGGCGACATCAACAACCTGGGCGGCTACAAGGGGCCGTACCTTGATACAGTCTATGAATGCATCCCTTATATAGACGATGCAGCCTATGACGACGATGCAAGGGTACGCTTCGACGCCGCCAACAAGATGCTCCTCCTTTTATGGCCCTACATGGAAAGCTACATCAGACAGGTACGGGAGGACATCAAGAACCACACCAGCAAAGCGGAGACGGAACTGGGGGAACAGCTCGCTGGCGGCGCACCGCTGCCGGGCGGAAGCGGGAAACCGGTATCCGGCAGGAAAGCAAAGCATGACCCCGGCAGCGACGAGGACGAGCGCACCCAGCTCCAGCAGGTCCTTGACCATGAGGACGGGCGGATAGCGCTGGAAAAGACCGATGAGATCGGGGAGGACGGCGACGGAGGGACCAGCCGCACCAGTGACTATGCCGGCTCCGGCTATGTGTCACAGGCGGCTGAAGACATGGAGCGCATCATGGCACAGCTTGCGGAGGATGCCGCCTATGCTTCCTATGAGCAGGAGCTTTCAGAGGAGCTGCAGGCGGAATCGGACAGGATTCGGTACGGCAACGCCCACAAAGGCGTGCATGTCAACATCAACCGCATGGCCTATGTCGATCCTTCCTATATGGAGGCGTACCAGAAAGTCGCGCCTCCGCTCCTCCTGATCTCCAAACGGCTCCAGAAACAGGTCTCACAGATACTGAAGGACTACAGGGAAGGCGGGAAACTGGACAACCTTCCCATGGGAAAGAGGATCAACGTGCGCAACGCAGTCCGCAATGACGGGAGGCTGTTCTACAAGCTGAAGCTCCCCAATGACCGGACGGACATCGCCGTGGCCATCTTAAATGACGAAAGCGGCTCCAACCGCATCACCCATGCCCGCTCCGCTTCCATCATCCTGCATGACTTCTGCAAAGGGCTGGACATCCCGGTGGCCGTCTACGGCCACACGGAATATAGGGACGTGGAGCTTTATGCCTATGCGGAGTTCGATTCCATCGACAACAAGGACCAGTACCGGCTGATGGACATGAGCGCCAGGAGCGGGAACCGTGACGGTGCCGCCCTGCGCTATGCCGCGGAACGCCTGCTGACAAGGCCGGAGGCCATAAGGCTCCTGATCGTCATCTCGGACGGGCAGCCTGCGGCAGACAACTATTACGGCACGGAGGCGGAGGCAGACCTGCGGGGGATCAAGAAGGAATATACCGCCAGGGGGATCGAGATGTTCGCAGCCGCCATCGGCAGCGACAAGCCCAACATCCAGCGGATCTACGGGGACGGGTTCCTCGACATCACGAACCTGGAGAAGCTCCCCGTGAACCTGGGCCGGCTGATCATCCAGAAGGTAAAGAACCAGTACGCCGCTTAAAAAACAACAGAAAGAAGGTATCCATATGAACATGAATGAAGACTACATCTCCAACCAGATCGCTGTCTACAAGAACAGCAAGACCCTGCTGGAATTCCAGGACAAGCTGAAGGTCGCTCCCATCAACTCCTACGCACATATCCATGCAGGCGGAGAGACAGGCGCGGACGGGAGGCGGACGCACTCCCTGATCGGCATCCTGATGAAGGACTACTCCAAAGGCACCGGGGACAAGGCCGTCACCGTATGCGCCAACATCTCCCCGAAGGAGGCGAAGTTCATCCTAAGCCGCCTGACTGCCGGATTTTCGGAATACACCTTCCAGCAGGACAAGATCTTCGGAGACAAAGACGAACAGGGCTATGCAAAGGTATCCAAAGTGCGGATCATCCGCGCCACAAAGGACAGCAAAGGCGCAGCCCGGAAGCTCCCATGGTATGTGGAAGTGGAGAACGGCAAAGGCGTCCCCCAGAAAAATGCCAACGGCGGGACGTACATGAAGCCCAATTCCTTCGTCAGTACGGGAAAGGTATATGCCAACTTAAGCGACCTTGACCTTTTTGACCTCCTGAGCAGCGTATCCTCCTACATCGACTGCTGGGAACACGCCATCGCACCGGCCCTCATCACCAAAGCCAAAAATGCCGTGGCAGCCAGACAGTCATCCAGAAATGCCGCATAGTGCAAGAAAATAATAACCATACAACCATGTTTAAGAAGGGAATGCCCGCTGCGGCGTTCCCTTTTTTATGGAGAAAGGAGACCACATGAATGAAACACAAAGATCAGGCATCATCCGCAGGTTCGATGACCTGGGCAGGATCGTGGTGCCGCGTGAGATCAGGAAGCTCCTCCAGCTCCATGAGGGGGACGCCATGGAGGTCAGCGTGGCCGGAAACAGCATCCGCCTGGACAGGCACCAGCCGCTGCGCTTTTTTTGGGAAGCACTGTGCGGGCCGTGCCTTACGGTTTTCTGCAGGAACTTCCAGCTTGCCTGCGCCATATGCGACACAGAGCATGTGCTTGCTTCCAGGGTGACCACCATCCCAAAAGGATCCATGCTGTCGCAGACCGTAAAGGACCATATCCGGGCGCTGGAGCCATATTTTTACAGCCCCGGCAGCCAGATCCCCCTGCTGGAGGACGGAAGCCACATGATAGACACGCTCTTTCCGGCAGGCACAAAAGGACAGCCCATAGGGGCCGTGGTGCTGCCCCATTACCGCACCGTCACGGAAGAGGAGCGGATATGCGCCCGGCTGCTTGCAGACATCTTGACAGAGACCATCATACAGGAGGAGAAGAACATATGAAAAGATTACATGAACTGACACATCTACAGAGACAGTTTGCGGAGGAACACCAGGACACCGTATTCCGCTTCTTAAGCCACAAAGGTCTTCCCGTTGAAGATTACTATGATATCGTGATTTTCGGGTATCTCAAGGCGGTGCAGGAATATGATGAGAACCCTGCCCTGTCCCGTTTCCGGTTCAGCACGATTGCGTGGACAAAAATGGGCGACTGCCTGGGCAAACATTTCTCTTATGAGAACAAACCGAAACGCAAGGCGCCTACGGTCAGTATCCATACCTATACAAGGAACGGTCTGACCCTGGATGAGCTCCTGCCTGACCGCAGGAAAGACTTACAGGCCCAGACAGCCGACAGGCTGTTTGCAATGGAGGTACTCTCCTGCCTGACGGAAACGGAACGGCAGATGGTGTATCTGAAAGCCGACGGGCTGACCTGCAGGGAGATCGCTGAGGTATTTTCCACCACCGTACACAGCATCAACGGGCGGTTCCGCCGCATGAGGATGCGCCTTACGGAAATGGATCTTTAGGCAGAGGAGGGTTGACAACATGAATGGAATATATGGAATGGAACTGGAGTATGAGAGCCTTATCCCCATTGACCGGCCAAAAGATACCTTCCTTTCCATCGGCACCGTAACTTTCCTTATAGAAGGGAAAGAGCTGCCGCTGGATTTCAATATCACGGAGGGCGGCACGGAAGGGAGCGCCGGCTCCATCATCCGTCTTAATGCGCTGATAAAGGAATTTGAACCGCAGGTTTACATGGAAGAATACCGGAAGCTCGGCCTTACGCCATCTGCACTGGACTATGGCTTTTTTGCAGACCGCTATTCTGCCACTTACCTGACGGAAGTGTATACGGAATATTTTTATATCCAAAGTGAAACTTATCTGCCACTTACCTTAAAGTCTGCCTGCCTTCTCTTTCCGGAACGGCAGGGCCCTTGATTACAGCGAACGGATCAGCGTGTTCGCACAAAAACAGCTTGCGGAGGTGGCATGATGGAACAGAATTTACTGAAGCGCGCAGCCGCTATTTTAGAACAGGAATTTGGTCCTGACTGGCAGTACATCGCACAGGAACTGGGGACAGAGAATCTACGGAAACGCGTCGGAAAAGACTTAACATCCTTCATGGCGTTTCCTGAGCGCGACAGCGGCGGAAGCAGCAAATGGCGGGGCAACTGCTCCCCGGAGGTTGTCTCCTCCGTCCTGCGCTATGTCCTCGATACCAAGCGCTATTACGGAAAGGATATTTCCCAGTTTACCCTGCTCGATCCCATGTCCGGCTCCGGCACCAGCAAGGCTGCGGCAGATAAGCTCGGCGTCAGCTCCATCCTGTATGACTTAAACCCTGCCCCATCTGCGGGCAAAGGCGGATGGAACGCCCTGAAAAATGATGTGGATGACTCGGCGGACCTGGTCTTTTTCCATCCGCCCTACCATAACATCATCCAGTATTCCGGGAATATGTGGGGAAAACCGCACCCTGATGACCTGTCACGGTGCGAGAATTACAATGACTTTCTGGTAAAGCTGAACCTCTGTATCCGGAAGTTCTATATGGCGCTCAGGAAAGACGGCCGCATGGCTGTCCTTGTGGGCGACATCCGGATGCAGGGCAGGTTCTACTCTATCCAGCATGACATGATGCGGATGGGCGATTTTGAGTCCTTTCTGGTAAAAGGGCAGTTCAACTGTGTCTCTGACAGCAGGCGCTACCAGAAACCATTTATCCCCATCGTGACGGAATACCTGCTCCTGCTGCATAAGAAAGACGCCCTCATGGTTCCTTTCCTCTTTGCAAAAGAGAGTTGCTTCTCCATTGCCGACACGGACCTGACTGCCCTGACGTGGCACCATCTTATCCGGATGACGATGGAAAGCGCAGGCGGGGAAATGACACTGACACAACTGTATGTCAGACTGCAGGACCATCCAAAATCAAAGAAAAACGGACACTATAAAGACCGCATCCGGGCAACCATCTACGAACACCGGAGCCAGTATACATCCTGTGGGAACGGCACCTACCGCCTGAACTACAGGGTCGCATAAAGGAGGTACACTATGTTTGCTTTATTTAAGAATGATAAACAGGTTTCCATATCAAAACGGCAGATTTCCGTAACCGGTATCCTGACTGAAGTATTAAGGCCGGGCAGCCCCGTTACATATCTCTACAATGGGAACCTGATCCGCACTTCCACGGTACAGGCCATCCTGGAAGCATCATCAAGCCATGTACGGTTTGAAACAAAAAACAGCATTTACACCATATGCTACAATAATCCGCCGGGGACGGAGCTTCAGGTGATCGCCTGATTTCCTCTGTATAAATCCCACAAATAATCCGGGGCTGCCTGCAATATGCAGCGGCCCCCTTTTAGAAGGAAGACACGCCATGAACAGAACGGACCAGGAAACTGCCCTGCTCAGGGAGGAACTGGCAAAGCTCTTGACCACCCTGAAGCACAACCGGGAGAAGGTTCCCCTTGAAGTGCTGAAGACAAAGTACCGGAAAGGCTATACAGGACTCTGTGCGGACATAAAATGCAAGGCATCGGATTATGCGGCAAAGGTCGCTCTTAGGGGCATCCGCATCCACAAAGACTACCTTGATGAGGCTGTGCCCATTGTCAACGGGACGATTGAGCGCTCTGGCACATTGAAGCAGCTCTCACGGGCAGCCTTTTCCCATCAGGACATAACAGAATTTGAGTCCCTTGCCCTGACGCTGCGGCAGAAAATCCTGACGGATCTGGAACCCTTCTACGCAAAGCATCTGGGACTGTATATAACACAGGAATGTCTGGAGAATCCGGATATACCGCCCATGATCTACTGCAGCGCCAGCCATTGTATCTGGCAGGACGGAAAATGGGTTCCCCTGGAACTACTGGATACTGCGCAGGCAAAGGCAAAGAGCGCATGACATCACATTTACAATGAAAGGAGTACCACATGGAAGAATTAGCAATAGAAAGGCTTATCGGAAAAGACAGTATTACGATCACTCTCACGGAGGATGAGCTTGAGAAGGCATACCGGATCAAGGAAAAGCGTTATCTGGAGGAGGACTTTGCAAATGCACTGGCCGATGCCGCCCAGAATCCGGACACCCGGTTCCATACAGGGCATCTGGAGGAATTTCCTGAGCTGCTGAACTGGCTGTGCGTATGCTTTGACGACTTCTATGACGCCAATATGAGCCACAATGACCTGATGGAGCTTACCCTGAACCACCTGCAAGATGCATCTTTAACGCCGGAGTTTTTTATATCTTTTGCCAGACGCGCACCTGCAGTCTGTATGGGAGCTGAAAAGAGGATGGAGGACTGTGAACAAAACTGCGCACAGTACCACCGCTGCAGCTTTATTGCCGAGGCAAATGACAGGAGCCGACAGTGGGAAAAACTGGCTTCCCTGCTCTCCATGCACAGGAATGGAAACTGCACCTGCAGCAAGGATGACGATGCTGAAGTATGCCCTGCGGCAAAATATCTGACCGGCACATGGGACATCAGTGAGTTTTTCCACTCAGAGGACAGGAAGGAGGCTGCCTGATGAAAAAACTTGAAAAAATAAAAGAGCATCTCTTAACAATCATTCAAAAAGAAGAAATAAAAACCCAGTCTGAAATTGAAGAATTATCCCAAAAGCAGCGTGACAATATGGACTTTTACGGTATCGGCGGTCCCTACCAGCGTTATGAACAGGCCATCGACCGCAGAAAAAAGCACTTATCCGAGTTGGAAGCCTTACGGAAAGCACAAAACTCTGCGATCCTATTAGAATCATTGCGCCTGTATGGGTACTTCTGTCCTTCCTGCAAAGAAAAAATTTACCTGCAGGAGAGAAATCCAGAAACCGTAGACTGTCCTATCTGCAGCCGCATGATATACAAGGATGGCGTATATACGGAATGGAACGTGCAAAAAAACAGCAGGTTTACCCGCCTGCACGGACAGGGAAACTAAAAGAATTGGAGGGATTATTAGATGGCACTTTACAAAAAGCTGGATCTGTGGTCCATATCAGATGGGCTGGATAAAATGATGGACTACTGCTACAACGGCAATGAGAAGAACAGCCCTTACTGGGACCATTACTGCGACCAGATCAATGAACTATGCAATGCGGCAGCCGACCTGTATAACGAATTGGACGATGTAAAAAGCAGGCTTATGTATCAGATGCCCGCCAAAAAGATTGCTTTCTGCGATGAGGACGACTGCAGCCAGACGGCGACAGCCTGGTTCAATACGGCGGCGGCAATGCTGTCCGACACGGATATGGCAGAGCTTCTGGAACATGAGAATATCTACTGTGCTGATGAATGGGCGGAAAAGCAGAAACGTATCTCCGCCCTGAACCGACTGACCAAACAGCAGCAGATGCTCCTCTATACGGAAGTCACCGGCTTCATTACACGGTATCTGGAGCTGTCCGCAGCGTTTGAAACCATAGAGGCTGTCATCGCTGAACTGGATTACCACCAGTCCGCCATGAAAGGAAACGGAAGCGTCACACTTCCACAGTCGGCATATGTCTGAGAAGCATATGAAATTATAACCCTTACAAATACACAAGAAGGAGGCTTTTATGTATATCACTGCATCCACCTACGGGGGCATGGACTGGCATGACTCTCGCACCATATACGAACAGCTAAAGGGCAGCGGCTCTTACGACATCAGGGAAGACAAGGTTCCGGAAGCCATTGCCGATGACATCGCCAAAGACTTCCCCTATGTGGAAGACATCCGGGAAAAGATCCTGCAGGCTCTCTCCGAAAAATCCAATTTCCACTTTATGATCAAATCCGGGGAAAAGGATAGTCTGGGAAACGTGTACTATAAGGAAAGCGCATGTTATGAAGATGACGGGAGAATCTATTATGAAGCCGAAGCCGACTTTGACGGCGAAAAGCAGACACTGACAAGGAACCTTGCCTTCGGACAGGTTTCCTATATCACGACCTACCATGTCGAGGACATCCCGGATGGCCAGCTCGGCTACATCGTGACGGAAGATTTCCTCGCGCCAGCGAAAGGTGTCGATCTGGTCGAAAGGCTCTACCATGACATCTTTGATGAACTGGAAACTGCGCAGGATTATGCCGATAACCTCAAGCTGCATGGATTCAAATATCCAACATCCATTGTAACTTTCCTTGTATGCAATAAAGAATCGGTTCTCCAGACGGAATGGTATAAACAGCAGAAAGAAGCCATGCGGCTGATGGAAGAAAAAGGGCAGACATATCTGGACGATAGCTTCCACATCTTTGCCAGGCGCCACATAGAAAACCTGAAAAAACTTTCCACAAAGGAGAATACTTAATGAAAAACCAAAAACAAACCATAAAATGCTCAGAATGTAACCATTGCAGCGGATTCCGCCCTGTGGGAAACACCCGGACAGAATTTACCTGCACCCATACAGATCAGGACTATATCAGAGATTATTTTAATAAAAACCGCATAAACAAGATGCTTGGGTTTATTGGATTCAGTGCCCGCTATTCAGATGCAGTCCCTATCAAAACAGCACCTGCATGGTGTCCAAAGAAAAAACATCTGAATAAGACATATCATTAGAATCAGCTGGGAGATACAGTAAACACTGTGTCTCCTTTTTTATTTACAAAATACAATATCTAGTATTTTTATAATTGACTTATTCTATATATTGTGTTATCATGAATTTGTTATTGAATTTTGTGCAGTTCCAGGACGAAAAGCACACGCTGTTTAAGTTTGTACGGAGTCAGAAAGTATAAAGTGCAGGACACTTTACGCCTTCTGGCTTTTTTATGTCTGTAAAGTACCATTTTGCAGGCTTTCATACAGCATATCTGTACGCAGGCAGGAATGACTACGGCAAACAGGCCGTTATCATCTCCTGCCTTTTTTCGTTCAAGGAAGGAGGCCGGAAACAGGAATTCACAGGTCCAATGGCAAAAATAAAAAAGAAAAGAGGTAAAAACGAATGTCACAGGCAACAGAACGGATCCACGAACTGGTGGACAAACTCAACCAGTACCGCAATGAATACTACAACCAGGATGCACCCAGCGTTTCAGATGCAGTTTACGACCGCCTTTATGATGAGCTGGAGCTTTGGGAGAAAGATACGGGCATCATCTTGAGCAACTCCCCCACCCAGACCGTAGGCTATAAGGCTGTCAGCAGCCTGGAGAAGGTGCGGCATGACATCCCGCTGCTCTCCCTGGCTAAGACGAAACAGGTAAGCGACCTGGCCTCCTTCCTGAAGGGCCATGGCGCCCTGCTCATGCTGAAGCTGGATGGGCTTACCGTGAAGCTCGTCTACGAAAACGGGAGGCTCGTGGAAGGCTCCACCAGGGGCGACGGCGAGGAGGGGGAGCTCATCACCCACAACGTCGCTGCCTTCCGGAACGTGCCGCTGTCCATCCCCTATAAAGGGCGACTGGCAATAACCGGCGAGGGATTCATCCACAAAAGCGACTTTGAGCGCCTGAAGGGTACGCTTACCGGAAGCGATGGGAAACCCTACCGCAACGCAAGGAACCTGGCCTCCGGCTCCATCCGGTGCCTGGACGCAGGGATCTGCAGGGAACGTGAGGTCAGCTTCTGCGCCTTCAATGTGCTTGAGGGCCTGGATGAGTTCGAGGACTCACGGGACAGCCGCAGCAGCCTGCTGAACATCCTGGCCGAGTTCGGCTTCGATACATGCCCTGCCATATATATCCCTCCGGACGCAAAGGCAGACCACATCGCATCGAAGATCCAGAAAATGACGGACTTTGCGGAATTTTTGGACATGCCCATAGACGGGATGGTGCTGCGCTTCAACAGCTTCTCCTATTCCGCAACCCTGGGCAGGACCGGGCACCATTACAATGACGGCATCGCATACAAGTTCGCGGATGATACCTATGAAACCGTGTTCCGCTCAGTCGAATGGCAGACAGGACGCTTCGGTGAGATTGCACCGGTGGCAGTCTTCGACACCGTGGAGATTGACGGCTGCGGGGTATCCAGGGCAAGCCTGCACAACCTGTCCTTCATCAAGGGGCTGGAGCTGCACCCCGGATGCCGCATCCTGGTATCCAAACGGAACATGATCATCCCACATGTGGAGGACAACCTGGACCGCGGGAGCTGCCAGGACATGGCGCCAAAAGCCTGCCCCTGCTGCGGGCATCCGACACACATCTACTCCAGGGAAGGCGACAGGGGGCGCACCATCGAGACGCTCCACTGCGACAATCCCGAATGTGGCAGCCGCATCCTTCATAAGTTCGTCCACTTTGCAGAAAAGAAAGCCATGAACATCAGGGGGCTTTCTGAAGCGACGCTGGGCCAGCTCATCAGGATCGGCGCCTTGAAAAGCTATCAGGACCTCTACCACCTTGACCGCTACCGGAATGAGATCATCGCTCTGGAAGGTTTCGGAGAAAAATCCTACGAAAATCTGATCGCTTCCATCAATGAAAGCCGTAACACGACATTTGTGCGCTTCGTGGTGGCAATGGACATCCCCCTGATCGGCAGGACTGCCAGCAGGATACTGGACGGGCATTTCCACGGCAGCCTGCGGGAACTGAGGCTGGCCGCATTGGACCGCTTTGACTTTACCTGTCTTGAAGGGATTGGCGACATCATGAGCAGCAGTCTCCATGAATGGTTCCGTAACCCGGACCACCTTCTGTTATGGGGCAGCTTACAGAAAGAATTACACTTTGAAAATGGTTTGGATGCAAAGGCATCCGGAGAGGAGAACAATATGAACGGAACAAATAACAAATTTGCAGGATGCACCATCGTAGCCACAGGGAAACTTGAGAACTTCACCCGTGACGGCATCAACGCCAAAATCATCAGCCTCGGTGCCACGCCCGGCAGCTCCGTCACCAAAAAGACAGATTACCTGATCTGCGGGGAAAAGGCCGGAAGCAAGCTGGCAAAGGCGCAGCAGCTCGGTATTAAGGTACTGACAGAGCAGGAATTCATGGACATGATCGCTTCCTGAGCATGGCTGTCCGGCAAAGGCTTTTACCTGATTTCCGCATACAGGCAGTGCTGCCTGTATGTGGATAAAGACAAAGGAGGATATGATAGATGAACATTTCAGGTGTTCCCCTACTGGCAGAACCATCAAATCTTCCTGCCAGCAGCACACTGCCAGAAACAGATTGGGAAAATATCCCCGTCCATGAAAATGATGTCACAACCGTCCTTATGCAGCGCTGGATTGCCTGCTATATGCTGTATGACTGGAATCTCCACCATGCAGATCACGCTTATCTTAGCAATAAGTGCAACTGGGTGCAGCAGACATACAAACGGCTGGAAGGTACGGCCACAGATGCCGCATCTTTAAAGGATACCCTGACTGATACGTTCAATCGAATCCTGCTTGAGGATGTGGAGGACTTTATCCAGACGCACATGAGGGTATGGAAATGTGACCGTCTGACGGTTGAGTTCCAGGTCGCGAAAGTGACAGCGGAAATCTTTTCCAATCCAAAATCATAACAAACGAAAAGGATGCCGGCATATCCCATGCCACGAAAAAAACTGTCTGAAATTGGCAGTTTTTTCAAGTATCCGGCCACTACAGGGTATTTATTTTATATAGGGATTTCCCTATGGAACCTGTGTAACAATTTTCAAAACCGCGACTGACAAAACGGCGGCAACATGCTATAATATGAGAAAGAGAGGTACATCTATGCCAAGCACAACCAAAACCATCCAACAGTTAAACCTGGAGGACGATTTCCTTTTCGCTAAGGTAATGAGTGATAAGGAAGTCTGCAGAAAAGTATTAGAAAAAATACTGGGCGTTTCCATTCGGGAGGTTTCTGTGCCTGCAACGCAGAAAACCATCAATACGCTCTATGACGGAAAAGGTATCCGGCTCGACGTATACCTGAACGATGACGAGGGAACTGTATATAATGTGGAGATGGAGCGCGGAAAGCATAAAAGAGCCATTCTCCCCAAGAGATCGAGGTACTATCAGGGAAACATCGACCTTGACATCATTTCCGCAGGGGAAGATTACAGAAAGCTGAAAAAATCCTTTGTCATCTTCATCTGCACCTTTGATCCGTTTGGAGACCGACGCCATTTATACACCTTTGAAAACAGGTGCGTGGAAAACCCTTCCCTCACACTGGGAGATGAAACCACCAAGATTTTCCTGAACACAAAGGGCAATATGCACGATGTCGATCCGGAAATGCAGGAATTTCTCTCTTATGTGGAGAACACAACAGATGACTTTGCAGCGCAGGCCAGAAGCCCACTCATAAAAGAGATCCATAAAAAGGTTATTGAAGTAAAAGAAAGTAAGGAAATGGAGGTCGAGTACATGACTTTATTACAGAGAGACCGGGAAAATATCGAATTAGGACGAGAAGAAGGCAGTAACCATATGGCTTCCTTAATCAAGATACTTCTTTCCGAAAACCGCACCGATGAATTGAATCGTGCTTTAGAAGATCCGGATTTCAGGAACAGGCTTTTTGAGGAATATGATATTTTATAGCAGCAGACATATTAGCAGGGGAGGTATGTATTTCCCCTGCTTTTGCATATTGGAGATGAAATATATGACTTTATTACAAAGAGACCGGGAAAATATTGAATTAGGACGAGAAGAAGGGCGGGAGGAAGGACGCAACCGAATGGCCTCCTTAACCAAGATACTTCTTTCTAAAAATCGCACTGAAGAATTGAATCGTGCCTTAGAAGATCCGGATTTCAGGAACAGGCTTTTTGAGGAATATGACATTTTATAACGCCAAATATAATAACAGGGGAGGTATGCACTTCCCCTGCTTTTGTACATCGTAGATTGGAGGAAAAATGGATACAACGTCAAAAGAAAAAAACAGTCCTGACAGGGATGCTCTACATAAGGTTCTTGCGCAGGCATATGAAGGGAAAAGTTTTGCCGTACTTGGGATCAAACTCCCACCCATCCGTGAACTGCTCCCGGCAATTCCACTAAGGGACGGCTCTGTGGACGGTCTGTTCCTACTGGAAGACGGAACCTATGCAGTTGTGGAATACGCATCCGGATGCCATAAAACAGATATGGTTAAATATACGGAACACCTTGCAGAAATCATGGAAAGGTATGACAACGAGGATGGCTGTTTTAACCTGCATCTCATCATTATCTATACCGGCGACGTGGAAAAGGCTGAACCTGTTTTTGATTTCGGGTGCCTGACCTTACACCCGGAGCAGGTCTTCCTGTCCCGCATGGACGGAAACGCCGAATTAGAGTCCATTCGGCAGAAAATCCATTCCGGGATTGTGCTTACGGATGATGAGCTGATGAAGCTGGTGGTTCTGCCGCTGTCTGTTCCCGGTTCTGAAAGAAAAACACAGTTATTTGACGAGATTTCGTCCCTGGCAGGAAATATTCCGGATGAGGAACAACGTGCTTTTGTCCTCTCCGCCATGACACTTGCCACCGATGGATTTATAAGCAGGTAATAAAGAAAATTGGACTGGCAACTGTCAGTCCTTTTCTTTTTTCCAAACTTCGTATGAAAATGTCTGGCACAAGAAACTCACTGCGCCAGGCAGTCTTTAAGGGATTCCGCACAGACATGGTGCCAGAGGATATAGACTGACAGAGCCAGGAATTTCATCCCGGCCCTGAAGCGTTTGCGGAAGGATTTGAACCTTCGGTGCGTCGCCGCACACCACTTTAGCAGAGTGGCACCATAGACCGCTCGGACACGCAAACGGAAAGTGAATGGGGCAGGGCGCAAAACGTCCAGTGGACGTTTGTCCTGCGCCGACCGAAGTGGAATGGAGACCTCGAACCTGCGGTGTTTCTGCGTGACAGATTTACAGTCCGCTGGTCTACGCTCCGCTCCGGTCGTTGCTAAGCATGGTCCACTGGACCATAGCAGGAATACACACATATAAGTATTTTAAGTACAATAATCTATTGGGAATGATAATACCGTTCTGTTCCAGCAATGTAGGTACATAGCATATAAACGATAAAACATATACGGCAGAAACCCATAACGTGAGTTTCAACTTATTTGTGTATCCCGCCATCATAATTTCTCCTTGCAGTGCGAAAATCTTGCAGAAATTCCAGTTTCTCGTTCTCGGCAAATTCCC
>OFFZ01001176.1_pt1 | contig 14750 bp, 17 predicted proteins | sample 1521631 | NCBI WGS metagenome assembly OFFZ01 (sample SAMEA3504102, study PRJEB24116) | mouse gut metagenome | biome: mouse gut; feature: mouse-associated habitat; material: faeces | place: Denmark | collected 2011 | reverse complement strand
GAGCCGCCGGATTGATGCTCAGGATGACCTTGTTCCCGTTCAACAGGACGATGCCCTCCGCCATGCCCGTGGTGACCGTCTCGAACTCGCTCTGCCTTCTGCGCAGCTCTTCCCGCTGCTTCCGGATCTGGCGCTGCTGCTGGGACATGCGCTTCAGCAGCGGAGCGATCTCCTCATACTCCTGGTTCATCAAAGGCTGGTCCAGATCCAGTTCGTTCAGCGGCTTCACGATGGCCCTGGACAGCCGGAACGCCAAAAACAGCGACAGAAGCACCGCCACCGCGAAGACGATGCACACTGGCTGAAGTATCCCCAGGAATAAGGTAAGAGGCGTATTCTGCGCCATGGAGAGCCGCAGCACCGTGCCGTCCGGCAGTCTCTCCGCACAGTAGATAGCCCGTTCCAGCAAAGTGACGGAATAGCGCGAGCTCTCTCCGCTTCCGCCGGCGAAAGCTTCCCTGATCTCATCCCGCTCCATATGGTTCTCCATCTCGGCGGAATCCGAAGCGCTGTCGTAGAGCACTTCGCCCTTTGCCCCAATCCAGGTAATGCGGAAGCCCTCCACCTCCAGCCCCTCAAAATATCTGCTTCCCTCGTTAGCTGCCCCCTGGGCGGCCAGCTGCGTCTGCATCCTCAGCTGGTCATGCTGCACGCCGGAGAAATAATCGTAGACCACGCCCATGAACAGCACCGCAGAGGACAAAAACAGCCCCTCAATGTAGTTTCTCCGATAAAATTGTATGGTCAGCTCCGCCAGCTCCCGCGGGGTGAAGGCCGACCGGGGCACGTCGTTGGAGCGGCGGTTGACGCAATAGGCGCAGTCGTAGCAGCAGTGGTTGGTATAGAGCACCTTCAGCAGGGAGACGCACCGCCCGTCGGCGGAAAAGGTGTGGCAGCAGCCGGAATTGGTGGCGGTGCCAATACTCCCCAGCTTCCCGCCCCGGACCACCCCGCTGGAGGTGCAGGCGGCGTCGTACTTGGCGGCGTCCGCCAGGATGTTCAGCTTGTCTAACAGCTCCATGGGGACCTCCTCGGTGCTTACGAAAATACGTTCGATAGAACTGATGTACTATCATTATAGCGCAAAAAATCCCCCTGTCAAGGGGGAAATTTCAGGAAAATGGAGGGATTGGACAGAGCCTGCTCTATGTGGTATAATACCTGCAAGCAAGAGGGGAACGGCTTGACCTCCGCAAGGAGGTGACAAAATGTCGGTGTTAGAAGTCTTGGCACTACTTAACCTGATTGCCGTTGTTATTTTTGGCATTCTCAATATAAAGAAATAACCGGCCCCCCTAGCATAGGAAACCGGCATTTCTCCAGATTATAAATCTTTGAGGAAGAGCCGTGCGACCTGTGCACACCAGGTCAGCCCCTCTTGCGTGTATTATAGCAAAGGAGTTTTGGTTTGTCAATGGAGAAACGAGAGACATTTTCCTCCCGCCTGGGCTTTGTGCTCATCTCGGCGGGCTGCGCCATCGGGCTGGGCAACGTGTGGCGTTTCCCCTACATCACGGGGAAATACGGCGGGGCGGCCTTTGTGCTGCTGTACCTGCTGTTCCTGGTCATTCTGGGCCTGCCCGTCATGGTGATGGAGCTGGCGGTGGGCCGGGCCAGCCAGCGGAGCATCGCCCTGTCCTTCCAGCGGCTGGAGCCCAAGGGCAGCAAGTGGCACTGGTACAGCTATGTGGGCTTTGCCGGCAACTACCTGCTGATGATGTTCTACACCGTCATCGCCGGTTGGCTGCTGTACTACTTTGTCAAAATGCTCCGGGGGGACTTTGTGGGCCTGGATACCGAAGGGGTAGCCGGCCAGTTCGGCCAGCTGATGGGCGCGCCCGGGGTTATGACCCTGTATATGGTTATTGTGGTGTGCATCGGCATGCTTGTGTGCGCCCAGGGCCTGCGCAACGGCGTGGAGCGGGTGAACAAGATCATGATGGTCTGCCTGCTGGCCTTGATGGTGGTACTGGCGGTGAACTCCGTGATGCTGGAGGGGGCGGGCGAGGGCCTGCGGTTCTACCTCCAGCCCAATTTCCACAACCTGGCCTACAACGCGGAGGGCAGCTGGATTCTGGGCGAGGTGGTTTTCGCCGCCATGGGCCAGGCCTTCTTCACCCTGTCCCTGGGCATCGGAGCCATCGCCATCTTCGGCAGCTATATCGGCAAGGAACACCGGCTGGCCGGCGAAGCCCTGCGCATCGGCGTGCTGGACACCTGCGTGGCCTTTGTGGCAGGCCTGATCATCTTCCCCGCCTGCTCCGCTTTCGGCGTGTCCACCGGGGAGGGCCCCTCCCTGGTCTTCATCACCCTGCCCAATATTTTCAACGCCATGCCCATGGGCCGGCTGTGGGGGGCGGCCTTCTTCCTGTTCCTGTCCTTCGCCGCCCTGTCCACTGTGATCGCCGTCTTTGAGAACATCATCTCCTTCACCATGGACCGGTGGCGGATGAGCCGGAAAAAGGCTGTGCTCATCAACTTCGCGGGCGTGCTGGTCCTGTCCATGCCCTGCGTGCTGGGGTGCAGCCTGTGGTCCGGCTTCACGGTGCTGGGCATGGACGTCTCCGGAATCGAGGACTTCCTGGTTTCCCAGAACATCCTGCCTTTGGGCTCCCTGCTGTATGTGCTTTTCTGCACCAGCAAACGGGGCTGGGGCTGGGACAGGTTCCTGGCCGAAGCCAACCAGGGGGACGGCCTGGCCTTCCCCAAGGGGGTCCGGTTCTATGTCAGCTATATTCTGCCCCTGATCGTGCTGTTTATTTTCGTCATGGGCTACTGGAATCAGTTTGGACCGAATTCCTGAAAAGCGGCATTGATTGATCATACAAGGTGTGGTATCATTGGGGCGGCACGTGGTTAGGCCATGCCGCCCCGTTGTTGGACTTAGATAACCGCTACTCTTCCAGGGGGGCGGTTATCTTTTTGCGCTTTTACTGGTTTTGCTGGGTCTGCCGGGTGCCGGTGGCGATGTACTTGATACAATCTGCTGCGTCTTCCGCACTGTGGCCGTTGGCTTTTAACCAGTCAATCAGCCGTGCGGCTTCTACTGCCGTCATACTTTGTTCCATGCCTTTTCTTCCTCCTACCGGGTGTATTTTGCCCTTGCGGGCTGGGAAAAAGAAAACTATAGGTTGATTACGCAATCGGGTTTTTGTGGGAAAGCTGGACAACCGTCTCCACATGGGCTGTTCTAGGGAAAAGGTCTACCCCTTGAGCTTTTACCACATAGTAGCCCAATTCCCCAAGGCGGGCCACATCCCGGGCCAGGGTAGCCGGGTCACAGGAGACATAGACAATCCGTTCCGGGGCCATGCCCGCCAAAATAGCCGGCACTTCCGGAGCAAGCCCTTTACGGGGCGGGTCCACGCAGACGACTTGAGGGTGTATCCCTTCGGCCCTCAGCTTTTGGGCTGTCTCCCCGGCGTCGCCGCAGAAGAACCTTCCGTTGACAATTCCATTGCGGCGGGCATTTTCTTTTGCGTCCTCAATGGCCTGTGGGACAATCTCCGCCCCAATGACATATCCAGCCTGACGCGCCAAGGCCAAGGAGATGGTTCCGATGCCGCAGTACAGGTCCAGGACGGTTTCCTCACCGTTGAGCTGCGCAAAATCCAGGGCAACGCCATACAACCGCTCCGTCTGAGCCCGGTTGATCTGGAAAAAGGAGGGGACGGACAAACGAAAGGCCAGGTGGCACAGCTCCTCCTCCAGCCAATCCCGGCCCCAGAGGACAGAGTATCTGTCCCCTAAAATCACGTTGGTGTCCCGGGTGTTGACATTCAGCACCACCCCCGCCAGCCCAAGCTCCGTCTGGCGCAGTATTTCCACCAGTTCTCCGCTATGGGGGAGGCGGGGGCTGTTGGCCACCACGCAGACCAGGCTCTCCCCCCGGCTGTTGGTGCGGACATACAGGTGTCGGACCAAGCCTCGGCCTGTGCCTTCGTGGTAGGGTTGGATGGAGGATTTTTCCATCCAGCCCTTGAACGCCCCCCGCAGCCTGGCCACCGACTCTGGCTGAAGCGGACAGTCCGGCGCGTCCAGGACATCGTGGCTCCGGGGGCGGTAATAGCCCACCAGCGGCCCTTGCTTCCCCTGGGACACCGGAAACTGCACCTTGTTCCGGTAGCGGAAGGGGTCCTCCGCCCCCATCACCGGAGGAAGGTCAAGCTTAACATGTCCTACCCGCTCCAAGGCGTCGGCGATGCGCTGGCCCTTGGCCCGCAGTTCCTCCGCATAGGCCATATGGCGGAACTGGCATCCGCCGCATTTGCCGTACAGGGGGCAGTCGGGGGTAATCCGCTCCGGGGAGGGAAGAAGCAGTTCAATTCCACGGCCCCAGGCCACGTTTTTGTTTACTTTCTCCAGCCTGACCCGCCAGCGCTCCCCTGAAATGGTGTAGGGCACAAAGACCACACGGCCCTCCAGCCGGGCCACCCCCATCCCTTCGGCGGTGTATCCTGAAATGTCCAAGATATGAATGGTGTTCTTTCGGACGTCAGCCATAGACTCAGCTCCCTTTTAAAATCAAGTCATCATACCATATTTCGAAGGAAAGGTAAAGCTGGGCTTATCCAAGAGACACGCTTGCCATATGTTAAGGAGTGGAACAGATTTCCTCTGTCCCACTCCTTCAAATCAACCACTGTGCAATTCAGGGGTATTCTCCGCCTCTCGGGTTCTCAAGCGGCACGGCGTTTTCTCTGTTACAGCGCCGCCACCGCCGCCTCGATGGCCTCCTCCTCAGCCTGCATGGCTCTGAGGGTCATATCCAGCAGCCGGTCCAGCTCCCAGCCCAGCAGCTCGGCTCCGTTGGTGATGACGTCCCGGGAACAACCGGCGGCGAACCTCTTATCCTTGAACTTTTTCTTCAGGGATTTCAGCTCCATATCCGCCACACTCTTAGAGCCTGTTTAAAATCTTTTGACAAAAAAGGCAGAGTGGGAGATAATAGGAAAAAACAAGCGGGAGCTGGGGAAAATGCATCAATATCCAAGTGATATCAGCCGGGAAGAATATAAGCTGATCCGGGAGGATTTGGAAGGGGCAAAGAAAACAACCCGGCCCCGAAAATATGATTTGTATGATGTGTTTTGTGCAGTGCTGTACGTAATCCAGGGTGGAATACAATGGCGGATGCTGCCCAGTGATTATCCCAAATGGCAGAGTGTGTATTACCATTTCCGTGTTTGGTCGGAGAAGGACGAAACGGGGGTCAGCATTCTGGACAAAGTGCTGCAAAAACTGGTGAAACAGATACGGAACGAAGACTTAAGGCGAGATAAGACTACGTTTGGAATTGTTGATGCACAGAGTGTACAGAATGCGGATACAGCGGAAGAAAAGGGTTATGACGCAGGGAAAAAGTATCAGGAATCAAACGTCACGTTATAGTTGATACGATGGGATTGCCCCATGCCATAGCCGTAACAACCGCCGATGTGACTGACCGGGATGGAGCCATCCAGATGATTCTCCTTAACCTGGACAATCTTTCTCATGTGGAGAAGTTTCTGGTGGACGCGGGTTATTCCGGCGAACGATTCGCAAATCAGGTGAAAGATATTTGCGGCGCACAGGTTGAGGTAGTAAAACGCAGCGAATTACACAAGTTTGTCGTTCTGCCACGCCGCTGGGTGGTAGAGCGTCTTTTCGGCTGGCTCGACAAATTCCGCAGACTTTGGAAAAATTGTGAACGCAAACTTTATATTTCTGCTCAGATTCTCACGTTTGCCCTCATTGCCATCCTCATTAGAAGATTTTAAACAGGCTCTTAGAAAGGAACCGCTTTTGTTTCCGCCGTGGAGATCGAACCGTGCGCTGATGCGTGCTTCAAGCGCTTGGCTGATTTCGGCAGCGAGGGATTGTCCCATCGTGAGCTGGCGGAAGAGATAGCGGACTTTTACCACACGGTCAATATGCTGCATCCATTCCGGGAAGGCAACGGCAGAGCACAGCGGGTCTTTTTTACACAGTGGATTCGCAGCCTTGGGTGCGATTTTGACCTGAGCCCTGTGGATCCAGATGCGTTCATGATTGCCACGATCTATGCGGCGCAGGGTGTTATGGATCAGTTGGTTGACTTTTTTGAGCAGACGATTGAGCGGCCGTAGATGGGAATGCGGATGAACTGACGACCTTGGCTTTGACGTTATGCTGGGCGGCGACTTGCTGCTCAGCATTTTTGCTCTCTGGGGTCTCTACTTTTATCTTCGCAGATTCTTGCACATATGCTTGCTACGAAAGTTCTTCCTACTACCTACAACACCGGGAATGTCTGATTTGGCGAATTTCCGCAAAAGAAAAACGCTGCAACTGAAAATAATTGCAACGCTTCTTAGTCCCTATTCAATTTTAGCCGGACAAGGGCTATTCTCCCTCACTCTCAACCTCTGCGATTTCCCGTGCCGTGGCGGTGACTATCCGTATTCCCGTATCGCTCATATCGTCCAGCAGAGCGTCAAGCTGCCGCCGCTGGGTATTCTTCCCGGCGGGCTGTTCCATAAGGAATTGATCTACGGATATGTTGTAGCGCAGCATAAGCTCAAAGAATATCTGTAAGCTGGGGTGCTGCCCCTTATTCTCAATATTCGCAAGGTAGCGAGGGGATATATACATTTCGTCGCATACCTTTTTCCGGCTCTCCTTGCGCCCTTTCCGGGCTGTCTTGATTGCTTCCCCAAAAGCCTTAAAGTCGTATCGTGGTACTGGTCTTTTTGCCATATTCATTCACCCTGTTACATTTTACTATTCACCTTTCTTTTTGAATATGTCTATACTATTCTATTGATTAGCCAAAATAATTCCCATTACCGATATACCATTTTTCTGTAAGCTCTTGCTTTCTTCTGTTTCAGGTGTTATACTGTATTGCATAACAGCATAATAGTATAGACAGGTAGGAGGAGGATTGTGAAACTAATTATTTCAAATATATCGGGCATACCGATATATGAGCAAATTAAGCAGCAAGTAAAATCGGCTATTATGTCCGGCGATTTACAAGCGGACGAAACACTTCCCTCATTACGGACACTTGCTAAGGAATTGAAAATTAGTGTTTTGACTGTAACGAGGGCATATACAGAATTAGAACAGGAGGGATTTGTAAAGAATATTCAGGGGCGGGGTTGTTTTGTCTTAGGACAGGGTTCTGAACTTTTGAGAGAACAGCTAATCTGCAAAATTGAAAACAACTTATCGGAAGCAATAAGCGCGGCGCGTGTTGCTAATCTTTCCGAAGAAGAATTACATCATCTTTTGAGTATTTTAATGGAGGAAAAAACAGATGAATGATTATTTAGAAGTAAGAAACCTGTCAAAGTCTTTTGAGGGTTTCCAGCTACACAACATTACCTTTACTTTACCCAAAGGGTATATTATGGGGCTGATTGGTCCGAATGGCTCTGGAAAAACCACCACGATCAAACTCATATTGAATATGTTAAAACGCACAAGCGGAGAAGTGAAAATTTTAGGATTTGACAATATTGCCAGCGAACAGGAAGCAAAAAGAAATTTAGGCGTTGTTTTTGATTCCAATTATTTTAGTGATGAATGGAAAATCTCACAGGTTGAAAAGTCTGTATCAGTTTTTTATGAAAACTGGAATACGCAAAAATTTTCGGAAACACTGAAAAGATTTCATATCCAGCCCTCTAAAAAGGTAAAAGAGCTTTCCAAAGGTATGCAGATGAAACTTATGCTTGCCTGCGCTTTTTCGTATGACGCAAAATTATTGATATTAGATGAACCTACCAGCGGGCTTGACCCTGTTTCAAGAGATGAACTTCTTCATATTTTGTCGGAATACATTGAAGATGGCGAGCATAGTGTTTTGTTCTCTACCCATATTACCGGGGATTTGGAACGTGCTGCTGACTACATTACCTATATCAGTTATGGGGAATTGTTTTTCAGTGGCGGTAATGATGAATTTATAGATAGTTTTAGGATAGTCAAAGGCGGGTGTGAAGAACTGTCTGCGGATTTGGGTAAAAAAATGCTTGGTATCAGAAATTTTTCAACTGGATTTGAAGCTCTTGTCAAAACCGAGGATTTGAAACAGTTTGCACACTTAAATGTGGAACCGGCAACCATTGACGATATTGTGGTATTTACCAGCAAGAGAGGTGAACAGTATGAGTAATATTTGGAAATCAGCAAAACTGGATTTTTCTTTAGTAAAGCCCTATGTGAAAACAATATGTTTCACAATGGTATTGCCTGTTGTATTTGCCGCTATCAACCGTTCCTTACTGACAGGAATTTCATTTGCCATGTGCTTTATTGCCATGACAACGGGATATACCTTTTCGATTACAGAAAAGAACTCTATGGAACGGCTTTACGGTATTTTACCAATCCGAAAAAGTGACATGGTTATTGGGCGGTATATTTTTATCATTATCATGGGCTTAACTGCACTGATATTTTCTTTAATTGCTCATCCTGTCATATTAACCATTTTGGGAGAAAGCATTAGCATATTCGATTATATAAGTGCTGCTGTCACAGGAATATTCCTTTTTGCTCTTTATACAGTTTTTCAACTGCCCGGATATTATAGATTTGGCTCTATCAAAGGCAGGGTATTTATGTATATCCCGGTTGCAGGATTTTTGATAACCTTGCTACTCATTACAAAAAGTCCTGTTGGCGAAAGTAAGCTGCTTTTTACAGTTATCAATTCCCCTATTCTGCTAATATTATTAGCTGTCATTTTTGTTATTGCAATGTATGTTGTTTCCATATTGGTATCTATTAAGATATTGAAAAATAAAGAAATGTGAGGTGAGAACATGGATTTTACTGTTTTGATCGTGGGGCTTTTGATTGGTGTTGGAATACCGCTTAGAAATAAGGTTATCAAAGAATATAGGAAAAAACGGGACAGGGACAACAATTCTCAGAACCAAACGAGGGACAAAAATGAATAAAATATTATTGTTGGAAGATGATTTGAGCCTGATTAACGGACTGACATTTGCTTTTCAAAAGGCGGGATTTGAATTAGACATTGCGAGGACAATAAAAGAAGCTGATACCGCATGGACGGAGGGAAAGTATGATTTACTGATTTTAGACGTTTCTCTCCCTGACGGTTCCGGATTTGAAATTTGCCGGAAAGTCCGGCAGACATCAAAAGTACCAATCATATTTTTAACGGTTTCAGACGAGGAAATCAATGTGATTATGGGCTTGGATATAGGCGGTGACGACTATATTACGAAACCATTTAAGGTTAGTGTGCTAATGTCGCGGATCAATGCCCTGCTTCGCCGGGCAAATGACTTTGGCTCTGCCAATACAGAGCTTCACTCAAATGGTATTAAAGTCCTGCTCCTGCAAGGACAGGCATATAAAAACGGGGAACTGTTAGACCTGACCGCAGCCGAATACAAATTGCTTTGCCTGTTCATGCAAAATCCTAACGTCCTGTTGTCTAAAGAGCAGATATTGCAGAAATTATGGGACGGTGACGGAAATTATGTTGACAGCAATACACTGACTGTTTATATCCGCAGACTGCGTATCAAAATTGAGGACAATCCCAGCGAGCCGCAAATGCTTCTCAATATCAGGCGCATGGGGTATAAATGGAACATTATTTGTTGAGGTGGAGCATGGAATTGTTTACAAACAGAGATACCAAATTTTTATTTACAGGGATTACCGTTTTTATAGTTGGCTTTTTACTATTGTCGCAGATAGGGATATGGGTATTCCGTGATAACTGCATACCATTCATTTCTGTTCTTTCTGTTATATCGGGAGGCGGCATAGCGGCTGTTTGTTTTTGGTATTTTTATCAGCAGCATAAATTGATCGGGGTAGCTGTATCAGCAATCGACAAATACCTGAAAGGCGATACCAACGCCCGCATTGCTTGTGACAGGGAGGGTGAATTATATAAACTGTTCCATTCGGTGAACACCTTGGCTGCTGTATTAAACGCCCATGCTGAAAATGAATTGCGCTCAAAGGAATTTTTAAGGGATACCATATCAGATATTTCACATCAACTTAAAACGCCCATTGCAGCTTTGAGCATATATAATGAAATGGTGCAGGGAGAAGCGGAAAGACTGCCTGAAATAAAGAAATTTACCATATTATCAGAGCAGGAGCTAAACAGAATTGAAACGCTGGTACAAAATCTGCTGGAAATTACGAAATTAGACGCTGGTACTATCATCATAGAAAAAAGCGTTGAAAACGTAGCTGATATGGTAAAAGATATTGAATTACATTTTGCATACCGGGCGAAGCAGGAAAGAAAAGAAATTATTTTATCCGGGGCTGATAACATCACGCTTTTTTGTGACCGCGACTGGATTATCGAAGCAATCAGCAACATTGTGAAAAATGCTTTAGACCATACAGGCACAGGTGACCGGGTTGTGATTGATTGGAAAGGGCTTCCTGACCTGACGCAGATTACAATAAAAGATACTGGCAGCGGTATTCACCCGGAAGATATACATTACATTTTCAAACGCTTTTACCGCAGCCGTTTTTCTAAAGACACACAGGGGATAGGGCTTGGTCTGCTGCTTGCCAAAGCGATCATAGAAGCCCACGACGGAAACATTACCGTAGACAGCGAGTTAGGTAAGGGAAGTGTTTTCAATATCACTTTTCTAAATTCAGATAAAATTACAAAATTGTAAGTTTCAATTCACTTGGGAGTAGGAAATAGATGTTATTCTTCTTGTAGAACGAAAGGAGGATAACATCTATGACTTTTTTACAATTCAAAAAGATTGCAAGGTGGTCTGGTTTACGGGCTGCCCTGCTTGGGGCTATGGGGCTTGTAACGCTTCTGTTCCCGGAATTTCTACAAGGCAGCATAATCTATGCGGTTGCGGCTTATGCCATTTTGAATGGCGCATTAGGTATCTTAGACTTTCTTTCCGGCAGGGGCAGGGAGGAAAAGCATATTGTAACTTTAAATCTTTTCATAACGGCTGCGGCAATCCTGTTTGGGATTTTAAGCATTGTTTATTTCCGTTACCTGATTAGTATTATGCCCGTTTTTTTGGGCGTATTGCTGCTGATTGAAAGTGTCGTATACTTTATAGCTGCCTTGTGTGCGGAAAGCAGACTGAAAGCTCTATTAGTCATTCTTTCCCTGCTTGTTGCGGGCGGCGGCATGGCACTTGTGATATTCACTTTTGGATTTGGCGGCTTAGAGCCATTTGCAAAAATTTTCAGCGGTCTATTATTTTTATCATGCGTAATTGAATTACTGCTTGGACTGATTTATAGAAACAAGAACAATGGAGGTACAAAATGAACTTATTGGAAGTAAATTCTATCTGTAAAACCTATGGCGAGGGGGAAACCGCCGTTCACGCACTCAAAGAGGTAAATTTTTCTGTTTCTAAGGGTGAGTTTGTTGCAGTTGTTGGAGAGTCCGGCTCTGGAAAAAGCACGCTTCTCAATATGATCGGTGCGCTGGATACGCCGACTTCGGGCAAAGTGTTTATTGACGGAAAAGAAATATTTACATTGGAAGATGAAGAACTTACAATTTTTCGCCGCAGAAATATCGGGTTTATTTTTCAGGCGTTTAATCTCATACCTGAATTGAATGTCGAACAAAATATTACATTCCCTTTGCTGCTTGACTATAAGAAGCCTGATCTTGCTTATTTAGAGGAAATATTGACCGTACTGAATTTGCAGGAACGGCGGCATCATCTCCCCCGGCAGTTATCCGGCGGACAGCAGCAGCGTGTGGCAATCGGCAGGGCATTGATTACCCGCCCTATGCTGATATTAGCGGACGAACCAACGGGGAACCTTGACACACAGAACAGTAATGAAGTCATTGCGCTTTTGAAAAATGCGTCCAAACGGTATGAACAGACAATCATTATGATTACACATAACAGGAGCATTGCTTCTACCGCTGACCGGGTACTGCAAGTGTCGGACGGTATCATAACAGATTTCGGGAGGTGCGGCGAATGAAAGGCTATCTTGGTCTTGTTTCAGAATATGCAAAAGTCCATAAGAAGAAAAACCGCCTTACCATTATCTGCATTGCTATTTCTGTCATGCTGGTAACGGCAATTTTCGGAATGGCAGATATGAGCCTGAAAGCCCAAAAAGAGGAAGCCATACGGCGGTATGGAAACTGGCATACGATCATTTCCAATATCCCTTTAGAAACAGCGGACGCTATCAGCAACCGAAAAGACGTGTCTGTTTCCGGCTTTTTGGGTATGGCTTCCAGCACAACCTATCAGGGAAAAGAATTGATTATCCAAAGCAGCAGCGAGGAACTTGCGAAACAAATGAATTTATCAGTTACCGAGGGGCATTACCCTGTTTCGGAAGCGGAAGCATTATTAGACAGGCAGGGCTTGGAGCAATTCGGGCTGTCTATTGGAGATACGATTGAAATTGTATATAGTGACGGGCAGACAAGACAATATCAGATTTCAGGCACTTATGGCGATTTTTCCAGTTTGCAGGGAACAGACGCACATGGATTACAACTGGCAGAGGGTGGGCTACGTTTCCTGCCGGAAACAGAATATCAGGAATATGATTATATCCAATTTAAGAACGGAACCAATATCAACCGTGCAAATGAAGAAATAAAAGCCGAATTTTCCCTGACAGATGAACAGATTTCTACAAATGTTATGCTTCTTGGCTTAATGGGGCAAAGCAAAGACACTACCATGCTGGAAGTCTACCTTACTGCGGCAATCCTTTTTGTCCTTGTTGCCATGACTGGAACATTTATGATTGCCAGCAGCTTTAATATGAGCATTTTGGAGAGGACACAGTTTTTCGGCTTACTGCGCTGTCTTGGGGCTACAAAACGGCAGATTAAACGGTATATCCGCAGGGAGGGATTATTATACTGCCTGAAAGCAATTCCTGTCGGGTTACTTTCGGGGAGTGTCATTCTATGGATTGCTGTTTATGTATTAAATGCGATTAACTCACAATATCTCCCGGAAATGCCGCAGTTTCAATTCAGCTTTCCCGGCATATTAGCGGGGACGGTAATAGGTGTTTTTGTTGTGATGATTGCGTCAAGTTCTCCGGCTAAAAATGCCGCAAAGGTATCTCCGCAAACAGCCGTAACAGGGAATATCAATCAGACTGCTCACCAAAACTTCAAAAAAGCGTCCAATACAAAAGCATTTCATGTAGATACAGCTATGGGACTGCGCCATGCCTTTTCTAACAAGAAAAGCATGATTTTGATTGCGGGTTCTTTTGCGATCAGTATTACCCTGTTTTTGTGTTTTACCATATTGATTACGTTTATGAACCATGCGTTAAGCCCCTTGAAGCCTTATGCGCCGGATTTGACGGTAGAGGGAAATGAACCGCATATTTCTCTGCCCCATTCCCTGAAAGAAGAAATAGAACAGCTTCCGGGAACAGAAAAAGTATATGGGAGAATGTTTTGCACGGACATTCCCGCAAATGACAAAAAAGGCTCCAACAGGGCAACTTTAGTTTCTTATGATGAACCTCAATTTTCATGGGCAAGTGATGTGTTGATTTCCGGGGATATTGAAAATGTTCAGAATGGAAACGGCGTTTTAGTGGATTATGGCTATTCACAGGAATTTCATTGGGAGATTGGCGACATTATCACGTTGGACATAAACGGCACAACGCATGAAGCGACGGTTTCCGGCATTGTGTCTGACGTTCCGCTGGATTCTTCCAATGGGGAGTGGATTATTGTCTGTTCCGAAAATATGTTTACCGCTTTAACGGGTATTACAGATTATAAGATTATCGAAGTTCAGGCAAGTACAGACATATCCGGGCAGATCAGGAACCTGATTACTCCTGATATGAAACTGCTTGATATGCGGCAGCACAACGAGGAAGTACGCACCGGGTATTTTGCTATGGCGGTCTTTGTCTATGGATTTCTAATCGTGATTGCGTTGGTAGCGTTAATCAATATTATCAACACGGTCAATGCGAGCGTTTCCAGCAGGATCAATCATTATGGTGTCATGCGGGCAGTCGGAATGTCGGGGAAACAAATTCAAAAGGTAATACGGGCAGAAGCCGCAGCTTACGCTATCACTGGCAGTATTGCCGGGGCTGTATCAGGGTTATTCCTGCACCGCTTTTTCTTTGAAATGCTTATTACTTCTAATTGGGGGCAGGAATGGGAACCGCCGTTATTGGTTCTTGCCGTAGTAATTTCAGCGGCAATCCTGACTACATTTATTGCTGTCATTGCACCGTCCCGGAAGATTAAAAAGACAAGCATTGTCAATGTAGTAAATGCGGGGTGACAGACTATGAAAAAAATCTTAATTGTAGATGATTACCCTGATATTTTAGAGGGATTAAGCTATGTTCTGAAAGACCATTATGAAGTAACAACCGCTGGCAATTTAACAGAAGCCAAAAAGGAAGTGTCAACCACTGTATTTGACGTGATTTGCTCTGACTATGCTATGCCGGACGGAACCGGGCTTGAACTGTTAGAATTTTGCAGACAGGAAAAGTTTTCTATGCTGTTTATCCTTATGTCTGCTATGCGGGAAGAACGTATTGTTATGGAAGCAAAATTGCATGGTGCGGTGTTTATGGAAAAAACGGACAGCGATTTGATTTCGTTTCTTCGAGAAAATGCGAACTAAATAATTCAAAGTTAATGCTATACCACGAGGACAAGAAAAGAGAAAACATGAAAAAAAGTCCTATTCAAAAAGCATTGATAAAGCTATGTGCAATAATCATAATATTTT
>OFFZ01001171.1_pt1 | contig 14787 bp, 12 predicted proteins | sample 1521631 | NCBI WGS metagenome assembly OFFZ01 (sample SAMEA3504102, study PRJEB24116) | mouse gut metagenome | biome: mouse gut; feature: mouse-associated habitat; material: faeces | place: Denmark | collected 2011 | reverse complement strand
ACCCCTCTCCGATTTCAAAGAGGGCCCCGGTGTGCACCGGGCGGCTCTCGTTGGTGGAGACGGCAAAGGCCACCTCCTCAATCATGGCCCGAAGGACCTTTCGTTGCATGGAAACGGCATACTCGTCCTCCACCTCCTGACAGGTGAGGAATTTAACACGGTCATGGTCGTAATCGCCCAGTTCGGCCAGGAACTGGCCGCGGGTCAGGTTTTCGCACCCCAGGCTGAGCACCAGCACCGCCCCGGCGTTGGGGTGCCGGACCAGGGCGGCCAGCAGTTTGCGGGTCTGGGCGTGGTCGTCCCCCATTTGGGAGCAGCCGAAGGGGTGGGGGAAGGTGTACAGCCCGTCGATGCTGCCCCGCACCAGGTGCTGGTTGTCCCTGACCAGCTTCTGGGCAACGGAGTTGACGCAGCCCACGGTGGGAATGATCCAGACCTCATTGCGGATGGCGGCCCGGCCGTCCTTGCGGAGATAGCCCTGGAAGGTGCGGGGGGGCTTGGCCTCCAGGGCGGAGGGGGCGGGGTTATAGGAGTACTCCCCCTTCTCCGACAGGCCGGTTTCCACGTTGTGTACGTGCACCCAGGCCCCGGCGGCGATGCCACACTTGGCCCTCCCTATGGGATAGCCATACTTGATGATGGGCTCCCCCGCGCCAATGGGCCGGAGGGCAAATTTGTGGCCCTGCTGGATATCCTCCAGCAGGGTGGCGCCCTGATGGACGCCGCCCTTGCTCAGGGGATGGAGGGCCACCGCCACGTTGTCCTGGGGGGAGATGCGGATAGAATCCATATCGCTGCCCTCCCTATCTCACAGGCAGGACGCGTAGGCCGCCTCGGCGCCCTGTTCCCGGATCAGCTTCAAACCGGAAGCCACGGCCGGCTCCAGCCCGGAAATCTGAGTCAGATCCTGGCCCCACATCCTCTCGTTGGCGAGGACGGCGTGGACCAGCGCCTCGGGGGCGTCGTCCCTGTGCCCATAGTAGAACTCCAGCACCCAGCGGTCGTCGCTGACGGTGTACTCGCCGCCCTTGGGGTGCCTGCACACCAGGCCGGCCTCGGTGAGGGCCTGGATGTCATTGCTGTAGAAGGCGGTGTAGGCGGCCAGGGACATGGTCAGGCAGGGGGGCAGCTTGCCCATCTTCTCAATATAGCCCAGGAAGGAGGGCATGTTCCGGGCCCGCCACTTGGAGGTGGAGTTGAGGGAGATGCTCATCAGCTCATGGTTGACAAAGGGGTTGTTAAACCGGTCCTGGACGGCGGAGGCGAAGTTCATCAGGTCGTCCTTGTCCAGAGGCAGAGTGGGGATGACCTCGTCATAGAGCATTTTGTTCATGAAGCCTTTGATTGTCTCGTTGTGCATACAGTCCCGGACAATGTCAAAGCCGGCCAGGTAAGCGCCCAGCACAAAGCCGGTGTGGGCGCCGTTGAGGATGCGCACCTTGCGCTTTTTGTAGGGGCTCATGTCGGGGGTGGCAAAGACCTTGTCCTCCAGGCCGGCCCTGCGGAAGGGGAGGATGTCGTTGAGCTTCTCATCCCCCTCGATGACCCACACGCCGAAGCACTCGCCCACGTCCAGCAGCGGGTCGGCGTAGCCGTGCTTCTCCTCCAGCGCGGCCGCTTCTTTGGGGTCGCGGATGCGCCCGGGGACGATGCGGTCCACCAGGGAGCCACAGACGACGCAGTCTTCGTGGACGTACTTGGAGAAGCCCTCCTCCAGCCCCCACTGGGCGATGTACTGGTCGACGCACTTGAGCAGCTCCCTGCCGTTGTTGTCGATCAGCTCACAGGCCAGGACGATGACACCGGGCTTGCCCGCCTTCCAGCGGCGGTAGAGCACCTGGGCCAGCTTGGCGGGGAAGGAGGCGGGGGGGCAGTCGTCCTTCTGGCAGGCGGGGTCATAGGTGATGCCGGCCTCGGTGGTGTTGGAGACGATCAGCTCCAGATCGTCGCTGACGGCCACGGCCATCATGGCCTCGTAGTCGGCCTTCTCATAGGGGTTCAGGCAGCGGCTGACCGAGGAGATCACCCGCTTGTCGTCCACCTTCCGCCCCTTGTCGCTGCCCCGGAGGTAGAGGGTGTACAGGCCCTCCTGCTCGTTGATCAGCTGGGCCAGGCCGGGGGCGATGGGCTGGACCAGGACGCACTTGCCGTTCCAGCCGGCCTTCTCGTTGGCCAGATCGAACCAGTAGTCCACAAAGGCCCGGAGGAAGTTGCCCTCGCCGAACTGGAGGACCTTCTCAGGGGCGTTTTTCAGGATATAGCCGTTGTAGCCGGACTGTTCCAGCACGGCGTAATTTAACTTTTCCATGGTTTTGACCTCCAATAAGTCCCCTCCCGCCCCGTCAGGGGCGGGAACGGAAAAAATCAATAGAACAGGTCCACCAGCAGGGTGGTAAAGGGCGGGAAGAAGGTGAAGAGCATCAGGTCGATAAACAGCAGGATATAGAAGGGGACCGCCTCTTTGATAAACGCGGCCGTCTTACACTTGGTGATGCCGCAGGTGACGAACATCAGGGTGCCCATGGGGGGAGACAGGGCGCCGATGGCGTTGTTGAAGATGTACATCATGGCAAACTGGATCTCATTGATGCCATAGGCGGCGGCGATGGGGTGGAGCAGGGGCACCAGGATGATCATGGAGGCGTTGCCCTCGATGAACATGCCCACTATCAGCAGAAACACGTTGCAGAACAGCAGGAAGATGTACTTGTTGGAGATATTGGAGATCATCCAGTTGGTCAGCGCCTGGGGAATCTGCTCCTTGGTGAGCACCCAGGAGTAGACGCTGGCGGCGGAGACGATGAGCATGATGGAGGCGGTGGTGGTGACAGTCTCCTTCAGGCCGGCAAGGCAGTTCTCCAGCTTCAGGGTCTTGTAGAGGATGCCCAGAAAGGCGCTGTACACAATGGCCACGGCGCCGGCCTCGGTGGCGGAGAACACGCCCAGGCGGATGCCGCCGATGATGATGATGGGCAGGCACAGGGGCAGGATGGCGGGCTTGGTGGCGCCCCAGATCTGTTTGGGGGTTGCCTTCTCCTCCCGCATGCGCTTATAGCCCCGCTTTTTGGAGATGACGGAGGTCATAATCATCAGGGAGGCGCACAGCACAATGCCCACGCCGATGCCCGACATGAACAGCTTGCCCACCGAGACGTTGGCGATGCAGGCGTAGAGGATCATGGCGATTCCCGGGGGGATCAGGGGCGTAATCATGGAGGAGGTGGCGGTGATCACCGTGGAGAACTCCAGGCTGAAGCCCTTCTTCACCATCTCGGGGACCAGCATCTTGGCCTCCATGGCGGCGTCGGCGATGTTGGAGCCGGACAGGCCGCCCATCAGGGTTGACAGCAGGATGTTGACCTGGGCCAGGCCGCCCCGCATCCGGCCGGTGACCACCTCGCAGAAGTCCATAATCCGGGAGGTGACGCCGGTGTAGTTCATAAAAATGCCCGCGCACACGAAGAAGGGGATGGCCAGCAGCGAGACCTTCTCCACGCCGCCGATGGCCTGCTGGGCAAAGACAATGCTGTTGACCGAGGGGTTGGCGATGAAGTAAACCAGAGAGCCGCCCAGCACGGAGATATAGACGGGAACCTTTAAAAACAGAAGCGCCAGCATCACAATTGCGGATAAAACAATAACACCATGCATCAGTCGATCCCCTCCATCTTCTGCTCTGTGCCGATCTTGTTCCAATCCCGAACCGTCGTGGTGATAAAGCTGACAATCTGGAGGATGAAGCTGACCGGGCAGATCGTATAAATCAGGCTGAACGGAATTTTCAAGATCGCGGTGGCGCGGCCGCTCCGCAGGAACATCTGGATAAAGCCGATGCTCTGGTAGAACAGAAAGCCGATGACCACAACGACCACAAGGGTGATAAGGACCTGGAAAACCTTCTGGACGGAGGCGGGCAGACGATCCACAATCATCTCAATGGCCACGTGGCTCCCGGTTCGGAAGGCCGCGCCGGCGGCGCCGAAGACAATCCAGATCAAGCAGGCGCTCTGTACCTCCTCCAGCCAGGTGAAGGGCCGGATAAAGGGGATATAGCGCGCGGGCACGCCCACAAAAGTACACACGATCAGAAGGGTAAGCGCGGCGCAGGCGACATAGATGTCCAGCTGGGACAGGAAGCTAAGCGCCTTGTTGTCTTTTTTCAAGATAAATCCCTCCCATTTCAGAAAATATCAGGGGTCCGGCCCGATTGCTGATCCGGACCCCCGCGCTGTGTTGGGGATTCGATATTCGGTTCTTATTTGCCCATGGCGGCTTTCACAGTGTCATACAGGCCATCGGACCAGCCGAAGGTGCTGCCCATGTCGTAAAACGCCTGGGCCTTCTCACGGAAGCCGGCCAGCACCTCGTCGGAGGGCTCCACCACGGTGACGCCCGCGTCCTTCATCTTCTGGAGGTAGTCGCCGTCAGCGTCCTTCACCAGGCCGTTGTTGTACTCGGCGGCGGCCTTACAGGTCTCGGTAAGGGCGGTCTGCTGCTCGGGGGTCAGGGAGTTGTACCAGTCGGCGGAGCACACCAGGGTGGTGAAGTTCAGCACGTGGCCGTCCAGGATGAGGTACTTGGCCACCTCCTGGAGGCTGCGGCCATACAGGGTGGCCAGGGGGTTCTCAGCGCCGTCGATGTTGCCGGTGGACAGAGCGGTGTACACATCACCCAAAGGCATTCCGGTGCCGGTAGCGCCCAGGACCTCAAAGCCCTGCGTCTGAATCTGGTTGGTGGGGACGCGGATCTTCAGGCCGTACAGGTCGTCCACGGTGTTCACCGGCTTGGTGGTCAGGGTGTGGCGGGCGCCGTACATCCAGTTGGAGGCGATGATGTGCAGGCCCTTCTGCTCCAGGGCTTCGCACTGGGCCTTGTACCAGTCGGACTCGATGAGGGTCCAGCAGTCGTCCCACTCCTCAAACAGGAAGGGGCCGAACACGATGCCGAAGTCGTTGACGCCGTAGTCGGCGTAGAAAGCGCCGTCAGCCAGGGTGCAGACGCCCTCGCCCAGGGTCATGGAGTCGATAAGGGAGGACTTGTCGCCCAGCTGGGAGTCGGGGTACAGGGAAATCTCCAGCCCGCAGTCCTCAGCGGCCAGCAGCTCCTGCCACTTGGCCATGCCCTGGCCGAAGGGCTCGGAGCTGGAGTTCTCAAAGCCGACCTGCAGGGTGACGGAGGCACCGCCGCCGGAGGGGGTGGAGGGGTTGCTGCCGCCAGCGTTTCCGCCGGAAGCGCCGCCGTTGCCGCCGTTTCCACCATTACCGCCGTTGCCGCCGCAGGCGGCCAGGCTCAGGACCAGCGCGCCGGACAGCAGCGCGGCGGCCATCTTCTTCAGATTCTTTTTCATTCTTCATTCTCCTTTTTCATTATGATTTTATTTACTTAACCTGAGCGATGAGCGATCAGGTAAAGTCCAGCACGACCTTGAGCATCCTGCCCGCGTTGGCGGCAAACTCCTCAAAGGCCTGGGGGGCGTCGGTCCACTTGTAGGTGTTGGTGACGATCTTGTCCAGGTCCACGCCGCCGGCCTTCACCAGGTCGATGAGCTCCATGAAGTCCTTCTTCAAAGCGTTGCGGGAGCCGTAGATGTTCAGCTCCTTCTTCTGGATAATGGTGAAGAAGAAGTCGTCGATGTTGCGCTTGGATACGCCGATGAGCACAACCCGGCCGCCGAAGCAGGCGGCATCAATGCAGCTCTGGAAGGTCTGGGGCATCCCCACCGCCTCGATGGCCACGTCGTAGCCATTGCCGCCGGTGAACTCCTCCACGCCCTTGGCAAAGGCCTCGGGGGATTCGTTGAGCAGCTTGTGGTCCAGCCCGAAGGTCCTGTGGGCGTAATCCAGCTTATCGGGGGCCACATCGCAGATGGTGACCTCGGCGCCCTTCGCCTTGGCGGCCACGGCGGCCAGCACGCCAATGGTCCCGGCGCCCACCACCAGCACCTTCTCCCCCGGCTGAACGTTGGCCCGGGAGACGCCGTGGTAGCTGATGCAGAAGGGCTCGATCAGGGTCAGGGTCTTGGGGTCCAGGCCCTTGCCGTCGTAAATGCGCTCGATGGGCATGGTAATGTACTCGGCGAAGGCGCCCTCCCGCTGGACACCCATGGTTTGGTTGTCGGTGCAGGCGTTGACCAGGCCCCGCTGGCAGGAGTAGCAGCCTCCGCAGTTGAAATAGGGGTTGCAGGTGACAATCATGCCGGGCTTCAGCCCCAGGCCGTTGTCGTCGACCTCCACAATCTCGGCGGAAAACTCATGGCCGGGGACCCGGGGGTAGGAGACGTAGGCGTTGCCGCCCCGGTAGGACCCCAGGTCGCTGCCGCAGATGCCGCCATAGAGCAGCTTGAGCAGGGCCTCGCCCTCCCCGCGGACGGGCTTCTCCATGTCCTGGATGACAACTTTGCCCGGTTCTTGGATGCAAATGGCTTTCATTGTACCACTCCTCGTTCTTTCTTGTACCCAATTATACATCAAAACTTGGATACAAGTTGTTGTACAATGATGATAGCCGACTTTGTTTGAACTGTCAACTGCTTTTCTGTAAATCCCCGTAAAACCGTTTAGTTTCACAAAAAACAATCCTGCTTTTTGTTTACTTTTACGAATGGCTTTAGAATGCTTGCCAAATGGGGAAATTTCATATAAAATGGGTCAAAGATTTGCTGAATACTAGGGCTTGCTTAAAAAATGTCAATACGCCCAAGCGGCGGTCCGTTTTCCACCAAAATGCCCCAATTTTTCTTGAGGTGCATCCAGTATTCCCGCGAAAAATTGTCTTTTTCTGGCGGAAAAATCCCCCACCGCTGCGCGTATCTCTATTTTTCAAACGGCGCCTAATTTGGAAAGGAAAACCTTCCATGCCAGAAAAAAAGAAACACTCTATTCAGAGTGAGGCCTATGAGTATATTAAGAAGAAAATTATGATGTGTGAGTATTTGCCCAATCAACTGCTGAGTGAATCCATCCTTCAGGAAGAGCTGGGCTGTTCCCGTACGCCGGTGCGGGAGGCGATCCGCCGCCTGGAGCAGGAGGGTTTGGCCACCGTGCTGCCGAAACGGGGAATCGTCGTTTCCGGGTTTTCCATCGGCGACATCAGGTCGATTTTTGAGGTTCGGATGCTCATCGAGCCCTACGCCGTCCAGACCTATGGCGAAGCGCTCGACCAGAAGGAGCTGCGCCGCTTTCTGGAACTGTTCCAGCGCTGGGAAAACCCCAATAACAGGTGGGAGTTTTACCAGCTTGACGACGAGTTCCATGAATTCCTGATTTCCGGCCTGGCCAACGAGTATCTGCATGACCTGTATGGCCGGATTCAAACGCAGAACGTGCGGCTGCGGGTGATGAGCGGGCAGATGATTGCCAGCCGGCTGGACCGCACCGTGCGGGAGCATGAGGATATTGCCAGGGTGTGCCTGGAAAAAAATTGGGAGCTTGCCGCAGAGAAGATCAGGTGGCATTTGGAGTGTTCTCGGACTTCTTATTTTGAGGCGATTGTACAAAATAATGGGGATGCTAATTTGCTTTAGCTGAGGGACATCTCATTTGAAATGGTGTGCCCGGCGGTAATTGCCCGGTTTGCCCTGAATGATTTGAAGCCTGAAATTTTGCTTCTTTGGGTTATCATCCTGTAAGAACCTGTATTCACAATCTCAAACGACCGTCTGGACGGGCCTTTTGCCGCCTTGCGGCGTTAAAAAATCTTGAAATCCACAAAGGATTCCCGTGATTTTTTGTCTTGCAGGGCGGCAAAATTCCTCGTCCATCCAGCATTTTAGCTTATGAATACAGGTTCTAAGAACCGGTATTCATAAGCTAAAATGCCGCTGTCCATCGTACACCTCATGACAGCTCTTTTTGAACCTCCCGGCATATTTCCATAAGGAGGAATTGAAGCCCTTCATCCTGTGCCGCGCCGGCTTTTGCGGCATAGCCGTACTCATAGGCCATATGCTCCGGCTGAATCGGGACCGCCGCCAGCTCATTGCGCGCCATGATCTTGGAGTGCACGTGGCAGGATACCATCACCAGATCATCCATAGACTCCAGCATATCCAGATTCCCCGCCCGCCCGACTCCACGGCAGATGCCCCTGGAGTCCGGCAGGGCGGTTTTTTCCGGGTAAAAATGGATTCCGATGGGGTCGAAGTAGGTCACGCTCAGCATCAGGCGGGCCTGATCGTAGCAAATAGCGGGCGGGTCGGCCTCCGTCTTTCTGGAACGGCTGCTGAAATAGGAGGTGCTTTGTATGAAACAGACTGATATCACGGGAAACATCTCCAACCTGAAGCTGCCCTGCGCCCTCAACGCGCTGGAGATGGCCGACGTGGAACAGAACAGCGACGCCGGCGACGCGGTCGCCACCGTGACCGGAAATCCACAGGGAAAGGTGTTTCTGCTCCGGGCCGATATGGATGCCCTGCCCATGGAGGAGAAGAGCGGCCTGCCCTTCGCCTCCCAGCGGAGCCGCGCCCACACCTGCGGCCATGATATGCATACCGCTATGCTGCTGGGCGCGGCCCAGATGCTGAAGGAGCGGGAAAAAGAGCTGAACGGGACCGTCAAATTCATGTTCCAGCCCGGAGAGGAGGTGCTGGCCGGGGCCAAATCCATGGTGGAGGCCGGCATTTTAGAAAATCCCCACGTGGACGCGGCCATGGGGGCCCATATGATCCCCATGATTCCGGTGGGCCTTGGGGGCTATGGGACCGGAGTAGTCTCGGCTTCCAGCGACCACCTGGTCATCCAAATCGAGGGCAAGGGCGGACACGGCGCCCACCCACACACCGCTGTGGACCCCATCAATATCGGCGTCCATATCCACCTCGCCCTCCAGGAGCTGATCAGCCGGGAGGTGGACCCGGCGGAGGCGGTTGTGCTCACCTTTGGCAAATTCCAGGGGGGCAGCGCCGCCAACATCATCCCCGCCACGGCGGTGATGGAGGGCACCCTGCGCACCTTCAACGAGGACCTCCGGGCCCGCCTGCTGGAGCGGATTGAGGCCGTCTGCACCTATACGGCGCAGGCCTTCCAGGGCAGGGCGTGGGGAGCCAACCTCTGCTCCACCCGCGCCCTTGTCATCGACAAGGCCACAGCCCAGGCTGTGGCCCGCGGGTGGCAGAAGGAGGGGCTGAAAATGATCCTTCGAGATGATAAAATGAGCGGTTCCGAGGATTTCGCGGAGGTTGCCGCTCAGGTTCCCTCCACCTTCTTTGTGGTGGGAGGCGGCACTGCGGAGGACGGCTGCGGCGTCGGCCTGCACAGCCCTGAGATTCGATTCCGGGAGGAAGCCCTGATCTACGGCGCGGCGGCTTACGCCTCCGGCGCGGATGCGTGGCTGGAAACGCACTGAGAAAGCAAAGGAGCTTTGGCAAAAGCTTCCCTATTCGGCATTCTGGCCGGGGCCAGAGGGAAAACCTGGGAAAATACGCCGGAGGAGCTCTATGTGTTTGAACTGGCCCAGTTCCGCCGGGCCTGCAACCGTGTGGAAGGACAGCTCGAGGAGCTTGCATGGAAGATTGACTGCTATTTAAGGTGAGAGGGCGGAGGGCGCACCGCAAAATCTTGTATATCTGTTCATGCTGTGGGTGGGGGCCCTATCTGTGGATGGGGGCGGGTCCGCAATGAGGCCGATATTGCGCCCGGCGGAAAAACATGATACAATAAAGCCACATTTTATCCGGCCCCTTTTGTGCTCCAGCCCCAGGCAGGGGACGGAAACCGCGGGAACAGAAAAGAGGGCCGGGAAATCTGAAAACAAGGAGAATGGAAGCTATGAAGAAAAAATTCGTGCCCCTCCTGCTGGCGCTGGCCATGTGCCTGTCCCTGCTGCCCGCCACCGCCTCGGCGGCGGAGGCCAACCTCCCTGACTGGTATTTCCTGTTCACTATCTTCAAAAACGTGGACGCTGACGGCAAGGACAAGGATGGAAAGGCTGTACATGTTAAGTATTCCATGTCTCAGAATGAGGTAGACATCGTTCGAGACAACGCCGAACAGTTTGATGAGTATCTGAATCAGCTAGGCGTGATGCGCGCCCACGTGGAGGTGGTGGAGATTGATGAGACGCTTACTGAATTGTATAACGATTATAGCGGCGGTTCATTTATCGGTCAGGAACAGGCGGCTCCTCTTCTGGAGAAAAAGGTGGACCTGGATCGGTATGACCATGTGACCTGTGTTGCCAACTTGAATATCCGTACAAGCTATGGTGGGATAACATCTTCCGCATTTGAGAATGGCAGTGGCCACTCGTGCATCAACTGCGCGGGCGTTCCCAACTGGGCCTCGGGTAAATCTCCTTGGGCGCCAGGCTATCCTGTCCATGAATTTCTGCATTTTATGGAGAGAATGGATAAAAGATGGGGCAATGAGTTTAATATGCACACTATGATGGAAGATTTCTATGAGCGTGTGGACGGTGAGTTTGAAGCGTGTTATACGGATATACTGCTGAACCGAGCCAAGGGGACCGCCGGAACAGGCGTAGCCCCCATCGTCTGGCAGTATCCGCCCCATGTGCTGCGGACTATGGCGGAGTTGACGGTTCCGGCCAGCGTGGCCAGCATTGGAACCCGGGCATTTCAAGACTGCGCACAGTTGTCCAAGGTAAATATCCATTCTGGTGTGCGCACAATCGGGAATGCCGCGTTTGAAAGATGTACGGCGTTGACTGAACTGACAATTCCTTCTGGGGTCATCGGCATTGGAGAATGGGCATTTCAGGGGTGCTCCGCACTGACCAGAGTGTCTATCCCGGCCAGCGTGGCCAGCATTGAAAAGGTCGCTTTTTATAAGACTGGCTTGAAAGACGTCTACTACGCCGGGACGGAGGCCCAGTGGAAGGCCATCCAGGTGGGCGAGTACAACGAGAAGCTGACCCGTGCCAACATCCACTACAACCACCTGATGGCGGACGTGAAGACCACCGACTGGTTTGCCAAGTACGTCCAGTGGGCCATGGGGGAGGGCATCGCCGCCGGGACGGGCGGGGGAAAGTTCTCCCCCGCCAGGAACTGCACCGTGGCGGAGATATTGACCTTCCTGTACAAGGCTTACGGCGCGCCGGAGGTGGGCAAAAATCCCTACACCAACGTAAAGGCCGGCGACTGGTACGCCAAGCCCGCCATCTGGGCCCACGAGCAGGGCCTGATGAACGGCGGCAGCTTCAACGCCAACACCCCCTGCACCCGCGCCATGGTGGTGGAGTACCTGTGGAAGCTGGCGGGCAGCCCCTCCGCCAAGGCCGCGGGCTTCTCCGATGTGCCAGACGGCGCGGACTACGCCAAAGCGGTGGACTGGGCGGTGGAGAATGGGGTCACCGCCGGGGTAGGCAAGGCTGAGTTTGGCCCGGACGTGGTCTGTACAAGAGGGCAGATCGTGACATTCCTGTACCAGGCCTTGGGATAAGGCGGTACATAGAATGCAATTATAACAGGCTCCAAAATTGCTGACAAAGGCGCTCCGTAGGGCGCGGCGACCCGGCGCGCCGTTTGCGGCAGGACGGTGGGCCGAGGTCGTCCCGCCCTGCATTTTCCAGCAATTCTGATGATTGCTATAGATACAGCTTCGTGGCCCGCGCCGCTGAAAAGGGGCGTATTGGGGGGGCGCTATTCCCTCCGGTTCTGTTCCTGCATAATCATAACGTTTTTGATAATCAGCTCCCGCTGTTCCCGGTTCAGCGTCCGGAAGCTCTCCACCAGCTGGCGCTCCGTCCTGCTCAGCCCCACCGGAATCTCTGGGTCATCCGTAACGCCGGCCAGGTAATCTACGCTGACGCCAAAATACTCCGCCATTTTGACGAGCATCTCTATCGTCATCTGGGTCCGCCCCGTCAGATAGTTGCTGATTACCGACTCTGAAACACCCAGCTCCTTGGCTAACGCCTTCTGCTTCAAATCACGGTCCGCAATCCACTCTTTTAACCGCTGTCTATAGTGCATACCGGCCACCCCTTTAGAAAATTCGTACACACCGCCATAATCTGCCCCGGTGCTATTCCCTCCGGTTCTGCTTCTGGAAAAACTGCACCTGATTATGAACGGCCTCCTGCTGGTCGCGGAACAGTGTGCGGAGGGTTTTAATCATCAGCTTTTCGGTCTTGGACAGCCTGATGGGCTGCTCCGGATTGTCTGTCAGCCCCAGAAGGTAGTCGGTGCTGGTATTCAGAACTTCCGCGATTTTTTTGATGATTTCTGAGGGGAATTTCGCCTGGCCCGTCATATAGTTATTCAGTCTTGGCAGCTTGATCCCGATATCCTCCGCCAGCTTTGTCTGTGTAATCCTCTGGTCGTCGATAATATTGTGGATTCGCTCTCCGATCTCATTTCTGTTCACAGCCCTCACCTCAAACCAATTCTCTATGATTTGAGGATTTTCTGGTCAATATTATATGATTCATGTAAAATATTTTTATATTCTACATATCCCTACATTTTTCTTACATGATTCATGTTATACTGACGCCGCAGGCAGCGAAAGAGCCCCCCTCCTGGAGGGGGGTGGCACGGCGCAGCCGTGACAGAGAGGGCGGAGCGCTGTGCTTGACTTATTTGCGTCCGGACGAAAGGAAGGAGGCACAGGCTGAAAGACGGCATCCCCGATTCTGAGGGGGATACAACAGACCGGTTTCAGCGGCAGGCGTACCGGCTGAAAAATGATTTTTTGCAAGGAGGAATAAATCTGTGAGAAAGAATTGGTTATCTATGGCGCTGGCGTTAGTCCTGTGTATGTCCCTGCTGCCAACCGGCGCGCTGGCATATGAGGGCGAAATCAAGCCCGTCTACGACGTGTATCAGGGCGACGGCTTCTACATCACCGCAACGCCCTTCACGATCAAGTCCACCAAATATACCATGGGCAACTCTGCTTATCGCGTCCTTGACGGACAATTTCATGATGGACTGTTTGCGGTGAAGACCAACGCCGACGTGGACGAAAACTATATCAACCGCAAGTTTATAGACGAACTCAACTACGTGGACAAAAACGGCAATGTTATGTTTCCCGAGGGAATTTTCCACTTCGACTGGGACATGAATAACTACGGCAGGGAGGGCGATTTCTCCCCTTCGGAGGGCTTGATACCCTATTGGGACGGAGAATCCAAGGCCGGCAGCAGGGTTCTTTTCGGCTTTGTTGACTACAACGGCAACGAGGTCATCCCCTGCCAGTTTGAGGCCGGCATGATCTCTCCCTTCTGCGAGGGACTATCCAACGCGTCCCCAAAGGGAGTTATCGACAAGAGCGGACGCATCGTGATTGAGTATGACTCTATCTTTGTTCACAACAGTATGCGCTTCAGCGACGGTCTGATTCCCTGCCGCGAAACTGACTACGGCAGCAACACCCGCACTCACGGTTACATGGATAAGTCAGGAAATATGGTCCTGAAGCTTTTGTCCTATAGCAGAGACGATTTAAAGGCCTATGATTCCGACTACTGGAGGATGTGCGCCGACGGCAAGACGGACGGCTACCTCATGCCCTTTGAAACCCCGACAGGCTCGTTCTCCGACGGCTACACGGTGTGCTATGACCTGCGTTCCGGAAACCAGCTCGACTATAATTTCGCCATAATCGATAAAAACGGCAATGTGGTTGGCACCTTCAGCGACGCCCAGCCCGAGGGCGTACGCGATAAAGGCGGTTTCCATGACGGGCTTCTGCGCGTGCAGTTCATTGATAACCGCGGCAATGGGGCGGGCTACGGCTTCGTGGATACCAGCGGCAATGTCGTTATCAGCGAAAAAAGCACCTCCAACCCGACGGTTGACTGGGACGGCAACATCAGTGTTGCCGATTATAGCTGCGGCCTGCTCGCATTTTCACGCTTTGTTGTAGATACCAAGGGAAATATTGTCATACCCGAAGGTCAGTTTGTTGCTATCAAGAAATTTGACAGCAACCTCAGCATGGCATTTCTGAAAAGTGAGTCCAGTATAGCGGGGATCCACAGCACCCCCTATGTCCTTGAAAAGCACCAGGGCACCTACACAGGCTCCGGCAGCGTGTACAACCATGCCAAGGGCGGCGCGCAGACTTCCACCCAGCCGGCCCAGCCAACGACTCCCACAGCACCCACCCAGCCAACGACTCCCACAGCACCCACCCAGCCAACGACTCCCGCAACACCCACCCAGCCCAGCGGCAATCTCGCCTACGCCTCCACCCAGACGGTGCTGGTAGACGGCAAGACGGTCAATTTCGAGATGTACGCATTGAAGGATGCAAACGGCAATCCTACCAACTACATCAAGCTGCGCGACATCGCCAGCGTTGTAAACGGCACCGCCGCCCAGTTCGAGGTGGGCTGGAACGGCGCTGTGAACATCGAAACCGGCAAGGCCTACACCGCCAACGGCTCAGAGATGAAAACCCCATACTCCGGCGACCGTGCATACAAGAGCGCAGACTCGGCCACCACTGTCAATGGCGGCGCGGCCAGCCTTGAAGCCATTGTGCTGACCGACGACAACGGTGGAGCGTATACCTACTACAAACTCCGTGACCTGGGCATGGCTCTTGGCTTCAATGTGGGCTGGTCTGCGGAGAAGGGCGTATTCGTGGAGACGGATAAGCCCTATTCGGAGTGATTATAACCGCATTCTTCTCGGTATAAATCAAATGCGAGGCGTTAAGCACCGGCATCGGCTGCCGGTATTCACAACGCATAGAGAGCGGCGCGCTGTTCTCTATGCGTTCCCCCGCACGGGCGGGAGTGTCCATATGATATGGATATCTATTGAAAATCTGCATTTTGCGCGTGAAAGGCGGCCGCCCGATGTGGGCGGCC
>OFFZ01001165.1_pt1 | contig 14811 bp, 9 predicted proteins | sample 1521631 | NCBI WGS metagenome assembly OFFZ01 (sample SAMEA3504102, study PRJEB24116) | mouse gut metagenome | biome: mouse gut; feature: mouse-associated habitat; material: faeces | place: Denmark | collected 2011 | reverse complement strand
GGAAAGCGGACACGGAAGTAATCAATCAACAGAAATAGTGGTTCTTGTGGATTGAAACGCTCAATCTGTTTTTGCATTGTTTGTTTTAGTTCATCAGAGGGAACAACACTACCGTTCTCTATTTGATTAAAATATGTACGACTGATACCACAGGCAACAGCAAATCTTCTTTGAGATACTCCATATTCATTACGTTTTTGTCTTAATTCTTCAATAAAGTTTTTATCATTCATTGCGAGTTTTTTCATGGTGTCATTTGTTATAACGTCATGTCTTGATGACGATAATAACATCGAATATAGCCCGGATGCAACTATACATGCGTTTGAACTTGACACAATCGGGGGGTATGGGGTAAAGTATAAATTCACAATTGACCAATTATCATGTGAAATCTATAACGAAGACTCACTTCCTGTTCATGCCGATACCATCATTGACAAGATTTTAATCAAAACATTAACAACTGCATCAGGTGTTGTTACAATGAAGGACAAAAGCGGAAACGATTCCGTCTTAAACATCAATGATTCAATCGATCTTCGAAAACCGCTTACTATAAAGGTATGGTCAACAGAAGCATTAGCAGGTATATCTCCTAATCAAACTAAGGAATATACTATTAAGGTAAATGTGCATAACTATGATCCGGATTCGTTGAGGTGGAAATATATGAATAAAATAGATGACCAAATTGTAGGAGAACAAAAATCTATTATTTGGGGAAATGAAGTTTTCACATACTCGGTAGTTGGCAGTCAATTATATGCATACAAAAACTCTTTAACCAATTTTGGCAGTTGGAATCGTATAGAAATAGAAGGATTACCGGCAGGTAAACTTCCGACTTCTATCATAACCTTCCAGTTCGATGGAAGTAACGCCATGCTATATGCCACATCCGATGATAAAGTTTATGAATCTGAAGATGGAATAAATTGGGAGGCATCCACGAAATTTGGTGACGGAGTGGAGTTACTTTTAGCCACATTAACAAATAAAGATGTTAGCAGAATTTGTTATATAAAGAAAGGAGCAGATGGTCAACGCTATTTCTATCATCAAACAAATAATGAACAACAAGAGACACTTGAAACTTATAACGAAGGAAAAGTGCCTGCTAACTTCCCAACTAAAAATATATCTTACACGGTATATGAATCTGCGACAAATATTAAATCTGTCCTTTTAGTAGGAGATACAGAAACAGCGACTTTGGCTGATGACAGTGAATTAGAAACGACCATTGTATGGGGATATGACGGAAACAAATGGGTTGAGTTCTCAACTACTTCCTCTGTTGCATACTGTCCTAAATACACTCAACCATCTATTATATATTATAATGACTTAGTATACATATTTGGTCAAGACTTCAGTTCTATTTATGTTTCCAATCAAGGATTATTCTGGAAAAAGGCGAATGCAAAATTCTCCTTCCCCCATAGAGATTGGAGCAAAGGAGGAACTCCAAACCCTAGCGTAGATCCTGAATTCAGAGGCAAAACCAACTATTCAATGGTGCTAGATCCTAATACTCAAAATCTATGGATTATCTTTAGTAAAGGAAATGCTAGTTTCAAAGAAGAGGTAGAGAAAGAAGAAAGTACAAAGGCAACCACAACTGAAACACATACGTATGAGCATGGTTCAGAGGTATGGCGTGGTCGTCTTAATCAACTATGGTTTGATTTGGCAAATGCCAAGAAATAAAAAACGTATACGTTTAAAATAAAAAGATGTCCTATATAGAACAAATAGACAAAAAAACCGATCAACGTTACTATCGGCATCCCGATACATAAATATTCAGGGGCATAATTCCAGGGCAACATATTGGACATCATCTGCTCACCACCAAATATTGTACGAAGTCCTACATTATAATGCGTGAATTTCGACAAAGAATAAACCACAGCTGTCAACGGTTTTTGCAAAGCAAACGGCCATAACAGAATAGATAAAAAATAACTGCAAATAAAAACAATAAACAATATTTCCAGTATTCGTCCGATTTTCCCGGCATATTTTCCAAATTTATAAAAATGCCCGATTCCATAATGTAAAATATAGAATAAACCCGCATACATAAAGGTCATAGGATAAAGAAGCAAGCCACCGGAACGCGTTCCCAAGGTCAAAGCTATACCCAAAATCAAACCAAGCATATGCCGCAAACGGAAAAAAGGATAATAGTCAAAAAGACGGACAGTATAAAATAAAGAAAGCATGTACCCCACTGCAAATGGAATATCTTTCAGATTATTCATGCTATGTCCGAAAAAACGGGGAGTAAAGAACATCAGCAACAAAGAAAGCAAACCACATAAACCACCGCCCCAACGCAATCCCATCCATCCGGCAGCCAAAACACCGGTTGCCCCCACAAGACCTCCGACAAAATGCCTCAGTTCATAAAAATTATCTACATCAAACCAACGACAAAGAGCAGCCGTAATTACCTGCACCGAATTACCATATAAATGTAATGCCGTTTTAGGCTGCTCCAAAGCTGTTTTGTCACCATTTGCAAAATAATCCAATACATAACCGGCATGCCGGTGGTCCACAAACTCATCGCCTGTCACTCCAAAATCCTTGCTGATATAAGGCATAAAAACAAAAGCAAAACAGGCCAACAACAAAAACAACATCCGGAAAACCATATCCCGTTGCACTTTCCCTTCTCCACAAAAAAGATTTTTAAAAAATTCTCCCGACAACAAATACCAGCCAGGAATACGCAAAGAATAATTCCCCCATACTCCCCATTTGTTTATTTTCTGAGCAACAGGACGACACGCTGCCGCTCCTTCCGTCAAATTAAAAAACTTTATTCCTCCGGTTTTCTGTAAACTATAAGCAACGCCGGGAATAACTTCTGCCGCCAAATCACAACCACCATAAGCCTTCAATAAATCAGACTTATTTCCTATAAGTAAAGGCGAATACAAAATCGCCGGATCCGCACTCCAGTTATGCAGAATACACCCCAGCCACAATTTCTGTTTTGAGGAAGTGATATAACCTATTCCATTCTTTCTTTCCCGGATATATTGCTGCACCACAGAAGACAATATTGTCAAAGGCAAACGCTCCCCATCAAATAAAACAATCAAATCAGACTGAGCTTTTTTTATTGTCCGGATATATTCCTTTTGTTCCAAGGGATGATCAATTACAATTACTTCCCCTTTCATCTCCAGTTTTTCTATATCCCGGGCTTTCCCTGTCCCCTGAGAAAAATACAAAACAGTTACTTCAGGAACTGCCTGTTTTTGCTCACGGACGAATGCTTTTTCTGTTTTTTTTCCCATGAACAACTAGCAACACATTAATAAAAAACGTCTTACATCAACAAAAATAAGGGTCGTTTATTTTTGCAACTAAATATGGTTTACAAAAGTATAAAAAATATGACTAAATTATCTGCATCCAATGATTTACTCGCTTTTCTCCTTTTATAATTCTCCCGGCAAACAAAACGACCAGTTTTTCCGGCTTTATCAGGACAAGAAAGACAGTTGCAAAAACGAACAAGCAATTCTACAATAAATATTTTATAAACCTTAAAAAAATCTGCCGTTCTGTCAGATTTCATGACACACTTTTTCTTTCTTTTTATCAAAAAACCGCCATTTTTACAAAAAACATCTTATCCAAACTAGTGGCATGCCATTTGTTAATAATAAAATGTGTTTGAATTTAAAACCTCGGACACTCTGAAAACGAATAATAAATAAATAAGTAAAAAAAATACATTAACACTATGGGAAAGATTATAGGAATTGATTTAGGAACTACCAACTCATGCGTTGCCGTAATGGAAGGTAATGAACCGGTAGTAATACCAAACAGTGAAGGTCGTCGCACAACCCCTTCCATTGTAGCATTTGTAGAAAATGGTGAACGTAAGGTAGGTGATCCGGCAAAACGTCAGGCAATTACTAATCCGACAAAAACCATATATTCTATCAAACGTTTCATGGGTGAAACCTTTGATCAGGTACAAAGTGAAATCAAACGTGTTGCTTACCAAGTGGTAAGAGGAGACAACAATACTCCCCGCGTGGTCATTGATAATCGCCAATATTCTCCGCAGGAAATCTCAGCAATGATTTTACAGAAAATGAAAAAAACAGCCGAAGATTACCTGGGACAAGAAGTAAACGAAGCAGTAATCACTGTACCTGCCTATTTTAATGATGCACAACGCCAAGCTACCAAAGAAGCTGGTGAAATTGCCGGATTGACAGTAAAACGTATTATCAATGAACCAACGGCTGCCGCTCTGGCATACGGCCTGGACAAAAAATCACAGGATCAGAAAATTGCTGTTTTCGATTTGGGTGGTGGTACTTTCGATATTTCCATTTTGGAACTGGGAGACGGAGTATTTGAAGTAAAATCTACTAACGGTGACACTCACTTAGGAGGAGATGATTTTGATGATAAAATCATCAACTGGCTGGCAGATGAATTCCAGAAAGATGAAGGAGTAGACATCCGCAAGGACCCGATGGCTCATCAACGTTTGAAAGAAGCTGCCGAAAAAGCAAAAATTGAATTGTCAAGTTCTACGTCTACTGAAATTAATTTACCGTATATTTTCCCGGTGAACGGAATTCCCAAGCACTTGGTTCGTACCCTGACCCGCGCACAATTTGAACAATTGTGTGACAGCCTGATTCAGGCAACGATAGAACCTTGTCGCAAAGCATTGCAAGATGCCGGTATGAAAGCTTCAGATATCGACGAAGTGATTCTTGTAGGAGGTTCAACCCGTATCCCCGCAGTTCAGCAGAAAGTACAGGAATTTTTTGGCAAAGCCCCTTCCAAAGGAGTTAACCCGGATGAAGTGGTAGCAGTAGGTGCAGCCATCCAGGGAGGAGTATTGACCGGAGAAGTAAAAGACGTATTGCTGTTAGACGTAACCCCATTGTCATTAGGTATCGAAACGCTGGGAGGCGTCATGACCAAACTGATAGAATCCAACACAACCATTCCGACTAAAAAATCGGAAGTGTTCTCTACTGCTGCGGACAATCAGCCATCTGTAGAAATTCATATTCTCCAGGGTGAACGTCCTATGGCAAAAGACAACAAGACTATCGGTCGCTTCCACCTCGACAGTATACCGCCAGCACCACGCGGAGTTCCTCAAATTGAAGTGACTTTTGACATTGATGCCAATGGTATCCTGAACGTATCTGCTAAAGATAAAGCTACCGGCAAAGAACAATCTATCCGGATTGAAGCCTCTTCCGGTTTGTCAGATGCTGAGATCAAACGAATGAAAGACGAAGCTGCTGCCAATGCCGCTGCCGACCAGCAAGAAAAAGAGAAAATAGATACAATCAACAAAGCAGACTCCATGATTTTCCAAACTGAAAAACAGTTGAAAGAATTTGGAGACAAACTGCCAGCCGACAAAAAAGCACCGATTGAATCTGCTCTTCAGGAACTGAAAGACGCTCACAAAAATCAGGATGTTGCTGCTATCAATGCCGCTATAGACAAACTGAACAATGTTTTCCAGGCTGCCTCTCAGGAAATGTATAACGCCCAGGCACAACAGCAAGGGAATGCACAGCAAGGTCCCCAAGGCAATCCGAACGCCGGACAGTCTAACAACAATGGCAAAGATCAGGAAGTAACCGATGTGGACTTCGAGGAAGTCAAATGATTCCGATAAGGATACAGATAATAAACAATAAGCAAAAACGTGCAGCTCAATGAGTTGCACGTTTTTTTTGATATATTGATAAACAACAAATTACAAAGAAAGAACCAAATCAGCCAATAGGACAGCTCTTTCCGGTTCATCTTTCACTGCATCTTTGGGCTTCCATGCCACAACGAACCGGACAGATGCGGATTCCACATGGTAACTTCTTAACTCCCCCAGCAATTTTTTCTGCAGGTCTGCCGACAACTTCGCCACAGGTTTGTTGGTTAAGGCATTGTACAAAACAAAATTATTGTAACTCAATGAATCTCCGCCCTTTAACGCCAATACCTCACGCTTGAGTTTTTTGAAAAAATCCAGATAGACATCTCTATGAGAAAGTTGCAGGACAATTTTCTCGGGCATGGCATACTCCTTTGAATCTATAAGATATTGATCCGCAATCAGATGATTAAAGTAATCTCCATTCGTATGTATAAACAGCCGATTTTTTGCACGGGTCATTCCCACATAGCACTGACGCATCAGATGAGCATCTTTCAAATAATTACCAGATATAAGCATATATACATCGTCAAATTCTCTGCCCTTGGCCTTATGAATAGTGGACACCACAACATCCGCACCTGAAACATCACAAAAGTCTTCCACCGACGATTCAAATACAAACTCTTTAAAATCACTGAAGTATTTTGCTTTATTGGTTTGTTCAAACAGTTCCAAACAACGCCTTACATACGTCAAACTTTGACTCCCGTCATAAACGGAAAAGAGGGAATGTTTTGCATTTTCCCATAATTCTTCCGGAATCAGAGGCGTCTTCATTCGCTTATCTATATACCTCAGAAAATACCTTACTTCGGCCATATTCCCAAATCGAAAATCATCCATTGACTGTATCAATTTGCTGTTTATGCCATGTTTCCGCAAAAGAGCCAGCAGGATAACAGCCTCTTCGTTCGTTTGAGTGAGCACACACAAAGTGCCTTCCTTCCTATGGAGAATCAATTCCTCAATGAGTGGCTGATACATGTATTTTGACCGGTGACGTATCACTCCGACCCAACCATTCTCTTCCCTCATGGAAATAATTGGCGTACTTTTCATCCTTTTACTGATACCCCGCACAAATTCGTTGGCGAAATTCACGGGATGGCGTGCACTGCGATAATTTTCAATCATCTCGACAAACTTACAACCGGGCTCCTGTGTCATCTGATACATATATCCGGAATCCGACCCACGGAATTCATAAATATTCTGGTCATCATCACCCACTGCTATCACACGCATCTCCTCATTGTTAGTCATAAGAGCCTTCACAAGTGCATGTTCCGCAACGCCCATGTCCTGAGCTTCGTCTATGACTAACACAGTTTTACCGATTTTGTTAGGTTCTACTTCGCCTTGGTTAATCATCTCGGCAGCCTTGGCAACAACATCCTTGGCCGCTTTAAGATTGCCTACCCGTCCCAAAAGGTCAAAGCAATAAGAGTGAAATGTCTTTATCTCAACAAAATGGGCTGCATTGCCTATCAGTTCTATAAGTCTCTGTTTGAACTCTGTAGCGGCTGCTCTTGAAAATGTCAACATCAAAAGTTGCTCGTGCTTCACATCTTCGAGTAGTAGAAGAGACGCAAGTTTGTGAACCAGCACACGTGTTTTCCCGCTGCCCGGACCTGCCGCAACAACAATGCAACGCGAATCTTTATCAGAAATAATTCCCATCTGACATTGAGACAACTGACTAAACAATTGTTTATATTTCTTTGGCGTCAGGTTACGCTGTATTTCACCCGTTCTGTCACCTTTGAAATATTTTGCAACAAACTTCTTGTAATCCATCTGGAAATAGTCCCGGACATATTGCAAAGCTGCGTTATAATCCTTTACCATCAGGTTAGCATACTCGCCCACTATATGAACTTGCTGAATTTTCTGCTTATAGAATTCATTCAGCATCTGATAGTCATCCAACTTATACCTTGATTTATTGTCCTTTATTCTTTGAATATCCATGGCGTTATAAAGGACCAGAAATCCACCTTCGAGTTTAAGCGCACCGATTTTCGACAGATACAAAAGTGCTTCTTCCACCTCTTCCAGCTGCAAATTGTCAAGTTTACTGAAAAGAGTATAGGGACTTCATTTTATTTGATTGAAAAGTTCTACTACAGAAAATTGAATAGCCTTGCTTTGTAAAGTTTCCTTTTTCGTATCTGAAACTATCCTGTATAGCCACTCTACAGCAAAACGACTAATTTCCAAACGTCTTTCAAAACGATTGATGGTTGATTCCAAGTCTGCCTGACGGCTGATTTCCATATTACGGACTGCATCTTCTTTTTTACGGGTATATCCTTTGACAGTAAGAAAGTAAAGCAAAGTCCGGATATCCTTTTCCCTGGATGTATTGATTCCGTCATTCACTGCATTATCATTCAGTTGCTTACATGATATCCGTAAAGATTCGTCAGGAATATGGTTGAGAATATATTGCTCAAGCTTTGCAAAACGTTCGAGAAGTGTCTGCGATTTCCGTTCCGAATCGCCGGTATCCAACAAATAGGCAGATATATCTTTACTGTCTGCCAATATACCTTCCTGGCGCATTCGCTCCACAACAGATACAACTTCTTTCTTGTCTAGTCCCAAAATATCTGCCAAATAATCCACACGCGACTCTGCCTCTGAATCCTGAGCTTTGGCTATATATTTCTGTGAAATCAGGGATTTGATGACTCGGATTGCCTTTTCTGTTTCATCTTTGCCAAAGAGTAATGACGCCGATATACGCTCTCTTGCTTCATCCATGTTCTTTACAGTTATACCTGTAGCATATACATGAGGAACATTATTTCCTCTCACCAGGAATCCGCTTTGTTCCAAAGCCGCTAAAGCTGTCCGCACACGGGTTTCAATGTCGGATACAGAATCGTCCCATCCCGCCTGCCGTGCAATTTCCAACGCAGAGCAGCTAACTCTCAGACGTTGCTGAGTAAGGTCTTTTACAGCTTTCCACACCTGCTGAATCTCGCTGATGCTTAACTTTGTCTGATTCAGCAATATAAAATGCTTATCCAGGTCTTTGTCACTATAAAGCACATAGCAACGGGCACTGAGGTTGGGATCGCGACCGGCTCTGCCTGCTTCCTGCACATAATTCTCCAGCGAGTCCGAAATGTCGTAGTGTACCACAAGACCGACATCTTTCTTATCAACCCCCATACCAAAAGCTGACGTCGCCACAATGATACGAACCTGATCATTCATAAAAGCGTCTTGGTTGGCTATCTTTTCATCAGATTCCATCCTGCCATTGAAAGACAATGCCTTATAACCATCACGAGTCAATTTACCTGCCAGTTCTTTTGTTCGTCCGGTACGTGATACGTAAACAATGACAGGACAATCGGATTCAGCTATAATTTCCCTCAGCTTTAGGTATTTATTATCGTCAGTTTCGGTATGGATAACAGAGTAATGCAAATTGGTCCTTGAAGCTGTTGATGCAAACAATTTTAAATCCAAATCCAATGTTTGCCTGAAATAATCACAAATGTCTTGCACTACTTTCTGCTTAGCCGTAGCCGTAAAGCAGGATACGGGTATCGGATTACAACATCTTTTCTTTTGCTGGTATTCCCGAATAAATTTCCCTATGTAAAGATAATCCACCCTAAAATCCTGGCCCCATGAAGAAAAGCAATGTGCCTCATCTATCACAAACCTCACAACATGGCGTGCCATCAATATTCTTTCGATAGTTCTCGAACGGAGCATTTCGGGGGATATATACAAAAGAGAAGCTTCTCCGTTCTGTACTCTTTGTATAGACAACGCCCTTGTTATCGGATCCAGCAAGCCATTAATGGTTACTGCCTCCGTAATACCCCGGTCAGCAAGAGTATCTACCTGATCTTTCATCAGCGACTGTAAAGGAGAGATAACAACCGTCAATCCATGTACAGAACGGCCAGCCATAAGTGCAGGCAGTTGGAAGGTAAGTGATTTTCCTCCGCCGGTAGGGAATATCGCCAGGAGCGATGTATCTTTCACCGCAGCTTGAGCAGCTTGCTCCTGAAGTGGCTCACCTTCATATGTGCGGAATTGTTCATATCCAAAGAATTCTTTTAAGTAATGGAGCACATTCAGCCGGGCATCACAGTAATCACATCCCTCATTACAACTGGTATGACGCAGGAGTTTTACAACAAATTCCACCTCGGGATAATTGTGAAGCACCCATCCGGGAGTAATGGAACGATGGTCAGTTGTATCAATCAAAGCCAAAGCATATGCCAATTCGCAGGGATATTGTTTGATTAGCATATCAAGGTCAGCATGCCAGCAAATTTTTCCCTTGTAAAGATTTCTTATTAGTTCTGACACCCCTTCACCTATGCATTCTGCCCCCACCATGCTAAGAAATCCTTTAAATTCTTCCTTATCCTTTAACAAGGATGCATATAGCCTGCATTTCTCCTCCGGCAACGAATTCCAGCGCGCAATTTCGTCCAACAACAAATCTCTGGCTTTTTCGCAATCATTCACCGGATTATTTATCTGCTCACTTATCAGTTTATCATCTTTTACAAGCTTATGGTAAGGACGTTCCGGAAATAATAACGGCGAAACATAAAGTGTATCAACCAAAAGCCAATGGCATGTTTTTTCCGGGAATAAATATTTGGCATCGTGATGAATAATATTGTGTCCGCAGATGTAGTCTGTTTCACTAAGAAAATCAAATAGCTTCTTTTTTGAATTTTCATGATATTTTGCCCCATCATAGCGGATTGCCCCAATATCATGAATTTCATGGTCTTCCAAACCAGTCTCAACATCTACTATGGCATAACGGAAAAAATCAGACGATACAGATGTGGCTTTATTACCGAAGACATTATTGGTGTCTTCAGCATTCCTGATTCCGATAAGCTTGCTCCATATTGACATATATTCAGTTATATGACTTACAAAAATAAGTGATAAAACCGAACAATCTGTTAAAATTTCCTATTTTCTTATGCTTTTTATGCGTTTACATAACATTATTCTATTCTTCACTTACGAATACGCCATAGAAGGAAAATTCCGACAACTACCGTCAAAAACAGCATCAGGACATTTGACAATGAAATCATAACATGAAAACTGATACCAATAAATATTTCCATCCATTACAAATCTTACTTTATTTTCTCAAATTGCAACAATTGGTGTACATCCAATTTTAAAGTACGGAATCCTCTTTCGGCCGGAGAAAGGTCGGCCGGAATGTTTTTATTGATATATGCCTGATTAGAATCCCGCAAAGCAACTCTCCATCCTTTCCCGGCCTTATTCCGAACATAAAAACAAGCATTTCCGGGATTTCCCATAACAAAACGACCGGTACCCGGTGTACATCCTGTGACAAACAAAGCTCCGTCAACGGGACAATTCTGCATTTCCACCGTAAGTATATAATCACGGATATCATCACCCAAAGTTAAAATCTGTTGCATCACCCGGGTCGCCCCCATTACCCCCAAAGCCAGCCCGGGACAAATATGGCCATGAATCTGAGCAGCCTTAAGTAATAATTCACGGGTATCATTATCTATGATATTACGGATAATATCAGCCCGGGGAGATGTTGCCCGGATGCTATCGTGCATATAATGTTGTTCAAATAGGGAAGTATCACAATATTTAATATCGATGACCGGCGAACCATCCAAAGCATCAGCACCTTTCACCCGAAGGGTATTTCCTTCCCGGCTAATCAGCTCTACTGTGGTTATTCCCAAATGATTAGGACGACGCGGAGAACGTGAAGCAAAAATCCCGGTCTTTTCCCCGGTCCGAATCCGTGTCACGAGTTCCGTTTGTTTTTCCTGATGAAATACAAAAACCATATCCAAATATTCACTTTGTTCTATATTTTTCAAACCTTCTGCATAATCCGGTAAAATTTCAATCTCAGAAATTTCTTTTTTGATTAATTCCGGGGCCTGGCTTTCGATACAAGCATTGTGTACATAACCAATAGGTGTTAAAACAATCATAAACATCAATATTAAAAAAGAATTCATATTCAAAGAGTTATAAAATTTGTAAAATTGAGAAATTACAGAACATTTATTGCGGGATAATGTACAGATTATCTTTGTGATGCAAAACGTCCACTTCCATCCCATACAATCTTTCTATATTTTCCGGAGTATAAACAGCCTGTAAACCAAATGCAAAAACCTCACCTTGTTTCAACATAAGGGCCTTGTTACAAAAACGTGCAGCCATATTAATATCATGAATGGTAATAACGATTGTCATTCCTTCACCCGCAAGTTTCTGCAAAAGTTTCATCACTTTCATCTGGTGACTAATATCCAGATTGGCTATCGGTTCATCCAGCAGAAGTATGGAAGGCTGCTGAGCCAAGGCCCGGGCAATAAACACCCGCTGCCGTTGTCCGCCGCTAAGCGTATTTAATCTGCGCATGGCTATCTTTTCCAAATCCAATCGTTCCAACAACCGGGCAACACAATCCATATCCTCCGTAGAAGGACACCCCCGGATATAAGGTTTTCTACCCAATAACACAGCATCAAAAACATTAATACCATTAATCACCTCTTCAGTTTGAGGAATATAAGACAAGAGACGAGACAATTTATCAGACGGAATGGTATGTAATGCCGTATTCCCTATTCTGATTGTTCCGGCACTTATTTTCAGTATCCGGGCAATACATTTTAATAAAGTACTCTTTCCGGAACCATTCTGACCTATAATGGCAACTATATCTCCCCTCGCAGCTTCGAAAGAAATGTGTTTCAATGCCTTAAAATCCGAATAACTGAAAGATATATCGTAAACTTGTAATTGCATGTTTATCCTTAGTTTGTTTATATAATCATCCTCCTTTTTTCCGGGTCAATAAAAATAAAAATAAAGGTACCCCCAGAAAAGAAGTCAAAATCCCCACCGGCAAAATAATAGGTGAAATGACAGCACGAGCTACCGTATCACACAGTAATAAAAACATACCTCCGAAAACTGCAGCTCCGGTAATCAGAAATTCCTCACTATCACCTGTCAATTTACGGACAATGTGGGGTACCGCCAATCCAACAAAAGCAATTACTCCAAAAAAAGAAACAGCTACTGCTGTACATAAAGAAGTAACTACCATACCGGTTATACGGGTTCTCTGAGGATATACTCCCATACTTTGTGCATAATCATCGCCGAATGCCAGCACTTTATAATCCCAACGTTTAAAATAAAAATAAATCAACGCCGGTATTAAAATGAAACCCATAAAAATCAATTTGCTCCAATCGCCTCTACCTAAATCACCAAAATTCCAAAAAACGATAGAAGCCAACTGTACGGAATCTGCCAGATATTGCATCACCGCAATACCTGCACCAAAAAGTGAATTAATAATCACTCCGGACAAAATAATTACCTCTACCGATGCCTGCTTTACTTTTATAATTAACAGGATAATAGCCAGTCCCGATAAACTTCCCAAGAAAGCAAACAAGGTTATCATATAAGAGTTAGCCATCGCAAACAAATCAGAAGACCTCACAATACCGGCACCGGATCCCCCAAAAACTATACAGCATGAAGCCCCGAAAGCTGCGGCATTGGAAATTCCCAACGTGTAAGGAGAAGCCAACGGGTTACGAAGCAATATTTGCATTACCGCTCCGGACAATGAAAGAATGGTCCCGGTAACGATAGCTGCCAATATTCTCGGTAACCGGATGTTTAATATAATCTGGCGACTCATTTCTACATCTTCTCCTTGCAACAGATGAACAATTTCCGGCCAACTAATCTGATAAGAACCAGTCACTAAAGCCATACATCCTGTAATAAACAATAAAATAAACATAATCCGGATTAACATCCGGTTATGAGCCCGATATTTTTTATATTGAGTGACTATTTTATCCATAAACAGTATATTTTCCTATAAAATCCAGAGTAAAATGCTGATACGGTTGCAATAGGATAGCTTATCTTTCCAGCAAAACCAGGAAACAACCATTTCACGGCAACTCAGAGACATTCTTATACTCTCCCCAACATCCGGCCAAATCAGATGCAATAGGTGCACCTACAAAATGAGTCATAATTTCATTGGTTTTATCTTTCATCGAAATATCAGCAAAGCGTTCCGGATAAAGCACTTTCCCGGCATACCAGGCATTAGCCAGCATCACCTCAAAATTAGAGTGATGATTATTATAGGGCCACAAAGCATACATTTGTTTTGTCCGGTAAGCCTTTAACAGACGGTTCACCCCCGGACGGTTCCTGAAATCTTCCCGAACTAATGGCCAGCCTCCCATATCTACAAAAATGACATCGGGATTCCACTCTATTAATTGCTCCCAGTCTATGTATGTTCCGGTAACCGGCGATACAAAAGCCGAATCCACAACAGAAGCCACATTATTTACACCCAGAAAACCAAAAGCTGCATAATAAGGGTCTGTAGAAATAATACCTTTCTGCCCCTTATAAGAAATTCCCCCTACATATACTTTCCGGGGTTTCACCTCTCCCGCTGTCCGTTTTTTTAATTCCATAATTTGTGCATCAATAAAACTTATCAATGTATCAACCTGTGCCTCTGTATGCAATACTTTACCGATTTGCTGCAAAGATTTATAAAACACCGATCGGTCCCGGCCAATATCCCCATACTCAATCGTAAAAACCGAAATCCCGGTACGCCGCTGTAATTCATCTGCATCTCCAATTGTCGTGCAAGACATAAAAATCACATCCGGCCGGACCGCCATTATCAGTTCCGGATCACCTCCCATTCCAGGACCAATAACAGATTTATGAACCAAATCGGGATGGGCAAAAGCATGCGTAAATTCATTATTCCGGGCTTCTTGTTCCTCCACTCCGCAGATATAAGAAACTCCGCCGGCATAAACCACCAGACGAATGGCCGAAGCACGGACACATACTACTCTTTTAACACTATCAGGCAATACCACATTACGTCCCAAAGCATCTGTCACTATCCTTGTTGGTGACTTTTGCCTGCTCCGTTTTCCACAAGCACAACAACACAAAAAGATAAGCAAATAATAAATTAT
>OFFZ01001164.1_pt1 | contig 14814 bp, 10 predicted proteins | sample 1521631 | NCBI WGS metagenome assembly OFFZ01 (sample SAMEA3504102, study PRJEB24116) | mouse gut metagenome | biome: mouse gut; feature: mouse-associated habitat; material: faeces | place: Denmark | collected 2011 | reverse complement strand
GTAACCGTAAGATTCTCAAGCAGAAGCCTCTCCTCCCTCAAGATCTCCGCCGGTGTCATCTCGTCAAAATTCCCCGCCTGTGCCTCTTTATAGAGAATCGTATCCTCCCACAGCTTTAATTTCAGGCACCAGATATTGCGCGGATGCACCTGATTCAGCATCCTTGCCGTCTCAATTGCATGCAGGCGCGAGAAGGTACGTCCGCCAAGCCCCGGGATAATGGTCAGATAATAATCGATGCCTACCTGGTCAAGCCTTGTCAGCGCCTCTATGACCTGCGCCGAGGTAATCCCTTTATTCCGCGCCTCCAGGATAGAGTCACTCCCGCTCTCCACCCCGATGTGAAGCGCCTGAACCCCTTCTCCTGCAAGCCTGGCCAATTCCTGATCCGTCTTGCGCAGGATATCATCAATGCGGGAATACATTGCATATTCCCGCACCTTCGGCATATATCTGTGTGTAAGCCCTATGATCTTAAGAATACGCCCTGCATCCATGCAGAACGCATTTTCCCCAAGGAAAAAGAGACGCGTATCCTCGGGACGAAGCTCGGCGAGGATCTCAAGGTCGTGCTCAAGCCTCTCCATGGGATGGATCCGGAACGTATCCTTTGCAAAATCACAGAATGTGCATCTGTGCCAGCTGCATCCAAGAGACACCTCCAAGGCCGCCGTCGTCTGCTCATGGGGCGGCAGATAGATGGTGTCATGTGTATAGATCGACTGATATAATTCTTCACGTGTCATGTTCGCATCTCTCCTTAAGACATTCTGTTTTTCTACCTGATATCATAAACACTTCGAAGCCTGATCCCTTCCGCTTCTCCCGCAAGGATCTTCACACGCTTCTCATCCCCGTTCAGATCAAAATAATTATCCGAGAGGATCAGATCTTCCTGCCTGTTCAATATCTCCACACTCTTCGCATACGCACCCGCCGACACAACGATCTCATCACCCTCCACGCGGAAGGAAAGCTTAGGATCCTCATATTTGAAATACTTAGGATACGAGAAGATGACCGTTCCGGCAGATATTACCCTGCCGTCTTGCTTCAGCTCATAGCTCACATACTCAGAGAAGATATCCACATCCGGCAGCATCACCTTGTCAAGCCATACGCTTGTGAGCGCCGGAACCTTGATGCTGACCGTACCGCCTTCGCGTATCACTTCCGCCTTCGCATTGCGGACGGCCCATGACACCAAAACGCTCTGCTCCTTGCAGGTCTCGTTAGCCACATTTAACCGGATAGACTTCTCGAATTCAAAATGCTCCCGGTTCATATCGGCTCGCTGGGTCATCATTCCCTCCTCCTGACAGGAGATCATGAGCGGTGCAAAGAAGCGCTTTTCCGCATAATGCAGCGCCTTCCATCTTCCGCAATAATCGATCGAAGACCAGGAGATCACCGGCCAGCAGTCGTTTAACTGCCATACGATAGCGCCCATGCAGCGTCCTCTGTTTCTACGGAAATGCTCGACTCCATACCGGATCGCATCCGCCTGGAGAAGCTGCGATGCATAGATCAGTGTATCAAAATCCGTAGGATAGAGATAGGTCTGCTGCAGATAATTCATGATCTTCCCGTTCGCTCCGTTATTGCGCTGATGCTTCTCCATCACATAGGAGAATATATTCATATCCTTCGGATCGTCAGTGAAGGTCTCTATGGTCTTCCTGCTTGGAAATGCCTGGAACCCGAATTCAGAGGCATACCGGAAGAAATACTTGCGGTAATCGGAAAACGGCTTATTGCCATGCCATACGTCCCAGTAATGTACGTCTCCCCTGTCGGGGCTGTTCGGCTCGTCAAAGGCTCCTCCCGACGAAGGGCTTGCCGGCCAGTAAAATGTCTGTGGATCGTACTGCGCCAACACCTCCGGGATCAGCTGCTCATACATAATGACATAATCCCGCACTTCCGTCTTCTTGGATACCCACTCTCCCTGATCCACGAACATCTCCATCTCATTGTTGCCGCACCACAGTCCCAGCGACGCATGATGGCGGAGACGCTTGATATTGTCAATGAACTCCTGACGGATATTCGCCTTGAATTCCGGCGTCAGTTCATAGACCGCACAGGCGAACATAAAATCCTGCCATACAACCAGCCCCAATTCATCGCAGATATCATAGAACCAGTCTTCAGGATAATAGCCGCCGCCCCATACGCGGACAGCATTATAATTCGCCGCGGCGCATTGGCGAAGAAGCCTGCGCGTCGTTTCCGGCGTCACCCTGCCAAGGAGATGATCCTCCGGGATATAGTCCGCTCCCATAGCGAAGATCGCAACACCGTTCACTTCATGGGCGAAGCTCTCTCCCCACTCGTCCTTCTCCCTTCTCATGGTCATAGTCCGAAGCCCGATCCGGCGTTCCCATACATCGGCAATCCCGCCGTCCGCATACAAGGTCACCTTAACCGTATACAACGGCTGCTCGCCGTAACCGTTCGGCCACCATAGCCTGGGCTGTTCGATCATCATCTCCTTCGGGGAATCCATACCGCACTGGATCGTTCCGGCCGGAGAGGTGATCTCTACTCTGTACTCAATGCTTTTTGCGCCGAGAGCTTCTCCTGTCCGGGAGGCATATCGGTCCGCTTCCACATCGAAATGCAGCGTCACATTCCCGCCGGAATGCTCCTGCCTGATATAGACGCTGTCCAGCCGCGCTTTGCTCACCCCGAGCAGCGACACCGGGCGGAAGATGCCCGCATCCGGCAGATGCGCGCCCCAATCCCATCCAAACATACAGTGCGCCTTCCGTATATGGACGAATCCGTCCATAGCGTCCTCCGAGCCCAGCGTCCGGCACTTGGCGAATTCCTCCCGGATGAACTTAAGCGGAGAGTGCAGCACTACCTTAAGGCTGTTGCCCCCCGCCTTTATGTTATCCGTCACGTCATATTCCCAGATTCGGTGCATGTTGTATGTATTGCCGATATGCTCCTGATTCAGATAAATATCTGCGACCGTATCCAATCCGTCGAAATGCAGCAGGATCCTATCCTGTGCAAGCAGCTCTTCCCCGGCGTCGAAGCACACTTCGTACTCATAATCGTCTTCCATCAGGGGAAGCGCACGGATCTCATTGTCCTTCCAGAACGGATCTTCCATGGCGCCGCTGCGCAGCAGATCCGTATAAACGGTTCCCGGAATGACCGCCGGCAGATCCGGCCCCTCTGCACGGCGCATCCTCCAGTTATCACTCAATACTTGCCGTATCATACATCCTCCCAATATATCCTACTTCGCCTTCGGGTACTCGTTACACAGCAGACGGTACGGCTCTTCGTCCTCCTCGATCTCGGGGAACCGCCCGATCGGCTCGTAGAAACGGTTATCATGCTCGTCATCATTACACATGGACACTTCTCCAAGCAGTACGTCGCCGCTTCCCTCTTCCACATGGAAATCATGGTACATATAAGGGTAGATCGTGATGCTCTCTCCCGGCGTCAGCTTAACCTTCGTACCCGCCGGAACCGTATATTCGCGTCCGTCGCAGTTCACCGTCACATCCGTGTCCGCGAATCCGCCGTCTTCCGTGGAGTTGTAAACCGTGATCAGCACATTGCCGCCGCCCCTGTTGATGATATCCTCCATCTTCTTCCAGTGAAAATGCATAGGCGCCATCTGGCCTTCCTTCACAAGAAGAAGCTTCTCCGCGTAAGTCTTGGTATACTTGTCTATCTTCAGATTCCCGTTGCGGATCGTGATCAGCGAGAAGCCCACCTCGTCGAATCTTCCCAGGCCGTAGTCTGTGATATCCCATCCAAGCATATTGTCTCTGATCTCATCGTAATCCGCCCCTTTGCTCTCCCAGTCCTTCGCTGACCATTTACAAAACGGGGGGATCTCGAAGCCATGGGCCTTGATCATCTCTTCCATATTCCTGATCTCTGCATTGATCTTTGATCGTTTCATCTTATATGATCTCCTTCCTTATTCCCACTCATGCTCTGTCTCTTAACAGCTCTTTTGCTTCATCCTTCACCTCGTCAAGCTGCCGCCCGGTAAGGAATGACAGCACGATCCTCTTCTTCTCTGAAGCCATTGGCTCCATCCGGTGAAGGTTATTCTCCTTTATATGATACGGTTTTCCATACACGCTGGAGTTGGCCGGCTCTAATCCAACTACATAATCCCCGGACGCAACCGATTTCCACTGCATAAAATATGGCAATTCTTTTAAATTATATTCTATTTTCAAGCCAATTCCAAGCTCTTTATTTATAATTGCGGCAAATGTATTTCCTTCTGGATCCGACGCCATCTCATGAAGAAATACGTCTTCCGGCTCATTGTCCCTGGGCGGCTCCATCCGATGAAAGCTTCCGGCATGGGACGCTGCCGTCTCATCCCGGGGGATCACATTTTTAGTCGGAATGATGATCTCCGACTCTTCGCATAACAGCGGATACCCTGCATTGATGTGATAAAGCAGCATCATCGGCTCAGGGCGGAAGCCTTCATTCGTAATCTCATCCTCTATACAGATCTTGTCCTGCCCATACCGGGTCGTGATCTTCCTGCGAAGCACAAGGTTCTCTCCGAAGAGCTCCGCCTCCCGCATCGTTCCTGATATAACCGCGGTATAATCCTCGCCTTCCCAGCCCGCCCAGGCGCCTGCGTTCTCCGCAGGCGTCGTGCGTATCCTCCCATGCATGGGATAGTCTTTGCCGTCGATCATACAGGGCGCGCAGATATTCTCCAGTCCGCAGGTGAACAGAAGTCCGCCCATGATACTGCGCTGCGCTTCCGCCCCGTTGGTATCGTAATGATTCCGCCCCATTAACCCAGGCTTCGCAAGGAAGCTGATATTGTGACCGCCGAAGGAAACATCCGTCAGATCCAGGCATTTGTCCGCCATCACACTGAATTTTAACGGGCCGTTCTTTACCTCGTATGCCCTCATCCCCCTGGCTCTTCCCTCTTCATAGGTCACCGGGCGGACATACATGAGCTGCTGCATGCTGCCTACCATACTCATCAGCCTTTTCTTTCTATCCACCGATCATTTCTCCTCTCTTATGCCGAATCCGCGCAGTACGGCGCAGGCTCTTCGAATCTCTTCTCCGTCCGTGCGCAGGATCTTAAACTCGTCAAATGCCGGAAGCCCCATGCTGACCTTCTCATTCCGGTAGATCATACCGCTGTCCTCCTGGCGCTTCCCGGACATATGGAAGCTTGCCGCATGAGTCTCCTCTATCATCCTTTGGATAACAGATGCGTTAACTCCGCTTCCTGCCAGGATCTCGATCCGGCCGCCCGCCTGCGCGATCAGCTTCTTCAATACTTCCTGTCCCTGTATACAATCCGGCGCCTGTCCCGAAGTAAGGATGGTATCCACCCCCAGCGAGACAGCCTCTTCAAGCGTCCGGTAAGGATCCCTGCACACATCAAACGCCCGGTGGAGCGTAAAGTGCAGCCTGCCGGCGCACTCTCTTAAGACCTCCATCCGGTCAAGATCCATATCGCCGTCCGCTTTCAGACATCCGGTTACTACTCCGTCCGCTCCTAATTCCCGGAACATCCTGATATCCTCGCCGATCATCTGAAATTCTGCATCCGTGTACAGAAAATCTCCGAATCTCGGACGGATCAAAACATTCAGGTCAATATCGCAGGCCTTGCGGATCTGCCTGAACTGACTTACCCCAGGCGTCGTCCCGCCTATGATCAGGTTCGCACAGATCTCAAGGCGGTCCGCGCCTGCTTCCTGCGCTATAAGCGCAGATTCCACTGAATCAACACATACTTCCAGCTTAGACATCGTATTCTCCCCTCGTCTTTTCTTTCCATTCTACTTCGATGTCTTCCAGTCGTCAATCTGTTTCTGCATCTCTTCGATCACCTTATCAATACCGGTCGCCTCTAATTTCTCCTGAAGCTTCGGCAGATATTCTTCCGGGTCAACGCTTCCTGTGTACAGTGATTTTCCGAATTCATCCAATACATTGCCGAATCCCGCGACCTCTGTGCTGACCGGCTCCAGATCGAAATCAAATCCAAAGGACGGCGCTTCAACAGAAGAATCGTTGAATTCTTTGAATGTTGCCCACTTGTCAACCGGCTCATTTTCCAGAACATAAGTATTGAATAATCCGCCCTGTACCCAGTAAGAAACAGAGTAATTCTTCCTCGTCTCTTCATTCAGCTTGATCTTGTTCTCATATACATATGGTTTTCCCTCAGCTTCTGCCGCCTCATCCGCCGGAACGTCAACCTTGTCCCAGTGCTCGCCTTCAAGCCCATAGTTCAGCAGGTTCCTGAGATATTCGTCCGTATTGATCAGATTCAGCAGTTCTACCGCCTTCTCCGGGTGTTTCGTCTGCGCGTTGATCGCCGTAAGAGCGCCGCGCGCGGAGATATTAGTCACATAGGTATCCATGATCGGAGTTGCCACTACCTCGTATCCAAGGTCTTTGCCCCATACCAGTTCAGCGTACGGCTGTCCGTCGCCTTTTGTCACAAAGCGCTTCACCGACTTGTCATCGGAAGCCGTGGCCGCATCCTTATTGATGTAGCCTGCCAGATAGTATTTCCTCATAGTATCAAGAGTGGACTTCATCTTCTCCGTCTCAAATACATTCTTGACCGTCAGCGTATCATCGCCGTACTCGATCCCCACCGGATTCTGGATCAGATCCATGTAGATCGGCGCCGAATAACTGCTTGTAAGATACATCGGCACTACATCCGGCTCTTTCTCCTTGATGAGCTTAAGCCACGGCTCCAGATCCTCAAGGCTGTGGATCTCGTCTACAGGGATATCGTATTTGTCGACATATTCTTTGGTAAATACCCACATCGGCATACTTCCGATCTCCTTCTCGCTCGGAACACCGTAGGTCTTCCCCTGTACCTTCGCCGCTTCCCAGAACCGCTCGTCGATATTCTTGTACATATCCGTGTCCTTGATATAGTCGTCGATCTGAAGGAACGCTCCCTTATTGGAATTCTGGAGATAGTTGTTGGCCCAGGAGCAGGTAAAACACAGATCCCAGTCGTCTCCTGTATTGATCACGACCTGCATCTTCTGGTCATAATCACCCCAGCCTGCCGTATTGACATTCAGCTTCACACCGATCTTATCACCGATATATTCGTTGACCTTCTCAATGACCCGGCTCTGATCCTTCTGCGCATCCCCGATCTGCCACCAGGTCAGTTCCACGATCTCCTCTCCGCTTGCATTCGTCTCTGCCTTCTTCTTGCCGCAGCCTGTGAAAAGAGCTGCCGTCATAACCACCGCGAGGCCTGCCGCCGCCAATCTTCTTAACATTTTAACCTTCATTATGATTCCTCCTAATCTATAAATTACTCTTTTACTGCGCCTACCGTCAACCCATTGACAAAATATCTCTGGAAGAACGGATAAGCAAATATGATCGGCAATGTAGAGATCACTACGATCGCCATCTTGATCGTCTCTTTCGGCATATTTGCCGCCGCCGTGATCCCGTCGACACCCATGGTCGCCTTATTGTTTGCCAGCCAGTCGATGGAGCTTTCTATCTGTATCAGCAGATACTGAAGCGGGATCAGATCCTTGTTATCCATGTACATCATAGCGTTAAACCAGTCGTTCCAGTAACCCAGCGTCAGGAACAGTCCGATAGTCGCAAGTCCCGGAAGCGCCATGGGAATGACGATCTGGAAGAACAGCCTCCACTCCGACGCCCCGTCGATCTTCGCCGATTCCACCACCGCGTCAGGAATGCTCGTCTTGAAGAACGTCCTCAGCACGATGATGTTAAATGAATTCAGACACAGGGGCAGGATCAGCGCCCACAGAGAGTCCTTTAGCATAAGCACCTTGGTTACGATCAGGTAGTTCGCGATCATACCGCCGCTGAACAGCATAGGGATCGTGATCACCGTCGTAAAAAACTTGCGGAACGCATAGGTTCTTCTGGACAGCGCGTAGGCATAGGTTCCCGTCAGCAGCAAGCCGATCACGGTTCCCGCAATGGTGATAAAGATCGTTACCCCATAGCTTCTCAGAATATTCTCTCCCGCGCTGATGATGTATTCATACGCATAGAAGCTTAGCTTCTCCGGTATGAAACGGTATCCGTTCATTGCAAGCGTATTCTCATCTGTAAAGGAGATGATGATAACGAAGATAAACGGAATCACACAGATCAGTGACAGTACCGCCAGAATGATGTTGAACAGGATATTGGTCGGCGTCTTGATCTGGTTATATTTACACTCTTCTGCCTCTATCTTCTTAATCATCCTCTGCATCTTTCTGTCGGATATCTTCTTAACAGCCATACTCTTACCCCCTTTTTAAAATAGTGCATTCTCGTTGTCGACCTTTGACACGATCTTATTCGCGATCATGATCAGGACGAATCCGACTGTCGACTGGAACAGCGCCGCCGCGGAGCTCATACCGATCTCGCCGCTTGTCTTCAGCGCCCGGAAGATGTATGTATCAAGTACGTTCGTAACAGGATACAGCGGTCCGGAGTTCTTCGGCAGCTGGTAGAACAATCCGAAGTCTGCCTTGAAGATTCCTCCCACAGACATGATCAGCAGGATCGTAATAACCGGTTTTAACAGCGGCAGCGTAATGTACTTGATCTGCTGCCATTTGCTCGCCCCGTCAAGAACCGCCGCCTCGTAATAGGTCTTGTCGATTCCGCAGATGGACGCCAGATAGACTACGGTGTTATAACCCATTCCCTTCCACTGGCTCATGAAAATGATGATAAACGGCCAGTATTTCTTCTCCGTATACCAGGAAACCGGTTCTCCGCCGAACTGCTGGATGATTGCATTGAAATAACCCTTTTCGGGATTCAGGAACGCAAACACGCAGTAGCTTACGACTACCCATGACAGGAAATAGGGCAGGAACATGGAACTCTGGTAGATTTTCATCATTCCTTTGTTCTTGATTTCATTTAATAACAGCGCAAGCACGACTGGCACAGCGACACCTAAGATGATAAATGCCAGATTATAAAGCACCGTATTTCTTACGATAATCCATGCGTCGCCGCTGCTGAACAGGAACTTGAAATTATCAAACCAGACCGTCTCGCTGGTGAACAGATTATAGAAAAAACCGTCCCCGGACAACCGGAATTTCTTGAATGCTACCAGGATACCGAACAACGGCAGGTATGCAAAAAACAGAAACCAGATTGCTCCCGGCATGCTTAAAATAAGCAGCTCTTTATTCGCCTTGAGCCGGCTAAGGAAATTCCCCTTAGGCTTCCCGGCTTTTTTTGTATTCGCCTTCAACTCTTAACCTCCTCCTTTTCGCCGACATTCTCTCCGCTCTTTTTGCGGCCGCATTTTCTTGGCGTGGACGGAATGCCATACCGTCTGTCAACTTACCGGTTCGTTAAACTGCGGTATTTTTTGCTTGTATCAACTATATCATTGTGCAGTTTGTATTGAAAGTTGAAAACTTTCAGGTTCATTGGATAAATTCTAGCACAAAAAATTCGTGAAATAATTTGTCCATTATTTCACGATTTTGTACACTCTTATTCAATTTTCTCTATGCCGCGCAAGTTTTTAGCTGGTATACATGGTCAAACTGCGCCTTACGTTCCGGCGCAAGGTGATGGCTCACCAGAATCAACGTCAGTTCTGGGTTCGCCAGCAGGCTCTCCTCCACAATATTCGCATTCTTTTCATCTAACGCGCTGGTTCCCTCGTCCACTAGAAGGATGGAACGGTCATGGATGAGCGCGCGGGCGATTGCAACCCTCTGCCTCTGCCCGCCGGAGAGGTTGCTTCCCTCCTCGCCTACCGCCGTGTCAAGACCGTCCGGCATATTGGCTAAATCACCAGCCAATGCGCTGTCTTTCAAGGCTTTTTGCATCTGCCCGTCTGTAAAATCCCCTCCCAGCGTGATGTTGTCACGGATGGTCGTGTTAAAAAGAACAACATCCTGAGCAATATAACTCATCTGCTGCAAAAGCTCCTCGGTTGTAAAGTCCTTAGCGTCCCTTCCGTCAAACCGGATGATTCCGCTATAGTCCGGAAGCCACCCAAGAAGAAGTTTCAGCAGCGTGGATTTGCCGCAGCCAGAGGAACCGGTGAGGGCGTATTTGCCGCCCTTTCGGAAAGTTGCGGACATATCTTTTAAAATCGGTTTCTCACCGTAATTGAAGCTTACGTTCTCCACAGTAATACAGTCCTGTACCGGCTTCGTACCCTGTGGCTTCTGAGGCGTACTGCCGTCGTCATAGACGGTGATACGGGCAAAGTATGGCTTACTGGCAGAAAAGCACATACGGCAACTGGCAAGCTGATCCAGTCCGTTGGAGATAGCGCTGCTCGGGTTGCCAACGCCAGCCAAAGTAGCGTAGGGAATAATCCTCATGATTACCAATACCACAGTATAGACATAAATAATCGTCTGAGAAAGAATATTCACCATTCCAACGCCGTCATAAATCATTCCTGCTTTACAAGTCTCCTGATATGCGGGTTCTTCTATCTGTTCGCTCGCTTTGTCTATCCCTTTCCGAAACCGGACGCCCCTGCCAAAAAAGCGAAGGACATCATACCCGCGTAACAAGTCTTTCAGTCCGCCGGTTGCCGCCGCCTGACCTTGCGCACACTTTTCACTCAAATACTCCAACTTTTTTTCAAACAGCTTGGGCATAACAATCATAATCACTGCAGAGATGAACACCAGCGGCAGCAATGACCACTGAACGCAAGCCAAGATTACGATATTCGTAATTACCTGTGCTGAATAAGCGGTAAACTGGAAGAATGAATCCCATGCCTTCTCTTCTATCTCCTTAATGCCTGCGGTAAACCAGGACAGATACTCCCCGCTGTCCTGTGCATGGAATTCCTGGTAGTCTTTTTTCAGCAGCGATGCCGCCATATCACGCCGGACCATGTTGTTCATCTTCCGGACTGCACGTCCCCTGAAAATTCTTACCAGATAGTCAAGAAATAGGTACATCCCCCAGCCTGCCATATGCAGCGCCTCCCAGAAGAGAAAGAGATATAAATCAAAATCCAGAATTGCCTGTACCCTCTGCACCATAAGCAGGGCAAAACTTGCTTGTATCGCATGCATACAGAACTGGAGAATAATGACAATCAGATTCGCTTTCCATAATTTTTTTAAATAATAGGACATAACAATCCCTCCTCAAAAAAGCAAAAACTATTTAATAGCTAAACGCGCATCATAAGGGCATCCCCCCTCTGTACGTCCGTCTACCACTAACTGTTTTCTGCAGGCAAGATTAAGACAGCTCAGCAGAGACGGGCAGGTACTGCACTCCGATTTCAAATCACTTCCAGACCACAAACGATTGGCTTCTTCATCCAAAATAACACCTTTATCCGGATCTACAGTCCCCACGAGATTTTTAGGATGATCCAGGGCGACAGTACATTTTTCAATCTTACCATTAGGACGAAATACAAACCCGTATGGATAAGATGCATAGCATACATTTGAAAAAGGAACCTCATCCTGCTTCCCCCATTGCATGCCAATCTTATCTATATACGCCTTGTGCGCCAGTATGAGTTCTTTTTTACTTTCTTTTTTTTGTAAATCCAGAGCCTTCACAGTTTTGCCGCCCCAATCGCCCACAGGGACAACCAACATAAAAAATCGTTTATCATTACCGAACAAATCATACAAATGATCATACCAGGTGAAATCCATATCATTAGCGAGAATATTTCGCCGGAGGGTAATATGGAACGGATACCTTTCAGCGTCCAAAGAAGCAAGCAAGACCAGATTGTCTAATATGGTTTGCAATGTTCCGCCGCCTGAGACATGGGGGCGGATCTTATCATGTCCCCAGCCATCCAGAGTAATCTGGTAATCGGTTATCCCTGCTGCATAATACTCTTGAAAATTCTTTGCATCAAGAAGATATCCATTCGTGGTCATGCTGGATGTAAAATGGAATTGGTGTTTTTCCTGAAGCTCCTGAACAAGGGCGTTTGTTTCCAATATAACATCCTTACATAAAGTTGGCTCTCCTCCGAACCAACTAATATGAATATTAGGAAAACGAGATGCCTGCTCTGTAATATATTCTTGGATTCGATCCAGTGTATCCCGAAACATAGATACCGCCCTATGTACTTCATAACAATAAGGACACCGGAAATTGCATCCTTCTGTAGGCATGATAGTCAACATTAAAGTATTATTCAGCAGGTTCTTAACCTCAGCCACTGCGGTTCTTATCTCTTCGTTATTCAGCAGCAATTCTTGTTCATGAAGAAACTTCGTCAAAGGTGTAGAAATCTCCGGACATCCTCCTGATTTGACAATTGTGCGAAACTCCTCTTGAATGTCGGGTTCAGTGAGCATAACCTTGTTTTGCAATAACTTGGAGGATACGTAGATCGCTCCGTTTTCTTCATAGTGGGTAGTGTAGCCTGGAAGAATGTACATGGTGTTCCCCTTTCGTTGAATAAATTTTTTATCTGATTTGGCGAAAAGGATCTCGGGAAATCCTGAGACCCTTTTGATTTTGGAATTAAAATTAACAGTTGCAATTTCCATGAGCGGTAGGCTTACCGTTTCCTCCACGTACATTAATGCTTTTCTTTTCTTCAATAACCTGCATGTCTGTATCTCCTTTCCTCCGTATTCAACACTGGAAACTCTGTGTCACTCTTACTTCCTTTGCTGTGATTATAAGATACCACATACCACCTGAACATCCCATGTCGTCCCATGTTTCTTTTCAATAACACAAAACGATAACCCAATCATCTTAACTTGACGCAGAAAATATCGCATGGCAATAAAACTATTATATATACAAATCCTTTTTTACGCAATAAATCTAGCTATATTTTGCATTATTTCCTGTGAATTACCATAATAATTCAAAATATTAACACTATGAGAAATACTTTCCAAAAAAGGTGTTTCTCATAGTATTTTGCCTGAAATGCCATAAAAAGCAGGCATTTCTCATACCTTCATCATGCATTTCTCATACCGGGACTGCTATATAATACCTATCTAATCAATGTCAACCCAACCCGAAGATAAGGGAAAAAGGTAGTCAACTATTATCAGGGGATTACAGAATCAGATAGTCCCACATATTGTGGGAAAAGATTCCCTAGCTGGTGGGAATTTATTCCCTCATTTTGTGGGAACAAATTCCCATAATATGAGGGAATACTTTCCCACAATATATGGGACAATCGGAACTAGTTTATCTTCAACCGTGAAAAAGGGGAGAAAGATAGTAGTTGACTATGAGAAATACCTTGAAATACTATGAGAATAAGGTGGATTTTAAGCTAAAATACGGGCAAACTTATGAGAAATGCCATGTTAGAAAGTATTTCTCATAAGCTATTTACTTGATTATTTGTTGTTTATAAGTCATCAATGAGAATATGAGAAATGAAATTTGAAATCTTCTCTAGTAGGGGGAGGACAGTTTGAGATACTATATATGCACCGAAATGATCATTTAGTTCATTTATGCATTGGTTTCTAGTTAAATGAGAATTTAATACAGACAGAAGAACATAAGAACAAAAAATAAAATAGCCGTTCAATAAACAACAGAAATTTAACATACCCACAGGCTTTTTCGGACTGCCCCATTTTTTTTCGGATGGTATTTGTCAAAGCACAAAAAAACCCGCTAAAATTGCATTTTTAGCGGGTTTTTGTCATTAAAAAGCTGGTGTTTTGTTGGGCTACCTGGATTCGAACCAGGAATGACAGGACCAGAATCTGTAGTGTTACCATTACACCATAGCCCAATTATTTTCGTTTGCGGGTGCAAAGATACAAATATTTTGGGAATTCAAAACAAATTCGATGTTTTTTTTGCAAAAATGTCCAAATAAGCTTTCCAAACAAAAGTATCTCCACTAAAAAACACAAAAATTGAGGGATAACTTTCTTGTATCCAATAAATCAGCGTATATTTGTCAAAAATATCACGTTTATTATCAGAAACAAAGGGTCACCTTTTTTTGTTATAGACAAATAAAGAACATGAATTATTAATCCCAATTACAGGAATGAACGATACTAAAGTATTAATTGAAAAAATAAAAGAAGGAATTCAAGAGAAAAAAGGTAAAAAGATAGTCGTTGCCGATTTAACCAGTATAGAAGATACCATCTGTAAATATTTCGTTATCTGTCAGGGAAATTCTCCCAGTCAAGTGAATGCAATAGTAGATTCAATCAAGGAATTTACATGCAAAGGCGCGGACAGCAAACCATCTGCTATTGACGGACTGCGGAATGCTGAATGGGTAGCAATGGACTATGCCGACGTACTGGTACACGTTTTTTTGCCGGAAACAAGAGCTTTTTATAATCTTGAACACCTCTGGGCAGATGCCAAACTTACTCTAATCCCCGATTTAGACTAATTAATGATTATGGACAATAATAATAGCAATAATAACAATAATAGCAATAAACCTAACAATAAGGTTAATATGCCGAAGTTCAACCTGAACTGGATGTATATGATTATTGCCCTTATGCTTCTCGGCCTTTGGTGGGGCAGTGAATCAAAGGGAGTTGGAAACAAAACGGTGACTTACAGCGAGTTTCAGGATTACGTAAGAAAGGGTTATGTCAGCAAAGTATTGGGTTATGAAGATAAGTCAATCGAAGCTTTCCTCAAACCGACTGCCATAGGAGCTGTTTTTGGAGCAGACTCTACCAAAGTAGGACGCAATCCTGTCATTACAAGTAGAACACCATCCACCGATAAGTTGGAAGAATTTTTGCAGGCAGAAAAGGAAGCCGGTCATTTTGACGGTTCATCTGACTATCCGCCCAAATC
>OFFZ01001155.1_pt1 | contig 14937 bp, 10 predicted proteins | sample 1521631 | NCBI WGS metagenome assembly OFFZ01 (sample SAMEA3504102, study PRJEB24116) | mouse gut metagenome | biome: mouse gut; feature: mouse-associated habitat; material: faeces | place: Denmark | collected 2011 | reverse complement strand
TAACACTATGCCGGGCTTTGCCGGTTCGTCTGCCTACTATCTCCGTTATATGGACCCACATAACGATGAAGCTCTCGTAAGCAAGGAGGCTGACGAGTACTGGCGCAATGTGGACCTTTATATAGGAGGTACGGAGCATGCCACAGGTCACCTCATATATTCAAGGTTCTGGAACAAGTTCCTCTACGACCTCGGGTACGTGTGTGAGTCTGAGCCGTTCAGAAAGCTTATCAATCAGGGTATGATCCAGGGACGAAGCAACTTCGTTTATCGTATCCAGGGTACAAATACTTTTGTCTCCCACGGTCTGAAAGGACAGTATGATGTCACACCTATACATGTCGATGTCAACATCGTGAGCAATGATATTCTTGATATTGACGCTTTCCGTGCATGGCGTCCGGAATATTCCGATGCCGAGTTTGTGCTTGAGGATGGAAAGTATGTGTGCGGATGGGCTGTTGAGAAGATGTCAAAGTCGATGTTCAATGTTGTCAATCCTGATGATATTGTGGCACGTTATGGTGCGGACACTCTTAGGCTCTATGAGATGTTCCTCGGTCCGCTTGAGCAGAGCAAGCCGTGGGACACCAACGGTATAGACGGTGTGAACCGTTTCCTAAAGAAGCTTTGGGGACTCTTCTACAAGGGAGGAAGTCTGCTTGTAGATGACAGTCAGCCATCGGCTGAGGCTCTTAAGTCTCTTCACAAGCTCATCAAGAAGGTTACAGGTGATATAGAGACATTCAGCTATAACACCTCTATAGCAGCATTCATGATATGTGTAAATGAGCTTACCTCTCTTAAGTGCCATTCAAGGGCTGTGCTCAGCGATCTTCTTGTGATACTCGCACCGTTCGCTCCTCACATCACCGAGGAACTATGGCACTCGGCACTCGGCAACGATACCACCATATGCGATGCCAAGTGGCCTGAATGGGATGAGAAGCATCTTGTGGAGTCAACTGTGAACTATGCTGTGTCTTTCAATGGCAAGGCTCGTTTCAATATACAGGTGGCTGCTGACACTCCTAAGGATGAAGTGGAGCGTCTCGCCCTGTCAAACGAGGGAGCCGCAAAGTGGATCGATGGCAAGACAATACGTAAAGTAATAGTAGTCCCCAATAAGATTGTCAATATAGTAGTCTCATAGAGATAATTATTGTAGATAAAAACAGACGTTCCTGATATTGATGAAAAAATCAATATCAGGAACGTCTGTTTTTGTATCTAATAGATTATTTTGTTTTCCGTTTGGGGTTGTGGGGGAACCAGCCTTTTTCTACACGGCGTTGCTGTTCCTTGATTTCTCCGATGGTCCAGAAGGAGCTGAATGCGAATACTCCGAGCAGGGATGACCAGAATGCGTCTCTGACCCATATGGAGCCAGCTACAGCTATGATTCCGAGCACAAGGAACCACCATCGGCAGCCTGCACCGAAATAGTATTCACACTTTATGGTGATGGGATGGAATATTCCTATTATAAGGAATGTGCATAATCCTATGACGAGTCCGAGGATATGATATTCCGAAAGAAAATCAGTCATTTTTTTCAGGTTTAAGGGTTATGAATTCTACACGGCATGATATGTCATAGGGGGTGACATTAGCTGTGCGCGGACGTTGTCCGCGATGATAATAGTAGGAGCGCTGTGTATCCCACGATGACATGCGCACCATACGTGTCTCTCCTGAGGGGATCTTTGCAGTCAGTGTATCGGTGCGTTGGTGCAACTGGCGTCCTTGCATGTCAATATACATTATGGTCAGTGCAATGGAGAGTACTTCGCGCTCTGTGCCGTTGGTCAGCAGAAGAGTTTCACGATAAGAGCGGAGTGGCTTGTCATAGCCCGAGACTGTTATAGTTGGTGATACAGGATGTCTTAAGGTGTCGGGCTGTGGTTGCGGAGATGCGGCTGTGAGAGGATACATATTTCTCCCTGATGCTTTTAGTCTATTTCCACGCAGGGTATTGTCGCCTAAGAGTGCCAGCGGTGCCGCCACTATGATGTATAGCAGCATCGGCAGTAATAATCTGTGGCTTGCGTTGCTTCTCATAAGTATCGGGGATTAAGAGGTATGGAAGGCTCAGGAAACACTTTCACGCACCCTTCTATGTCGCCTGGATGATTCTCTACAGGAGTGATGAGGTGACGGTACATATAGGGCAGGAGCAGACGCCACCAATTGAACCGGAATTTGCGTCCGTAAGCCTTGAATGATATCCGTGTTCCGTCGTCGGAGAGTGTGATAAGATTGCGTGACGGCCGGGTTAGGAAGGTATGATCGTCAGAGCGTGATGAATATATGCGTGCATCGTACTGTCTGCGCTTTGCAGTGGGAGTCAGATAGCCCATAACAGTGCCTTCACGCATACTGATGTCCGCACTCTTTACATTGACCAGTCGGTACAGGGTGGCAGCTCCGTGTGTACCGTTTACACGCTCTATTGCCATGAGTGAGCCCTCTCCGGCAAATTCCCACAACCCCTCTATGTCGTGGAGTGGCATTGATGCCATACGTTGCCTGACAAGGGTAGGGTTGCTGTAGCCTTCAATGCGTTCCGAGCGGGAGGGTATGTCATCAAGCACGCTCGCAGTGAGCGTGCCTGACATGAACAGTAAGATGAGCAGAATGGAGAGAGGTCGCATGTATGTGTTATCAGTTTCCGAATTTGTAGGTGAATCCGAACGAAAGAATCTCTTTGAGCTGGAATTTGTGCCAGTCGGTATCCTCGATCACGGGTGAAGTGGAGTCGTAGCGCATGTGCACGTATATCTGAGTGCTCAGGAACCTGTTGACTGTGAATTGTATGGTGTTTTCCCAGTCGCTCTGTATGTAGTCATAGTCCGAGAATACGAACAGTCGTGAGCGCAGAGAGATGTTCTCAAGAATCTGCCATGTGAGTTTACCTTCGGCATTCGAACCGTATTCGCTCACAGTCTTTCGACCTTCCTCTATGCCGAATGATGTTTCTTTCATTCTTCCGCGGGTGCATGTCTTGAGATTATATGACAACGGAGATATCGACGCATCGAATGTGAATGTCTTGTTCTTGTTGGCATAGTTGTAAGTCATACCGAGACCTATATTCAGTTCGCCCGGCGACATGAAGGCGGCTTTCAGAGTGTTTGAATTGGGTTTGTAGTTGTTAAGGATCTGCGTCTTGAACTGAGTGTTCATTGAGTAGTACCAACGTTTGTTTGCCTTATAGCCGGCTGTCATGTTCCATTGGAATAAATCCTCCGATATATTGTAGTCATGCATCTCGTCGTCCGGAGCATTGTTCATGCCGAGCTTGTACTGAAGGGTGTTTTCGAACAGCAGATTGGGATGGAATGCCGGATTGAGTTTTACATTATAGTAAGCATTCATCAGGGCGTTCAGGTTGTTGTTGCCGCCTTGATACCAGTTGGGCGACACGTATGCCTGCGAGAATTGCAGATTGGCATTGAATGTTTTCAGCCAGTGTTTTTTCTCGAACTTAGCCTCAAGATTAGCCACCGGCATCTCCTTGGCTATAACTTCAGTGATGAGGATACGCGCCGTTGCGGGGTCCACAGTGGCAGTGAACTTTTTCGGCGGCTCAGGGAGATGTGCTTCGTCGTATTGGATGAGATGGGGGTAATTCACTATGTAACGCTGGCGTGTGCGTTCCATGAGCTGTGTCTGTGCTATGGAGCGTGACGCCCATTCGGTAGCGTAATGGTCCACTCCCGGTACGAGCTGGATATGTGGATCAATCTCGTAGGGTGGGAGTATGTGCAGTCGGTCGAATACTGTCGGCCGCAGATATACGGTAGGGAGAGGGTAGGGGTTGAAGTCAACATATTCGATATCTTCCGGACCCGGGAAGTGAATGCTGTCGGGCTGCTGCACCATCTCCACTCCGTCAAAGAACATTTCGTTCATTTCCGGAGCTTCAAACTCCAGGGTGTCGAGGGATGGGATGGAGTCGGCGAGTGTGGAGTCAACCGGCGTATAGTTGTATATTACCGATCGTGTCACTTCCGGAAGGAGTCTTGTGACTTGGGCTGATACCGATGACGAGCCTGCTATCAATGCTGCTACGGTCAGGAAAGATGACAGATTATTCATTGACATGTGGTTTTGTTGATTCTCGATGTGACTGAATTATTGGAAAATAGGAAAAAATAGTTGCTCTTCTGATGTATTGCACTGTCAGTCAGGATTCGGCAGGTGTTGCAGTATCCGACATGGGTCTTTTCTTTCGTTTATTGGGATATTTGCGGCGTTTTTCCGGTTTGTCCTCTGTGGCGGATGATTGGCGGGCATTGTCTGCCTTAGCCTTGGTGATGTGTTCCTGTGCTGCCTTGTGGGCTTTTGACTTAGTGACTTTCGTAGCGGGTCGCTTCGCTTCGTTTTGCTCCGGCTTTTCCGCTGATCTGGGACTGCGGTTGTTTTTTCCGCCGGAATTATATTTCCGTCCCTGTGTTCGTGACCGTGAGCCTTGTTTTCCTCTGCCGCCTCTGTTGCGGCGGTTGGGGTTGTATTCGGGAGTCTCACCTATTTTTTCAGGAAGCTCTCGCTTCTCGACGGTATAACCGAGAAACTGCTCAAGCTCGCCGAATTTTCCTTGTTCGCTTTCGCTTACGAGTGTCACGGCGGCACCTCCGGCACCTGCACGTGCCGTACGGCCTATGCGGTGTACATAGTCCTCCGCCTCGCGTGGCACATCGTAGTTGACCACAAGTGATATGTCGTCGATGTCGATGCCTCGTGCGAGGATATCGGTGGCTACGATTATATCGAGCCGGGCTGCGCGGAAATCGAGCATCACTTCATCGCGGCGTTCCTGCTCCAGATCACTGTGCATCTCTCCGACCTTCCATCCGTCTTTCCTGAGGCTTTTCGCGAGGTCCTTGACCTTGAGCTTGGATGAGGCGAACACTATCACACGCTTGTCGCTGATGGTGCGGAACAGGTGCTTGAGCACTTGGGGCTTTTGGTTCTCGTACACCACGCACGCGCTCTGAGCTATCTTTTCAGTTGGGCGTGACACCGCGATCTTAACTTCGGCGGGATCGTTAAGGATTGCCTTTGCGAGCTGCTGTATCTTGGGAGGCATTGTAGCCGAGAACATCAGTGTCTGGCGATCCTGGGGCAGATGCTTCACTATCTGCATTATATCGTCGAAGAATCCCATGTCGAGCATGCGGTCAGCCTCATCGAGAATGAAGTATTTGACGCGGCTCAGGTCTATGCCTCCGAGTTGCAGATGAGCTATGAGCCTTCCGGGAGTGGCTATTACCACGTCGGCTCCGCGCTTTAGACCGTTCTGCTGGCGTGCGAACTCCTTGCCGTCGGTACCGCCGTAGATCGCTACGCTTGATATGGGAAGATAGTAGGAGAATCCTTCGAGCTGACGGTCGATCTGCTGGGCGAGCTCACGTGTGGGCGACATCACTATGCAGCTCACCGAGTCGACCGGTTCAGGCTCATCGGCGAGCATGTCGATAACAGGGAGCAGATAGGCTGCTGTCTTGCCTGTGCCTGTCTGGGCTACGGCAATGAGGTCGCGCCTGGAGAATATCAATGGTATTGCTTGTTCCTGGATGGGCGTACAATCCCCGAAGCGCATCGCATCGAGCGCGTCGAGAACGTCATCGCTAAGCTCTAATTCGTCAAATCTCATCTCTTACAGGATTAAATTGAGCCCGGCTCAATTTAAGTTTAAATGATTATGGGCTAAAGGTAGCACGCTTATGCATGGTTGTCGGCCCGACCTCTAACCCTTGACCTTTAGCCTGAAGTTTCTGTATGCAAAAATAGATTGTTGCAAAGTTAATGATTTTTTTGCTCTTAGCCTATAGTGAGTTGCATATCATCTATAAAATCACGCAGTCCGGGATTGTTTTCCACCATATGGTTTAGCACCTGCCTTTCGTTCCATGTGTGAGGCGAGGTCTCCCCCTGGTTGATTTCAACTGTGATCATTATATGATCATTGGATGTGGCGTCATGCAGGGTGGATAGTATCGATGGCATTGCTGACATCATCTCCTCTCGCTGTTTCTCATTCTCGACCATCACGCGATAGGTGTGTCCTTCCATGGGCGACGGAAAGGATGCACGCATTGTGTTGATGAGTATATGGCTTGTGGGATGGGCCTTTATGTATGATTGCCATGCCGAGTTGAGTTGCCCGGGAGTATAGGCAGCATCCCGCTGTTGTGTGGCGGCGGGTGTGAGTGATGATGACTGTTGGGAGGTATTGCCGTCGTTTCCGGATATGGAGAACGTGCCTATGCCGGTCTTCTTTATGATTCGCTTGCCTGCCGGTGGTGCGGCGGGTGGCGGCAGGGGAGAGGTGACAGGCTTTTGCGGTGAAGCTGCGCTTGTGGATGTCTGAGCCGGAGTGGCTGTGACCGGAGTCTTTGGCTGGACGTTGGGAGCAGCCGGTGCGGCGGCTGTGGTGGCAGCCTGTTGTACCGGGGCTGATGGCGTGTTCGAGTCGGCGATCTTCTGTAACTGCCCCCCTCCTTCGCCGCTATTGCCGGGAGAAGGGCTTAACAATTGGCATATCTTGGCGAGCGTGAGCTCCACAAGGAATTGCTTGTTGGATGCCGTGCGGTAGTTTAGATCAGCCTCATTGCACAGGTTCATTGCCCTGTAGATGAATTCAGGATGGCATTTCACGGCTTTCTCTGCCATGGCCTTGCGTGCGTCGTCGTCAGCTTCGAGCAGTACGATTGTCGATGGGTCGCGTGCCACCATGAGGTCACGCATGTAGTCGGCAACTCCGTTGATGAAAAAGTGGGAGTCGAAGCCCTTGTCGCGTATCTCCTTGTAGATAAGCCATGAGTCGAGTACTTTGCCTTCAAGAAAACAGTCGAGCAGACGGTTGTAGTAGTTGAAGTCCAGGACATTGAGATTGTCGATGGTGCTCCTGTAGGTGATGTTTCCGCGCGAGGATGCCGCCACCTGGTCGAATATGGAGAGGGCATCGCGCATGGCTCCGTCAGCTTTGCGGGCTATGATGTTGAGAGCCGACGGTTCGGCTGTGATCCCTTCGCTTTTTGCCACATATGTGAGATGGTCTACCATATCGCGCACTGTGATACGGTTGAAGTCGTATATCTGGCAGCGGGATAGGATAGTGGGGATTATCTTGTGTTTCTCGGTGGTGGCGAGTATGAATATCACATAGCTCGGTGGCTCCTCAAGTGTCTTCAGGAATGCGTTGAAGGCTGCTGAGGAGAGCATGTGCACCTCGTCGACTATGAACACACGGTATCTGCCCTGACCAGGGGGTATCTGCACCTGCTCAACGAGCTGACGTATGTCGTCCACACTGTTGTTGGAGGCGGCGTCAAGCTCGATTATGTTCAGCGAGTTGCCCTCATTGAATGCGCGGCATGAATCACACTCGTTGCATGCCTCGCCTTCGGGGGTAGGCGACAGGCAGTTGATGGTCTTGGCAAAGATGCGCGCACATGAGGTCTTGCCTACTCCGCGTGAGCCGCAGAACAGGTAGCTGTGGGCGAGTCGTCCCGAGGCAATTGCGTTTTTGAGTGTGGCTGTCAGTGCTTTCTGACCTACGACACTGTCGAATGTCGACGGCCGGTACTTTCTTGCCGATACAATATAATGGTCCATATGTTTCCCGCTGAGTTACATCTGATTTACTTACTCACAAATTTACGAAATCCCTGTCGATTCTACAAGCGCAATAAGGGAGGCCGTGAAAAAATGAGTGTTTTTGCAGTTTTGTGATACATAATATTTGGAGAGTTGTGATAAAATTAGCAATTTCGCTGTCATAACCAATCATAAAGAATTGAACTATGGACATGATACAGGAATTTCAATGGGCAGAGTCCATGAATTGTGCAGTGACAGTGTGTGACAAAGAGGGTGTGATACTATATATGAACGCGCCCGCCCGTGAATTGTACAGGAAACACGGTGATCTCATCGGCACCAATCTGCTCGGATGCCATTCCGAGCGTTCGCGCGGTATAATCCGCCACATGCTTGACACAGGCGAGAGCAACTCCTACACCATCAGAAAGCAGGGTCTGCGAAAGATGATATATCAGACCCCATGGCGCAAGGATGGTGAAGTGGCTGGTATAGTGGAGATCTCCATGATCATCCCGGAGGAACTTCCTCACTACGATCGAGGATAGACCTGGCATATATTGCTTGCCGGACACATGATATACCCCATAGCTGTGGGCATTGAAACCACAGCTATGGGGTATATCATGTGTCTGTGTCGTGAGTATGTAAAATGATGCTACGTCAGCCGGGGGCATACGCACAGAGTTATGCCGGGTCGTAGGTTGCTTCGGCTGCATTGATCTTTTTATCCTTTGGCGATGCGGATGAGGTGGAGACAGGGACAGGTATTTTTACCCAAAGTGATTCAGGTATGAGTCTCCACAGCCCTACCAGCAGGTTCCATCGCCAGTCGATTACCGCTACGCGTTTGCGCCGGAGCAGTGCTTTGAGTATCTTGGGCACGGCATAAGGCATACGCATGGTCATGGGATATTCCTCATGGGGATTCAAGAGTGGTGTACGCACCCATCCGGGACGTATGTCGGTGAATTTCACATCCGCTCCATCTATTGTGGCGAGCTGGTTGAGGGCACGCAGATATGTCTGCTGGAAACGTTTTGTCGATGAGTATGATGCGAGTCTGCCTATGCCGTTGGTTCCTGCCACGGATGTTATCGCGGCTATCTGACCGCTGCTTCCGGTGTCCCGGAAATACCTGTAGGCTGTCGCTGTCATCCTCACGAATCCTGTCACATTGGTTTCCAGTGTGGATAGTTCGTCATGAAGATTGAGTGCGGAATTCTCGTATCCGATCCCTGCCACGTGGAAATATACGTCCATTCCGTCCATCTTACTGATGAGTTTGAGAAGATCCTTGGGTGCTCCGGATTTTGTCACGTCTATATGAGCTGTGACTACATTGTCGGGGTAGCGTACCTTAAGGTCGTTGAGCACATCATCTTTGCGTCCGGCGGCCCCGACGAGCCAGCCCATTTCGGCAAGCCTCTCCGCCACTCGGAGTCCTAATCCGGATGTGGCTCCCATGATTATGATTCTGTTCATATGTGTTGTTGTTTTGTCGTGAGTCAAATTGTCATGTACATGTGAATATTAAACAATCATAACAGCAGGAATGCCTCAGGTGATTTTAAAAATTTCTATATTTTTATCAGCATTTTAGATAATTGCTATATTTAAGATTAATAAAGATATAGGTTGTGAATCAATTATTATATGCATGCTTTGATAATCAATGTGGTAGAGGCATGTTTTGTGGAAATATCTATTATTAATAAATGCTAATTTTTAAAAATACTTAATTTATGGTTAAAATATTGTAATAAATAAAGATGGGTGATTTTTTATATTACTTTTGAAAGCCTTGTTGCAAATAGTAACTAAAAAGAGTGATAAATTTATAATTAACCAAATAATGTTAGTGCATGAAACAGTGTAATGCAATACTACATCTGTTCTGCGCACTCGTGATGTCAATGCCGATTTTAGGCACACAGGATATCTATGCGCAGAGCAGCACCCAGCAAGCTTCAGGAAGGCTTATAATGGGACAAGTATTAGATGATGAAGGGGAGCCGCTCCCAGGAGCTACAGTCCGCATCAAAGGGTCCAAAGGTATAGGTTCTGCAACTACTACGGCCGGAAACGGTACATTCTCCCTCAATTATCAGGGTGACAGCTCTGCTCCCACTCTTTCCGTATCTTATATAGGTATGGTGACCAAGGATGTCAAGGTTGATTTTAAAAAGACCATGAAGATTACTCTTGAGTCGGATGCGCTCAAGCTATCAGAGGTCACAGTAGTTGACGACGGTTATAACCGTCTCCCACGTCGTGACATGGTGGGAGCCTACACCACCATCAAGGCTGAGGATGTCATCATCCCCGGCTATCAGTCCATCGATCAGATGCTTCAGGGACGAGTGGCAGGTATGATCGTATCAAACAATTCCGCACGTGTCGGTTCAATGCCCAACATCAAGATCCGTGGTACATCCACCATTCTCGGAAACACCAGCCCATTATGGGTGGTGGACGGTGTGATACAGCCCGATCCCATTGAGATAAGTGCATCCGAGGCTCTGACCGATGATATGGCGACACTTATCGGCAACCAGGTGTCATGGCTTAATCCTCTTGATATCGAGACCATTACTGTCCTTAAGGATGCTTCTGCGACAGCTATTTACGGATCAAAGGCATCCAACGGTGTGATTGTCATAACCACCAAGAAGGGCTCGTCGGAACGTGTTGCAGTGCGCTACTCAGGGAGTGTCTCAATACGTGAGCGTTCAAGTTATGATAAATACGACAAGATGAACTCGCTTGAGCGCATACAGTTCAGCAAGGAAGCTTACGATGCCGGTGCCCGCTATGCAACAGCTCCTGTCCCGCAGATATATTCTTATGAAGGACTTATGGCTATGTTCAATGACCGTCTGATAACTGCTGACCAGTTTGCCCACCATATGCAGCGTCTTGAGACAGTCAATACCGACTGGCTTGATCTGCTCACACGCACATCGGTGTCAAACAACCATAACCTCAGTATTTCGGGCGGAACATCCAAGGTCACTTACAATGCGTCGTTCGGTTATTCCAATGACAAAGGTGTCGAGATCGGCAATGACCAGGACCAGATCACATCACGCCTTAATGTGGGTATCGACTTCAGCAAGCGTCTGCGTGTCGACGTAAATATGAACGGTTCGGTGCGTAATTCCGACGGTTATGCCGGCGGAGCCAATCCTCAGAGTTACGCTCTTAACACAAGCCGCGCTCTGCCTGCTTACAACGAGGATGGCACTCTTGCTTATTACCAGAACACTTATTCATATCCCTATGGTGTAGACAAGCAGCGTCTTTATGGCTATAACATATTAAACGAGCTTGCCAACACTTATTCCAATAATCAGAATAAGACCTTCTCGACATCGGTAAACGCAAGCTACAAGATTTTGGAGGTCCTGTCATATCAGTTCGTGGGCAGTATCAACCAGTCAACCAATAACACTGAGTCATATATAGGAGAAAACGCCTCTTATATAGAAAAGAATTTCCGTGGCTATCCTGCGGGCACAGAAGAGTATGGCTCTACCAAATACAAGGAAGCACTCCTGCCTCGTGGCGGCCAGCTCTCCACCACAAGCTCTACAAGTACGAGCTATTCGATGACCCATAAGCTACAGTACTCACAGGTGTTTGATCAGAAACACCGTCTGAACGGTCTTGCAGGATTCGAGATGCGTTCCGTCAAGAACAAGAGCAACACCAACACTGTATGGGGTTACATACCCGAGCGCGGTCAGACTATTATTATGCCTCCACCTCCCGGACAGCTTGTAGGCGGCTCTATGCCTGAATGGGGTATCATGGACAGCTATCTGCGTGCCGGAAGCGGTTGGAATTCTTACGAGCGTACCGACAATTATCTGTCATTGTTCAGTGTGCTTGCCTACTCATACGACAATCGCTATGTGCTTAATGCCAATTTCCGTTGGGATGCCTCCAACCGTTTCGGTCAGGACACCAACAACAGGTTCAATCCCACTTACTCGTTCGGTTTCTCATGGCGTATAGCACAGGAGAATTTCATCAAGGAAAACCTGTGGTGGCTCAATCAGCTCAACCTGCGTACCACTTACGGTATACAGGGTAATGTGGTGAATTCGGTAAGCCCGGAACTGCTGGCTTCTTACGGTGGCTACACGCACTTTTACAATCAGTTTGTATCCACCATCTCTTCGCTTCCCAATCCTTACCTGAAATGGGAGAGCACCAAGAGCTGGAACTTCGGTCTTGATCTCCAGTTGTTCAGCAAAGTGACGATGAACCTTGAATATTACACTCGCTCGTCAAATGCGTTGACCAGCCAAAAAATATCCGAGGAATATGGTAGAGGAAGTATGAATCTTAATGGCGGATTGATTCATAATCATGGAGTTGAGATGACGGTCAACTATACTCCGATCTCCAATAAGGATTTTGCTTGGACAATCGGTTTCAATATGTCAAAGAACTGGAACCGTTCCGAGACTCCTGAGAATATATTGAGAGCCAATAAGCCTACCACTCAGGAGTATCTTGCAGGTGGCAAACCTCTTAAAGAGGGTTATCCACTGTCAGGATTCTGGTCCTATTCGTTTGCCGGTCTTAGCTCGGAGGGTTATCCCACGTTCAATATGCTTGATTTCGAAGGTCCTGTCAATGTGGATCTTGATCCCACTACATTCCTTGTATACTCAGGAGAGAGGGATGCATACTTTACCGGAGGATTCAATACCCGTCTACGCTATAAGGGCATCTCCTTGTCCACATCGTTCTCGGCTTTGCTTGGCGGACACAAGCGTCTTCCCAACCCATATTCAAGTTTTGATACCGACGGACGTCTCCCTTCTCCTTACGACAACCTTTCAAAGACTCTTAATGACCGCTGGAAGCAGCCAGGTGATGAATATCACACTAACATTCCTGCATTATGGACTGTGTCGGAACCCGGACGCCAGCCCAAGATACAATTGCCTAATAGCGATATAATGCAGAACATATACTCATTGTGGGCAAGTTCGGATGTTCGTGTCGTTGACAGCTCATTCCTGCGTTGCAATAATATAAGCCTATCCTACTATCTCCCCACTGCATGGTGCAACAAATTCGGTGCACAGAGCCTGAGTGTTTCGGCAAATGTCAGCAATCTCTTTGTTATCGCCGACAGTAAGTGGAATGGCTATGACCCGGAGCTTGGTTCAAGCAGAATGCCCCACATGTATTCGTTCGGTCTGAACGTTAGTTTCTAATCCATCATAACATTATTGAATATAATTATGAAAACATATATAAAGTATTTGGCAGTCGGGATGATGGCGGCGGCGATAAGCTCCTGCGGAGATTTCCTTGACCCCAAAGCCACGAGCGAATATGTCCCTAAGGATGCGGAATCGCTCAACGAACTGTTGCTCGGACAGGCATATCCGCGTAAGGATATCGCAAATACATTGGATGGATTTCTCCATCTGATGGACGATGACATTGCGTTTGCGCCATATCAGACTTATGATAATTATTTTGAGAATAAGTTGTCAGCCATGCAGATTGTCTTTACGTGGCAACCTAACATGTGGGACCAGCTTTACGTCATTTATCCTTCCCACAATGTCAACCAGTACAAGGCATATTATTCTCTGATCCTCGGTTGTAATGCTATTCTTGACTACATAGGTCAGGCCAACGACTCTCAGGAAGAAATAAATAATATACTTGCTCAGGCTCATGCCCTGCGCGGTTACTATTATTTTCAGCTGGTCAACATATTCGGCAAACCCTACAACTCACCGGGTGGTCCTGAGTCTCTTGGTGTACCCTTGAAATTGACTTCCAATATCGAAGAAGCTGGTATACGCCGCAACACAGTCGGAGATGTGTATGATCAGGTTTTGTCGGATCTTAAAGCTGCTGAGGAACTTTATGAGTCTCTCCCTGCGGACATGCAGTGGAAGTCGAATTTCCGCACCAGTCTCCCTATGGTTCAGCTCGTGCTCTCACGTGTATATCTTTATATGGAGAACTGGGCAAAGGCTGCTTTATATGCCGAGAAGGTCATGAATAACAGTAATTTCAAGTTCATCAATGTGAATGACGTGCCTCGAATGAATCCCAATGCACAGTCACGAATCTATTACATGAATTACCAGAGCTATAATTCGTCGCCGGAGGTGATTATGCCCTTTGGAAATACAGCGGATGTCGCTTTCTGGCTTTTCGATACTCCTAAAAACGGAACACCTTGTTTCATAGCATCCCAGGATCTTTTGGATTCCTATGAGGATACCGACCTTCGTAAAGATTTTTATATCGCTACCACCAAACAGCAGGATAACTATCCCCGAAACTGGCAGACTCTTCCTTTGGGCAAGATCAGCCTTAACAGCCAGAACAATAATCTCGGTTCAGGAAGTGATAACTTCGGTAGAAGTTTCCGTCTGTCGGAGGCTTATCTCAACTATGCAGAGGCTAAGATTGAGCTTAACGAAGATATCTCCGGTGTCTTTGCCAAGGTGGATCTGATGCGTAAAAACCGTTTCAAGCCGGAGGATTTTAAGCCTACTCCATCGATGTCACAGGATGCAGCGCGTGAGTTCATACGTGCAGAACGTCGCCGTGAGCTTTGCTACGAGGGTCACCGGTGGTTCGACATCCGCCGTTGGGGTATGCCTGAAATCAAGCACGTATGGCACGTGGATGGGGAGACTGATGTTGAGTACACACTCAAGGCAGGCGACAATGCCTACACACTCCCTATCCCGCGAACTTCTATAGAGCTCAACCCCGATCTTGAGCAGAATCCTATGGATTCTGGCTCACGTCCCGGCGTAAATATCAATAAATAAATTGAATAAATAACGACAGTCATGAAAAGGACTATTCTTTATACAACACTTGGCTTACTTTCATTGACAGCCTGCAACAGTGATGAAGAAGCCCTCGATCCTACCGGTAACTATTCGGTGCTTCGTTTCGAGTTTCCTCAGGGCGATAATGATTTTGACCATGAAATCAAGAGCATATATGATGATTATGGTATATTCATAATATATAAAGATATTACCTCAGCCGATCTAAATCGTAGATGGACATCGTTGGGAACCGATAAACTTCAGGACTACGTTCCGGTAAAGGAGGCTGACATCCCCTTCTATGTTGACTTCTTACGCAATCATGTGTTTAATTATCTAACCAATGATCTTGCAAAAAGAGCTTTCCCTGTGAAAATGTATATTTGCGAGCAGCTTGGTGACTATGATAAGATTCCTTCCGACTTGAGTGGAACAGGTATTGGAACAGGACGACCAAGTACTGAGACCGGCGGCGGCACCGGCGGCACCGGCACCG
>OFFZ01001150.1_pt1 | contig 14990 bp, 11 predicted proteins | sample 1521631 | NCBI WGS metagenome assembly OFFZ01 (sample SAMEA3504102, study PRJEB24116) | mouse gut metagenome | biome: mouse gut; feature: mouse-associated habitat; material: faeces | place: Denmark | collected 2011 | reverse complement strand
TTTTAGGGGATTTGCTCCTTCCGGAAGATTTTCTCCTGGAACGGGATTTGCCCCATCAGAGGATTTTTCCTGCCAAATTGCCAGCCCTTCGAACAGATGTCCTTTGTCCGCATAGTCCACAGAGAGGAAATGCTCCACCATGCTCATGTTCAGGGTCTTGCCGAAGCGCCTGGGGCGGGTGATCAGGGTTACGGAATCCCCATTCTCCCACCATTCTTTTATGAAATGCGTCTTATCTACGTAAAAGAGATGATTCTGAATCACTTGCCCGAAATCCTGATGCCCGATACCGACAGTCCTTGCCATTCATTGCCTCCAATCATCAAGGGAAACCGCCAAGCTGCCCGCCAGCGGGGGTCTGCGTCTCTGATACTCCCATTCTACTATACCCCGCGGAAATCCACAAGCCTGAAATCCACTGGTGAAGGGGCATTACAGAAACCGCTCCCGACAGGAAAAATGACCTGCTGAAAAAACACACTGCACCAGTAGGACAGAAAGGATTTTCTCTAAAAGCACTTGACAAAAGAATCCCCCACCGCTATAATGAACATTGTTCATATTGAGGTGATCGGATGAATACAGTTGTGACGTCAAAAGAAGACATTTTGAGGGCCAGCCGGGAACTGATCAGACAGCGGGGATGGTCCGCGGTCAATATCCGCTCTGTCGCGGCTGCCTGCGGGGTATCGGTGGGATCCATCTACAATTATTTCGATTCCAAGGCTGCGCTGGTGGGCGCTACAGTGGAAAGCGTCTGGGGCGAGATCTTCCGCCGTCCGGAGGACGGAGCGGTGTTTGGGGACGCGCAGGCCTGCATTGCCTGGATATACGGACAGATGGAATACGGCTCCAGGCAGTATCCCGGATTTTTCACGCTGCACTCCCTGGGCTTCCTGGGGGAGGAGAAGGTCCGGGGGCAGATGAGGATGCAGCAGACCTGGCAGCATATCCGGGAGGAACTGTGCGCCGTCCTGAAGCGGGATGCCAGAATCCGGGCGGATGCCTTTACGGATCTGTTTACGGCGGAAAGATTCGCGGACGTCCTGTTCTCCCTGATGCTGTCAGCCTTGCTGCGGCAGGACTACGACCCGTCTGCCGTGCTGGAGATCGTCCGCAGGACCCTTTACTGAATCCCACCGGGCCGTGGGATTTTTCATCCGGGAAACAGTGCTGATCGGATATTCCGCTATGAGACAAGAATGCAGATGAAGGAGGAACGACAATGAAACGATACATAAATGCGGCTCTGCTGTATGCCATCCTTGCCATGGCAGGCGGCGTGTTCTACAGGGAGTTCACCAAATTCAACGGCTTTACCGGCAAGACCACCCTGTCTGTGGTCCACACCCACTATTTCCTGCTGGGCATGGTGCTCTTCCTGCTATTGCTCCTGCTGGAAAAGAGCTTTTCCTTCACCGGGCCGAAGACCGGGCTGGTGCTGGCAGTCTATCATGTGGGCCTGAACCTGGCCGCCCTAATGCTTGTGGTGCGGGGCGTGGCCCAGGTGCTGTCGCCCGGGCTTTCCTCCGGCATGAGCGCTGCGATTTCCGGCATGGCGGGAATCGGGCATATCCTGCTGGGGGTGAGCCTGGTGATCCTGCTGGTGCAGATCAGGCGCAGCGTGGCGGCAGGGCGGAAGTGATTTCAGAGGTCGGGGACGAAGAGGCCAAGAAGCGGAAGGCTCATTGGGCTTTCCGCTTTTTCAATTGGTTCCAGAAGTAAACTCTTGACGATACCACAAAGATATAGTAAACTTAAGATGCTTGTATATAAAAGTAGAGGATAGCCAGAAAAAAGCGTATGGCAAACAAGCCATCCCCAGGCAGCCCAAAAGAAACTATATGTAGAAGGAAACCAGACAGTGGCAGCCATGTTGTCAGTTATGGTATAGCCTTTTAGCCTGAGAAGTTCAAGGGCCTGCGCCTTAGTCAATACCCTTTTCACATTGACAGGCTGGTGCTCTAAAAATCGTTTCGAAAGAGATAAGTTTACGGGCTACTTGTTTGCATCATTCATTGATGCCTTAACGGAGGGCCGATGTCATATAAAAATGCGGGGGCACCGTTATACAACCCCTCACTCGCCTCCCCGGGTTCTGTAGTATGCCGCATCCTGCAAGGTGAGTATAGTAGATAAAAGTGATAAGTGAAAGGTGCAATGGTGGGTTTTATGACCCATCGATGCTTTTCGCAGAAAGGCGATTTATAAAGATGAAGATTTTGCTGATAAGTGCCTTTTTCCCTCCTGATATTGGTGGAATCCCAAATGTCCTTAATACGTTGTTGCCTTTGCTTATACAAAAAATGGAAAAGGAATCTTCTATTTATCTGTTAACAGCACAAGGCAATCCTTCATGGTTTGATGGATGCAAATGCCTTGATAACACAAGTTATAATATAGCACGAGAATATACGCAGTCATACTATGATTTAGGATATAGAAGTTGGGATGAGCAAAAAAATGTGTTGGATTCTTATATTCGAAGTATCATTGACCAAATTGCGCCTTTAAAACTGGATGCAATTATTTCTTTTACAGATGTGTATATTGCAAATTACATAGGAAATACGTTGGAAGTTCCTGCAGTTAATGCTTTTCATGGAATTATCCCTACAGAAGCTGAACTTCGAAAATACCATAAGCGAATTGTTCCATATTATTCTCAATTAATTGCACTTAATTATACGTATACGAGCTATTCAATCCACATAAGTCGGTTTGCAGAAAAAAAATGGAGTGAGAGAGGGTTAAAATCTTTTCAAAGCAGTGTTATCTATAATCCTTTTGACTTAAAGAGCTATAGCAAAGCAGACGTATGTCCATGGCTTAGCTCTTGTTTGGGGATTCCTGCAAATGCACCTATTTTGCTTTATCCACAACGACTTAAAAAACTTGGTATGGAGTTTCTCTTTCAGAATTTGGATAAAATACTATGTAAATTTCCAGATTTATATTGCGTGATATGTGGGATAGATGATGTTGCTTTGCTGAAAGAATATCATATTTCAGAAAAGTATTTCAAACGTATTAGATATAAAGTATTTTCATCAAAAGAAATGAAAAGTATTTATAAGATGGCCGCTGTAACTTGTCTTGTGTGTCAAGATGGTTTTGGAATGCCTGCCATCGAGTCATTGGCGAGTGGAACACCTGTTGTCGCCACTGACAATGGTCCCTTTAATGAAATTTTGGAGGATAACGCATCTGCATTTTTCTATGCTGATAATGATTTGGACTCTTTCATCAGTAAATTGAAAGTTGCTTTAGACAATTATGAGAATCAAGGTGAAAAGATATCCCTATTAACCCAAAAGGAAATGAAACAATTTTCGGCTGAATATATTGCGGATCAATATCTTATGTTTATCAATTCATCTATTAAACATTTTTGGGGATTAGCGAAATGAAAACTTCTATCATTATGCCGGTTTATAACAGAGAGGCCTATGTTCAGGAGGCGATTGAAAGCATTCTGCATCAGACGATGTCTGACCTGGAGCTGATTGTAATCGATGACTGCTCCAAGGATCATACGGCAGAGATAGTCAAGAGCATTCATGACGAGCGGATTCGATTTGTCCAGAATTCCTCCAAAAGCACGCTTCCTCTCCTTCGGAATGAAGGGGTTTCCCTGGCGAAAGGGGATTACATTGGCTATATGGATTCAGACGATATCGCTGCCTGTGACCGTCTGGAAAAGGAGGTATCATTCCTCGAGAGTCATCCAGATTATGGCGCTGTATCCTGCCATTATCAAGTGTTCGGTGACAGAAGCTTTGAGGTTCGGCTACCGCTGGAGCATGAAGACATCTGCGGCCAGCTGCTCGTTCGGTGTGTTATGAACTATGGGGGAAGCCTTTTCAGGCACAGCCTGTTTGATGGTGGGCTTTGGCATCGCAGTGAATATTTTGTCTGTGAGGACTATCGTTTTTGGGTAGAGCTGATTGGTAGAACGAAAATGGCCAATATCGATGAGGTGCTTGTCCGCGTAAGGTTCGGCAATCACCAATCGACGAGAGAATCCTGCCAGGACACAGAAAAACTTTCCATCCGCAAGGCTCTGATTGATGAAATCCACAAGGTGGCATTCCGGAACATGGGGCTTGTATTTTCGGAAGCGGATATCCTATCCTATAACCGATATCTTCAACTTTTTCAGCCAGAGGCTGCTTATTCGGCCGGTGAGGTTGATGATATCATTCGATTATATGGTATCGTAGAAGAGCAGCTAAGGAATATGCATCCAGAGTATCTCTCCGGTTTTACGACGGGCATGTCCGAGCGTTTTCCTTTTATCGATTTTAGGAAAAACTAAATTTTACAGGTCGGAATGTCCAAGAAGCACGGAGTTTTCAGGCCTACATCAATGGTTCGCGATACAGGGTACTGCCGGAGGAATGCATAGCGGCAGAAGCCGGATACGTAGCTCTGGGATAGCTGTAGAATTGGAGGAGACTTTAGAGATATGAAGAGACCACTTCTGAGATTTTACATGGACAATAGAAAATACCTCCCTGGTATAGCACTGATTATAGGGCTGTCTTGTGTATCAGGCATTCTGAAGATACGTTCCGCTGTCTTTTGGGGACAGGCAGTAGACTATGGAACTGTAGGAAAAATAGATGAGATGCTGTCCGCCGCGCTTTGGATGGGAACCTTCATTCTGACAGATTGCGCCCGCACAGCTTTGCAGTACTATATTACAGGGCGTGTCACGGAAAATATGTTTCTGGAGGTTCGAGAGAGGGCTTTCGAGAAGGTGATGCGAGGGGATGCAGAGGTACTGGAGAAGCAGTTCCGCACCGGAGACATTGCTGCCCGTCTCAATGGGGATATTGATTCCCTAGGTGTATTTTCCGCCTCGCAGCTGAGCGGCTTTTCCAGACAGATTTTCGCCGGAATCTTCGGGCTTGTGGGCTGCATTTTCCTGTCCTGGCAAATATCCGTGGCTTATCTGGTGATTCTGCCTCTTTCCCTGTGGGGTGTGACCGCTATTAGTAGGCCCATACAGAATCAGATTAAGACATCCATGGATGATACAGGTGCTGCTATGAGCACTGCGGCGGAGACGATTTCCAGTGTGCTGACCATAAAGGCGTTCGCTGCGGAAGGATTCTTGGAGGAGCGCTTTGACAGAGCCGTGGACAGAGCCTATGAACGGCAGGTGCTGTCGGAAAGGCTGGGCATGAAGATGACGGGCGTCAAATATCTGGCTAATGTGGTGCAGACCATGTGTCTGTTTTTGGTAGGTTCTTTTTTTGTATCTTCCGGGCGGTTGAGTGTGGGGGCGTTTATCTCATTCATGGCATTGAGCAATTATATTACCAGCTTTTATGAGGGCATGGACTATATGCTGAGGCAGATTCGTCGTGCCAGTGCCAGTGCGTGGCGCTATTATGAGGTCATGGATATCCCGGACGAAGGAGAGGGGACTGCGACCGAGGCTTGCGGGACAGTACCCTGTGAGGCGGCGGATGTGAACTTTTCCTATGGTGCGTCCTGCAGCGATTCTACGACACCAGCCCTATCTGGGCTGAGCCTGTTGATTCCAGAGGGCCGAAAGGTGGCTGTGGTGGGAGCCAGCGGCTGTGGAAAATCTACCCTTGTGAAGCTGATTTGCCGCCTATATCTGCCAGGGGAGGGGAGCCTGAAGCTGTTTGGGGTGGAAGCAGCAGACTGGAATCCAAAGGCTCTTCGGGAGCGCATTGCAATCGTGCCCCAGGATGCGGTGCTGTTCGATGGCAGTTTTTATGAGAATGTGGCCTATGGCAATCGTACAGCCACAAGACAGGACTGCGAGGCCGCCCTAAGGGAGGTGGCTCTTTGGGATTTCGTCAGCAGTTTTCCGGAGGGGATGGACAGAGCCATCGGGGAGGGCGGAAATTCCCTGTCCGGCGGCCAGAAGCAACGCCTGTGCATCGCCCGAGCTATAGTGAAGAACGCGCCGTTGGTGCTTTTGGATGAAGCCACCTCTGCGCTGGATTTCCAGACGGAGAGGGAGGTTCAGGATGCTTTGGATAAGCTGCTGATGAACAGGACGGCTGTCATTATAGCCCATAGGCTGAACACGGTTCAGGGTGCTGATTATGTCTATTGCATGGATCATGGCCGGGTGGCGGAGGAGGGGACGCCGACGGAATTGCTGGCTAGGAAAGGTATGTATTATGAGATGTACAAATCGCAAAGAGTGTAAAGATTCTCTAAGCGGATAAAGGATGTCCAATAATGAAATCAAAATTGCACACGGACTGGTACATGGATTGGCTTACAGACTGGTGCGCGTGAGAGGCGCGCGGAGGTAGCAATATGAGAAAGAATTCGATTTTCGCACTATGTTATAGAAGCTTCTCTTATCTGGGCCAGGCCCGGAAGGGGTATCTTTGTGGCTTTTTGCTGGGTGCTTTTGAGCTGGCGCTACTGTTTGCGATGCCCTATATCAATCAGGAGCTGATTGATATTGTCACAGGAGAAATCAGGGGCGATATCATGCGGACACTCCTTGGCATGCTGGTACTGTTTCTGCTATTTGCACCGCCGGTGGTCTATGGCAAGTATCTTCAGGCTACTGCATCTGCCCAGGGTGCGGCACGGCTGCGCAAGGAGTTGTTTCGTCATATTCTCCACATGCCCGGCATAGAATTTGCACGGTACAGGACAGGGGATTATATTACCCGCCTTACCAGCAATGTGAACGATGCCGTGTCCATATTCAGCCCTTGGCTGGTTATACACCTGATTCGCTTCGCGGTGGTTTTTCCGGTGACGCTTGTGATGCTGCTGGTGGGGGATTGGCGTATTGCGGTGGCAGGGGTCATATACAGCGGCATCAATTTAGTTCTTTCCATGCGATTGAATCCTCTGGCAAAAAGGCTGGAGAGAAGGGCTAGCGCGGAGATAGCGAATTCGGCTTCTTTTCTGATAGAGGCGCTGCGTTCCATCCCTGTGATAAGGGTGTTCGCCTTGCAGGCAGTCTTGGCTGAACGCTACAGGAGAGCCTGTGGCGTGATTCGAGAGAAACGCATGAAGTATCAGACTGTCATGGGCATTACCTATGGCACAGTGGATTTCTTTGCCCAGTCCGCTCAGGCGGTGGGATTTATCTTGGGTATCCTCCTGGCGGGCAGTGAGATGACCTTGGGGAAAGCGGTGTTCCATGCCACGCTGATGGGCATGATGGCGGATTCTGTCTTCCACCTGAGCACTTTCCTGTTGCTGTCCCAGTCCCGCCTGGTGGCCATGGAGAGAGTCTTTGGTCTGCTGGATGGGCTTCTGGAGGACTTGAATAGGAGTGGTGCGGAACTTAGAAAGGATGGGAAGATTGCGGTGGAATTTCGGAATGTGAGTTTTGCCTATGAGGGCAGCGAGTCGAAAGCGGTAGAGGGGCTGAACTTAACCCTACATGTAGGAGAGCATCTGGCCATCGTAGGCGGCTCCGGCGGCGGGAAGTCCACGGTGATCAAGCTGATGGAGGGATTCTACGGGCCCACGGAGGGGGAAATCCTCTATTTCGGCCAAAAAGGCGCCGGGCTCTCCCTGGCGGCGATTCGGGAGCTCTTCGCCTATGTGCCCCAGGAGTGCACCCTCTTCGACGGCACCCTCCGGGAGAACATCGCGCTGGGAAAGCCGGACGCCAGCCAGGCCCAGATAGAGGAGGCGGCGAAGATGGCGGACATCCACGACTTCATCGTAAGCCTTCCCAGGGGCTATGAGTCCCAGGCGGGCGAGCAGGGAGGGCAGCTCTCCGGGGGCCAGAGGCAGCGCATCGCCATCGCCCGGGCCATCCTGAAGGGCGCGCCCATCCTCCTTCTGGACGAGGCCACCGCCGCCCTGGACTCCGCGGCGGAGCGGGAAGTGCAGCAGTGCCTGGACCGCCTCGCCCATTCCCTGACCACCGTCACAGTGGCCCACAGGCTGTCTACCATCCGAAATGCCGACAGGATCCTGGTGATGGAGGGCGGCAGGATCGTGGAGGAGGGGGACTTCGACGGGCTGCTGGAGCGCAGGGGACGGTTCTGGGAGCTGTATGAGAGCCAGCGGCGCGGGGGCGGGACTGGAGTGGAAGAAGATTGTTCCGGAGCATGATTCAGGCGCGGAAGCCGTGCCGAAAGCGGGGCGAGCCGTCAGTCCAGAATCCGGTTCGTCCTTCGGTAAGCCTCCGGTGAGCAGCCCACATGCTTCTTGAAAGTCTTGCAGAAGGTGGTGCTGTCCTTGAACTTCAGGAGCTCCGCGATATTATAGATTTTCAGGTCCGTATTGGCCAGGAGCTTCTTGGCCTCCGCCAGGCGCAGGTTCGTGGCGTACTGGGTGATGGACTGCTTCGTCAGCTGCTTGAAGAGATGGGAGGCGTAGGAGTAGCTGATGTGGAGCGCCGCGCACAGGTTCTCGGGCGTGACATGCTCCCAGGACAGAAGCTGATTGTTGATATATTCCGTCATCAGATATATGGTGGAATCTGTCTGCACCACTGCGGATGCGGGGCGCGGGGGTGTGTGGAGCAGAGAGAGGAGGCGGATCGTATAGCTTACGATGTCCGCCTGGACCGTCAGATCCGGATCGCCGCTGGAGAAGCGCTGGAAGGCTTTCTGGAACAGCACATCGGCCAGCTGCGCCTCCTTCTGCGCCGGCGGGAACGGGTATATACAGCCGCCCTTGCGGTACAGCTCTTCATACAGAGCGTTGAAATCACATAGCTCGCAGATCTGCCGGAAGCGTTTGAAGGAGAGGATGATTTTGCTCCGGTTGTAGGTGTCCACATTGGAAGGATTGGAATAATGGGTCTCCATGGCATTGACAATGAGGAGCGTGCCCGGAGTAATGGGAAAGATGTGGTTCCTTACAATGAAATACCCTCCCTTGGACCAGAACTGCAGCATTTCGATACAGTCTTCACGATGGGGCTTTGCGTTTCTTAAGTCATAGCCGATATTCTGGTATTCTAATTCATAGATATAATTCATCTTGGATTTATCCATCCATGCATCCTCCGCTGGCCTGAAAGCAATCTTTCGTAACTTCTCTTACCGAAAAGCAGAATTGGCACATTTTTATAACAATTATATGCATTTACTTATAGCCTATCTATTGATAGAATATAGGAACAAAGTATGGAAAACATGCACAATTTAATTGCTTTATTGCTAAGATAAACAGTTAAAATATGATGATTTAATGCTGGGCTTCGATTTGATATTATATTATAATAACATTTTCTACTGTAAAATGCAAGCTTGCAGTCATTGTAAAAATGTGCCAAAACTAATATTGCCAGAAGTGTTTTTCAGAATTTGTGCAGAAACTACAGTTGGAGCAAAAAAGGAGGAGAAACATGAGGAAAAGATTATTGCCATTGATCCTGTCATTGGCCATGGCGGCATCCATGCTTGTGGGCTGTGGGCAGAGCAGCGACACCGGGGGCAGCGGCTCCGGTAAGGTAGAGGAGCAGACAGAAGCAGGCGCTTCCGGCGACGCCCAGGAGAGCAGCGCTTCCCCGGAGGAGGACGCCTCTGGGGCGAGCGTCTCCGAGGCGGAGGATACCTCCGAGACGGAGGATACCCCCGGGGAGGAAAAGCAGGAGATCACCTGGCTGGGCTATTACACATCCAATATCACCGTCACGGAAAATTCATGGGCGGAGCAGCTTCTGGAGGACACCTTCAATGTGGAAATCAATCCCATCACGGATGTGACGGCGGAAAACATAGAGATGTATGTGGCCTCCGGCGACATTGCGGACGTGACATGCTTCAGCTACTGGTTCAATCTGGACAAGAACTATCTCTACGACCAGGGCATGATCCGGGAGATTCCGGAAGAGTGGCTGTGGGAGTATTATCCCACGGGCATGAAGATCTACTCAGAGTGGCTGGGCGAGGACTTCTTCCAAAACGGCGGGCACCTGATAGACGGCAAATGCCTGTACACCCCTTACGTGGAGGGCAAGACGATCAGCACGGCATGTCTGGTCTACCGGAAGGACTGGATGGAGAAGCTGAACATGACGGAGCCTACCACCCTGGATGAGCTCCATGACCTTCTGTACGCCTTCACCTACAACGATCCGGACGGCAATGGGAAGGACGACACTTATGGCATCGACGTCATATATAACTGGAGGGGCATGTGGCCGATCTTCGGAGCCTTTGGCATCTCCACCCCCAACCAGTATAATGTGAGGGAGGACGGCACTGTCTATCTCAACGGCGCATTGGAGGACTACCGCACTGCCCTTGGCATCCTGAAGGAGTGGTACGACGAGGGCATCATCCATCCGGAATGCATCACGGACGACCGCGCCGCCGTGCGCACCAAATGGGCAAACGGCACCGTGGGCACCATGGTGGACTCCCAGACCTGGTTCTACTCCTTCCGCGGGGCCTCCAGCATCCTGGCCATGGCGGAGGATGTGTTCGGGGAAGGCACTGTGGACGTGATGTCGGCGCTGACCAGCGAATACGGGGACGGCACGATCTACTCCAACTGCAACTATCCCAACGCGGCGGGCGTGGCATCCCTTCTCTTCGGCGCCAACGCTACGGACGAGCAGGTGATCGCCGTATTGAAGATGCTGGAGGGCATGGCCACGGACCATGAGCTGCTGACCAAGATGCTCTATGGCGAAGAGGGCGTTGACTACACCATGGTGGACGGCCAGCTCTGCGTCAATCCGGAGCTGACGGTTGCGGATAAGGCGGAGAAGGGAATCGACTTTACCTTCTACGCCGTGGGGGCCACGGATCCCTACATGGAGACCCTGACCTTCTCCCAGCGGGACAAGGAGAATATAGACAAGTCCAACAGTTGGCCCACCCTGCCCATGACCAATTTCGACTGCCCTGTCAATGCGGCCAGAGACCAGTACCAGAGCGAGGTCAGCAAGGTGGTCAGCGAATATTACACAAATGTCTTACTTGGCGCCGACAATCTGGAGGACGGATGGGACAGATACCTGCAGAATCTTGACAATGCAGGCCTGGGCAAGATCATTGCGGAGTATGAGGAGCGGATGAAATAGGCAGGATAGATTCTGAGAGAAGGTGTTCTGTGCGCACGGGATCGCTTCCAAAGGGTTCCGTGCCGCTTCTTTTGGGAATCGCGGGAATCAGGCGTGAAGAAAGGAAAATACTGCGTGAGGATAACGAAAAAGAACAAGGCGGGGACGACAGCCGGGCAGGGGCTGCTGAAAAGGATTTATAAGAACAGGGCTTATTATCTGCTGCTGCTCCCGTTCATGATATTTCTCTTTGTTTTCAGATACAAGCCCATGTATGGAATCGTACTGGCCTTCAAGGATTTCAAAATCCGGGAGGGGATCATGGGGAGCCCCTGGGCGGGCCTCAAATATTTCAATCAGTTGTTCGAGGCGGCGTCCTTCTGGGAGGTGCTGTCGAACACATTGATCATCAGCCTGATGAACCTGGCGTTCAGTTGGCCGGTGCCCATTGTCCTTGCGATTTTCATCAGCGAGATCGGCAACCGGCGGGTCAGGAAGGTCTTCCAGACCGCATCCTACCTGCCCCATTTCATCTCCTGGGTCATCGCCGCGTCCCTGATTACGGATGTGCTGGCGCTGAACGGCCCGATCAATGCCCTCCTGGGGATGGTGGGCCGGGGGCCGGTGTACTTCCTGGCGGATTCCAATGTCTTCCGGGGCGTGCTGATACTGACCAATATCTGGAAGGGGGCGGGATGGAGCGCGATCATCTACATCGCGGCGATCACGGCCATCGACCCGAACCTGTATGAGGCGGCGAGGGTGGACGGCGCGAAGAAGCTGCAGGAAATCTGGCATATCACGCTGCCGGGCATCCGCAGCACGATCCTGACCCTGTTCATCCTGGAGATCGGGAAGCTGCTGTCCTCCAATTTCGACCAGATTTTCAATCTCTATTCGCCTGCCGTTTACGATGTGGCAGATGTGCTGGATACTTATACGTACCGCCAGGGCCTGGAGAGCTTCAACTTCAGCTATGCCACTGCCGCAGGGTTCTTCCAGAACGGCATCGGCTTTGTCCTGGTAATTATTTCGAACATTGTGGTGAAGCATTTGAGCTCGGGGGAGGAAAGCTTATGGTAAAGAAGAAAAAACCGCAGATTATCACTTATCTGGTGATAGCTGTCCTGATGTTCGTCTTCGTCTACCCCTTCTGGCAGACGATCGTGCTCTCCTTTTCCGACAAGATTTACGCAAATGCCCCCGGCTTCAAATTCTGGCCAAAGGAGTTCTGCCTGGATGCGTACAAGGCCATTTTCGCGGACAACTCCATCTTCGTGGGGTATGCCAATACCATCTGGCGCACGGTGGTGGGAACGGTTCTGACGGTATCCGTCACCTACCTTGCGGCCTTTGCCATGAGGCACAGGGGGATACCGGGATGGTCGCTGATTAATTTCCTGATCGTCTTTACCATGTTCTTCGGGGGCGGCATGGTGCCCACCTATTTGAACATCAAGGAACTGGGCCTCCTCAACACCCGCTGGGTCCTGGTGCTGCCGGGGGTGGCCGGGGCGTGGAATTTCATCATCATGCGGAATTTCCTGAGCAGCATAGACAAGGAGATGGAGGAGGCCGCCTATATCGACGGGGCCAATACGTTCCAGATCATGCTCCGGGTCATCCTGCCGCTGTCCAAGGCGGTGATCGCGGTCATCGCTCTGTGGGCGGTGGTGGGCCACTGGAACGCGTGGTTCGACTCCATGGTCTATGCCAACGGGAAGAACCTTCTGGTATTGCAGACAGTGGTGCGCCGCCTCATCGACACGGGAGACGAACTGACGGCCAGCGGGAACGCCGCCACCATGGCGGACATCACGCCGGAGACGGTCCGTGCCGCCACTGTCATGGTGGCTACGATTCCAATCCTCATGGGCTATCCCTTTGTGCAGAAGTATCTGGTGCAGGGAACCATGGTGGGCGCGGTGAAGGGCTGAGCGGCTTTGTGGAATGGCTTTAGAGAATGGCTTTAAGGAATGGCATTACGATAAGAGAGGAGAACTGATATGCCAGGGAAGATACGTACCGTTGAAGAAAAGGTGTTGTTCAGGAAAGGGACGGGAGGATATCTGTATTACCGGATTCCCGGCATCCTGCCTGTCCGGGACGCATTGCTTCTGGTCCTGGAGGCGCGCAACAGCAGGCTGGGAGACTGGGGGGACATCGATATCCTGATTCTGCGCAGGGAGCGGGACGGAGAGCTAAGCCAGGTGCACAGGATCGGCGAGTCCACCCTGCCGCCTGACGGAACCATGCGCACCTACAACAATCCGGTGCTGATTCCGGACGGGGAGAGGGTGCACCTGATCTACCACAAAAACTATGAGCGGGCCTTCCTGATCACCAGCCTCGACGATGGGAAGACCTGGAGCGAGGCGAGAGAGATTACGGAGAGCTACCGCCGGTTCCCCTATGAGTGGAATGTCTGCGCCACAGGCCCCGGCCATGGAATCCGGACCGGGACAGGCCGCCTGGTGGCCCCGGTCTGGCTGGCCTTGGGGGAAGTGTCCCGGGACGGGATGACCCGTGCCCACGCCCCCAGCGTGGCGGGTGCAATCTACAGCGACGACCATGGAGAGACATGGCAGGCGGGAGCGTTGGCCCAGGGGCTGGCAAACGGCAACGAGACCACGGTGGCGGAGACGGAAGACGGTAAACTGTTGTTCAACTATCGCAATACAGATGAGTGCAGGAGGCGCGCCCTGGGGCTGTCCTGTGACGGGGGCGAGAGCCTGGAGTCCAGGTGGTTCTGCGAAGAGCTGGTGGATCCGAGGTGCTTTGGCAGCATGGTTTCCACGGCGGAGGGAATCCTGTTCGCCAACTGCGAGGATGCCGAAAGGCGGATCCATCTGACTGTGAAGCGGTCCCGGGACAATGGGGGCAGCTGGGAGAAGGTCTGGGAGGTGGACTCCGTGGGAGGATATCCGGATATCGCCGAGGCGGACGGGAAGGTGTACCTGTTTTATGAGCGCCAGGAAGGCGATGAGATCGGGGAGCTGGTGCTGGCAGCAGGGGTCTGGGACAGGGAAGCGTGACAAAGTGAAATCGTTAAGCAGTATAATATACAGGGGAAAGGTTGGACAGACCATGAACGAAAAATTCAAGGGAATATTTCCGGCATTGCTGACGCCGTTTGACGGACAGGACCGGGTGGACACAGAAGTGCTTGGCAGGCTGGTGGACTATAACCTGCAGAAGGGCGTGGACGGATTTTATGTGGCAGGCAGTACGGCGGAGGTGTTCCTGCTGGATGCGAAAGAGCGCCTGGCCGTCATGGAGACCGTCAGCAGCCGCGCCGGAGGGAAATGTACCCTGATCGCGCACATTGGCTGCATTTCCACGAAGCAGGCGATTGAATACGCCAGGGAGGCAAAGGAGATGGGCTATGACGCAATCTCCTCCGTGGCTCCTTTCTACTACAAATTCAGCTTTGAGGAGATCCGGAGGTATTACTTCGACATTGTGGACGCGGTGGACCTGCCCATGCTGATCTACAATTTCCCGGCCTTTTCCGGGGTGAACCTGACAACGGACAATATCAGGGAATTCCTGGCGGACGACAGGTTCCTGGGGGTGAAGCACACTTCTTCGGATTTCTATGCCCTGGAGCAGTTCAAGGCGGGCTTCCCGGACAAAGTCGTCTACAACGGCTATGACGAGATGTTCCTGGCAGGGCTGTCCATGGGGGCGGACGGTGGCATCGGCAGCACTTTCAACTTCATGGCTGAGAAATATATCGAGATCCGCAGGCTCTTCCAGGAGAATGACATGTCCGCGGCACAGGCCCTCCAGAGGGAAGTCAACACAATCCTGCGGGCGCTGGTGGAAGTGGGCGTGATGCAGGGGGAGAAGGCGATCATGGAGGGGCTGGGCTTTCCGCTGGGGCAGGCCCGGTCTCCCTTCGCCCCTCTGAGCGGGGCGCAGAAGGAGAAGCTGCTGCGCCTGCCGGAAATCCTCCACCGCCGGGTCATCGGCCAGGACGAGGCGGTCTCCGCCG
>OFFZ01001141.1_pt1 | contig 15046 bp, 12 predicted proteins | sample 1521631 | NCBI WGS metagenome assembly OFFZ01 (sample SAMEA3504102, study PRJEB24116) | mouse gut metagenome | biome: mouse gut; feature: mouse-associated habitat; material: faeces | place: Denmark | collected 2011 | reverse complement strand
TTGTCCAATAAATCTACAGAGACGCCCCTTGGAATGTATGCGCCATTCTTTTCTCCAATCAATTGCAGCGGGCGTTCAATTCCGTCAAAAATATTGCTAATAATCCCTGGAGCAAGGGTGACGCAGATTGCCTTGCCTGCTCCTTCCACGGTCTCCCCCGGACGCAGCCCTGTGGTTTCCTCAAAGACCTGAATCGTGGCTTCCTCCCGCCTAAGCCCGATTACCTCGCCTATGAGGCGATGTTTTCCCACATATACCATCTCTGACATTTGAAATCCCAGATTGCCTTTGACTGTGATAATTGGTCCATTAATTCCATAGATATTGCCTGTCACGTTCATAGATATATTCCCTCCTGCTCCAATCTGGATGCAAAAGACTCGTCGATTAGCATATTCCTAGAACGGATCACCGCCCGGATTCCCCCGCCAAACTCTATGCTGCTGACGGTAAGCTTTGCTCCAGTTTCCTGTTCTAGCTGCGCTCTCTTGTCCGCATCCGAAGGATTGATATAAATGATCACAGGCTCCCCTGCGGCAACTTCCACTGCCATTTGGATTTTCAATTTGAGAAAGTCCTGGTATTCCTGGGTCTTTTGATACTCTTTAAGCAGCAGTTGCACCTGCTTTTTGAGCTTGTCCTTCCACTGGCGTTTACATTCGTCCAACATGTGCTTTTGCCGCAGCAATTCCCCGGACACTTTGCTGTTAAGCTTCCTACGAATCTTCTGCTCTTCCAGTTGAATCCGATGCTCCGCCTCTGCCTGCCGGTTCTTACGGTATTCCTCAAGCTCCTTTTGGCTGGCTTCTTGATATTGTGCGATTAGCTGGCTACTCTGCTCTTTTGCCACATCAAGTGTAAAATCCCGGAACACTTCCAGCTTTTCCTTGATCTGCATACTGCCTCCTTTCTGGCTGCTGTAATAAAGAAAGATCTTTTACAGATGCAGCCCGATCGCTTCACTGACATATTCTGTAATAAAATTGTCCTTGGGTGTTTTGTTTTGTTTTGTTTTTTAAAAAACACTCCGACCTTCAATCAACAGCGGAAGCCGCCGATTTAGCTTCGCCTCGTCAATCAGATCTGGAAATTCCCTGCCGAATTTTTCTGTCAAAAGAACGATTCCAATTTCCTTGTCCCCAAACACGGCGTCCAGCGCTTCCTTTAACTCCTGACGCTCATGTACCACGACGCCCTCCACTCCTGCCAGTCGCATTCCGGTATAAGTGTCCTTGTTGTCACTGATCAGATACATTTTCATAGGCATTCTCCTGCTATCCCAGAATGGAAAAGGAAATCAAAAGTCCATAAAGGGCAATTGATTCTGCCAGAGCCACAAAAATCAACGCTTTTCCCATAATGCCAGAATCCTCGCTCAGCGCTCCAAGCGCCGCGCTTGCCGCGCTTGCGACCGCTATTCCAGCCCCGATGCAAGACATGCCTGTGGACAAAGCAGCCGCCAGATATCTCCAGCTTTCCGCATTCGCAGCCGCCTCTCCTGCCGCCTGCACATCTCCTTGAAACATCAAGATATCTGCAATCAAAAGCGTGCCAAAAAAGAAAAAGACATTACATCCCAAAGCCGCCTTAAAACCGCCTGCCTTCCGCTTGCTTAACAAAAATCCCCCCACCGGGATTATCATGCTGCAGAGCAAAATCGCCACTAAGATTATTTTCGTAATCATGTTTTCATCCTCCTATTGATTTCTTTTCTTAAATGAGACAAATGGTTTTCCGCTTCCTGAGTAAAAACGGCTAAACATCTCGTAATACTCAAGACGAAGCACCTGTATGCCGACAATCAACCCCTCGAGCCCTGCTACCAGAAGATTGCCGAGCACAATGATCAGCCAGTTGGGGCTTCCTTTTTCCAATCCTGCAAGCGTCATCACTACGCCCATCATCCCCGCATGGCTCAAGGCAAAAGCGCCCACACGCACAAAGGAAATCGTATTTGTGGCATAACTTAGTACCACGTCAAAGCCCTCCACCAAGGCTTCCACGAAAAACATCACCTTGCTTCCCTCTGGGAAAATCTTACTCTTTTTCTCTACCAGATGGCTTAACGGTTCCTTTAACAGTATCGCTGTCAGAGGAATGCCCACCGCTATGCAGATCAGCACTGTGGCTGGCAGTCCATGACCACTGAGGAACAACAAGGCGCATAAGACGACAAACCCATAACAGACAATCCCCGCTATCCCGCTCTGGTTAAACAACAGCCTGCCATACTCCTTTGCCCGGATGGCGTTGATGATATTTAATATCATGGCAAGCAATATCAGCCCTGCGCCAAACCCAATCGCAAGCATCAGCGTATTCATGATATTGTCCATAGGCTTCATCCACAAAGCTGGAAGAACTTCTTCGAATCCAAAAACGCTGCCATACAAAAAGCCGAAGATTACAGACCAAATCCCAGCGACGCCCACTATTCCAGCAAGCCTGAGATTTTTAAATTTATAAAGCAGCAATCCCCCGGTCAAAAGGCAGGCCCCTTGTCCTACGTCGCCAAACATGATGCCAAACATCAACGTATAAGTCAGCGCCACGAAAATCGTGGGATCCATCTCATTGTACGCCGGAAGGCCATACATTTCCACAAACATCTCAAACGGCTTCAAAAGCTTGGGATTTTTGAGCCGCGTCGGCGGATTCACGGAAAGATCGCCGTCTTCTTCTGCCAAATGAACGTTGCCGTCTTTGAGCAGTTCCTGTTCCAATCGGGCTGCATCCTCCTTGGCAAGCCAGCCATACAAAATATAATATTCTCCGCCTTCGCCTTTCTCCTGGGTACATGCGGCGAATTTTCGGATGTCAAAATTCCTGCAATAACTATCCAAGCTCTCACACGCTGATAAAATCTCATCTTCCCGGCTCTTTACCAGCTCCACCAGCCGCACCTCTAGCGCTTCTAGTTCCTGCTGGCATTGCGACAAACGCCCCTGCGCTTTCTCAAATACCTGCCGCGGCGTAGACTGGAATTCTTCCGATATCTCAATGTCTTCAAAATGAAAAGACGCATACACCGCTTCCACCTCCACACGGTGCGTGTGCGGCACGAAATACACGCCCCAGACATATTCGGTATCATTGTTGCACTCATAAAACAACGTATAAGGATTTTCAAAAATGTAGCGCTCCAGCCTGTGATAGTCTTTGACTTTGATTCTTCCAAACTGATAATCTATAAATCGAAAATCCTTCATCTTGCTCAGCTCAAAATCCAATCCAATAAAAGGCGCAATCTGCGCCGTCCATTCCTTGAGCTTGCGGATCTTTTCCTGCAATTCCTCCTGCTGGCTGCGGACTTCCCCAATCTGATCCCATACCTCGCCCACAATTACCTGAGCCTGTGCCGCCCGCATGACGATGCTCCCTATTTTCGACTGATCCAGATACTGCCGCAGCTCTTTTCCCCTTTGGGCAGCGTCTTTATACAGGTTGGTTTCCACAAAAGGACGGACATTGTTCTGTGCCCCAAGGCTCGTCATGGCGTTCTCAAAATGAATATCATAGTTATTCAGATATAGCTTCACTACCCGGTCAATATCCTCTTTGGGTCCTGCGATATGCAGCAGCTTCATCTTCTCAACCAATGCTTCTCCTCCCTTCTCCTATGATGTACTCTCGGATTCTCGCAAAATCAGGCACAAAGAGAATCCGAGAGTACATTATGTTCCGAATGCATGAGGCAAAATCAATTCCCGAATGTCTTTTGCCGCAAGCTGATAGCGGATTCCCTCCAGTGCGGCAGTCAAATTTTGAATTTCCTGCTCTTTTTGATAAAAATAATAATAAACTGGCGCCATGGAAGACGGATGTTTCTTGCAAAGCCTTTCATACATCTTTTTCATCACATTTCGGTAAGAAATCTCATCTTCAAGCTTTACCAAAGCTTCTTTTCCAAAAAAATAAGCCGTATTCCCCAAAATTCCCGGAAACGCCTCGGTTTCCTCTGCTTCTAATAATTGAAAAAACTGCGTTTTCTTTAACTTATATTGGATCGGAATCAGCATTTTTCCAATCTCCTGGGGATTCTGGTGGAAAAATTGTTTTCCCCGGTAAATCCACATGATGTTCAGCCAGTCAATCTGCGTTCCAAAGACCTCCCGCAGCACATGACGCATCTGCCTTCCCGAAAAACTATCGATCTCTTTCCACACTTTGATAAAATAAGGCGCTTTTACTGCCTGCGCAGGATGTTCAAACTGAAACTGCTCGAAAAACAATTTCAATGCCCTGCGCTGCCTTGCATTGGCAAAACGATATAGCTTCCTGTAATCTTCCCAGATCGAATCATGAATCAGCGCCTCCACCTGGCCCCGGTGCTGAATCTCCTCATGTCCGCCGTAAATCCTGCCGTAGCTCTCCTGCTCCCGAAGAAAGCCAATGGTCTCCTGGACCGTCTGAAATTCCGAAATCCTTTCAAAATCTTCTTTCTCAAGAAGCCGTCCCTTCATCGCCCTGGTTTTTGTCACCAGCCCGCTGTATTCCAGCAATCCTCCTGACATATCCTACACCTCTGTGATCTTTTTAACGATTTGCTGCGCATATTGAAAGAGATGCGCCTCATAGTCTTCGTTAAGCTGAGCCATCTGCTGCCTATTCTTTTGCTCAAGCTGCTGAACCTCTTCTTGCGCTTGCTCCTCGAGCCTGCTCTTTAAGATAGTCAGCCGTGCCTCTAGTTCCGCTTCTGACTCTGCCTGTATCTGTTCCATCTGCTTCTTCATATTTTCCTGCATCGCTTGTCTGGAATGATTCGCATGTTCCATCAGCGCTCCCGCCTGTGCTTCTATCTCATAAAGTTCCTTAATGACCTGGTTCACCGTTTCGCTCCTCTCTCCCGTATTTGTACGCTCTTGCACTCGCTCCTGATTACATGGCTCTTGATTCAGACATCCTGCAATCCCTTTGACGCAGCTTTCGTCCGTTATCTTACTGGGAACTCAAAGGAATTCTCTGCAGTATAATACATTTTCACTGCAATGGTCTGTCCTGTCTCCTGCCCTGCCACTCCGTCTGACAACACACGGCCCAGATCCTGCACTGTCCGCAGCAACACCTTTAAGACTTCTGGACTTTTAATTTTGTAAGACACGTTCCCTTCTGGGCAAAATTGCTGAACCTTGAGTACATAAGCGTCCCCCTCGGTCACTATCATATTCTCAATGTGATAGGAATCCAGGAACTGCCAGCACAGATATCCAATCAGAAACATTCCATAAGCAATCCGCCGCATCACGGTTCCTGGGATCTCGCCGCCTGTGCCATTACAGATTTTAAACGTGCAGGATTTCCCTGGATGATGAAATTGATTTTTCAAATAATTCATAAAAAAAATAAAGTTCTGTTTTTCGTACATGTAAAATTGAATAAATTCCTGCAATAGCTTTTCACAAAAATCTGCTATGAACTCTGCCTCGACCTGATTGAAATTCGAAATCTCAGGGCTTAAATTTTCTTCCATTATCACTGCAGTCCCCCGGCAGATGCCATCATATATCAATTTCTTCTCTGCAAGCTTCCCCCATAACTGCTCTACTCTGTCATTGAGCTTCACTAGCTCCATCTCTGTCTTTTGCTGAAATTCTTTCTCACGTTCCATCATTTTATGATGCGTAATGGCAGCCTGAATCGGCACGATAATGTCTTCTACCAGAAAAAAAGGCTTTAGTATCAGCCGAAATACTTGGCCATAATTTAATACCTCCAAAGTCTTTGTGACATCATGCACTTTAGTCATAGCGATCCTCACCGTGGATGGAGACAGCATATCTAACATCTCAAACAGCTCCATCCCTGACATCACTGGCATATCTAGCTCGCTGACCAATACAGACGCCTTATGGGCAGACATATATTCCATAGCCTGCTCAGAATGCTGAAAATACATGCAGTTTAATTCCCCCTGAAACGGCGCTAGCATCCTTTTATAATTGTCAATCCATCTGCTGTCACTGTCCACAATTACTATCGTATTCATAAACAACCCCCTTTCCATGATTTACTTATAGTTTCATGCAAGTCTTTTTCATCTGTATGCTATTATAACAGACTATGGCAGATTTTACAAAATTTTTTATAAACAATAAGAAACACATACAAGCAGGCTACATATGATACAGTGTAATCAAAATTTTGGAGGATCAAATATGAGTGATTTAGCTGCTACAAACTGTGGATGTGGATGTGAAAGTAACAACAACGGAGGATGCGGTTCCATTATTTGGATTATTATCCTGCTTTGCTGCTGCGGTGGCTGCGGCGGCGGATTCTTCGGCAACGGCGGCGATGGCTGCGGCAGCAACAGCTGTCTGTGGATCATCTTGTTGCTCTTCTGCTGCGGCGGATGGGGCAATGGCGGCGGATGCGGCAATTCCTTCTGCTAATTTTCTACCCTGCCTGCCCTAAGGGGCAGGCGTTCTACAATCCATCCGTCTTTGTGAACAGGGAGGAAGATTTCTCTTTCAAACGTTCCTGACACAAAGCGTAAGTCAAAGGGATTGCTGCACAATTAATTGACGCGCAGTCCCTTTTTCGTTATAAGATAAAAAGCCATCTGGACAGGATCGCCGACTGGCGAAATGCAAAAATGAAAGAGCTGTCGCAAGATACGGCTTATATACGATATATGGATGAGATTTATGTGGTCTCAAATCAATCTATGTATATAGCAGTTATTTTGCAACAGCTCCCTTTCACGCTAGCAGGAAACGTCTATTTTCCTGTGAAAGCATCTTTTATTTTACTGTAATTTTAAATACTACTTTCTTGCCCGTGCCGTCTGTTGATGCGGCGGTAATCTTCACACTCTTTCCTTTCTTTACGCCTTTCTTAATTTTTACCTTCGCAGTAGATGCTGATTTGCCGATTGCTTTCACTGTTGCGATCTTTGTATTCGAAGAAGTCCATGTCAGTGTTTTATTGACTGGCTTGCCGCCCTTTACAGTGACTTTCGTCTTCAAGGTGACGCTCTTATTTGGCTTTTGATTAATATTTTTCTTGCCGACTGCCGTAACCTTAGAGACAGAGCCTTTCATAATCTGAACCGTCGTCTTTGCTTTAACTTTTCCATTCGCCGTTTTAACCTGAACGACGACGCTCTTCTTGGCTCCCTTTTTCAGTGTCTTGACGACGCCTTTGCTGCCAACCTTGGCATACTTAGAATTGGAAACCTTCCAAACCAGCTTTTGGTTGCCATATTTCTTTGGCACGACGTCAAGTTCCTTTTTCAAGTTCAAGGATTTGCCATATGCAATCTGGTATTTCTTAGCACGGAATTTCAGTTTCGTAATAGAATTGCCAGGCTCCTTGCACAATGCTTTCTGCGCTTTCTGCAAAGCGTCTGCCAGGCTTTGTAACTGACTTGCCATCATAGCCTCTTGCTGCTCGTTTGTCAGGTTATTGACCGCATTGTAGGCTTTCACAAACGCATCCCAGCTCGCTTTGGTATACGTTCCCCTGCCAGCTTTGATCAGAGGCTTTGCCTGCGTCAGTGCCGCCTTGACAGCTTTCTTTGCTTCTTCTTTTGCCTGCTTCTCGGCCTCATCTTCATCATTTCCGCCTGTACTGCCGCTTTGATGATCTAATGCTTCCTGCAGTACGGCTTTGGCAGCATCAATCTCTGTCTTGCCCGCACAAGCTTCAATGGCCTCTTTTGCCTTGGCAATCGCTTCCTGCAATATCTTCCAGTCCGCTTCCAGATAATCTTTCTGCTCCGCTTGCTCTGCTGCGCCAATGACATTTTCTAATGCCATGACCGAAGCCACTACCTCCCGGTTTGCCGAAAGATAGCCTTGTTCCGTCTCATTGCCTGCGATCTCTTTTGTAAAGTGCGCCTTAATTTCTCTAATAACCGCAAAATTGTTGCCGCCGTTCACCACACGGATTTGCAGATATCGCCCCAGCCTGCTGTCTGGAACCGTGGATTTTGGAAGTTCCAATCTCACCCAGCCATCCTCCTCCACAGGATCTGTAAATACTTCTGTCATCGTCGCTCCGATGCCAGACGCTGGATTTTGCTCAATGGAAAATGTTTCCTTATTGTACTGGTCGCCGGCCACCAACTGGAATCCGTTCACATGTCCATTCGCTCCGGCGCTTGTCTGCAAGAACTTTATCTCAGTACAAAGAGAAAGATCCCTGGAAAGTCCAACCGTCAGCACGGCGGGATTATCCTCCGATACCATATATTGGCTTCCGTCATACTGACTATGCCATCTCGTTTCCTCATTGTTGTCAATTGCAAAAGCAGCAGGCCCGTCATTTGGGTATGGAGCCTCTCCCTTTTGTTCCGTATTTGCCCACGCTCCCGTAAATCCTGCCTCCTCATCTATTCTCTCCGGCAGGCTTAGCGCAGCTTTCACCATTTCTTGCGCGCCATCTGGAAATGTGACCACAGCCGTAATCTCCGTTGTGCCTGTGCTTATAAAATGCACGCTTCCCATGCTGTCTGCATATGCTACTTCTGGATTTGAAGAAGTCCAGGCGATTTTTGATTTTTTGTCTGTCTCATTGCGGAACTGAATGTTTAACTTCACGGGATCTTTTGCCGTCAGTACTTCTGCCGCAGCAAGATTCATGCACAGCCTCCTCTTCAATGGATGGATACGGCTGATTTTTGCCACAGCGCCTGTAGTGCAAGAGAACGCTATTTTTCCTTGCGCGCTGTAATTGCCTACGCCTATTGTCTCTTCAAACGCTTTCTGCCCATCCACGAACAGGCAATACTTGCCGTCTGCCGTCCATGTCGCCTTGACATGCGTTTTGGCATTTTGATTCGGAGCTGGAATTCTATCTCCAGTATAGTAATTATTGTTGCCGTCAAATCTCTGCCAATACCAGCCGCCGTCTTCAAATCCCATATACATGCCGCGTGCATCGTTATCCGCTTCCTTGTAATCCAAATATACGCCAAACCTGGCTTTTGCGCCCGTATACTGCAAGTCAAATTCAAACTCTCCGTCCGCTGTAAAATCAAACGTTTCTGTGCTGACAAATGTCGCCGGGGAATTATTGTACCCTGCGCCTGTCAAAGTCAGCGCTTTGTCTGCAATCTGCATTCCAGAAGATGTTGACAGAAGTCCCGGCGTCCAGTCATCCTCAAAAATCTCTGGCGGCAAATTGAGTACCAGAGCTTCTTGCTTCTCCAGCAAGCGATCCTTTGCCGCTTGAATAGCAACAGCTCCGCTTTCTTCGAACTGCTCGTTTGAATGGCCTGGCAAATACGTCCTGGCTTCCTCTAAGGCTTCCCAATATACTGCCCAGGATTCCTTTGTATAATTTTCCTGATCCAATTGCGCACATTGATCTATCAGCGTCTGCAGTTCTGCTTCCGCTGCCCTGACTGCTTCTGGTTTCAGAAGAGATTTCTCTGCCGCCTGAAGCTCTTGCGTCGCATCTAAAACCTCTTCTACAGATGTTTCCTTTGCCGTTAACGCACTCACCCTGCGTGCTTCCTTGATTGCATCCTGCAGTCGTTTCCAGATCTCTTTGGCAAAGTCGCTTTCATTCAAGCCACTGATTCGCCCTTCCACCTCTGAAAGTATAGCTGACAAGTTATTCTTTGCTTCTTCCACCGCCTCTTCCACAAGCTGTGCGTCTGTCTTGATCTGATCCAGCTTCGCTTTCGCCGTATGTAATGCAGCCTCAACATCTTCTATACTTGTCGCTTGGTCAATTGCCAGCTTTCCTTCTGCAATCGCCCGTTTCAATTCCATCCTTTCATCATGACGGTATGCATCTGGATCTTTATATGATTCCAACGCCGCCTTGGCTTCCTCTTTCTTCTGTTTGAGCTGACTTTCCACTTGGTGCTCTGAAGTCGGAATTGCATCCAGGCGATCCTTTGCCGTTCCTAATGCTGCCTTGATGCCAGAAACATTCATTGCCGCATCTATTGCTTCTTTTCCTTCTGCGATCGCAGCCGTCCGTTCTGCCTTTCCATCTTCATCATAATTGCCTGCATCCGTATATGCTTCCAATTCTGCCTTTTTGCTTTCTTTAATATCATCCACTGCGCTGGCAATCTCGTCAACACTGGATGTTACATATACATTGCAAGCCATCAGTTCCGCGCCGTCTTCTGCCAGAGCCTTTACTACTGTCTGCCCTGTACGTCCTGCCGTAACCACGCCCCAGTCATCCACGGTTGCTATGTCTGTATCGCCAGTAGTCCAGTTTATCTTGCCATTCTTGGGCTGAGCCAGCGTCAAATTGGAGCAAACCGCCGCCTGATCATTCTGCACCAGGAACATATCTTCCTTATGATCCTGATTGCCAAATCTTGCATTAGACAGAAGTACCTCGCCGCTTCCCGAAGTATTGAATTGCAGTTTGCGGACTCCTGCAAGATTCACAGAAAAAGATCCTTGGGTGTCCCCAGACTCCGTATCAAAATGATACAACTGTTTCCCATCGCCTAAAACCGTTAATCCTCCATTGCCTGCAAAGGTAATCCTTGATGTAAATACGTCGAATTCCTTGCCAATCAAATCAGCTACGACATTCGTGCCTGCTGGAATTGTAACCGTCTTAGCTAAAGCATCTTTTTCGACCTCAGTCCAGGTTCCCAGCTCCATGTCTGACAGATAGGTTTCCGGGATTGCCGCTTCATACTTATGATAGAGATAAAATTCTGCTGCTGAGGCAAATTGTGAATTGCCGCCCCCTGCCGAAGATAAAACCGTGATCCTTATCCTTCTTGCATTTTGCGCCTCAAACTCTGCACTCTTCATGCTGTTGTCGTTCGCCCAGATTTTATTTTCCAGGACTTTTGTAAAATTATCCCCTTCTTCCTCTGTGCTGTAAGAAATATCAGCCTTTAAGATAATTCCATTGTTGCCAGACTGTCTTGGCAGATATTCCAGCTTGCCTATGTCGATATTTTCATTTAAAGTAATCGTATAATTATTTTTTTTATCATTAATTACATGACCATTGTAGTTTGAATGCCAAAATGTATCTGTATTTCCATCCAAAGCCAGTTCTGCGCCTTCCCCGTTTTGCTGGCTGTCTGCCTCCCCGGTGAGACCATCTATTTTTTCATATCCATAAATAGCCTGATCATGTCCGATTAGCTGTCCATAAGCCTTATCATATGCCTGCTGCTCTTTCTGTTCCAGATAGGAATATGCCTTGGATAATACCTGTTTCGCACTATAAAAACGGCTCTCTACTTCCAGGTCATCCCTTTGCATATGCTGCAACAGATAGTCTGAATATGACTCCATTATCGAATAGTATGCGCCGTTCCTTTGGTCTGCGCTCCAGCTTTCCCGCATCAAGCCTTTGTCCGTCATTACAAAAACAGCCTTGCACATGCCCGTATTTTGATCTTGCTCTGGATCTGTAACCGTATATGCAGAAAGAACTTTCTTCGTATAATGGCTGGTAAACTGCATTCTGCCCATCTCACCAGAAGCCACATAACTAATCTCTATTTTTGAATCCAAGGGGAAATCATACATTTTATCAAATACTGGCTGCTTTCCCGTTCCTGATATCGTCTTTTTCTCAATCTCTTTCCCCTGGGAATCCAAAATGCGGACCATTATGTAAGCCTGATTTGGAAAATAGATATGCGGTTCTGTATTGTTGATCCGAAAGTTCAGCATCCCTTTTGCAGAATCTAACGAAAGCACTGCGACTTCCAGATCACTCATGCCAAGAAGCCTGATCTGCATATCATCCAACAAAGGATTTCCTTCTATTTTCTTATATGCCAGTTGCTTATCAACAAATTGACCACTGTCCGTCTTATGCGCCACCAGGTATTCGTTGTCATACTGATATCCCCCGCCTCTCGGCGTTGGAAGCTCCACTTCGTATATGCCAACCGGAAGTTGTGCCTGATACTCTGTCTTGCCCTCCTTGATAGTCAGTTCTGCGGCAATCTTTTCTCCATTTTTAATCAGGATCTTCCTTCCCATGACTTTCGTCAAATCGTCCATAGACAAGCTCAGCTTGACTTGCGATTTATAATCAAAGCTTTCTAAGTCATCCGTGCTTACCAGGCTGTAAATTCCATTCATCGGCAAGCCTTTTTCTGCCAATTGCGCGCGCACAGTCTCCGCCTCTTGATCATTGGGAATCAGATTGCGCAAATAATACAGCATCGGCAAATCGCTTTCGTAAATCTCGTCTTCCAGCACCTTCGATGGACGAATGTGCCAGCCGTCAAAGTATGGAATGACGTTAAAACCGCCTGTTTTGCTGAAAACCTCTGTAAGCGTGTCAGAAGAAGGCCTGTCCTTATTATTTTGATAATGGTACTTGCGGACATCCGAATGCATGGCAGCCACTGCGCTCTCTGGTCCAAGACGGTCTAACAGATTGACAAACATAAACAACGACTTATCATACTCTTTGCGTCCTTCTGTCATGTCGTTAAACGTGCTTACGTCGTTCCTTAATTTCTCTGCCGCCTTTCCAATGTTATTGAAAGCATCCAGATATGTTGAGCCCTTGCCGCCAAGAAGCCATCCCAGATCCTTCTGCTCCCGGTACGTCATTTCAAAATAATACCCCATGATATTATTCGTCGTTTCAACAAAGGAGTTCTCCAAGCCTGCAATCACGCCCTCGTACCCATGCCCGAATTCATGAAGCGACACCCAGTCTCTGCACAGATATCCCGCAAGGCTATCCTCATTGGTCGCACTGTGGTCGCCGCTATAATAAGCAAGCCCTACGCCATGCTTATTTGCCTTGATAAAGAACTTTGCGCGCACATTCTGGTTATAAGGCTGCTTAGCATCAAAATCCAATCCTGCAAACCTGTCATATTGTTTCACAAACGACGCATACCATTCCAACATCTCGTCAATCGTGCTAAAAGAATAGGAAGGATACTTTGCGCCCTTATAATGAATAATGTTATTCCTGTCCTTGGCCGGAGCTAAAAATGTCGCCGCATCCCCCTCTATAATCGCATAAGGAGCCTTTGCCTGATCCCAGGCTGCAAAAAACGCCTCTTCATCATCGCCATAACGATAATAAGGAATCGAATGGAGCGCATCGTTCCACTTCACCTCGACAATCGGCCTTACCGTTGTATTTTTGGGCGTGTAAATGAAAGGAACGGAATCCACGCTCTGTAGTTTGTCCGTCTTATTGCCATCGCCATCCTGCACATAGCACTTATTCTTTACGGTAATCCACTCGCCATTCTTGGGAAGATTGACGCTGCTCTTGTTATCGTCATAAGCGGCTTCTGAGCCGTCTTCTCCCACTGTTACTAAGTTCTCAGTATATGCATCATTATTCAGAAGCTTCAAGGTCAAGTCGCCGGTAAATTCCTGATAGTTGACCAGACGAATCGTAAGCGTCTCATCCGCTGGAAGCCAGAAGCCAAGATTCTGCCTGTCATGGTTGTAACCTCTGTTAAATCCGATGCTTGTCAAATGAGACGCATTTGGCAAGGTATACAATTCCCGTTTCATATTCTTGCCTGCCGTGCTCCCCTGTTTTAAAACAGTTACCGTCGTCTCTAAAGTTGCAGTATTCCCATCTGAGTCTGTCACCCGATAGGTAATCTTCTGATCTCCCAGCTTAGACGTGTCTATGGAGCCTTCTTGTATAATATTCTTTGTTAAATCACCATCCTCCTGGTCGTCAGCAAACATCTTGTTCCTGCTATCCTCATAATCAAATGTTTCCCCTTGGTAAATCCAAGTCTGGACCGGGCCAGATATTACTGGTGCTCGGTATGCGTCAAACCCGCTTGCCGAAGCTTCTTTTGGCTTCGTTGCTCCCGCTGCTATTGCACTCAGTTCTGGTGGTGATCCTGCAATCATCATGACCGCCAAAAACATGGCGCAGCCTCTTTTTAAATAACCCATAATACCACATCCTCCTTATTCTATAGCCAGTTCTTATCTTGTTATCTCTTATTATAATACATCACAGGAATATAGCAACTAGTTTCCACAATATTGGGGAAAAAGATAGCAATTGGTACTGTCGCACTAATATATTCATTTGCTCAAAAGGTCTTGCCACCCATGCGACAAAGGCAGAATGCACAAAATCACTCTGGAAAGCTAGCTTTCCAAGATGACTTTCGTGCATTTTGCTTGCGTTGCTTTGCAATGTAAACCTTTTGAAAAAATCTATGTCTTGTAATTTATATTAGGCCACAAGGTTCTGGTCCATTGAGGCTTCTTTTTCCTCTTCCTTTGTCTTCTTTTCTTTCCTGGTTCTCCTTGTGCCGCCGTTCTTCATCATCCTTTTTACGGATACAGACTTCGTCCAGTTCATATACGCTGTTGCCATCTATCACTAATTTTCCCATATTTCCTCTCCTGATATGATACAGTTCTCAATAATATATGTAAATTTTGCACAACTGTTGAATCCCCTGCTGCAATTTCAGCACTTCCCTTGTCATAATCCCCCAAGGTTCCACATAAATTAAAATAAAAAAGGGGACTACAATGGAATCTATTGACACACTGATTCAAGACCGGCATCTTCAAATGCTAAAAGCTGCCCTTCCCTATGTGGATAACGCCCGGCAGAAATCTATCGCTATGATGGTAAAATTCATGGAACTACAACGGACGATGGCGCTGTTTGACAGCCCGGAAAACAATCTGCGCATGTGCTCCCAGGAAGAAGAGACAGGAGACGCTCCCTTGCAGATGTTAAATGCCATCCGGGAATACTGTACCGAAAAAGAACAAGAAATGATTGATAACATGATGACCTTTGTGCAGATGTTTTCCACTTATGGAGCCTTGTTCGCTTAACTGCCTTTTCATCATGCAAAGAAAGGAATATTATGAATCCACAGGACTTATTAAACAATCCGCAGCTTCAAAACATTTCGCCGGAAAAGCTGCAGCTTCTGATGAACCTTGCACAGAATACCTCTCCCTCCGGCTCCAACCCAAAAGATATGGCGGCCTCCTTAAAAAACGCTTCTGCCCAGGCCAGCAAGCAAGGAATGGAATTCTCCTCCGGGGAACGAGATCTGATCGTAGAAGTTTTAAAGCAGTCCCTGCCGCCCCAGGAGCAGAAGATCGGAAGAGCACACGTCTGA
>OFFZ01001140.1_pt1 | contig 15050 bp, 9 predicted proteins | sample 1521631 | NCBI WGS metagenome assembly OFFZ01 (sample SAMEA3504102, study PRJEB24116) | mouse gut metagenome | biome: mouse gut; feature: mouse-associated habitat; material: faeces | place: Denmark | collected 2011 | reverse complement strand
ACACTCATCACCACTTTCCTTCCAATAGATGAATTACTTAACCACATAAATGATTGAATTTAAATTATTTAATTGTTAGAACTAAAAATTCTGTTAAAAGCTGTGTATTCACGATGCAAAAGTAAAGGAATTCTAGCGATAATACAAGGAATTATGGAAATTATTCTTTAATTCGGGGAAGGGTAAATGCGAATTACATTATTTTCCTATCTTTGCACTGAACAAATGCCAAACTAAATGAAACGCCAAAGGATTATTTTTCTTATACTGACAGCCTGTTTTACATTCAGCCTCAGCGCACAGAATATAGACATCAACACGTTGAAAACCATCAACCGATGGGATGTACACGGACTGAGCCGCGGATTGTCCGCTAGCGGAGTGATTCTACCCGTAGGAATACCTACAGCCATGGGACTCTATGCATTGATAAAAAAAGACCAGCCGATGCTGAAAGATGCCATTTACATAGGAACCAGTGTGATTGAAGCAGTGGGGATTACATACGCCGCCAAACATATAATAGGTCGTGACCGGCCTTTTGTAAAGTATCCGGATAAGATTCATGCATACGGAGCACCGGATGCCGATAGTCCGTCATTCCCTTCAGGACACACTGCGGCAGCTTTTTCTTTAGCCACCTCACTCTCCATCACTTATCCTAAGTGGTATGTTATCGCCCCTTCAGCCGTATGGGCTTGCGGAGTAGGGTTTGCCCGGATGAACCAAGGGGTGCACTATCCCAGTGATGTAGTGGCAGGAGCCGCTATCGGAGTAGGATGTGCTTTCGTGAACGTGTATGTGAACCGATGGCTGAATAAGGTGTTGTTCGGGAGACAGATAAAGTGATGGTTGGAAAATTATTCCACACCTAAAAGAAGACACAGCAGAAGTTTTTCAGACAACTGCAGGAGTGCAACTATGCGTCCCTGCTGTTAATATAAAGTCTTGACTATCGCTTTTTCAACAGCAGCCCCTCAAAGTCCGGTTGCTCCAACAGTTCCAGCGCTTTCCTGATACTTTCATTCGCGTCATTAATGACGTGATAATATTCATTCATATCCCATAAATCACGGGCTATCAATGCTTTCATCTGCAACCTCAGCAGAGGCAGGGCCTTTTGATACTCTTCTTCATTATATTCCACTCCCATCTCCTTGCCGGTAGCAACCAGTTGTGCCAACATATCCGGAGTCACTTCAAAACGTTTGTAGAACTCATTGAAAGTCTTGTATTTGCCCAGCCACTCTTTACGATGGGCATCAATAAAATGGAAATGAGCTTTCATCAACGCTCCTTTATCACGCAACTGACGATGGTATTTAGTATAGAGAGTCGTATCAATCGGCACAAAATAATCGGGCATGATCCCTCCGCCACCATATACCGTACGGGCCAACCTATGAGTCTTGAACTTCAGTGAATCCGGAAAGTGGATGCTGTCTTCACTCATCATTTCTCCTTTATTATAACGGTCTATCAGGTCTTCATTATACTTTTCAATGCTCTCGTAAGGTTTCTGGATACAACGTCCGGCAGGCGTATAATAGCGGGCCACCGTCAGACGGATCATCGAACCGTCCGGCAAATCAATGGGACGCTGCACCAAGCCTTTACCAAAACTGCGCCGGCCCACAACAACTCCTCTGTCCCAATCCTGAACAGCTCCGGTCACAATCTCACTGGCAGAAGCAGAAAATTCATCAACCAATACCATCAGACGACCGTTCTGAAACTCGCCCGTACCTTTGGCAAAAAACTCGCTACGAGGATTGCGACGGCCCTCCGTATAGACAATCAGTTCCTTTTTACCCAAAAATTCATTGGCAATATCGATAGCAGCATTCAAATACCCCCCGCCATTGCCCTGCAAATCAAGAATCAAGTCTTTCATTCCTTTCTTCTGCAACCCGGTCAGCGCTTTCTTGAACTCCTCATGGGTAGTGGCGACAAAACGGTTGATACGAATATAACCGATCTTATCTTTAATCATATAGGAAGCATCCAGGCTGTAAACAGGTATTTTATCCCTTTTCACCGTAAAGGGGAGCAGTTCCTTCACCCCTCGGCGAAGTATTTTCAGATTCACTTTTGAATCTTTAGGACCACGGAGACGACGCATAATATCCTCGGTACTCATCTTTACACCGGCTATCAGCGTATCTTCCACCATGACGATACGATCACCGGCCAGAATACCGACTTTTTCGGACGGTCCGCCCGATACAGGTTGTATCACCAGCAAAGTGTCCTCCGCCATATTAAACTGTATACCGATACCTTCGAAGTTTCCCTGCAACGGCTCGTTCATTCTCTTCACTTCCTCCGGATCAGAATAGGTAGAATGAGGATCAAGCTGCTCCAGCATTTTTACGATAGCTTCTTCCACCAGCTTTCCCTCATTGACTTCGTCTACATAAAGATTGGCAATGGCAAATTCCGCCAGTTGCAACTTACGTGCCGGAGAATTCAGGAATTTACTCTCCTGAGCCTGTGCGGCTACGATAGAAAAAAAGCAGGCAATCAAGCCTGCAAAATACATAGTATATTTCATGGTCAGTCTATTTTCATTCCTTCAGGCAAGAATGGCGTCACATCTTTGCCAAACTGCAACAATTCTCTTACAATCGTAGAGCTGATAGAGGTTAGTTCCGGCTCCGTAAACAACAGAATCGTTTCTATTCCGGCCAGTTTCCGGTTGATATCGGCTATAGTTTCCTCATATTCAAAATCGTGTACGGTACGGATACCACGAACAATGAACTGCGCCTCCTTAGCTCGGGCAAAGTCAATGGTCAGACAATCATAAGCATCGACCTTTACCCGGGGATCATCCGCAAAAAGTTTCTCGATCATCTCCACTCGTTTCTCTGTAGGAAACCAAGTTTTCTTATTCTCATTGATACCGATGCCGATCACCACTTCGTCCATAAAAGTCAACGCTCTCTTCACGACCGAATAATGACCGATGGTAAAAGGATCAAAGGTTCCCGGAAATATCGCTCTTCTCATATTTTTTAGTGATTCACTCACGCAATATCTTCTTCTACAACAAGGTTATCTATAATAAAATTCTGACGTTCCATCGTGTTCTTACCCATGTAGAACTCCAGTAATTCCTTTACCAGATCAGTCTTGCGGAGGGAAACTTGCTCCAAACGCATATCTTTGCCGATAAAGTGCTTGAATTCATCGGGTGAAATCTCTCCCAAACCTTTGAACCGTGTGATTTCGGGATTGGGGCTTAACCGTTCGATTGCGGCAACCCGTTCTTCTTCCGAATAACAATATACCGTTTCATAAACTCCTTTCTTGCGGTTACGGACACGGAACAAAGGAGTCTGAAGGATATATACATGACCTTTCTTTATCAAATCGGGGAAGAATTGCAGGAAGAAGGTAATCAGCAACAAACGGATGTGCATACCGTCCACATCGGCATCTGTTGCCACAATCACTTTGTTATATCGTAATCCTTCCATACCGTCCTCTATGTTCAGAGCAGCCTGAAGCAAGTTAAACTCTTCATTCTCATATACAATCTTCTTGGTCAGCCCGTAAGAATTCAACGGCTTACCACGCAAACTGAATACTGCCTGAGTATTTACATCACGGCTCTTGGTGATAGAACCGCTCGCCGAGTCACCCTCGGTAATGAAAATGCAGCTTTCCTCCTTCTTGTCTCCTTTGGCATCATTCAGGTGAAAACGGCAGTCACGCAACTTACGGTTATGAAGATTTGCCTTTTTGGCACGTTCACGTGCCAGTTTGGTCACTCCGGCTATAGCCTTACGCTCTTTCTCCGATTCTTGAATCTTCTGCAACATCACATCGGCCACATCCGTATGTTTGTGCAGATAGTTATCGACCTCAGTCTTTACAAAATCACCTACAAACTTATTAACGGTAGGACCACCGGGAGCCATATTGGTAGAGCCCAGCTTGATTTTAGTCTGACTTTCGAACAACGGTTCCTCCACATTAACGGCAATGGCAGCTACCAATCCGTTACGGATATCGGCATAGTCCATATTCTTGTTGAAATATTCCTTGATGGTACGGGCCATATGCTCTTTGAAAGCACTTTGATGCGTACCTCCCTGCGTGGTGTGCTGTCCGTTGACAAAAGAGTAATACTCCTCACCATACTGGCCGGTATGCGTAAAAGCGATCTCGATATCTTCTCCTTTCAAGTGGATGATGGGATATAATCCCACAGCCGTCATGTTGTCGTTAAGCAAGTCCACCAACCCGTTACGGGACAGGATACGCTGACCGTTATAGATAATGGCCAGTCCTGTATTCAGATAGGTATAGTTGCGGAGCATGGTTTCCACGAACTCCGGACGGAAACTGTAGTTCTCAAACAACAGGTTATCCGGTTCAAAGAAAATATAAGTACCGTTCTCTTCTGTTGTATCTTGTGTGGTATCCGTCAACAAGTCTCCCTTGGCAAAGGTAGCGATACGCACCTTTCCATCACGATAGCTGCGCACCTCGAAACGTGAGCTCAATGCATTGACGGCTTTCACACCGACCCCATTCAGTCCGACGCTCTTCTTGAACGCCTTGCTGTCATATTTACCTCCCGTATTCAACACACTAACAGCTTCAATGAGTTTTCCCTGCGGAATACCCCGGCCATAATCACGCACGCTGACACGGAGATTTTCTTCAATAATAATCTCAATCTTTTTACCCGCCTGCATTTTAAATTCATCGATACTGTTATCGATAATTTCTTTCAAAAGAACGTAGATACCGTCCTCGGCATGTGATCCGTCACCCAACTTTCCAATATACATACCGGGACGGGTACGCACATGCTCCATGTCACTGAGGTGGCGGATATTATCGTCGGTATATTCTACGGCGGGATTGTTTATCAGTTCGTTGTTTTCTTCCATATTGACTTATCACATTTTTATATATCGTTGTTACAGAATACTCTTTTTATAAGCACGACGGCGTTTATGCTGCTCGGTCTTGAAATATTCCCACTGGGCCTGCACCTTTCCGTTCAGTTCCAGTTCCGGATTACTTTCGGCATACTTGAATCCCAGTTGCTGATATACGGGGATCAAGTCCGAGAATAACAAAGCATTGACACCTTTGTTCTGATACTCAGGTTTTACAGCAACCAGCAACAAATCCAACATAGGAGGATACTTATGCAGGAACAACACTTTCAACAGGTGATACCATCCCATAGGCAGCAAACGTCCCTTCGCTTTTTGTAACGCTTCGGACAGAGAAGGCATTGAAATCCCCACTGCCACCAGTTTATCTTCGGCATCGGTCACCAAGGTTACCATACGCAAATCTACAATAGGCAAATACATCTTTATATACTGGTTGATCTGTCCTTGCGACAAAGCCGAGAAACCATAAAGCGGAGCATAAGCCTCATTCATCAACTCGAATATAGCCTGTCCATATTCGGCCGCAATTTTCTTACCCGATGTATATTTCTTCACCTTCAGGTTAAACTTGCGTTGAATCAAGTCACTGATACGCTTATGCTTATCAGGAATTGCATCCGGAATATAAATTTTATATTCCACCCAATCGGCATCCTTCTCGAATCCCAACTTCTCCATATGCTGTGGGTAATAAGGATAATTATAGATAGTCGCCATGGTGCTCAACTGGTCGAATCCTTCTACCAGCATACCCTCCGCATCAAAGTCGGTAAAGCCTAAAGGCCCCTGAATGGTATCCATACCTTTTGATTTACCCCATTGGGCTACTGCATCCAACAAGGCACGTGATATTTCGATATCATCCAGAAAATCGATCCATCCGAAACGAACTTCTTTTTTATTCCAAGTCTCGTTTGCGCGTTTATTTATAATCCCTGCAATACGTCCTACCACCTTGTTATCCTTATATGCCAGAAAATACTCCGCCTCACAAAACTCGAAAGCGGCATTCTTCTTCGGGCTGAACGTATTCAGCATATCATCGTACAAATCGGGTACGGAATAGGGATTCTCTTTGTATAACTCGTAGTTGAACCGTATAAACGTCTTTAGTTCTTTCTTTGAACTGACTTTTTTAATGGTAATAGCCATGCTGTATTTTTATAAAATTCGGGGTGTAAAGATAGAAGTTTTTTTGCAGAAAACTTATTCTTTTTATGGCTTTTTCACTGTTGGGCAATAAGATAGGCGGTATAAACGACATAACAGCCAACCATCAATGCGCCTTCAAGCCGGGTTATGGTACGTTTGCGGAAAAACCAGCCTACCAGCCACAACAACAGGGAGGAAGCAATCAGTACACTTAAATCGAGGTTATTTATATTCCCCATCGGAAGCGGTGACACCGTAGCGCTGCACCCCAGAACAAAGAATATATTGAACAGATTACTACCGATGACATTGCCGATAGCAATTCCCGGATTCTTCTTTAAAGCCGCCGTAACAGATGTGGCAAGCTCCGGCAAGGAAGTACCTCCGGCTACCAATGTCAGTCCGATTACCGATTCACTGACACCCCATGAACGGGCAAGCCCGCTTGCCCCGTCGACAAAAAGCTGTCCGCCGAATATGAGTCCGGCCAGCCCTCCTGCAATATACAACACCGATTTCCATACAGGCATTTCCTTTATCTTCTGCTCCTCTCCTGCCTCATCTGCCCCATTACGGGCGATGGCAAATGTATAACGCATAAATATAAGGAAGAAAGCCAGCAGAACAAACCCATCGGAACGGCTGATAACATTGACCGCTTCCCTGTCCAGCATCATGTCATTGGCACAGACAAAAAGTACCAACGAAGAAAGAATGACTAACGGAATCTCTTTACTCATCGTCCCCTCACCTACTTTTATGGGGAGTACCAAGGCAGTACAACCTATAATCATCAAAGCATTGAATATATTACTACCCACCACATTACCAATAGCCATTTCAGCACTGCCATTCAATGCAGAAAGCACACTGATAACCAATTCGGGAGCCGAAGTGCCGAAAGCTACAATGGTAAGCCCGATTACCAAATCAGAAATACGGAAACGTTTGGCAACCGCTGCAGAACCATCCGTCAAGCCATTCGCGCCAGCTAAAATGAGAGCCAGACCACCAATCAAAAGGAGTGTATTCAACATAACAAAAAGTACATTTACAGTTTTATACCGCAAATGTACTCTTTTTCCCTAAAATAACTATTCCTATTTGGTGCGTTTTACAGTATAGATTACTTTTCCTTTCTTATCAATCATGTGCATATCCAGTTCTTTCTTGTCTGCCGTAAAGATAGAAAAGCCCGGTTCGGGACTACAGAACAGAGTGCCTTCCACTGGTTTTACCTTACGGCTCAACGAACCAGCCGAATTTACCACATAGTCGATATCACTGCCCGGCACACGAAGGTGCTGGAAGTTATGAATGTGTCCGCATGCATAGATATCCACCTTATGTTTACGGAGGATAGGATCCAGACGCTTCTGCATATCGCTGCGTTCACTGTCGTCTTTCGACGTTTCAGCATAAATGGGATGATGTCCGATTACGACTACCCAATCTTCTTTGGCAACAGTCAGTACAGAATCTATCCATGCCAATTGCTGATCCATATCTTGTTTACAGGCATCCGGATAAGTTTCGCTCTCGTTACGGTATTTGTCAATCAGAGGAGCGGTATCTATCATCACAAAACGGATGGCAGTTCCTTTCTTCTCAAAGACTTTGGTATAATAACGACCAGGCATCGACCAGCGACGACTCACATTGGTATAATCCAACACAGCCTGCGTATTACCCCGGTATTCATGATTTCCCAAGATCGGAAACCAGTCTATCATCAACTCGGGATGACTGTAAATCAACTCGTAGTTGGTCATCCAGAGCGGATCGTTAACGCTGCGCACACCTTCAAAATGGTGCACGTCTCCGGCTGCAAATACACACTCGGGACCAATAACATCCGCCATTTCTCCCATCAACTCGGCTATGGGCTTCTGGTCATAATAACCGTTACGTCCCAAATCGTTGGCCATATAAAAATTCAGTTGTTTCTCCAGTCCTTTCCAATCTTGCGGAGTCTGGGCACACACATTCAGGCAGATAGCCGTACCAATGACGGCAATCCATACCCATGTCAATACTTCTTTCATTCTTCTAATCATCATCAACGTTTTCATATACTTATTTTTAGAAACTTATTTTTAAACCTGCATTCATTCTCACGCCATAATATTCTGCCTGCATAGTACGATCCTTCGTTCCCTGGTAATAACGGAGCGGCTGGTTCAGCAGATTGTTCGCCTCAGCATAAAAGGTCATTTTCACCTTCTTGCCAAAGGTATAACTGGCGTTCACATCCATATAGTTCACAGCATCATAATATCTGTCATAAAATGTACTTGGGCCCATTTCATCGATAAAATCAGATGCAAAGTTATAGCTCAGGCGCACATTCAAGCCTCCTTTTTCAAAGTAAAGAGAGGCATTCGCCGTATGCTCGGGAGACCCCGGCAAACTCAACCCGCTCTCGTTCTCACGTCCTTCGAAGTTAAAGTCCTCCACGCGTGAGTGCGTATAAGTATAGGTTCCATAGAAACCCACATACTTCAAGGCCGGAGCAATGAAGCCGAAATCACGCTGATAAGAAAATTCCAATCCCCACAGATTAGCATTTCCTGCATTCTTGGGCTGAGTGAAACGGGTATATTCTGTTCCTTGGTATTCATAGTTGGTCAGTACCTGATCTACGATGAAATCGTCTATTTTCTTATAGAAAAAACCTGCGCTCACTAAACCTACACTCTTGAAATAATAATCGGCACTCAAATCAAAGTTATAAGAAATAGTCGGTTTCAAGTCAGAATTACCAATCTTTATTTCATTATCACCACGGTTGATATTCACACTGGGAACCAAAGCTGAATATTTGGGCCGGCTCAAGGTCTGCGTGTAAGAACCGCGTATCTTGAAATCATCATTTACATCCCATTTCACCAAAATAGAAGGAAGGAAATTCACATAACTGTTGGTCATGCGGCCGGTCTTGGTGGTCTTATCTGTCTCATCATCATAGTTACGGCCGGTATAACGAAGGGAAGTATGTTCCATACGGAGTCCCGCCATCAGGTTTATATCGGAAGCGAATTTATGATCAAACCGCACATACCCGGAACTTACAGTTTCACGAGCCTCAAAGTTCTCAGCCAATTCGGCTTGTACCTGTTCTTTATCGAACTGGGAAGCATCATTTAAATTCAATCCACCCACATATTCTTTACTGGCAAATGTTCCTACCTGATATTTGTCGCTCGGCATAAACTTATCCGTACTCTGGTCTACCGTATTTTTCAGGCTGTTGGTCATGAAGGCATCCTCGTCTTTCGGAGTATATTCGTAGAAGTCTATTTCTTTCTCTTTTGTTTTACGTACTACCTTCGCACCGAACTTCAGTTTAGCTCCATTATTTAAACTGGCCTTGAAATTGGCCGAGAATTTCATATCTTCTTCTTTGATGTCCTCCTGTTGTTCCGTCAGTTCCTTCAAGCTGAACTTATCACTCAGTGTCAAAGTAGAACCTGTTCCAGGTGTTGCCAACGGCTGGCGTTCATCACTCAAGTCCATATCAAATTCCTGCTTTTTCAGTTGGAAGTCAAGATAACGTTCATTAGGGCGTTCTTCCGTAGCTTTTGCATAACTGGCATTCCAATCCATACCGATTGCCCCCCATAAGTGTTCTCCGCCCAAAGCGAAATCCATGGTACGCTGACGCTCCAGACGGGCATTGCGATTATCGGGAGTACCTGCTTTGGTCTGGATGCGGACTGTGCCTTTTCCGTTCTCATCCAAATCCTTGATATTGGTACGGTAACGGTTTTCCCAATCGTTACGGTTGTTGAAGATCCCTTTGAAAGTCAATTTATGGTTTTCATTGATATCAAAATCAAAAGCCGCCGAATAACTTTGACGTTCACGGGTGACAAAGTACTGGCGCATCTGATAATCGCTGACATATACTTTGCCATCTTCATTTTGTTCCCACATGAATTCAGTATCATAAGAACCGGAAGGAGCATTCTGATAAGAAGCGGAGAGCAGCATGCCCAGTCTGTCATTGAAGAAACGATCGCCGTAAGTGAAACCTAAGTTCAACTGGGCTTTCTCGCTGATCCAGTTGTAACCACTTCCCGCTGTAGCATTGATAGTGCGTTTATAAGGAGAATTTTTGGTTACCAGATTGATGGAACCACCGATAGCATCGCCGTCCATATCGGGTGTAACGACTTTGCTTACTTCGATGGTCTGAATCATATCGGCAGGAATCAAGTCCAACTGCACGTTACGGGTATCCCCTTCAGCAGATGGGACACGGTTGCCGTTAATGGTGACGGAGCTTAAATCGGCACTAGTGCCGCGGACCTGTCCGAAACGGGCCTCGCCTTGATCGTATTGCACATTGATGCCACTGATACGTTTCAATGCATCACCTATGTTTGAGTCGGGAAATTTCCCTACCTGGTCGGCAGATACAACATTAGTGATACCCAGATTATTCTTTTGTGTATTGATTGCTTTCTTCTGTCCTTGAAAAGCTCCCTTTACCTGCACTTCCTGCAGTTCCACCCCTTCATTCATCACTATATCTTTTTCTAAAGTCTTGCCTTCGGGGACGGTAACTTTCATTTCAATGGGGCTATAACCTACGTAGGTTACTTTAACTGTGTAAGTTCCGGGTTTCAGATTGGGCAGCGTATAAAAACCGTTCACATCACTGATTACTCCGGTTTTCAGATTTTCAACAAAGATGGAAGCACCCGGCAGAATTTGTTTTCCATTGTCTATCACACGTCCGCGGATAGCGCCTTGCCGGACAATGTTTTCATTTTCCTCGGCAAATGCATTTCCACAAACACCTGCCATCAGCAGCATAAGAGACACAGCTCTAACAACCTTTTTCATATACTTTTTTATGCGTTATAAATCTGCTGCAAAAGTAGATGGGTCAGGTTTCTTGAGAGTTACACTCTATTAAAGGTTTCGTGACAAAGGAGTTTCATTCCTGTTACAAGATATTCGGTGCAAGACGACGGATACAAAGCATGGACAAGGCTTACAAAACAGCAGAGTAAGATTTTTCTTACTCATGCGATCACTCTTTCGTAACTTTTGAAAAGGAACAGGTATAATATGATTAAGAAAGAAATACTTTCACAGATTATCGTAATGCTGTTATCCTTGCTATGGGTAAATGCACTGCTATCTGGATCCATAGGGAACTTACCGGACAGAAGAAATCTCTCCGGACACAAAAAAAGAAGCTGACAGTCCGGATTATCTGGTTGAACTGTCAACTTTTCGACTACAAGCCTGAGAAACCGTTCTCTTTTGACCCTGCTACAATTTATAACTATAATCTTTTGTATTGAAAATCACATAAATATCCTAAACAAACACCCCCTTCAATAATTTTTAAATGACACTTTTTCCCACGACTGCTTATATAAATCGATCATTAGCTAATTCATCATACAAAGCCGCCATCCACCCAAATAATTCATCAGCTTAAAATACCAACTACTAGTTGCAATAGGTGTTCCACTTTCTCCTTTCTGCATAACAATCGTGCACTTCACCTCGTTTTTAACAGGAGTATAGAACTTTATATAATCTATCTTATAACTTAATACAGGAAAAGATTCCATCATTTTTGCGACTTGATGCAATTCATTGTTATCCAATTGAATAGGTTCATTCCAAACATCTGCCGAATCGGCTTTATAAAGCATAGCTGCGGCAGATTCCAGCTGACCATTTTTCGCATATTCCATAAATTGATTTATTAGGTTTGTTATCAAAACCGTATCAACTTCCGTTAGATGAGCTACAAATTCATTAATACTCTTCTCTTCTTTGCTTTGCACCTTCTGTTTTCCTGATTGACAAGAAAAGGTTGTTAATAAAACAGTCAACAATAAAATAAATTTCAGTTTTTTCATTTCATTCTTTCCTCCTATTAAAAAAGGCCAGCCACTATGAATGGCCGGCCCTTATTTAAATTAAACTCAAAGTTATTACAATATTAGTTCTGAATAGTCTTATTGATATTCAAATCAACTTCGGTATAGATAGTACCCCACTTATAAGTAACTTCCAGCGGAACGCGGATTGTAAACTTACCTAAAGTAGTACCATTATTGTAATAATAGAATTTACCATTATCGCCAACCTTCAGAGCAGTAAATACATTGGTTGTAGATTTATCTTCACCGAAATACAATTTTACATTCTTCGTTACAGAAGATAATTTAGTAGAACCTAATGTTCCACCATTCAAAGTTGTTGTAGCGTTTTCAATATCAGCAGCAACTTTAGTTACGCCATAAAATCCATAGAAATTATATTTCTTACCATCATCACCAGTAGTATCTTCTGCTTTATCAAAATACTTGTCTCTCCAATCAATCAGATTCAAGGTCAAGCCTGCAATAGAAGCACCATTAGTAGCATCAATTAATTCATCTACATCTGACGGATCTACTGATACAGGACGCAAATATTTAGCATAGAATACGTTGTTACCCAAAGCATAATCTACATAATCGCAGTTAGCAGCATTAATTTGCAATTTAGCAGTAAATGTCTGGTCTTGTCCCAGCAAGTTGTGATCTGCATTGTTCAAAATATCTTTTGCAAAATCATTTTCTTGATATTCCATCACTGTTCCAGCAAGAACAACAACTGCTTTTGTTACAGCGTTATTAGTAGCTTGTAGAGTTTTTCCATCAGCAGATACAGTGATATCATATTGAGCACCAGAAGCACCATTCACGACATAAGCAGTTCCCTTCTTAGTCAAATGATCTTGAGGGTTAGCAAATACAACTTCCTTAGTCAACTTATCATTAGCAAATGCAGGATAAGTAGCGTCACTTGTCACGGTAATCACATTACCAGTGAAAGTATTCAAGATTTCGCTATCAAATGTACAATCATTAGAGTTATCGCTAACAACTTGATGAACATTAGCATGGATATCTGAATAACCAGAACCTGCTACAGCACCGTTCTTTTCATACCAATATTTATCAATCTTAGCAGAGTTTTCAATGGTACCATTAGGAGTAAAGTTCAAAGGACTAGGAGTCCAAGTGAAAGTAACATATACATATTGATATACACCTTCAGATACTTCATAGCTATAACGTACATTTACTGCAATACTCTTAGCACCAGCCTTAAAGATGTGATATGCCTGATTATTCTTAACTACCCAAGTCAAAACTTCAGTCATTTCATCCGCCGGATCCCAATTAGTCTGTGAAACCACACCAACCGGAGTAGTAACAGCCTTAGAATCAACAGTAATTCCATCATACTGAGTAGCATTTACCAAAGCTTGTTGCTCTACGTCTTCTACAGCACCATCCAATTTGAAATTCTTATGGAATTCATCCTTAGAAATACCAATTTCTTCCAATTGAGCCAGAATCTGTTCTTCAACTTGATGCCATGACAAACCAAGTTTAGTCTCTGTTTCTGTACAATCAACAGTATAACCATTGGCAAATGGGAAATTCGGGGTCAATACAACTTCATTCTGATTAGCAGTATCGGTAATCTTGAATTTTAAATAACCAACAGAAGCTATTTTTCCGCTAATAGTATCAGTCAAGATAACACGAACCAACGGTTCACGATCTTTTGTAGCTTTATTCTGAGTAAATCCCCAAGGTTGCTGCTTACCACCACTTGTCATCTGAGGACGAATAACAGAACCCTTCAATGCAGCATGAGCACTTTCTGAAGTTTCGTTATTACCTTTATGATAACCAACTAATTCGTAAGAATATTTGAAACCATATTTTTCTACAGTACCATCAGCAGCACGAACATCCCATTTTGAATGTGTACCTTCTTTATCTATATTAGTTCTGTGAGTATTGACCAAACGAGCAATATCGATACCATTGCTGTTCCAGACAATCTTGCAAACATGTTCATTATCAGCAATAGCTTCAGCAGCAGTTGTAAACAAGTGGCGGTCATTTGCATGAATACTATCTACAGCTGCCAATACCAAGTCCTTGTAATAAGCAGCCTTAACAGCAGCATAATCAGAAGTAACAACGGTATCCCCCTTACTTACTTGCAAAGCTAATACAGTTACTTGCTCATCATTTTCAATGTTCTTAATATCAGCATCTGTAAAATGAGCATTTACAGTCAATATACCCTTGGGGGCCTTACCGTTTGTAACATTAGTTTTTACTACTTTCGGAGCTGTCGCAGCAGAACGAGTATAATTCTTGTCATAACGCAAGAAAGTATATGCTTTTACATCACCTGGAACTTTCGCTACGGTAGGATTTACATGATAATCAGCTACCAAGTCCGGAATCATTGTAGTTGCTTCACCTACAACAGGAGCATCCTTATCATAATTTCCATCTGCATCTACTTTAGCTACTGTCAAGGTTTTATAATTAAGACCAATAGCTTCCATTGCTTCAATACCCTGATAATAGAATGCAGGTTGGAATACTAACGCCTTCAAATCAGCAACCAAAGAGAATGTAGCAGATTTTCCATCTAGTTCAATGACATAGCCAATCACCTCACCAGTTTCTTCATCTTTCACTTCTGTAATAGAGCCAACGCTTTGAGGTTTCTCTACACCTGAGATTTTTACATCTCCATAATACAGATAGCCATTGTTCCACTTCAACAAAGTAGGATCAAATGCCGCAGGAGCATCAGTTGTAGGCAGGGGTGCTTCAGAAACGACCTTGTCACCATCTAACAACTGTATCTTACCATCTACAACTTTCAAAGAGTAAGTGGGAAGTTCAGCAGGCATCGGAAGTTGGAAAGTTTCACCGTTACCGCCGGTAACAGTCAACTTACCTGTTGCCGCATCATACTTGACAGCTGTGACATATTTTCCAGCTGCGGCCTGTAATTCAGACAAATCTTTAGTCAGCTTGTCCACTTTCTCGTTCAAGCTGTCGATGTCATCATCATAGTCCTTACAAGATACAAATGTTCCTGTCGAGGTAACCATCAAGGCACCAAACAGGATTGCAC
>OFFZ01001137.1_pt1 | contig 15062 bp, 10 predicted proteins | sample 1521631 | NCBI WGS metagenome assembly OFFZ01 (sample SAMEA3504102, study PRJEB24116) | mouse gut metagenome | biome: mouse gut; feature: mouse-associated habitat; material: faeces | place: Denmark | collected 2011 | reverse complement strand
GCTTTCCAGGCGTGCCTCTTCAACCACTCGAGCATCTCTCCTTTTCGGGCGACACAATACTATCTTTTTTAAAATCGGGTGCAAATTACAAAGAAAATCGGGAACTGCAAGCGATTTCAGCTACAAATGTATTCTTTTTTTTCGTCTTACGTAGAATTAGCCCTGCCAATATTTAAATTACCTATCAAAATTAATAAACTTTAAAAACTTATTCAGCCATTTTGAACACTTTTAAAGCATTATTGGCAGTAATTCTATCCACATCTTTAAAATCCAGACCATAGATTTCGGCAAGTTTCATCGCTACATTCTTTATATAAGAAGACTCGTTCCGTTTTCCCCTGAAAGGCACAGGAGCCAAATAAGGAGAATCCGTTTCAAGAACGATTCTGTCTAAGGGGATATGAGGTAAGACCTCAGCCAGACTACTCTTCTTGAATGTAACGACTCCATTGATCCCAAAGAAAAAACGAGCATACTCTAAAACCTGCCCTGCTTCCTCCAGAGTACCCGTAAAACTATGAAAGATACCGCTTAACTCAGTTTTTTTATAAGGTTCCATCACTTCAAACAACTCCGGAAAAGCTTCACGGCAATGCAACACCAAAGGCAGATGATATTCCAATGCCCATTGAATCTGTATATCCAACGCCTTCTGTTGTTCTTTCAAATATGTCTTATCCCAATACAAATCCATTCCCACCTCACCTACAGCCACAAAAGGATGTTCACCGGAAAGCAGCTTTTTCATCTCATAAATACGGAATAACGAATCAGCCCCAACAGAAGTCGGATGAAATCCAATCATAGGAAAACAATACCCCTTATATGCCGTACAGACATTCAACATCGCTTCCACCGTGGTGTCATCAATATTGGGCATAAAGACTTTAGATACTCCGGAATCCCGAGCACGTTCTATCACAGCCGGCAAATCCTCATCAAACTCCTCAACAAACAAATGAGAATGCGTGTCAATCATATTATACTTTTCTATTCATTAAATGACAAACAAAAGACTTCAGCTCTTCTTTTCTTTCAGAAGGCACAGCCATACTTTCCAACAACGAAAGCCCCTCGACATAATAAGCGTTAATCTTTTCTTCACAAATTCCGCCGATGCCTATCTTATCATAAAGAGCTGTTACAGCTTTTATCTTTTCTTCCGGACAAAAAGCAGTAGAAGCTATCCATTTTTCCAACTCCTTCCGTTGTATCCCATCTGCCAAAGCCAACGCATTGATCAGCATAAAAGTCTTCTTATTGCATAAAATATCTCCACCTATATTTTTTCCAAACACTTTCGAATCCCCATACACATCCAGATAATCATCCTGTAACTGGAATGCCAATCCCATTTTGATACCGAAATCGTATAATTTGCGGGCATCATCTTCCGAAGCCCCCCCTAATACAGCACCAATTTTTAACGCAGCAGACAAAAGTACCGATGTCTTTAAACGAATCATCTCCATATATTCGGGAACAGTAACATCATTCCGGGTTTCAAATTCCATATCCCACTGCTGTCCTTCACAAATTTCCAAAGCAGTCTGACTGAAAATATCCATCACTTGCTTCAAATAACGCTCCGGACAATTGTTCATCAGCCGATAAGCCAACACCAGCATGGCATCTCCCGAAAGAATAGCCGTATTCTCATCCCAAACCTTATGCACGGTAGGCTTGTTTCTGCGCATATCCGCACAATCCATCAAATCATCATGCAACAATGTATAATTATGATAAGTCTCTATACCTGCCGCTTGTGGTAAAATATCATCCACATTCTCTTTGTAAAGCTGATAGGAAAGCAACATCAAAACAGGACGGATACGTTTACCGCCTAATGACAAGACATACTCTATAGGAGCATACAATCCTTTTGGTTCGCGCACATAAGGCATCGTAGCAAGATAAGTATTTACCTTTTCCAATAACTGGTCTGCAGAAAAAGCCATAAATTATTTTGATTAAGGGGTTCTAGAAAAAGAGGCTGCTTTTTAAAGGCAGCCTCTTAATTAAGATATTAAAGTATTTTATTACTGTAATTTGAAAGTTACAGGCACTGTATATTTCACACGTACAGCTTTACCACGCTGTTTGCCAGGTTTCCATTTCGGCATGGTCTTGATTACACGGAGTGCTTCCTTATCCAAGTAGGGGTCTACACTACGCACAACCACCGGGTCAACGATAGAACCGTCCTTATTAACGACAAACTGAACGATAACCTTACCTTGCACACCGTTTTCCTGAGAAATAGTGGGGTATTTAATATTCTTACCCAAGAACTTCAAACATTCAGCCATACCTCCGGGGAATTCAGGCATTTCCTCTACAACTTGGAATATCTGCTGTTCTTCAGGTTCTTCTTCTTCCACTTCTACCGGAACATATTTAACTTCCACAGCCTGACCTGTTTCTTCAGAAGCCTGAATGGCAGTTTCTTCTACTTTAGCATCGTTTTCAACGATCTGAAGCACTTCTTCTACCTTAGGAGCTTCGGGAGGAGGAGGAGCTTGTTTTTGTTCCTGTTCCGTAATAGGGATAATTTCTTCTTCAAATACGACATCGGTTATACCTGTTTCCGTAGTCACTTGCTTGTCGCGATCAGTCCATTCGAAAGCTACAAACATGAGAGCAAGGATAAACACATAACCGATAAGCAGCCAGGTACTCTTTTTACCTTCGAGATCTGCTTTAGGCGATTTTTTAACTTCCATAAATTGTGTTTTAAAATTAAGTGTTTCTCACTGAGGGCAAATGTAACACAAATCTTTTAAATAAAAAGTATTTTCACATGAAAAATATGCTAATTCATTTTATTTTCATCCGATTTCATAGACATACACCCAACTTTTATCTATCTTTGAAGCGTTTTTAGTAGTCACCTATACATTAATTATATATGAAAAAAATAACTATTGCCATTGACGGTTTTTCATCATGTGGAAAAAGCACTATGGCCAAAGACTTGGCACGTGAAATAGGATATATCTATATTGATAGCGGTGCCATGTATCGTGCTGTTACATTATATAGTCTACAGAAAGGGTTCTTTTCGGAAAAAGGTATCGACACCGAAGCGTTAAAAACAGCAATGCCCGATATACATATTTCATTCCGGTTGAATCCGGAAACACAACGTCCCATGACTTTTCTGAACGATACAAATGTAGAGGATGCCATCCGCAGCATGGAGGTTTCTTCTCATGTAAGCCCTATCGCCGCCTTGGGCTTTGTACGTGAGGCTTTGGTAAAACAACAACAGGAAATGGGAAAGGCCAAAGGAATTGTCATGGACGGAAGGGACATTGGAACCGTTGTTTTCCCCGATGCCGAACTGAAAATATTTGTAACCGCCTCGGCTGCCATACGTGCACAGCGCCGTTATGATGAATTGAGGAGTAAAGGGCAAGAGGCCTCTTATGAAAAAATCCTGGAAAATGTGGAAGAACGTGACCGTATAGACCAAACCCGTGAAGTCGGTCCGTTACGACAAGCGGATGACGCTATCTTATTAGACAACAGCCACATGAGCATTGCCGAACAGAAAGAGTGGCTGACCGAAAAATTTCAAGCAGCTATAAATGGTTAACATAGAGATAGACGAAGGATCTGGGTTCTGCTTTGGAGTCACTACGGCCATCCGTAAAGCAGAAGAAGAACTGGCAAAAGGAAACACTCTTTATTGCCTGGGAGACATTGTACACAACGGACAGGAATGTGAACGACTAAAAAAAATGGGGCTTATCACAATCAACCACGAAGAGTTTGCCCAATTACACGATGCCAAAGTACTGTTACGTGCACATGGAGAACCTCCTGAAACATACGCTATAGCTCGTACCAACAACATCGAGATCATTGACGCCACCTGTCCAGTAGTATTACGTCTTCAAAAGCGCATCAAACAGGAGTATGATAATGTTCCGGCAAGTCAAGACACACAAATCGTGATTTATGGCAAAAACGGTCATGCCGAAGTACTGGGGCTGGTAGGCCAAACTCATGGAAAAGCAATTGTCATAGAAACACCTGCTGAAGCTGCTCATTTAGACTTCACTAAAGACATACGCTTGTACTCCCAGACAACCAAATCTCTGGAAGAATTCTGGCAAATCATAGAATATATCAAGGAACACATTTCACCCGATGCCACTTTTGAATTTTACGACACAATCTGCCGGCAAGTGGCCAACCGGATGCCTAACATCCGCAAATTTGCAGCAGCGCATGATCTGATCTTTTTTGTCTGCGGACGAAAAAGTTCAAACGGAAAGATCTTATATCAAGAATGCAAAAAGATTAATCCGAATTCATACCTCATTGACCAGCCGGAAGAAATAGACCGGAACTTGCTCGAGAACGTCCGTTCCATCGGCATTTGTGGAGCAACTTCCACCCCCAAATGGTTGATGGAAGAATGTAAAAAAGCAATCTTAAATGAAAAATAGACCAATAAAAAATAGAAAATTATCGTTGTCCAACTGATAATTTGTTAACTTTGCGACATAAAAATATTAAAATGGGTATTTATGGGAACGATTAAAAGCATTGGTATTTTAACCTCTGGAGGAGATGCTCCGGGAATGAACGCTGCCATTCGTGCAGTCACACGTTCTGCCATCTATAACGGCTTGAAAGTATATGGCATTTATAGAGGATACAAAGGATTGGTAACAGATGAAATTCAGGAATTCAAAAGCCAAAATGTTAGTAACATCATACAAATGGGAGGTACCATTCTGAAGACCGCCCGTTGCAAAGAATTCACGACACCCGAAGGACGGGCACAAGCTTACGAAAATATGAAAAAGCACGAGATTGATGCTTTGGTCATTATCGGCGGTGACGGTTCGTTGACCGGTGCACGTATCTTTGCTCAGGAATTTGATGTGCCTTGTATCGGTCTGCCCGGAACGATTGACAACGACCTGTATGGAACCGACACCACCATCGGCTATGATACAGCTTTGAACACAATTTTGGATGCAGTAGATAAAATCCGTGATACGGCAACTTCTCACGAACGCTTATTTTTTGTTGAAGTGATGGGACGTGATGCAGGTTTCCTGGCATTGAACGGTGCTATTGCCGCAGGTGCAGAAGCAGCTATTATTCCGGAATTCAGCACAGAAGTTGACCAATTGGAAGAATTCATCGAACATGGTTTCCGCAAATCCAAGAGCAGTAGTATCGTATTAGTAGCCGAAAGCGAACTGACCGGGGGTGCAATGCACTATGCCGAACGTGTGAAGAACGAATATACGCAATACGATGTGCGTGTAACGATATTAGGACATTTGCAACGTGGCGGACGCCCCACAGCGCATGACCGAATTATTGCCAGCCGTATGGGAGTGGCCAGCATCCAAGCACTATTGGAAGGACAACGTAATGTAATGATTGGTATTGATGATGATAAGATTGTTTATGTACCTTTCGCTAAAGCTATAAAGAACGACAAGCCTATAGACAGAGAATTGGTGAACGTACTTCATGAACTTTCTATCTAATTTTTATCCACCACAGACAATAAAAAAAACGCAGATTTAATGAATAATCATAATCTGCGTTTTTTGTTTTGCCTGTTGGCAGCAAAACCTTATTTCAAGGTTGAGAAATAAGCATCCAATAACTTTTTGGCAGCAACAAACGAAGTCAGTTTGCCATTCAGCACCTCTTCCTCTTTTGCAGCCAACATAGAAATTATCTTTTCATTATTATAGAAACTATCACGCAAATGCTCGTTGATAGACTCATACATCCAATACTTAGCCTGTTCATTTCTGCGATATTCAAAATACCCATTCGCTTTCACAAAAGCGAAGTATTCATAGATCATATCCCAGATTTCTTTAATTCCAATACCATAAAAGCCGGAATACGTCATTACTTTAGGACTCCAGCCCGAATCAGGAGCAGGAAACAAATGTAAAGCATTACGGAAATGACTGGCAGCCAGTTTTGCTTTCTCAATATTGCTGCCGTCAGCTTTATTGATAACGATTCCATCCGCCATTTCCATGATACCTCTCTTAATCCCCTGCAATTCATCACCAGTACCGGCCAGTTGGATCAGCAAAAAGAAATCCACCATAGAATGCACTGCTGTTTCGCTCTGCCCTACTCCAACCGTTTCAACAAAAATTTTATCAAAGCCCGCCGCCTCACAAAGTATGATCGTTTCACGAGTCTTACGAGCTACTCCTCCCAACGAACCTGCTGACGGACTAGGCCGTATAAAAGACTTCGGATGGACAGATAGTTTCTCCATGCGGGTCTTATCTCCCAAAATACTGCCTTTAGAACGCTCACTACTGGGATCAATAGCTAAAACAGCTAATTTTCCTCCCTTCTCAAGCACATGCAATCCAAATACATCAATAGATGTACTCTTGCCGGCACCGGGCACACCACTGATACCGATTCGCATAGAATTTCCGGAATAAGGCAGACACTTCTCTATCACTTCCTGGGCAATAGCCTGATGTTCCGGTTTTACACTCTCCACTAAAGTAACCGCCTGACTCAATACGGTCACATCACCTTTTACGATGCCTTCTACATATTCACCTACGGAAAACTCACGACGACGAGGTTTTTTACGTAGTTTCAAATAAGGATTCACAATAGATGGTTGCTCAATACCTTTGTTCACTGTCAATCCCTTATATTCTTCACTATTTTCAGGATGTTCCATAGCTATTTTTTTGAGGTTACTTTTACTTTTATAATTATCTTCGGATTGTTAGGATCATTGGTTATCATCAAGACACGCGGAGTACCCTTTACTTTCTTCAAATTTTGACCGAAAGCAGTAATCTTCAACTTGGTAGACGCACCCGGTTTCAAGACACGTTTCTTCAACTGGACCCCCAAAGCAGAATTGAACACCTGCAAATCACGAATTTCCAGATTAGATTTTCCTACATTTTTAATAATAATCGTATGTGCTTTCTTTTCATCACTTTCCAGTTCTCCCATCTGCAACTCTTCGGCAGAAAGATGAATGGCAGGCGGATTCAAGCGTTCCTGCTGACTGATATGTGAGAAATCCGGCAACAATACGGCAGAAACCGGAATTTCATTTTCTTCTCCCACCTTATCTCCCAGGAAACGGGAAAGATAAACAGACGCCGTTGTCAAACCCAGTTTAGGTAACTTTTCCGTATCAAGAGTTATCTTGATTTTACCTGTACGTCCTCTTCCCAGTTTTTCCGGAATGGCAACAGCACTGAGGTAAGGAGGCAAATGCATCAACACAGGGGTGTATAACCTATCTGACGTATTGGCAACCAACAGTTCCATAGTTGGTTTATCCCCTTTATTAGCATCTTCAAATTCTATTTCCTCCTTATTCAAACGGATAGCTCCAATCTGAAAAGGATGAGTGAAAGTATAGTTTTTAGGATCGGCAGTCACTTCTCCCCGAATAGCCAGATAGATAGGTTTATTGGAGGCATTGCAATAAATGCCTACGCTCTTCTGAAAACGTCCGATGGCTTTGGCGTCAAAAGTAGAACTGACACTCCCGGTCTTTCCCGGGGCAATCGGTTCTTTGGGCCAATCAGCAACCGTGCAGCCACAAGAAGTTGTCACATTAGATATCACTAAAGGTTTATCTCCTTTATTAGTGATTTTAAAGGTAGCCGTCACCGGATTTTTCCATAAAATAGTTCCAAATTCATGCGTTGTCTTATCAAATAATGCTTTGGGTTGTGCCTGTACTCCCAAAGTCACTCCCATTAACAAACTTACTATCAGTATAATATGTTTCATACAATTATTTTATGCTTTTTAGATAGCAAAGATAGACAAAAAACATCCTTTACCCATTTTTTCAGCCTATAATTTATTTTATCTTATGAATAACCTTTATCTTTGTCCCGCATTAAAAATCAGATAAATTATGAAAATAGTAAAACATTACTGGTTCATTGCCATTGCATTGATTACAATGATAAGTTTTTCTTCATGTGAAAACGATGAAGAAAGAGGATTTGATATTTCAGGATTATACGGTAAGACTTGGTGGGGCGAAATGGGATTTGAGGACCCATACGGAGAACGGCTTTACAGTTATATTACATTCACCTCAGGTGCTTTCCCGGATCATGGTGTAGGTACGGAAGAACGCTGTTACTATGATGATGAACTTTATAGGGTATATAAGTTTGACTGGGAAATTCAAAACGGTTGGTTATATCTATATTATTCAGATGGTTATACATTTATAATTGAATATCCATCCGTTTCAGGCCGCTATTTTTATGGCACGGCTGAAGATGGTTTTGAAATAAGATTAGAATGGGTGGACGGCAGAAGCATAAGAAAAAAAGTAAGTTAGCAAGCTAACTTACTTTTTATGAAATCACACAACTAATTCCAGACATCCTGTTTCTCTATTCCACCATCACCCGATATCCTCCCGTATGCCCTCCGAATTCCGGAGCATAAGCAGACTGAACAGTTGCAATTCCAGCCTGATATTCTCCCGTCCGGTTCACATACACCTGATACTCTATCACATAAGTTCCTTTTCTCATCTGATCGATAAAGAACTGGGTCGAAGCATCTTTGGTAGCCTGATAATATCCCAGCCCGTTGCTCCAACGAAATCCCGAAACTGCCTGTAACGGTTCCATACAAGCTGCACGGTCATCCTTGATCTGAACAAAATCCATATCACGGTCAGCCTTTACAGTCAGGCGAACGGTAATCTTATCGCCAACCTTTAACGGAGCTGATTCATTCAAAGCCTCATCCCCTTTATATAATTGACGGCTGACAGACAATCCGTTTCCCTGCCCGCTAATTTGATCCATACTTTCCAGATATTGGGCATAAACGGCTCCCCAACCCATTCCGGTTCCTTCTTTATCCACGCTTACTTTCTTGATATTCATCACATCACCGGACACCGTCTTCTTGATATAACCGATGGCATCATCTGCCGGAGTCCGGATCACTTCTTTACCTAAAGTAATCTCTACTCCTCCTGTATTTGCCAATAAATCCGAAGCTCCTGTAGCCATCAATGCATACACCGCATCAGCCGTGGCAATCGGCGTTTCCCAAGTCTGTGTCTGTTTCTGCTTCAACAGCCAGCGTTTCATTTCATCAATAGCTTTCGTATCTTTTGTTATACGCTGTATAGCTTCCATAGCAGCCACTTCAGTCGGAATTTTATAACTGAACCATGAATATCGGGCTTTAGGAGTATCAAAGTAACGTCCCATTTCATCCGTCACAACAGAATACTCCATCAATGACTGCATAAACAGCTTGGCTTCTGCCACCTTACCGGCTTGCTGCAAGATGATAGCTCCCAACGCCTTTTCATAAATCGTCAGTTCTTTTCCCTCACCGGACAACTTGTCTATGAAATACCGGTTCACCTTTTCATCAACCGGAGCCTTGCCATCCAAAGCGCAGATATACAAATACCTGAGAACCTGCTCTGACGGACGGATACCGACAGCCCCTTTCTTTTCAGCTTCTTTCATAGACTTATACTCTTCGGCTGCCTGCTTGCCTAAATACTCGAACCCTTTTTGAATCATAGGCTGCATCCGGCTGTCAGCATCCTGATGAGTCAATGCATTCAGCCGGACCAGCATTTCCATTACCTGAGTAGTTACATAGCGGCTGCCTTGCATACCTTTATACCAACTCCATGCGCCATCGGCATTTTGCAATTCTCCCAGTTTCTCTACAGAAACAGCCAGTTGGCTATTCATTGTATTCAGGTCAAACAAAGTGGCGATACGCTGTTTTTGTTCGGCTTCATTGGTAGCCTCTGCCAGCCAGGGAGTTTCAGCCAGCAGGATATTTTTCAGTTCCTGATTCTTTTGCAGATTGCTCATAAAAGTTTCCTTCGTGCCACCTTGAGCCTTCCAGCTATCAAAGACTTGCTTGATACGGGGATTTTCTTTGACTATATATGCAGCCAATGAATGGGCATAATAAGCGGTAGCCCAGGAAAGAGCATCTTCATTCTGAGGATGAGCCACTACAGGCAAAGCCTGCACGGCATACCAAGCCGGATGGGCAGTAAATTCTACGGTCAACCGTTGTTCGGAAGCCGTTTTGCTATGCTTGTTAAACAGGTTTTCCAAAGAGAAAGTATGCGCACCTTCCCCATTCACGTTCAGAGGAACGGTTTCCGTCACCCACTGTTTGTCTGTCAGTACGGGGATGTAACGCTGTTCTCCATCACTGAAGGTATCTCCATCCGCTACCATCCGGCATGCCATTACCGTATATTTGTCACTCACTTCAAAAGTAAAGTTCACATGCCCGGTTTCTCCTCCCTTCACGTCAAACTTCTGTTTTTGTGAATAGAATACCTTTTCTGTTTCCGGATTGAACAATTCCATGCAAACAGTCCCTTTCACTCCCTTGTCCGACAGGTTCATCAGTGAAGCGGCAATATTCGCCTTATCTCCCACGCGGACAAAGCGGGGCATATTAGGCTGAAGCATAAACTCTTTGCTGGCAGTAGCGGTAGCTTCTATCTTTCCATAATCCACATTCCGGGTATGTGCCAAGCCCATAAACTTCCATCGGGTAAGGCTCTCGGGCAGTACAAAGGAAATACTGATTTCACCTGTTTCATTGGTGCGGAGCTGTGGATAAAAGAATGCCGTTTCCGCAAAGTTTTCACGTATCTGTATATCACCTGTTTCTGCCAGTTCTTCAGAACTGTCCATTTCTGCATTTTCCTGTGCAGACGTCTCTACCATTTCTTCCTGGAGCACCATATCAGTAACAGCCTCTTGTTTCATCACAGCATTTGCCGCACTCCTACCTCTTATCTTCAAAGATCCTGTAAGAGCGGCACGAGGGCTACCTCCATAACCTACCACCACAGCCTCCATTCTTCCTGTAGATGGAATGATCAATTCACTATATTCCAAAGGAACTGCACGAAGCCTCTTCAACGGGAAATCAACATACAAATAAGCATTCCGCATATAGGATGTATTCCAATAAGTCAAAGGAACCACATAATGAAAGTCCACTCCAAAGTCCAGCTTATGTGCACTATATATCTTATCCAGAGAAGCGTCATACATGGTAGCCAGCATTTCAGCCTCAGCCGGGCGCCCATCCGGATAAAGTACCGTCAGTTTCCATTCCTCTTCCTGTCCCGGACGAAGTTTGTCACGGAACGTAGTCCATTTCAGCTGCAACTTCTTCTCAGGGGCCGGTTTCATAATCTGTGCATTATGACTGTAAAGTCTGCCGTCTTTCACAAATGCCATACTTACCAGAATGCCGTCACCATATTCCTTCTTATAAGGGAAGCGGAAACTGATCACCGAGTCCGAAAGCTGTATACGTTTGCTTTCCAAGCGCTTGTTGCCTGCAAACACATCATAAAGCAGATAGACATTCTTTTCGCTGCTACCTATATATATAGTAGCTGGAGATGCTGCATCAAATTCCAGACCATCCTGATAGAACCAATCCGTTATCACGAAGGGCGGACGCTTGTCGTTCAATGAAAACAGAAGGAAATTCTTAAATGCCGTACACTCTCTGCCTTGTGTATCCTTAGCCGAAAGCTTCAAACGATAATTACCGGAAGGCAGGGCATAAATAGCCTCAGGAACAAAACTCTTGTTGGCTTCCACCGTACCGGTCAATATCTTTCTGCCTTCTTTTTCCTGACCGTCTTTCTGCTTCTCCATTTCGACTACCTGATAAGTAACCGGAGTATCTACCGGCTCACCCGAAAGATTCATGGCTGTCAGTTTTATTTCCAGCTTCTTTTCTTTCACCAAATTATCGGGCAGATTATCCATATTCAGCACCATTGAAGTGCTTCCTAAAGGCAATGACAAATTAGCTTGCTGTGTCTCACCTGCACCATCCGTCACATCCGCCTGTATGTTGTACGTATAATACCACAACGGAGATTCTCTCCTGTCCGAATCTATTTCAAAATGCACCGGAACGCTGAACTTACCGTCCGCATCGGTCATTGCCTCTCCCTCCCAACGGGCAGAACCTCTGCCCATAAACCGCCAGAACCAGGCATAGGAACGGGATATATTATAGTGTACCCTGGCATTCTGCACAGGCGCACCGGCAAAAGTCTTTGCCATACCCACCACTTCTATAGAGTCACCCACTTGATACTCCACTTTCACGGGCTCAAACGTGACATCAAAGGTGGGACGTTTATATTCTTCTACCTTAAAACTGACAGAAGTATCGGCCACACGCAAGCTAAAATAACCGGTCAAGCAAGGAGAGGGCAAAACAAACTGTCCGCTGAACGAGCCAAAACCATTCGTCCGTACTTCTACTTTTCCTGTTTCATTATTATTCGCATCATATAGGGATACCGTATATTTTTTATCCGCAAGCACACGCGTAGAATCCTTTTCCATTTCATAAGCCAAGCCGGATACATATACGGTTTGACCGGGACGGTAAATGGAGCGGTCGGTAAATAATTGCAAAACTTCTTTCCTCTTGCTCTCTTTATAGTAATAATCGTTTTTCCAAAGATTCAAGATGGGCATCGCATTATCAGCCGCCGTATGTGCATTATACCAGTATTTGTTACTATTCAGGAAATCCAGTTTCAAAGTACCCTGTTTATCCGCCTGGTAGGTCTGTTGGGGAGAATAACCTCCCCCCTTCTCCGTATAAATGGTTACTTCCGCCTCAGAAACAGGCTGTCCGCTCACTGCATCTACCACCACCAGTTCCAACGTACCATCCGGCAGAGGACGATAAATGGTCTTTAAAGCGGTGACATTCATTAATGTTCCGTCCGAAACGCCCTTCTTCCCATCGGGCACTGCCTTTAAGAAATAAATTCCCGCTTGAGGAGCCTGTATGGTCAGGGTGGTATCGACATTCAAATAATCTGTAGTAGGTTTCAAAGAAAAATGCTCCTCGCGTTGCAAACGGGCATATTTACTTTCAAAATGGGTGGTTCTGTTCTGCAATACGGCAGAGGTAACGGGTAAATTCACCTTATATAACTGCAAGGTGATGCCGGTAAGGTTTTTATAATTTACTTTCACCGACTGCTGTTCACCCGGATAGGCCGTAGCTATTTCCAGTGAAAGGCTTGCATTCAGAATTTCCTTTTCTATATTCTTCAGTTGGTTGATACCTTCGTAACGGGGGTATCCGGCTATTCCTTCACGAACTATCCGCAAGCGCTCTACCTGATTATTTTGATACTGTAGGAATTGTGCCAAAGCCAGATAAGCTTCAGGGACTGTTTTCACAGCCGGATAAGTATGAATCCACTTCCGGAGTTCCTGTTGGCATACGTCATTCGAGAAGTTTCCGGAAAAATTGCGGTACAGGTAATTCAATGCGTCTATCCCGGTCAGCAACCAACCCTCACGCTCCGTTTCCGTATCGTATGCTTTCAGCAAGGACTGATAAGTCTGCATGACAGCTGCCGTCAGGTCACAATCAGAGACGGGAACAAACTGATAAGTAACAAACTGATCCATATCCGTCATATCCGCAGGCAGACTGTTTGTCTGATTTGCTTTAGCAGCCGCCTGCCACCTGTACTGCTGCATGATTTGTATGGCACGACGTGCCAGCAGGTTGTACAGATTATCACGAAAATACCGTTTACTAGCCTCTCCCACTCTCACCATAGGTCTCAATTTCTCGACCGGGATAAGTAATAACCGGTCTTTATCCTTGAGAGAGGCCTGCAAATAACCCAATCCTTTTTTTACGTCGGCAGGCATGGTCATTTCACCCAGAATGGAATACAATATAGCTTTGTCTTCCATACTGCCGGTTTGGGAAGCCCATTGTTCCAAACCATTCATATCTACCTTCAAGCTATCGGGAGTTAAAAGGGAACGGTACTGCATGGCAGTGAGATAGGCTTTCATCATTTGCGGTACATTCTGTTCCGCTTTTGCTTTATCGTAGATTTTCATTGCTTCGGAAATAACCGACTTGGGCAGATCCTTTCGTTCCAATACTTCCAGTTCTTTCCACAAATTGTCATAGGTTTGTGCCTGCATAGGAGCAAATACGCTCATTACCAGTAACACTATCAAAGATAAATAACGAATTTTCATATCTACAATCTTTTAGTTCGTACTAAGTCTTCTTTAACAAAGAAACGAAATAGATGTTTAAAGACTGCATACGTTTTAATTAAAATAACTAAAACAGAAAAGGAAAGATCTTTCAGCGCAGCCAAAGCAAACGTTGCAGCACCAGTCTTTTATAGGGTTTCTTCATGTCTTCGGGCAGGAAGGAAACATCTATCAGTTCCATCCATTTAATGATGGAACGTCGGAATTTCCAAGCGATGTTCTCTATTACCTTGCCACTGCCCCCCGGCGAGCTCCTCCGTATCCTCGGGCATGACAATAACCGTGGACAGCAAATGGTATGCAGGCGTCAGACTATAGCCCATCCCCGTATCATACAATGAAAAGTTCTTCAGGTGCCAGCCGGATAACGCAAGAATCCGGCATCATAGACAAAGGTAAAACCATTTTCGTCTTCCGTCAGCGTCCCCGCGTAGATATATATCATTCAGGTATATTTTTCCCCTTCTCATACGCTATGCTCCTTTCCTGCAGGCACTGCTCCCACTTCATACCCGAAGAGGGCAAGCACCTGGTTTACCTTGTCTATTCGCAAAGTTTGCTTTCCTTGTTCCAACTCGCGCACAAAGCGAAGCCCCACTCCCGCCTTAGCTGCCAAATCTACTTGCGTAAGTCCGAACCGCTTGCGCATTTCCTTAACAAACAATGACAATGAATTATTCATAATTACACCCTTTAGGGTACCAATATAGCAAAACCAGCGATAATTACACCCTAATGGGTATAATTTATTAGCTTCTTTTGCATAATATACCCGAAAGGGTGCAAAGTATTAGCCCAAACCAGCGCATTACGGAAAACCAGGAGTATTCAGCAAATTCGTGATACAAAGAAAAAGGACAGGAAAATTCCTTCAAAAGCTTCAGCACCTGCGCCTGGATCGAAACATCCAGCGCCGAAACCGCCTCGTCGCAGACAATGAACTCCGGGGAC
>OFFZ01001134.1_pt1 | contig 15077 bp, 15 predicted proteins | sample 1521631 | NCBI WGS metagenome assembly OFFZ01 (sample SAMEA3504102, study PRJEB24116) | mouse gut metagenome | biome: mouse gut; feature: mouse-associated habitat; material: faeces | place: Denmark | collected 2011 | reverse complement strand
CCCCGCGCGGGGAGCGCCCCATGCAGTTACGCCTGCGTGGACATGGCGCGCCAGTCATCGCTTTCCGAAGTGCTGGCAATTTCGTGGGTCTTGATAATCTTGCGATACGTGAAGGAGACATCTTCCAGGTGCGTGAAGTGCTCCTGAGAGGGATCCTGGCAGTTGGGCATGTACGAAGTGATGTCCACAATGATGGCGTCTTCAAGCGCGATGGTGAAGTAATGCTCCATCGTGCCAGCGGCGGAAGTGCGGTAGAACTTCATTTCCACCTTGGGCAGGCGTTCTCCTGCGGTCAGAGCGCGGAACAGCAGAGGGGAGGATTTGTCGATGACCTTGGTGATTTTGAGCGCCTTGTGCACACGCTGGCCGGAGGGCTGGCCTGACTGGGGATCGCGGGGCAGCATGATGGTATGGGTAAACGCCTCAACGAGGCATTCATCCTCATGGCCCTCCTGATAGATGTTCCCGACAGAGGATTCGGTAAAGTTCCCGGCGGTGATGAGTCCCTGGTGTTCTCCGGTGACGGAAAGGTATGCGGGTACGGGCATGGTAGATGCTCCTGTGTTAAAAGGTGAATGAAATAACTTCAGCATCTATAAGCAATAATCATGCCAATATTGTATATAGTTATTTCAGCAGGTTAGAAGAAATAAAAACAGCAATCTTGGACAAGTTTGTCCACCGATTTTGAGGCAGGAAAAAATTTTTACTCTATCATATGGAAATATATTGAAAATCGCAAGGGACAAATTTGTCCGTTGGTTTTTCTCTGAATTTCCGTTTTATATATCTATCTATATGAAATAGATATAGAATCAACTATGGACAAACTTGTCACTCAATTAAAACAACAGGTTATGCAAGGGGTAGATTTGTTCACTTGAGCTGATCAAGTTTGATTTGATATGCAATAATACTAATAAAAAGCAATATGTTACAAAAGTTTTGGATACATGTGGGGAAATAGTGCGGTGCCGGGCGCCAGGGTGGATGAAGCTGTGCAGGTAGGCAAGAGACAGCTCCCGCCCTATCTGTCTTCCCACTCTCTGTCTTACCATCTTACGCCCACTTGGAGAACGTCCGCAGGCATCTGAGCATTGAGGATTACTCCCGCGTGGACGCGAGGATCGCCCTGCGGCTACGCTCCAACGGCCATAGCCGGGAGGCTGTGGAAGAAACCATACGTGCCTGCGCCCCGACTATCCGAAATTCACAGGGCGGGCGCACTTGGCAGCGGTACGCCGAAAGAACGGCGGATTACGCCTTCGGCTCGGCAGGAGACAGGGATTTGGTAAGAAATGAGCGGTATCGGGATTTGTGGAGAAGGGTTGAGGTTGCAAAAAAAAGTGGCGGCCGCAGCTGAGGATGCGATAAGGTTTATGACTGGCTCAACTGATTCCCCAAAAACTATCCTGTTCCCAATGCCGAGAGAAACCTAAGTCTTGGGCAAACTTGGGGGGGAACTCATCAAAAAGTGCTTTCAGTCGAGAAGTCCATGATGAAGCAGGGGCGATTTTTTTGAGAAAATATTGCATAATACATGCTGAAGCATAATAATTTCCAGAATCGGCTGAAAAATCAGGACAAAAGCGAGGCGGATTTTTTTGCAATTCTGGGCGTCGTGTATTTCTGCGATGCCATATCATCCCATGATGAGCGCATACATTACGCAATAGAGCAAGTGAAGAAATCCATGAAGTCATAAGATTGGCGGGAAGTCCAAATTCCAAACCGATAATCTTTTGCTCTATGCGAACAAGCATGGGAAGAGCCTTGCACCATTCTCCCATCGAAAGATGCTCCATAACGATCCATGAAGGTGGAAAAGGTGGTAATGTATAATTTTTATAGTACAATGATACTTCATGGGATTGGTATCGTGGATTATTCTTGCGTATTTCATCCGCAATAATATCTTGAAAAGTAGCTGCATAAGATGCAGTTTTGAATATTTGAGTATCCATGAACCAATGTGGGCCATGTCGTTGGCTAAGTAAATCTGACATCACGGTTCTGACCGCTACTTCTATGCGCTCTATGGCATCCAAAGAGAGTAAGCGCAACCTGCGATCAAAAACATAGATAGCCCAGAGATCTTCGTAGGTAATCCCTGTCCTGAAATTTCCCTGTTGATCCCGCAAAAAGCGTGCGTAACGATTCAACCGGTGGTAGCCAACAGTTTTGATTTGGCGCTGAGCGTGGGATATGTCGGGAATAAATAAACCTTGTGAGCGCCAACGCTCAATCAGATCTGCCGGAGAAAGGGCGGGGAGAGAATATTGCATATAAAAAAGCCGCGCTGTCATTCGCATCACTTTTCTCACTGAGGAGAAAAGGCTAGGCGCAGCGCGGACTGTTAAAACCAAGATTAAATCGTGGCGGTGCGCCTGTCAAGTGAATAAATGTCTTTTTGTCTATATATGCAGAAGGTTTTGAGATCGTCAAGCGGGAAGTTGTTCATTCTCCAGTGATGGGGAAGGAACGGCAGACAAGTTTTGAATAGGCCTGCCGTTCTGCCCGGTTACACTACGCCAAACCCACCCCCTCCACCATATCCGCCACAGCGGCGCAGACATCGGCATTCACGAGGAATGTCGCATCCTCATCCATTCCTTTCTCCGCCCTGGGCAGTTTCAGGCCAGACACAGCCAGCCCGGCATCCAGCGTGAACTCCAGTTGCCGGTCGGGATCGGCGTCTGAGGTGGCTACCAGGTGCAATTTCTGGATTGCCATGCCTTCCTCAAGCGCCTGAGCCACGGCATTCAGGCTGTTCTGCACGGCAACGGCGGCTTTTTCCTCGGCCTGTTCGGACGCGGCCAGGCTGGCGGAACCCATCGGATGCAGGGTGTAGCCTTCGCACGGATAGCCTTCCCCGCGCAGGATGGCGGCAAAGAGCTTCGGCATATCTCCCGCAGGCGTGAGGGGGGTAACATCCATGCCGAACGTGGTCTTGAACAGCTCCAGCACCGGCTGAACCGCCTTGGCCGAGGCCGAACCAACAAGCAGGCGTCCCTTTTCCGCATCCCATATGCAATCAATGATGGATGGCACAAATTCCGCCCTGGCCGTCAGCCTGGCGGTAATGGCTTCCTTCAGTTCCTTCTTGCGCTTGCCGCCCACCTTTTTGCCGGAAGCGATTTCCTCCCGCACGGCTTCGGCAAGCTGAAGCCGGATGACAGCCCCGGACGCCTTGCGCGTGTCCAGCCGGAAGGAAAAGCCCATGAAACGGGCATCCACGGAGGCCAGCTCAAAACCGTCAGTATCCAGCGGATCGCCAAGGTCCACCCAGCCCAAGCGCCTGCCGTCCGCGTCGATTTCGGCAGTGAAGGCGTGTTGCCGCAAGGCGTCCAGGCCAAGCGAGGCAGCGGAATCGGCCTTGCAGATTGTCAGAGCTGTGCTTGAAGACAGGAAACCGGACATATGAACTCCTTGTTGTATTGGTTGAATTGACAAATGTCTTTGTTCGCCGTTGCCCCGCCTGGTATGACCGGCGGGAGATTCTTACCGCATTCGCGGCCGAGAGGAAAACACCATGCCGCGCACATGCGTTTCTTCCGGCATGGGAGCAGCCGGGCGTTCCGCAGGTGTTTGATAAGCGCCGACAAACTCCAGCGCCTCGTCCAGCGTGCCGAATTGAGCGTTGACCGTGCGTGATCCGTCAATCATGTTGTACTTTTCATACTGAACATGCAGACCTGTCTGATTGTCGGCGGTTTGAAAAATCCGCATCTGGAAGATGCCGCCATCGCCCGCATCCATTGTTTTGGAATGTTCATTCTTGCCGTAAAAATCACTGCCGGTAGGATGGAAACCGGCGTCGGCAAGCCGGTCACGGAAGGTTTCGCCATTCAGCGTCGATACCGGCGCGGCAGCTTCGGCAGGCGGCGTTTCCTTGAGTCCGCGCCGCGCGGCGTCCTGGCGGGCGATGCCCAGGGCTTCTTCCGCCGACTCGAATTTTTTGAGATAGACGCCACGCGGGACGCTGGATGAGCTGTGCCATTGGCCGTCTTCATACATCCCCTGTCCGAGTGAACCGACGTGCTCGCTGAAATAGGTGCGGTGCAGAATATACCCGTTTTTCAATGTTTGGCCGTTGTGCTGATTGGTGACGAGGTATTCCGTTCGGCCTTCGCCTTCGCCATATTTCAGCTTGTAATACTGTTTCTCCGGCTGTTTGGCGGGAGATTCGGCAGCAGCACTGTCCTCCTGTGGCTGTGGAGCTTCCGCTGTCGTCTGTCCATCGGCAAGAGAGGTTTTCGGCGTCCAGGTGGAGACATAGTTGGCGTCGTCCTGCATCCGCTGCAATTCGCGCATGACAGCGGAATGGTTTTCCCGTGTCAGGTTCAATTCCTCCTGCTGGGGAAACTCCTTGCCGAGAGCCGCCTTGACGGTTTCCATTTCGGCGATCTCCTGCCGGACATTCTCACGCTGCCTGGCGACGGCCTCATCCAGACCCTTGCCGAGAAAGTTGTCCACGCGCTGAAACAGACCGGACAGACTGAGCTTGTCGTCAAAGCTGTACCGCAGATTGTCGGGCTGGAATTGCCGATCGCCCGCGCCCTGGAGAAGGATGCGGAAGCCGTCTTGAGAGGCAAGCCCCATGCTTCTGACAATGGTCATTTTGAAGCCGCGATACGTCCCAAAGAGAACCTTCGCGCTGGAATTTCTGGTGACTTCCTTGATGCCGCCTACCAGAATATCCCGCATCTTCTCGCCGTCCTTGTCTCCCAACACTTTTCCCTCATGCGCCAGCTCCACCAGAATTTTCTCTTTGCCCTTTTCCGTCATTGTGCGCGTGTTGGCGTCCCGGAGCCGGATACTTTCGGCATAGTCCGCTTCCACCTTGGCAAGCCGCGATTCAGCGGACGCAAGGTATTTGAGACGATCCCGCATCCTGTGCTGACCGCGCTGATGCTGTGAATACAGAGCCTCCAGCTTGCGTAAATCACTTGCCAACTGCACCTGCATGAGGATAAGAGGATTGCCGGAAGCTGCGGCTTTCATTTCCGCCGCATTGGCGGCTTCAGAAGACACATCATCTATGACTCGTTGAAGCAAATCTCCTTTCCTGAATTGCTCAATGGCGGCTGATTTGTACTCTATACATTGCCACATCCGGGCTTTTCGCTATCATGTAACATATTGAAATATAAGGATAAAAAATGGGTATTTCTGCTGAATACCCGCAAAAATACCCACAAAATAAAAAGATTCAAAAAAATTTTGCTGGACGTGGTTGGATGCTTGTCACACCTATACAGCGAGGAAGTTAGGGCAAGTCACTACGGGGAATGTTTACGGAGAATACGCTACCGCTGCCTGGCGAGCTTTTTACACTTATTTCCGCACCGATACGCTGTGCAGCGTGCTTCACGATGGATAGGCCGAGACCAGTTCCTCCCGTAGAGCGGGAGTGGCTCTTATCCACACGATAGAATCGCTCAAAGATACGCTCCTGTTCATCCTGCGGAATACCGATGCCGCTGTCAGCTACTGAAATTACTAATCGACCGTCACGTTCCAGCAGCATCATGCTGACAGTACCGTTTTCCACATTATATCTGATAGCATTATCACAGAGGTTACTTACGATTTCTTTCAGCAGAGGACGAACACTGTGCAATCTGACCGATTCCCCATCAACGTGCAGTGCAATACCGCGTGAAGCCGCAGCATCGTGGAAATCCAGTGCAACTTCGGAAAGAACATCCTTGGCATCAAAAGTCGTGGCAGGAAGATCCATACCTTCCTCAAGACGGGACAAGTGGATGATGTCATCTATGAGTGCCACAAGTCTCAACCCTTCACGGCGTATATTTCCTGCAAAACGTACCAGGTCTTCCTGAGTGACAAGGCCATGTTCGAGCAGCTCCGCACTACCGATGATGGTCTGGAGTGGCGTTTTCAGCTCATGGGAAACATGAGCCGAGAATTCACGACGACGACGCTCATTCTCGGCCTGTTCCGTTACATCAAAGGCCAGCAGAACAAAACCTTCCGTGCGCTTCTCCCGGCTGATGCAGGTAATATCGAGCTGGAACTCTCGCCCGTTACGCATCATCCTGCTCTGGCTGTGACCATGCTCCTGCGCTTCAAGTATCGCATCCTGAAGCTTGCGGCTCCGGTCAATAAGCAGGATGTCACGCCCCAAAAAGTCTCCTTCTACACAGAAAAAAGCCTGTGCCGCAGGGTTGATGCTCAAGACTGAGCGTGAGGCATCAAGAAGGACAAGCCCTTCTTTCATGGCTTCCGTAATGAGGGAAAACTCTTCGGTACGGCAGGTCAATTCTGCAAGTTGTTGCTCGATTTGTCTGTGCTGGTGACTGATTCGCTTCAGAAGGGGGGAAAGTTCTTCATAGGTATCATTTTCCATAGGTCTATCGAGATCCAGTCTGTTGAATGGCTCCACGATGCGCCGCGCCATACTTCGTGCCAGAAAGCCGGAAAAAAACATACCGATGAGAGCTACCAGAATAATGGGTTGTATCAAGCCCAGAGCGAGAGAAAGTGCTGTCTCCGATGTCACGGACATACGAAGGACACTTCCGTCTTTCAACTGACGGGCAAGATACAAGGTTTCTTCAAGAAGGGTAGCGGACTGGCGGTAACTCATGCCCGCCCCCGAAGACAGGGCCTGCTTCACCTCTTCGCGGTTCGCATGATTTTCCATGGTGGAAGCATCAGCTTCTGAGTCAAAGACTACCGTACCATCGGCGGCTATCCATGTAACGCGAGTATCCTGCAGCTTTAGCGAATCAAGATAGGCATGGCCGTTTTTTTCTACGGCGGAGACCGCAAGGATGAGCTGATTCCCCAGCTGTGTATGCTGCTCCTCGGTACTGTGTCGGTAAAGAATGCCTGTTATGATGACAAGGCAAGCCAGTAAGGTAACTACTGTCGCGCTCAGGATAGAGCGGAAGATTCTGTGGATCATGCCAATTTCTCCAGTCGATAGCCGACACCGCGTACTGTTTCTATACATTCGCCCCATGAGCCGAGCTTCTGCCGCAGGGTACGGATGTGCATATCCACGGTACGGGTCTCGCTGTAATAGTCCTGCCCCCAAACCTCGGTCAGCAACTGTTCCCGACTGAACGCCGTTCCAGGATGGGCAAGGAGGAACTCCAGCAGTTTGAATTCCTTATGGGTGAGGGGCAAACGCTCCCCCGCGAGACACACTTTGTGGCTTCCAGCATCAAGGGTCAGCCCGGCGAAACCAAGCTCTTGTTTGGAGGGAGCGCATCGCTTGAGGACGGCTTTCACGCGAGCTACCATCTCCATCATACTGAAGGGTTTGACGAGATAGTCGTCGGCACCAAAATCGAACCCGTGGAGCCTGTCTGCCTCATTTCCCTTGGCGGTAGCCATGATGACGGGAATGGATCTGTATGCCGGATGGTTGCGAAGACGGCGCAGAAGCTCCATGCCGTCAAGGCCAGGAAGCATAACGTCAAGCAGGACGAGTTCAGGCTTTTCTTCTTTCAATGCATTCCAGAAGGAAGTTCCGTCAACAAAAGCCCGTACCTTGAAGCCGGCTGCCCTGAGTATATAAAGCTCTATCTCGCGGATACCCGCGTCATCCTCAACACACCAGATCATGCTCCAAATCCTTCTGAAGGCCGGACGGAAAGCACCACCCATTTGGCGATATTGGTGGCATGGTCACCGATGCGTTCAAGATACTTGGCAATCATCAAAAGGTCGAGTGCGTACTCCCCTTCATCGGGAGAATTGGCAATGATTTCGATAAGGTAGTCCTTCACTCGCTCGAAATATTCATCCACAGTATCATCCTGTGCCATAACAATGTGAGCAAAATCAACATCTTGCTTTACATAGGCGTCCACACTCCCAGTCACCATACGCATGGCCTCTTCAGCCATGGGGATGAGTGGCATACAGGGCTTGACGGAACGTCCATCGAGGTGCTGCACTATGCTGGCAATATCTGCCGCCTGATCACCTATGCGTTCAAGGTCGGTTATCATTTTCATGGCGGCGGTGATCTGTCGTAAGTCACGGGCCACGGGATGCTGCTGGAGCAAAAGACGCAGACAACGATCTTCAATACTGCGTTCCATGCGGTCGATCGCGATTTCCAGAGTAATGGCTGTAGCGGCATGATCGGGTTCGCCATCACAAAGGGCACGAACAGAACCACCTATAGCTTCCTCGCAGAGTGCCCCCATAGAAACGAGTTCCCTGTTGAGCTGCTCAAGCTGTTCGTCAAAACGACTTCTCATTAGCCGAACCTCCCGGTGATATAATCTTCCGTGCGCCTGTCCTGTGGCACGGAGAACAGTTTTTCGGTTTCGCTGCATTCGATGAGTTCCCCCATCAGAAAAAAAGCCGTGCGATCGGATATGCGGGTAGCCTGTTGCATATTATGTGTAACGATAACGATGGTGTAATGCTCCTTCAGGGTGACACAGAGTTCTTCAATCTTCAGTGTGGAAATGGGGTCGAGAGCACTGGTTGGCTCGTCCATAAGCAGGACTTCCGGCTCAACGGCAAGAGCGCGAGCTATACAAAGCCTCTGCTGCTGGCCACCGGAAAGGCCAAGGGCATTCTTTTTGAGCCTGTCCTTCACTTCATCCCAGATGGCGGCATCGCGCAGGGATCGTTCGACTATCTCATCAAGGCGGGTTCGAGTGGTAATACCATGAGTGCGCGGCCCATAGGCGATATTATCATAAATACTCATCGGGAAGGGATTGGGCTTCTGGAAAACCATGCCCACCTCGCGGCGCAGAGCGTTTACATCTACTTCAGGGGCATAGATGTCCTGCCCCTTGTATTCCACGCAGCCAGAAATATGTACCGAAGAGATAAGGTCGTTCATACGGTTCAGTGTTTTCAGAAAGGTAGATTTGCCGCAACCAGAAGGACCGATGAAGGCCGTGATACGTTTTTCCGGGATACTGATGTTGATAGAGTTAAGTGCCTGCGAAGAGCCGTACCATAAGCAGAGATCATAGGCGGTAATGATTTCGTTCATGTATTCCTCCAATGCTTGAAGTATCTGCCGATGAGTGATGTGGACAAGTCAATGACAAGAGCCAGGAGTATAAGGATGGCGGCTATGGCAAAGGCCACATCAAATTCTCCCTGTTCTTTCGCATAGACGTAAAGCGCAACTGTAAGCGTAGCCCCTGCGCTGTGCAGTCCTTCAAGGAAACCATTGAGAGAGTGGGCGAAACCGGCGGTGAACAGAAGAGCCGCTGATTCACCGATAATGCGCCCCACGGAAAGAATGCAGCCCGTGAGTATGCCGTCAACACAGCCGGGCAGAACTACCGTACTTATCACACGCCATTTGCCAGCTCCCAGTCCAAAAGCCCCTTCGCGATAACTCTGGGGCACAGTCTTCAAACTTTCCTGCGTGGTTCGCATCATGGTGGGCAAGTTCATGATGACAAGCGTGAGTGCACCGGCAAGTAATGAAGTTTTCATGCTCAGGAACTGACAGAAAAAAAGCATTCCCACGAGGCCGTATATAATGGATGGGATACCGGACAATGTTTCTGCGGCCAGTTCGATGACAGACACTACTCGCCTGTTTTCAGCGTACTCTGTAAGATAGATGGCAGCACCAACGCCAAGAGGAATAGTAACTCCCAACGCGGCGACAACAATATACAGTGTATTCAGAATATCTGGCAGAATACCTATGCGTTCCGTAAGATAACTTGGCCTGGTGCTGAGAAGCTCCCACGAAAGATGAGGAATGCCTTTTCCCAGCACATACACCAGTAGGAAAAGAACGAGGACGGCAGTACTCAGCGTGGCCAGCCCCATGACTATCTGCATAAGAGCCATATAGCTGCGCCGCTTGAAAGAAAGCTTTTGGACGAGCATCACGCCTCCCTTCCACGCTTGAGGAAAAAGTTGAGAGAAGCATTTATCAGCAGAATGAAAAAGAAGAGCACAAGTGCTATGGAGAAAAGAGCTTCACGCTGGAGTCCACTTGAGTAAGACATCTCGCTTGCCACCGCAGAAGTCAGGAAACGTACACTTTCAAAAAGGGAAGGCATATTGGCTACGTTGCCCGAAACCATCATGACAGCCATAGCCTCACCAATGGCACGGCCTACGCCCAGTACGACGGAAGCAGCAATTCCGCTCTTGGCGGCGGGGACGGATACGCGAAAATATGTTTCAACCGATGTGGCTCCAAGGGCGAAAGAAGCATCTTCGTATTCCTGCGGCACTGCCTGTAATGCCGTCATGGATACTTTGATAATGGAAGGCAGGATCATAACGGCCAGAACAAGAATGGCGGCCAACAGACTCGCGCCATCCGGCACATTGAAAACAGAGCGTATGCCCGGAACAAGAACGAGCATCCCCACAAGGCCGTAAACGACGGATGGGATCCCCGCAAGGAGGCTGACCGCCGATTCCATGAAACGGCGCACGCGGACTGGAGCCATTTTCGCCAGCCATACCGCTGTGAAGAAGCCCACGGGTACACCGAGGGCAATGGCACCAGCCGTACCCCAGATACTTGTTAGGATAAAAGGGAGGATGCCGAAGCGCGGTTCCGAAGCCGTAGAGGCCCAGGTATCGCCAAAAAGGAAATCGGCCAGCCCTATTTCCCGTATGGCAGGAAGACCGGAAAAGACAAGATAGGCAGTGATAAGCAGGACGCATCCCACGGCCACCAGTCCCAGCAGGAGGAAAAAGCCATGTATGAGATATTCAAAAGTCCTTTGTGTATTCATATCAGACGTTCTGCGATGGGAAAAGATTACAGAGAAGAGCGACGGAATGATACCGCCGCTCTTGTCCGGAAGGAGTGCGGTTCTCTCCAGTGTACCGTTTCTGCTGAACAACGAAGCGGCGTTTTTGTTATCAATGGGCCGGGACAGCACCGGCGGCGGAAATAATTCGGGAAGCAGCAGGAGAGGTGATATAGTCAAAAAAGGCCTGAGCGGCTGGGGACAGATCCCTGCCTTCCACCGTAACAATAACAAAGGGACGCTGCACCTTGTAGGAACCATCCTTCACACTTTCTTCAGAAGGGGCGACACCCTCAATGGAAAGGGGTCGTACGCTTTTCTTTACGGAAGCAAGAGAAGCATAACCAATGGCGGCAGGATTCTGAGAAACCGTAGTGATGACATCTCCCGTGGAAGTGAGTTCCTGGCGATATTTACAGGAATCCTTGGTTTTAGTGACAGACTCAAAACCGTCACGCGTACCACTGCCCGCTTCGCGACCGATAAGAACAATTGTGGAGTCCTGACCGCCGACTTCCTTCCAGTTGACGATTTTACCAGTGTAGATGTTCGCAATATCAACGAGAGTAAGATTTTTTACAGGATTATGAGGATTCACGATGACGGCAATGCCGTCATACGCCAGCACTGTTGCAGTGAGGCCGAAGTTTTTTTCTTCCTCTTTGAGGTCTCGGCTGGCAAGACCAATATCGCAACGGCCCTCTCTGGCAGCGGCAATACCTGCCCCTGAACCTGTGGGATTGTAGGTAAACTTGACTTTGCGGTGTTCGTTCTCAAAAGCTTCACCAAGGGATCCGATGACTTTTTCCATGGAACTGGAACCGTCCGTGGAAATCATGCCGGAAAGAGGTTTGGCATCGGCAGGTGCGGCAACAGCCATGAGGACGGTTAAAACAAGGGCGGGAATGCTTCTTTTCATGGTTCAAACTCCTGAAAGATTAAGGATTGCCATGAGGGGCACTTTAGACCGCCATTGTAAAATCGAAAGGGTTGTTTTTGTAAAGTTCTGGTAAAATGTTTCACTTTGAACTGACACCAGAGTTTACCTCATTCTCCACATAGGACTTTCCTCTTCCTTCTGCTTCTCCTCCAGCCCCTCAATTTTACGCCACAGGGGTAAAAACCGCTGATTCCGGGCCATATCCTGATCCCCGACCTTGCCAAAGGCATACTCTGCTGTGCGTTCAGCGTAGCCTTGCCAGTTGCTGTTGCCAGGGTATTCACGGATAACAGGGGCACAGAGATCGATGGTATCGGTCACAACTTTCCGGCTGTGACCGTTGGCCCGCATCCGCAGGGCGATCATGGCATCCACCTGTCGTAAGTCGTCAATGGCCATACTCCTGCTGATGTTGTCCAGATGGGCGAAGTAGGCTGTTGCAGGACTGCCGGGTCGGAGGTACGGACGCAAACGCTGCTCATACGGTTCTCGCTGTTTCTGTCTCTGCTCTTCCACATCGGTAAGGATCTTTCGCAGTTTTTGATCAGTCGGACGAATGGCTGCAATAACTATATCTCCGGCAGGGCCATAGGCGTACTGCAAAATCCTGCTACGCCGCTCAAGGATGTCGCGCTTCTCTACCTCTGAGGTGGAACGGGGGCTGTGTCTGGCTAATTCCCTGTCCACTTCCTCCTGAGTATACCCCATACAGCGTAAATAAAGCACTGTTCCTGCATCCAGTCTTGACTGATCCATGCGAACATCAGCGTACTTTTTGCGAAGCATATCCTGAAAACAGGCAAATGGCCTTTTCAGCTTACAGAGAGGGACAACGCTGTATTTCCTGACCTGCATATCCGGGGTGATGCGCTCCCGCAAACGCCAGAGCTGGGCGAGGCGTTGACTCTTGTGCCCCAGCCAGGTTTTGAAGCGGGGCAAGCTGCACCGCGCCTTGGCCCGCTGCTTCCTGCTTTCTGCTCGTTGGCTCTGCTGTTGGAGCTTCAGGAAATACCGGGCGATATTGAGCATGGGCAAGCCGTGCAGGGCTACTTTGGCAAGCACCTGTTGTCGCTCCTGTCGCTGCTCCTCGTGTTCGCGCCGTTCAGCTTCTTTACGGTGTTCCTGTGCCAGACTGCGTTCCTCGGCCAGTTGACGCCGTTGGGCCTGATACTCCTGCCATTCCTGCTCACAAACATGGCTGACTGGCTCTGGTTCTGGTGGGGGAACAACAGGAACACAGAGACTTTCCTCAAATTCACCAAGCCGCTTGCACAGCTTCCCCAGAGAGAGATCCCTGTCCACGCTGGATGCCTTGATCGGGGTTTCCCCCACATAGATGACAGCCCCTGAGCCTTTGCGGACATACCTCATGCCTACGGTGGCCAAGCCTGTGTGCAGCTCCTGCCAGCAGGTGGCCTTCTGGATGAGGGGATGGGCCTTTTCCTGCGCCATGCGCTGGGCCGACTTTTCACCAGTGGCGTTCTCAAAGTCTTGAGCTTCGGGCTTGGGCTTGACGACCCTGGGCCGCTGATTACGGACGATTTGCCCCTGCTCATTGACCCGATAGCGGGCATTCTTGCTGCTGGCCCAACCCTGCTTATGTTCGATTTCGGCAACGATCCTGTGGGCCGCCTCGATGTCAAAACCCTTGTGTGGCTGCACCACTTTTTCTGTCAGCGGATGAACGCGGTTGACGGCGATATGCACATGAAAATTGGATGTATTCACATGGGCCGCCACAATGGCCTGATGCTCGCTCAACCCCATACGATCCAGAAAAAGGGTCACGGCATCTCCCACCTGTTCTCTGGTGGGGAATTCATTTTCCTTCCATGACATGACCCAATGGCTGACGGGCATTTTACTGTGTATGGATCCCTCAGATAAGGCAATCATCTCCTGCTTCCACGCTCTGGTTGTCCTTGCCACAAAGTTCAAGCCAAAGGCGTACATCCGTTTTCCTAAGCCCTGCTCATCCTTTTGGGCAAGGATATAGTCCACAAGTCCGCCGATCATGGTGGCCTTGGTTTTCTGGAGGTTGGTACGCTTCAGCTTTTTCAGGATCATGACGGCTTGCTCATGGTTTCAATGGCGTTCTGGATGCCCTCCAGTGTGCGATTCATTTGAGCGATGGCCTCCGGCTGCCCTGTGTCCCTGACCATGCCAAAATGATGCTTGAGGAGACCGCCCAAACGCCTCAGCTCCCTGATGGCCTGGTTGTCCGTTCTGGCAACGATGGGCCGCCCTCCGAATATACGCCGCCGTATATATTCAGATACCGACAGCCCGGCACTGGCGGACTGTTCCCTCAGTCTTTCATCTTCCGCTGTGGTCATCCGAACTGTACGCCTTGAGGGAAATCGCGTTGCCCTGATCGTCTTTTTCTTCATTGCCTTTCTGCCTTACATAGCGTGTGAGAAACGAAGTGCCGAACACGCCGGGAGTCCAGAGGCGCGAGCCTTTGGCAGGTTTGTGGCTGGCGTCAGCCAGCTACCAACCTGTAAAGTGGAACAGGGGTCGGGCCATGAATCCACCTTATCCTCTGATTCCATGTGTTCGGCATGAAGACTTGCTTCATTTGTATCCAGAATAACCATGAAAAGAGAAAAAAGGCCATATGGAAAAAGCAAAAAGACTGTATTATACTTTTCTGGACAATCATAATATATGAATCAATCACCTATGAAAAAAAATTTTAAATCTTCTATTTGTTCAGTATCATCTATCAATGTCCAATATTGTTCATAATCATCCATCAAGTATTGTTGAGCATAAATCATCACCTGTGCTATCAGCAAGTCAGTCCCTATCTGGAGAAAAGTCATCAAAAGAGGATGGAGCCAATGGCAAAAGCGCAACGCAATTCACTAGAGCATATAGAACAGGCACGGAAAAATCTCCGCTCATTGCCTGACAAAAAAGCGGGCAAGACCCGTGCGGAAACGGTGGAGCTTCTGGCGGGGGATATTCGCAAGGCCATTGAGCAGGGGTATACCCTGAAGGAAATTCGGGATGTACTGGCTCAGTCTGGGGTATCGGTTTCTCTGGCCCGGATGCAGACCTTGCTGGGCGAGGGGGAGAAAAAGGGCAAGCCGCCTGTGGTTGATGCCGTCAAGGATGCTACTGGTTCGTCTCTGGAAAAAACTGCTCCAGCTCCTCAATCTGGTGGGCCTTCGCTCACACGGTATGAGGATAAGGATTTCGTGCTGTAACGAAACGCCTTTCCTGCCTTTTGTCTTTCTCCTGTCTGTTTATGTTCGGAAGCCCCGTCGGAGACGTTTACGTCCATCAGCCGCGACACTGCAAAGCCGAAAGCAAGGCGGAGCGGTCAAGGTCGGCGTAGCCGCCCGAAAGGGCTTGACCTTGACCGCTCCGCCGGTTTCGGCACTGTGGCG
>OFFZ01001132.1_pt1 | contig 15094 bp, 12 predicted proteins | sample 1521631 | NCBI WGS metagenome assembly OFFZ01 (sample SAMEA3504102, study PRJEB24116) | mouse gut metagenome | biome: mouse gut; feature: mouse-associated habitat; material: faeces | place: Denmark | collected 2011 | reverse complement strand
GGGAAACGCTTTAACCAGCGTTTCCTTAAAGGCGCCTGAAGCTGGATTGACCGCGTCGCCACAGACCCGGAGGAGGCACTATGGAGCTGCGCGTTCTTCGCTATTTTTTGGCCGTGGCCCGGGAGGAAACCATCTCCAGGGCGGCGGAAGCCCTGCATGTCACCCAGCCCACGCTCTCCCGACAAATGATGGATCTCGAAGAAGAACTTGGGAAAACGCTGTTCCTGCGCGGGAAAAGGAGGATTTCACTGACCGAGGAAGGCATGTTCCTTCGCAAGCGAGCGCAGGAGATTGTCGACCTGGTGGAAAAGACGGAGTCCGCGTTCAGCGATGCGGAAAAGGAGATCCGCGGGGAAGTCTGGATTGGCGGGGGCGAAACTGACGTCATGCGGTTGATTGCCCGCGCCGCGCATGAGCTTCAGGTGTCGCATCCCCATATTTCCTTTCATCTGTTCAGCGGAAATGCGGAAGATGTCGCGGAGCGGCTGGACAGAGGGCTTGTGGATTTCGGCATTTTTGTGGAACCGGCAGATCTGTCGAAGTATGATTTCATCAAACTGCCCGTAACCGACATATGGGGCGTATTGATGCGCAAGGACAGTCCTCTGGCGGAAAAACAGGCAATACGACCTGAAGATTTGCTTGGGCTGCCGCTTCTCTGCTCCCGACAGCCCATGGTCAGAAATGAACTTTCCGGCTGGATGGGAACCAACAGGGAGAAGCTGCATATCGTAACGACGTATAATCTTCTGTATAACGCTTCTTTGATGGTGGAAGAGGGGATGGGATACGCCCTGTGCCTGGATAAGATTATCAGAACATCCGGGGAAGGGCCGCTTTGCTTCAGGCCATTGGAACCCAGGCTGGAGGTGGGCCTGGATATTGTCTGGAAAAAGTACCAGGTTTTTTCAAGGGCCGCTGCGAAATTTCTGGAGCACCTGCAAAAGACGCTGGAGAGGTGAGACAGATTTTTACCTTTCCCGGCAAGTATGAGCATCAGCATACCTGCCGGGAAAAGAGTTATCAGGCGTGACTATTTCAGGTTTTCTTTGAAGAAGCCTGTCAGGCGGTCGAAGGGAATGAGGCTTGTGCGGTCATACAGATCCACATGGCCCGCGCCCTTGACGTAAAGCAGGTCTTTTGGTTCGGCGGCACGCTTGTAGGCGTCCTCACTGAATTCTTTGGAATGCGCCTGATCACCGGTAATGAACAGCATGGGGCGCGGGGAAATGGTCTCGATGTCGTTGAACGGATAGAAGTTCATGAATTTCACGTTGCTGCTCAGGGTGGGGTGAGTCGTGGTCAGCGGGGATGCGCCCTGTGGCGTGAATTCTCCGCGCGGCGTGCGGTAGAACTCGTAAAATTCGCGCTCGATGGGGTTGGAATCGGGCGTCAGCTCGTGAACCGTACCACTCGTGTACCTGGATTCGCCGCCGGTGAATTCCACGTAGCGCTGTTCAGCAGCATCGGCGATAATCCGCCTTCTCTGTTCCAGCGTCTGCGACCTGTTCAACGCATTACGGCTGGCGGCCCCCATGTCGTACATGCTGATGGTGGCGAGGGCCTTCAGACGCGGGTCAATCTTGGCGGCGCTGACGGCAAGCTACCGCTTCCGCAGATGCCGATGACGCCGATCCGCTCTTTGTCCACAAAAGGCCGGGTACCAAGATAATCCACCGCCGCGCTGAAGGTTTCCGCATACATGTCCGGCGAAACGGCATTGCGGGGTTCCCCCGAACTGCCGCCCCAGAAGGGAAGATCCACGGCCAGAGTGACGAAGCCCCGCTCCGCCATTTTTGTGGCGTAAAGATTGGCGCTTTGTTCCTTTACCGCGCCCATGGGATGCCCCACAATGATGGCGGAAAACTTTTCCTTGCTGTCCGCGGCCTTGGGCGTAAAGAGATTCCCTGCGATGGTCATCTTGTACTGGTTCAGGAAAGTGACCGGCTGCATGCTCACCTTGTCGCTCTGATAAAAGTTGGCGGCGTCGGCGGGCGTTTTGATTTCTTGGGCTATGGCCGGTGCGGCGGACATGATGCCTATGGCGGCTGCCGCCATGCTCAATTGTTTCAACATGGTCATGGTACGTCTCCTTTGCTGGTCAACGGTGGCACAGGGTGTACGGGTAAGGCGGAGGGGCGTCTGCTTTTTCAAAGGTTCAATCAATGCATTCCCCTGTTGTATGCCTGCAAATACGGTTGCTTTCCCGTGTTCTGTAAATAAAAAACGAGACAACCAATGTAAAATACTTATATTTTATATTAAAAAATGCCTTACAGGCATAAAATCGGAGCGCCCTGTCGCAAAACCATGTTGACCGCACTGCGCGAGAAGTGCGCTGCCATGAGCAACTTTTTCAGGGAGTCTTCCCGCAAGCAGGAATACCGGAACGGCTTCATCCTGGTCAGAGGATTTTTAAGCATGCCGTTGAAAAAGGTCGTGAACTGTTCGGCTGCACGCTGATTTTCCTCGCCGCCCTGCGCTACGCCGCAATCCCCCGCTGGGGACGGAGGAAAAGGGAAAGTCGGGTGCTCGCGTTGTCGTCGCTCCGCGCCAGAAGACGGGGGCAGGTCTCGCTGAACAGTGAGGTTATTTTTTCCAGAATTCGGGCACGAACATGATCAGCAGGGCGTAGAACTCCAGACGCCCCATCAGCATGGCCAGCGACAGCACCCATTTGGAAAAAGCCGGCATCCAGCCGAAATTATCCACGGGGCCGACCCTGCCCAGGCCGGGCCCCACGTTGGAAACGCAGGTCAGGCTGGCGGTAAAGGCGGTGGCAAGGTCAATTTCCTGCGCCGCAAGGGCAAAGCAGGCCGCCAGTGTCACCAGCACATAGAGTATGAAAAAATTGACGATACCGGACAGCACTTCGGGGGACACTGCTCCGCTCCGGAGTTTGATGCTTCGCACCGAATGAGGGTGCAGCAAACGGAACAGCTCGCCGTAGGCTGCGCGCAGCAGCACTACCGCACGCATACATTTCAGCCCTCCGGCGGTAGACCCTGTGCATCCTCCCAAAAAAGTCAGCAAAAGAAAAATTCCCAGGGCCAGAGAAGGCCATCCGGTGTAATTTTCCGAGACGAATCCCGTAGTCGTACACAGGGAAACAAGCTGAAAGGCGCAGGCCCGCACAATATATTCCAAATCCGCGAGGCAGCGCAGAGGGAATGTCCCGCGCAAGGCCAGGAGCGCCGACACAATGACTGTGCAGCTCAGCAGCATCCATATATAGGAGAGGTTTTCCGTACTGCTGCTGTAAGCCCGGAAATTACCTTTCAGGAACGCGTAATGCAGGCTGAATCGCATCCCGGCCAGAAACATGAACACGATGATGATCCACTGAATCGCCGCACCGGGAAAGGCTGCAATCGAATTGTTCCGAGTAGAGAAGCCCCCCGTGGCCAGGGTGGAAAACGCATGGTTGATCGCGTCGAACCAGTCCATGCCCGCGGCCATGAGCAACACGGTTTCCAGCGCGGTCAGCAGCAGATAAATTTTCCACAAGGCAAGCGCGGTATCCCGCATACGCGGGGTGAGTTTGCCGGGGTGAGGGCCGCTGGCTTCGGCACGGTACAGCTGCATCCCCCCCACGCCAAGCAGAGGCAGCACGATCAGCGTCAGCACAATGATCCCCAGGCCGCCCAGCCAGTGCGTCAGGCTGCGCCACATCAGCAGCCCCTTGGGCAGGGCTTCGATGTCGGAAAGAATGGTCGCCCCTGTGGTAGTGAAGCCGGAAACCGACTCAAACACGGCGTCGGTCAACCCCAGGCCCCCGCACAGCATATAAGGCACGCCACCGGCGAAGCCGGCGGCCAGCCAACACAACCCCACTACGGCAAAGCCCTGCCGCGCGGACATGCCGACATCGCGTGAAGGCCGGTTGGGCAAGGCCAGAACCAGGCCCGCTGCGCAAATTCCCGCCATGCAGATTAACAAGGAACGTGCCGCGCCGTCTTTAAACCAGAGCGAAACGCCCACAGGCAGGATGAAACTCGCTCCGATGCAGACCAGCAGAACCCCAAGGACAAAACATACCGCGCGCACGTGCATATTGCTTCCGTCATATTGAGAGAGCGGAGATGAGTCTCGCCTCGCTCGGCTCCATGAGCAGTTTCAACGTAATGTTACTCCGGGCTTGTAAACATGATGGCGGAACGCCCCCGGATCACGCCTTTTTTCCGGCCAGCACTTCTTCCATTTCACCGACACGGGCGCGCAGGCAGAGAATGGCAATGGTATCGCCCGCCCGGATGACTGTCCCGCCCGAAGGGATGCGCGTTTCCCCGTCGCGGCTTGCGCCGATAAGCAGTACGCCGCGCGGCAGACCGAGTTCATGCACGGCCCTGCCCGCCAGCCAGGAGTCTTTTTCCACCAGAGCTTCCATCATTTCAGCGGCTTCTCCTCCCACCGCCACGCTGGATAAAATGCGGCCCTGCCGAAAATAATGCAAAATACTGTTCACGGCGGAAAGACGAGGGCTGACGCTGTGCCCTATGCCCACCTGTTCCACCAGAGGCAGATAGGCGGCCTTGTCCACCCGGACCACGGTTTCCCGCACCCCCAGCGAACGGGCCAGCAGGCAGGCCAGCATATTGTTTTCCTCATCTTCGGTCACGGAAATGAACGCGTCCATACGGCCCACATTTTCCTGCACCAGGAGGTCGGCATCCGTGCCGTCGCCGTGCAGAACCAAAGATCGGCTCAAATGTTCCGCCAGAAATTCGCAACGGGCCGCGTCGCGCTCGATAATCTTCACATCCACCTGACGGCCTTCCAACAGCTTGGCCAGCCTGAAGCCGATATCTCCGCCGCCCACGATGCAGGCCGATGAAGGGTATCCGCCCCGGCGCCCCAGCAGCCGGAGCAGGGAAGATTGACTGCCCGGCAGAAAGACAAAATGAACCACGTCCCCCTTTTCCAGCGTGTCGCGCCCGGACGGGATCAGCAAGCGGCCTCCCCGGTTGATTGCCCCCACCATAAGCCCCGGATCTCCCGCGAGTTCCGAAAATTTCATCAGGCTTTGGCCTGCGAGGGGAGGGCCTTCAATCCGCATGGAGGCCATGCGTAACGAACCGTCAGCAAATTCCGCATATTCCATCGCTCCCGGCAAGGTCAGTTGCCGCTCTATGCTGCGCACAACTTCCTCTTCCGGGTTGACCATCATAGTGATTTTCAAGGGTTCCCCGGCAAATGCCTCCGGCATGTCCGCGTATTCGGGATGCCGGATACGGGCCAGTTTGGTCAGGTTGGGGGCAAGCCCTCCGGCAAAAAGGCAGGATACGATGTTAATTTCGTCACTGTCGGTCACGGCCAGAAACAAGGCCGCGTTTTCCACCTCCGCCTTGCGCAGTACCGAAGGCGTTGTGCCGGAGCCTTGCAGCGTTTGAACATCCAGCTCTTCCTCTACAGCGGAAAGGCGATCCCGGTCGAGATCGATGATCAACACCCGTTTGCCTTCCGCCGCCAGACGCCGCGCAATATGGAACCCCACTTCCCCGGCACCGACGATCACGATGCGATTCTCCTCGGCCTGCATCTTGCGCTTGCGCTGAAAAAACATGAGCACGCTCCTGTGTACATCCTGCGCAGCTTGCGGAGACGGCGGCGGGCGCGTTCAAAGCGCCTTCACATCCCGCCGTATCCGTTCCCAGTCTTCCGGATAATTTACGTTCTGGAAAAAAAAAGCCTTTTCTTCGCCATATCGAAGGCAATCCGTCAAATCCGGGGGCACCACAGCCGCAAGTTTGTATTTCCCCGCGGCCACAGCTTTCCGGAACAAGTCCAGCGCCTCCGCCTCATAAACCGCCACCAGAGGTTGTGTGGCTCCATATACCGCATCAAAAAAACAGGTACACAGGCTGCTGCGGCCTTCACGCCGCTTGTCTTCCCGAAATGCCAGCAGATCTCCGAGCGTAGCCTTGTCCATGCAGGGCAAATCACAGGGGATCACCAGGCAGGCCCGGCGCGTCTGCTCCAGTGCCGAGTACACCGCGCGCAGGGTTCCGTCGCCGGGAAAACGATCCTCCACAATCCCGTATCCGCGTTCCGCAACTTCCCGGCGGATCCGCAGCCCCTGACCGTCAGCGTCACCTTCCACGGGGCGGCAACTCACGAATACGCGCGCCGGATCGCCAAGCAGGCGCTCCAACACGCGCGCTGCACGCAGCAACAGACTCTGTTCTCCCTTCGCGCCGTTCACGCCCTGAATACGCAACCCGGTTTTGTCGCGACCGAAACGACGGCTCCATCCTCCGGCCAGCACCACGCCGACCAGAGGCTCAGCCGCCGTTTCTCCCGCGCGCTCAACAGGCTGCTCTATTTGGCAAACGTGCATTTCGGATAGGTACAGGTCTTGCAGTCCAGACACAGGCCGCCATGCCCGAGGCCGGAAAGATATTCACGGGTCAACGGAGCGTCAGCCAGAACACAGGGCAACAGCACATCCAGCGCCGTGGTTTTATGAAACAACGCGCAGGCGGGAACTCCGATCACGCGGGCTGGAGCGGCGGCGCTGTCGCCTTCCCCTCCCAGGCTTCCCACCAGGCTCATGGCTCCGGGCAACACCGGGATGCCGTACAGCATATCCCGCAGCCCCGCTTCCTGCAAGCCTTTGCGGGTTACATCGTCCGGATCGACCGAAAGACCCGCCGTGGTAATCACCACATCCGCCCCGGCGGTCAGCAGCTCTTCCACTCCTTCGCGGATCAGCTTCGCATCATCCGGAGCCTTGTTCACTCTGACAATTTCACAGCCCAGCGCCTGCGCTTTTTGCGTGATGACCGGCTCAAACCTGTCCTCGATTAAACCCTGAAAAACTTCCGTACCGGTAATGAGCACGCCGATACGTTTGCGCCGCATCGGCAGAACGGAAAAGAGCGGCCCTTCAGCCAGCGCGTTACGGGCCAGCAGGAACTTTTCCCGAGAAAGATACAACGGAATGGCCCGGGAAGACGCCAACGGAGAGCCTTGCTCCACCACACTGCCGCAATGGCGGGTTGCACAGATAACCTCCGGCACCATATTGAATTCGCGCAAACGCGCTTCATCTATCCAGAATACGCCCTTGTGCGCGGCGCGAAAGCTGATCTTCCCTTCCCTGATTGCTCCCGCGGCATCAACGCCGCCGCCAGGCATCAGTTCGCGAAAGGTTTCCGCCACAACGTTCTCATGTACCCAGTTTTCAGAAACAGCCTTGTCTTCCACATAAATGGAATTGCGGCCCATGAGCTGAAGGCGGCACAAATCGCCCCCGGTAATTACCTGACCGGCGGTCACGGCAGGCCCCTTGAACACGCCGGGTTCAATACGGGTCATGTCGTGCAGAGCAACCCGGCCCACGGCCTTGTTCACGGGAATACGCGCAAGCTCCGGCCCGGAAAAAGAAAGCCCCGGCCCCTTGAGGTACGGCGATTCCCCCTTGCAGGAACGGCACACTGTTCCGAACACACCCGGATGCGGTTCGCCGCAGATGGCGCAGCGCACAATGCCCCCACGCTCCCTGCGGCCCACGAACTCGGCCTTCACTGTTACGGGCTGGGCGGAGAGGATGGAAATTCCCGCCTCATAAATTTCTTCCTGGAGAAGGTCAGTGTCCTGCTCTTTCTTGGGCGTGGTCTTCATGTACCAGGTGCGGATGGTGGGGTAGGCGTCAAGCTTGTCCACATCCAGGCGCACGCGAACGCCTTCGCCCGATCGTTTGTCATACAGGCTCATGGCGTACAGACCGAAATTGAGAATACGCATCCAGCCGTTGCCGATAGTGCAGGGGGTAAGCAGCTGGATAGCGTCCGGCAGACAGTAGGACGTTTCGCTGACCGCGTCATACAATACCCCGCCGGGCATATGGCTTTTGGCCAATTCCACCATATAGGCCCCGATGATCAGGCCGGGAGCGGGGTAGCCGTGGAACTTGCGCGCCACTTCCATAAATTCTTCATGTGTCCATTGGCCCAAACGCATATATGCATCCTCTCAGACGGGATCTGTTCGCAAATAAAAAATTCCGAACCATGCCGAAAACACCGCATGACATGATTCGCCATGCTGTGACAACTTACCCGCAAGGCCAGATGCCTGTCAAATTATGCATGGCCCTCTCAGCGCTTGCCCGCGAACGCCGGTGACGCGAACGCGGCGAGGTATGGAGCAACGCCCCCCCGCCGCCAACGCAGCTCCGCAACAGAGCGGCCCGCAGCTTTATCTTGACGTTCCAAGCCCCGGAGGGGTAGTGTTATTATTATAGATTTTGTAACATCAAACCCCACGTTGCCATGTCCGTATCCTCTTCCGCCTTTTCCACCGATTCTCCCGCCTGGCATGCCGCCGTGCAATTTCACGGACACGCTTGCCCCGGCCTTGCGCTCGGCTGCCGCATGGCCCTTGCCGCCGTTCGTGCGCTCCTGCTCGACGACTCTTTCCTCACCCGGGAAGACGCCCCCTTTTCCCGCAATCTCTCGCCCGACGAAGAACTTGTCTGCGTGACGGAAACCGACGCCTGCTGCGCGGACGCGGTTCAGGCTCTTCTCGGCTGTACGCTGGGCAAGGGTAATCTGCTGCTCAAGCCGCGTGGCAAAACGGCCATGAGTTTTTACCATCGCCCGACCCAAAAGGCCGTGCGTGTGCTCTGGCAAGCCGACATCCACAGCCCGGCAGGACGAGACATGCCGCGTACCGAAAAAATGGCCTGCTTTCTCTCCGGCCCGGAGAAAACGCTGCTTGCCGTGTGTGAAATTCCCTTTGCTCCGCCTTCCCGCGCACTTATTTCCCGTTCCCTTGCCTGTACAAAATGTGGTGAAATGACGGCGGAGTATGCTGTGCGTCTGCGGGACGGAAAGCCTTTCTGTCCTGATTGCCGGCCCGATCCTTCCCGTATTCTTTAGTAAAGGCTCTTTCATGCGCGCCCCTGTTCTTGCTTTCCCGCTTGGTTCCATGCTCCTTGGCTTTATCCTTCTGTTGAATATCGCTCTGGCCGCACCTGCTTGTGCCCGCCTCGTAACGGACATGCGCGGCAAGCGGATCCCCCTGCCGGACAATCTGACCCGCGTCGCCACCATTGATGACGGCTTTGTGGAAGGCGTCATGACGCATCTGGGCGTCATTGACGCGGTGGACATGATCGGATCATGGAGCATGAAACGCGACTACAAGTACGCCTTTGAGGCGGAAAACGGGGAAAGCTGGGAACTTCGGGGCTGGAATACCATGAAGTTCCTCCACCCCCGGCTGAATGACAAGGTGTGCGTCAATTCCCCGCAGGGCAACGTCATCAATTTTGAAGCCCTGGCCGCCGGAAATCCCGAAGCCGTCATTCTGCGTCTGGGGGATTGCACCGTGGGCGCGGGCAATCGGGAGGCGGCGGCCAAAACAATGGACACCATTGAAGCGCTGGGGCTGCCGCTGGTGGTCATCTACGCTCCCACCTGGTTCAGGTCTGCCGACCTGGCCTCCATGAAAGAAGAAGGCCGGGTGATCGGAGCCATGTTCGGCATGGAAGACAAGGCGGCGGCGCTCATGGACAAACTTGCCTCCACTGAGCAGCTCATACGGGCACGCACCAGGGATATCCCGGATGCGGAAAAGCCGCGTGTGCTGTACATGGGCCTCAATCCCAACATCCGCAAGCAGGGTGGCGCAGGTACCGCCCACGGCGTGGATACTCCGGAATCCTATATCATCGAAAGCGTGGCAGGGGCGAAAAACGCCTTTAACGGAACGGGATCGGGCGTGCCCGTGAGCGCAGAGCAGATTTACGCACTGGATCCGGACGTGATCCTGCTCCCCACCTCCAACGGCTATCACCCCCCGCGCGAACTGATGGAAGCGCCGTACTTCAAAAACCTGCGTGAACTGCGCGCCGTGCGGGAAAAAAAGGTCTACGCCATGCCGTGGTCGCCCATGAATTGCGCGCGGCGCGTGGAATACCCGCTGGATATGCTTATCATCGCCAAGGCATCTTACCCGGAGCGCTTCAGGGACATCAACGTGTATGACTTCGCCCTGAACTTCTACAAGGAAGTTTATGGCGTGAGTGAAGAAACGGCCAGGGCGCTGCGTTCGCACCAGCTCCTCGACTGGATGAAAGGCATTGATTTTTAGCGCATAGCAGCGATTATCTTCTCTGCCTCTTCCCGTAAACGTTTCAATGATGCACCTCGCACATGCAGGGGCAGCCTGTTCATTGGGTTACTGAATTCTTTGCAATATTAACTATGCTCCGACCGTCGCTGTCAGCTCCGTCTATGAAAAGTTCCCTTTCCGCCCCGCGCGGGCGTACTGCCCGCCCCTTCCTGTTTCTGCCTCTGGCCCTGCTGTTCATCGTGTTGTTCGTCTGGGCGCTGACCGCCGGCGAATACGCCATGTCGCCGCTCCGCGCCTGGCATACGGTCTGGGCCAAGCTCAACACGCTGGGTCCGGACGCTCTGCGGGAAGCGGGCATCAGCCGCATGGACGAAGTCATTGTATGGAACATCCGCCTGCCGCGTCTTTTGCTGGCGGTGCTGGCAGGCATGGCGCTGGCGGTTTCCGGCGCGGCCTATCAGGCGTGCTTCCGCAACCCGCTGGTGGAACCCTATCTGTTGGGCGTCTCCTCCGGGGCGGCCTGGGGTGCTTCTCTGGCCATTGTCTTCCCCGCAATTTTCCCACAGGGGCAGGTCAGCGCCTTCGGCTTTGCCCTTATCGCCGTACTGCTTTCCTGCTTCATGGCCCGCCGGGATGGCGAAACGCCGCCCGTAACGCTCATTCTTTCCGGGATCATCGTGGGGGCCGTTTTCTCCGCGCTGGTCAGCATCATGAAGTACCTCGCGGCGGATACGGAACTCAGGGAAATCACCTTCTGGATGATGGGCGGCTTCTATTATGCCGCCTGGGATGACGTATTCACCAATGCGGCAACGGTACTACCCTGCGTGGCGCTCATAGCCCTGATGGGCTGGAAGCTCAATCTGCTCTCCCTTGGTGATGAAGAAGCCCGCGCCCTGGGTCTGCACCCTGACCGTACCCGCCTGCTTTTTCTGGCTCTGGCCACGTTGGCCGCCGCCGTCTGCGTCTCCACCGTGGGCATAGTGGCCTGGGTAGGCCTCATGATGCCCCATGCAGCCCGCATGCTGCTCGGCCCGGACAATCGACTGGTCGTGCCGGGGGCGGCGTTGCTTGGAGCCATGTATATGCTGCTGTGCGACACCATCGCCCGCACCCTGACCGGCGCGGAAATTCCGGTGGCGATTATTACTTCAATCCTCGGCGCGCCCTATCTGCTCTGGCTGTTGCGCGGCAAAGGCAAGGAACTCTATGCCGGATAAACTTCCCGCTCTGGAAACGCGGCATCTGCATTGCCGCTACGGCGCACGCGAAGTGTTGCGCGACATCTCCCTGCGCGTCGCGCCCGGCACGATATGCGGCCTGCTCGGGCCGAACGGCTCCGGCAAGACCACGCTGTTCCGCTGCTGTCTGAACTTCCACAAGGCATCATCCGGGGATATCCTCATGGACGGAGAATCCACGCTCCGCCTCTCTCCCGCCCGCCTGGCGAGACTGGCCTCCTATGTCCCGCAGGAACACCGCATGGCTTTTTCCTTTCCCGTGCGGGACGTGGTGCGCATGGGGCGCAACCCGCGCATGACAGGCCTGTTCCGCCCCGGAAAAGAGGACGAGGAGGCCACGGAACGCGCGCTGCGTCGCGTGGGTATTCAAGATCTGGCGGATCAGCCCTGCAACCGCCTGAGCGGCGGGCAGAGACAGCTTGCGCTCATTGCCCGCGCCGTAGCGCAGGAAGCTCCGCTCATGCTGCTGGACGAACCAACTTCCGCTCTGGACTTCCAAAATCAGATTGAAGTGTGGAAAACGCTGCGCGGCCTTGCCGAGCGCGGCTTTACTGTGGTGGTATGCTGTCATGACCCGAACCATATTCTGTGGTTCTGCGATCAGGTCGTCCTGCTCAAGGACGGACAAACGCTGAATTCCGGCCCTCCGGAAAGCGTACTGAGCAAAAACACACTGACCAAGCTGTACGGCGGAGCGTGCGCGCGCGGCGAGCTTGCCGGAGGTTTACCTGTGGTACATCCTGCGTTTTAAAGTCATTTCACTATTAAACTGCTCGGGGGGCGTGCATTTCCCAACGAGGCGTCGCAGAACGCTGTCGACCTCCATACCGGAAGCAGGCAGCCGTTCCCGTCGTGCTTCATCCATTTCAATGTGCACACTCACTGGTGAGGGTTCGCCGGATTTCCGGCTCCACCGCAAAGAAAATTTTCAACAGCCGAGGATTAAAAACGCCGCACTGACCGTCCGCAATCATGCTCAGCGCCCGTTCCGGCGTAAAGGAATCTTTATACACCCTTTTGCTGATCAACGCGTCGTACACGTCCACCAAGGCGACGACCTGGGACCAGGTAGAGCATTCGTCGCCTTTCAGGCCATCAGGGTATCCCTTTCCATCCCACCGCTCATGGTGATGCCGCGCAATGTCATGAGCATACTTGTAAACGGGATGCCCCCGCAACTGCGGAATTTTTTCCAGCAGCAACGCGCCCTGTGCAGAGTGAGTCTTCATAACTTCATACTCTTCAAACGTGAGCTTTCCCGGTTTGGTCAGTATAGCGTCCGGAATGGCAATCTTCCCCACATCATGCATGGCGGAAGCCAGCGCAATATGTTCGATATCCTCAAGCGTCAATCCTTCGCCGAGTTCTGTATTTTCGAAAATGAACTTTGTTATATCATGAATACGCCGGACATGTTCGCCGGATTCTCCGTTACGAAATTCAATGGCCGTAGCCAGCGCTTCAAGCATCCCCTGGTTCAGTTCAATGATCTGCTGCGCTTTCACGAGGAGTTCCGCCTGCTGCTGTTCCACTGTGCTGCTCAACAGCCTTCTGGCCTGAAACAGCTCTACTACGGACTGTACGCGGCGGATGACGATATAGGGCGTGATCGGCTTGCCGATCACGTCCATCACCCCCAGTTCATAGGCTTCTTTCATGACAGGGTTGGAACTTTCCGCCGTAATCAGAAAAACGGGAATCTGTCGGGTAAGCTCTGCGTCATGCAAAAAACGCAAAACCTCCAACCCGTTCATCTCCGGCATGACAAAATCCAGAAGCACCGCGCAAATGTCATCCTTGCGGGCAAGCAATTTTTCCAGACCTGCTTTGCCGTTTTCCGCCTCTTCAATGGAATAAAAAGGAGAAAAGATATTTGTCAGGATTTCTCTATTTATCGCGTCGTCATCTATGATAAGTATGTTGTTTAAACATGCGCGACCTTGCTCTATTCCCATACAGGCTCCCCGAATGTCGACATGCTTTGGCGCGAAAGGCTTCGTACACATCGGTATCAATTTATGACATGTTTGGATATTTTTATTAAATAACAGACAAAAGGTCAATAATGACATGAACAGGCAATAATTTTTGGCACTCTCACAAAAGCGTGTTGAGCCCCATGTGAGGGCTTACAGCCTTGATTTCCTGAGTATCCCACCACGTTTCGGACGTGCTGAAAACTGTTTTTGGCGCTATTATCAGGGTTTGCGCATCTAAATTTTAAGCAAACGTTTAAGACAGGACTATTGACGAAGGCTATGCCACACTATCAATGTTTAAACAATCGCATGACTACACTGCCTAATGTCCTGATTCATAAATCGTTGAGCAAAATCTGCCTATGCTTTCAATGAATTATGAATCAGGATACTGGTTCAGCCAAGCCACGATCTGCTCGCAGGTTTCGGAACCGCTGACCTTGCCGGCAGCTTCAGGGGGAGTATTCCCTCCGAATCTCTATTAAGAAACTCGGGGAAGTATCCCTCCCCCTGACGGATTTTGGGCCGTGCCTCATCCGGAGGGGCACGGCTAAATGGCCTTGGACGTGGCCATCATATAGATTTCATGCGGATCAAGAATGAGCACAACACTTCCGTCGCCCATGATGCTTGCCCCGGAAAGACCGCGCACATCGCTGAGATAGGTTCCCAGGGACTTGATCACAATCTCCTGGCGATCCAGCAGATGATCCACCACCAGACCCAAACGCCGGTCGTTGTCCTGAATAATAACCACGGACAGCACTTCGGGCAGTTCCTGCTGGTGCGGGTGCAAGTTGAGCAATTCGCCCAAATCCACAATGCCCAGCACTTCACCGCGCATGGTCACGGCCTTGCGGCCCTTGACATCGGTCAGTCGGACGGATTCCAGCTTGGTGGTCGTCGCTACTGCATCCAGGGGAATGGCGTACACCTGTTCGCCCATCTTGATCATGAGAGCTTCAATAATTGCCAGCGTAAGCGGCAGAGAAAGGGTAAAACGGGTTCCTTTACCCAAACGGGAAGAGGTGCTCACACTGCCCTTGAGGTTTTTGATGTTGGTGCGCACCACGTCCATGCCCACGCCGCGGCCGGAGATATCCGTAATTTTTTCCGCCGAGGAAAAGCCGGGAGCGAAAATAAGATCTATGGCTTCGCGGTCATCCAGATTCTTGGCTTCTTCAGGGGTGATGATTCCTTTTCTGACCGCGACTTCCCTCATTTTTTCGGGGTCAATCCCCTTGCCGTCGTCTTCAATTTCAATGGCAACGGAATTTCCCTTATGATAGGCGCGCAGCCACACTTTGCCCAATTCCGGCTTGCCGGCGGCAATTCGCGCCTCCGCGGACTCAATACCGTGGTCAACAGAGTTTCGGATCAGGTGCATGAGGGGGTCATTAATGACTTCCACCACGCTTTTATCCAGTTCCGTCTCTTCGCCCTCGAGAATGAGTTCAACCTCTTTGCCGCTTTTGCGGGAGAGATCGCGCACCAAACGCGGGAACCGGGAAAACACCGAAGAAACCGGAACCATACGCACCTTCATGATCGTGTCCTGAAGTTCGTCGGACACACGGGCCATGGCATAGGTGGTTTCAGAAATATCCTGGGCAACCTGGGCCACATCCACCTGAGCAGCGGGAGAGGTTTCCAGAGTTTTGGCGATCATGGCATAGCGGTTGCGGTTGATCAAAAGCTCCCCGATGAGGTTCATCAGATGATCGAGTTTTTCATGATCCACACGAATGCTGGAAGACGCCGATTTATTGGCCGGAGCTGCGGCGGAAGCCGAAG
>OFFZ01001130.1_pt1 | contig 15120 bp, 14 predicted proteins | sample 1521631 | NCBI WGS metagenome assembly OFFZ01 (sample SAMEA3504102, study PRJEB24116) | mouse gut metagenome | biome: mouse gut; feature: mouse-associated habitat; material: faeces | place: Denmark | collected 2011 | reverse complement strand
CCCCTCCATCGAGGAGGATGAGCCGCCCTACCGCCTGCTGTGCAACGAGTACCCAATGGCAGAATGAGATAGAAATATCCTGATTGCCGCCCTTCGCTCCCGCCGAATGGGGATGCACTTTGATATGGCTGGCGTCGATCATCAGCCATTCATAATCCAGTTCCTCGGGAGCAGCCGATACTATCCATGACCGCCCTGGCGGGATGCTGGAACGCAACGATTTCACGTGAAAATTGTTTCCTACTTCAAAATAGAATACATAATGCAAAAGCTGCACATCAACTTTTTGATGATGTGTAGCTTTTGTGTTTACAAGCTGTCTAAAATCGTTTTAAGTGCATAGAGTTTAGTATATTTCAAATGGGCATTGCTCACAAAAATGGTGCTTTCTGATACTGGCTTTGTCCACATGGCCGGATACACTTCTGTTCTTGCAAAGCAGAGAAATTTGTGATACGATAATCATGGAAAGCAGTATACTGGGTGGAAGAAAGCGGGTGATTTTTTGACAGAAATGGAACCAAATAACCAGAAGCACCAGGCGGATTTACAACGGCTGCGCGGTTTGCGTCCAATTGATGATGATTTCATGCGTTGCCTTTTCAAAGACAATATTCCGTTGGCGGAATTGGTGCTTCGTATTATCACAGGTAAACCTGATCTGGTGATCACGGACTGCCAGACTCAAAAGGATATGAAGCGGCTGGCCGGAGCGCGTTCCATCTGCCTGGATGCATATGGGGCGGATTCCAGCGGGAAAAAGTATGACATGGAAGTCCAGCGAGCCGATAAGGGCGCTGACCCGCACCGGGCCAGATACCATTCCAGCGTGATGGACGTGGAAAATCTGGATGCCGGGCAAAAGTTCAGTGATCTGCCGGATACCTACACTATTTTCATCATCGAAAAAGACTTTTATGGCCTAAATAAGCCGGTATATTCGATTGAGAGAATGAACCTTGATACGGGTAAACCGTTTGACGATGGGGAACATATTCTCTATGTGAACGGTGAGTACCGAGGGGATTCTGACATTGGAAAACTTATGCACGATTTTAACTGCACCGATGCAGATGATATGAATTTCAAGCTGCTAGCAGACCGCACACGGTATTTGAAGGAAAATCCAAAGGGGGTTAGCGAAATGTGCCGAGCGATGGAAGATATGAGAAAAGAATCTTTAGCCGAGGTTGCCAAACGAATGTTGGCGGACGGAACCCTTGCCCTTGAAAAGATTGCTGAATATGTCGGACTGTCTGTGGATGAAGTCAAGAAATTGCAGGCAGGGCAAAGCACTTAAGTTGATACAGCATGATTTAAGGCCGAGAATCTGACAGCAGATTCCCGGCCTTGCTTTATGCCTGCAATATGAACATTCTATGAATTGTATCAAAAAGTCCTTGACAACAAGCAACAGGTGATGCTTCTTGAAGCATTGCTGCGGAATGATGCGATGGCTTTTATTCAGCGCTGAACCCGGCCGGAAGCGTTCCCGGCGGCCAGTGCGGCGACCTCGTCCACAGATACATGGTTGAAGTCATGCTCAATGGAGTGCTTCAGGCAAGAGGCCGCAACCGCGAAGTCGATGGACTTCTGATCGTCATAGCCGCTCATCAGGCTGTAAATCAGGCCGCCGCCAAAGGAGTCACCGCCGCCGACTCGGTCCACAATGTGCACCCGGTAGGTGGTGGAGAAGCAGGCGCTGCCGGTCTCACTGGAATAGAGCATTCCGGCCCACTCATTGTCCGTAGCGGACAGGGAGCCGCGCAGAGTGACAGCCACCTTCTTGCAGCCAAACCGTTGGGCAAGCTGCCGCGCTACACTGACATAGCCCTCATGATTCAGCCTGCCGCTGTTGATGTCGGTACCCTCAGCCTCAATGCCGAATACGTCTTTGGCATCCTCTTCGTTGGCGATACACACGTCGACATAGGGCATGAGTTCTCCCATCACCTTGCCGGCCTGCGCAGAAGTCCATAGCTTTTTCCGGAAATTCAAGTCGCAGGAGATGGTAATCCCCTTGGCCCGGGCCGCCTTGCAGGCATCCAGACAGATTGCAGGCAAGCTGCCTCCGAGGGCTGGGGTGATTCCGGTCCAGTGGAACCAGTCCGCTCCCTCAAAAATAGCGTCCCAGTCAAAGCATTCCGGTTTGGCCTGGGCAATGGAGGAGGAGGCCCGATCATAAATGACTTTGGAGGCCCGCTGAGAGGCGCCCTTCTCGCAGAAATAGATTCCCAACCGCTCACCGCCCCGAACCATATAGCGGGTATCCACACCGTAGCGGCGCAGTGCGTTGATGGCGCATTGACCAACTTCGTGGACGGGCACCCGGCTTACAAAGGCTGCGTCCACGCCGTAGTTGGCGAGTGAGACCGCCACGTTGGCCTCACCGCCGGCATAGGTTACCTCAAATTTCTCGCTCTGCACCAGCCGGAGATAGCCCTCCGGATTGAGGCGCATCATGATCTCTCCAAATGTAACTGCTCTTTTTGCCACGATAATCCTCCTAATCTATCAAGAAATATTATACCTTGCTCACTGCGGCCACCAGAGCCCTGGCGGTCTGGGTAATTTTGTCAAACCGGCCCTCCTCAATCCAGGCCCGGTTGGCCAGATTTCCACCGATGCCGGCACCAACCGCTCCCGCGGCCAGAAATTCGCCGATGTTTTCCTCATTGACCCCACCGACCGCCATGATTTTCACGTGGCTGATGGGGGCCCGGACCGCCTTCAGGTAGCCCGGCCCCAGATTTGCGGCGGGGAAGAGCTTGACGATGTCCGCCCCGGCGCTGTGGGCGGCCAAAATTTCGCTGGGGGTGAGCGCTCCGGGCATGGATACCAAGTCCAGTTCCCGGGTGCGGCGGATTACATCCACATTGGTGTCTGGGGAAATGATGAACTGCCCGCCCGCCACCTGGGTCAGCTTCACCATCTCCGGTGTGGTTACTGTACCGGCGCCCACCAGGAGTCTGCCGTCAAAGGCCTTCGCCACGTCGCCGATGGCCTGGGCGGTGGACTTCCAGCTGTCCGGTGCCTTCTGGTCGTATGTAACTTCCATCAGCCGGATGCCTCCCTCATATAGGGCCTGGGCCACTTTGACGCATTTTTCACTTTCAATCCCGCGGACGATGGCAATGATCTTTTCCCGCTCCACCCACTGCAAAACCTGCTCTCTCACAAAGCTTCCTCCTTACCACTCTGTAATTGTACCGTCGTAGTTGCGCCAGACCGGGTTCTTCCAGTCTCCGCCGGCGGCCGCGAATTGTTGCGCTGTTTCTCTAACGAACTCCTCATTGATGTCCACACCTAGTCCAGGCCGGTCCACAATGTCAATAAAACCATCCTTATACTTGTAGATACTGGCGTCCTTCAGATAGTCCAGCAGGTCCCCGCCTTTGTTGTAATGGATGCCCAGACTTTGCTCCTGAATGAACACATTGGGCGCAACGCAGTCCAGGTTCAGGCAGGCGCCCAGCGCAATGGGACCCAGCGGGCAGTGGGGGGCGACGGCTACATCATAGGCCTCCGCCATCCGGGCGATGGTCAGGCATTCGGACAGTCCCCCGGCGTGGGATAGGTCTGGCTGAATGATGTCTACATAGCCGTCCTCAAACAGCTGTTTATACTCCCAGCGGCTGAACATGCGTTCACCCAGCGCAATGGGGGTGGCTGTGTGCTGGACGATCTCCCGCAAGGCCTCGTTGTTCTGGGGGAGCACCGGCTCCTCAATGAACATCAGCCGGAACTGGTCCAGCTCCCGGGCCAGCACCTTGGCCATCGTCTTGTGGACACGCCCGTGAAAATCTACTGCGATGTCCATATCGTAGCCGTAGAGTTCCCGGATGACCGCCACACGCTCGCATACCCGTTCTACCTTTTTAAAGGAGTCTATCCAGTGCATCTCCTCAGTGCCGTTCATCTTGATTGCCCGGTAGCCCTGTTCATAGGCCTCGGTGACGCTGCTTCTGATGTCACTAGGCCGGTCGCCGCCGATCCAGCGGTAAACCTTCAGCTGGTCGCGGCACAGGCCGCCCATCAGGTCATAGACGGGGGCGTTGTAGAACTTCCCCTTGATATCCCAAAGGGCCTGGTCAATTCCTGCGATTGCGCTCATATACACTGGACCGCCGCGGTAGAAGCCGGTGCGGTACATTGCCTGCCAGTGATCCTGAATCCGCATGGGGTCCTTACCAATTAGATATTTGGCATACTCCTCCACCGCGGTGCGGACAGTGTCCGCGCTGCCCTCTACTACCGGCTCGCCCCAGCCGCAGAGTCCCTCGTCTGTATCTACCTTTAAAAACAGCCAGCGGGGTGGCAGCTTGTACAGCGTCATCTTTGTGATTTTCATATCACATTCACCTCAAATCGTTTTATCCTTGCAGCTGGAATGGGTACTTTGGATGCTCTTCGGGGTGTTCCATAGGACTGCTGCATTCTACGGAAAAGCCAAGCAGCGGTTCGGTCTCGAAAAAGTCCCAGCGGACGGGTCTTGCCATGGCCCATCCCTGCTGACTGGGCATTACGCCGGCCTGGACCATTTGATCGGCAGCTGCTCCGAAATTCCTGACCCGGTAGCTGACATGCTGGATGCCCTCTCCGTGCTCCTCCAGATAAGTCTTCCAAATACTTTCTCCCTCTGTGGGCATCATGAACTCAAACTGGATATTGCAAAAGTCAAAGAGCGCGATTTTCGCGGCAAAGTTTCCATCCCGTCCAAAATACTTCCGTCCGTCCCGGAGAGTCTCGCCTACAAAGCTGGGGTCACAGCCAAAAACCTGCTTCATACCGGCAATTGCCTTGTTCAGATCCCAAACACAAATTCCGATTTGATTCATCTCAACAAATTGATTTTCCATGCTGTTCTCTCCTGTCACGCGATTCCCATCATTCTGGGGATAAACAGGCTGATGCCGTCAAATACCGTAATAGTCAACAGGGTGGCAATCAGCGGAATCATCCATGGCATGCACCACTTGGCGATCTTTGAGACCGGATGGCCGGTTACCGAATTGAGCACATACAAGGAGTAGCCCACAGGGGGAGTCAAAAGCCCGATCATGGCGTTCAGAACCACAATCACGCCGATGTGGGTCATGTTTAGGTTAAAGGTAGCGGCCAGGGGGAGCAGAAGCGGGGTTAGCAGCATAACAATCACAGTGCAGTCGAAGAACATGCCCAGAATCAGCACCATCAGGTTGATGCACAGCAGGATCACGATGCGGTTGCTGGTCAGGCTGACGAAGAAGTTCAGCATAATAACATCCAGACGCTCATAGGATACAATAAAGCTGAAAATAGTGGCCGCCACAATCACCAGCATGATGGGCATGGTGTTGTCAATGGTTTCCATCACGATGTCAAACAGCTTTTTCAGAGAGAGTTCCCGGTATACCAAGCCGGAGACAATCAACGCGTAGAGGATTGCCACCAGAGCTGCCTCTGTGGGGGTGGCCTTGCCGGTCCAGATGCCGCCAATGATAATCAGAGGCATCAGTATAGCCAGAACGGATTTCTTAAAGGCGTGCAGCCGCTCATGCAGCGAAGCCCGTTGACTGGAGGGGCTGTTGGTCTTGATAGCCATATACCGGCACATAAAGCACAGCACAATAGCCATAAATACGCCGGGCAGGATACCAGCCATAAACAGCGCCCCGGTGGAGGCTCCAGAGTAAGTGGCGTATACCACGAAGGGGATGGAGGGCGGGATGATAGGGCCAATGGTGCCAGAGGCGGCGGTTACGCCGATGGTAAATCCCTCGTCGTAGCCGGAATCCCGCATGGCTTTGATCTCAACCTGTCCCAGGCCGCCCACATCGGCCACGGCGGAGCCGGACATACCGGAGAAAATCACGCTGGCCAGCACATTCACGTAGCCTAGGCCACCTTTGAAATGGCCTACCAAAGAACGGCAGAAATCAAAGATGCGGTTTGTCACCGAGCCGCTGTTCATCACCTGAGCCGCCATGATAAAGAAGGGAATTGCGATCAGGGTAAAGCTGTTCAAACCGTTCATACACTTCTGCGCTATCATCAGCAGCGACATGTCATTGATTACCAGGTAGAGGACCGAGGGGACCAGCATCGACATATAAATCGGCACACCAATAAGCAGCAGAGCGAAAAACAACATAAAAAATACGGCCAAATTCATGCCTTCTCCTCCTTATTCAGCCTTTTCACGTCCTCCACAATCATCTGTGCCGCACGGATTGCGCCGCCGGCCATACTGATGGGAAAAGCGATATACATCCATGCCATAGAGAACCGCATAGCGGGCATGATATTGCCGGCCTGAAACTCCATCGTTTTAAGGCCCCAGTAGACCAGGAACAGGAAAGTAACGATGGAAATGAGCTGAACGATAATGTCAAAGATTTGTTTTTGCTTGTGGTTCAGCCGGTCTACCAGCATGGTCAGCTTCAGCTCCTCCCGCTTTTTCAGCACACGGGGCAGAGAGGCAAAGCAGGCGTACATCAGGAACAGACGGGAAAGCTCTTCCGTCCACACAAATCCGCCCTTTGGTGTGGCCCGCAGAGCAAGCTGGAGCAGCACGGTAAGGAACAGGCCAAGAAACATAATAAAGGTCAGTGCATCGTCAAAATGGTTCCACAGCCAGACTAGCGCTTTTTTCATCTGCAAATCTCCTTCCGCAATTATAAAGGCGGCCCGCCTATCTTGAGTATTCAGGACAGACGGGCCACTTCATTGATCGAATCAAATAGCAGGTCAGCCGTTGGCCTCGCACCACTCGACGGCGGCGTTGCGGTACTCCCACCAGCTATCGTACTCGGGGGCGGTGAAATTCTCCTTCAGGAACTTATCGGCATTGTCAATAAACGCCTGCTTATCCAAACCGCTGTCGGGGGTGATGACGGTCATATTGTACTCGCTCTCCAGCTTGTCGAAAGTCTCCTCGGTCGCCTTATTGACGGATTCAATGGACATTTGGGCCTCTTTCACAAACTTTTCGGTCAGATAGGCGCGGTCAGTCTCAGCCAGGCCGTTCCAGAAATCAGCGTTGAAGATGGACCAGGACAGAATCAGGGCGTGTTCTGTCATAACCAGATAGTCCTGAACCTCAAACAGGTTGTAGGTCTCGATGTGGGCGATGGGGTTCTCCTGTCCGGAAATAGAGCCAGTGGACAGGCCCATATAGACCTCAGCCCAGGCCAGAGGCACTGGCACACCGCCGATAACGGAGACATAGGACTGGCTCATGGGGCTCTCCATGGAGCGGATCCGCAGACCGGCGGCGTCCGCAGGCTTGTAGACGGGAGAGTTGATGGTCAGGCAACGGAAGCCAGGGGAAACGGCATTTACTGCGACGGTGTTGGTGGCGGAGGTAATCTCGGCGTTCCAATCCGCCAGGGCCACCTCGTTGAAATATTTCAGCGCGATCTCGTAATCGGTGAAGGTGAAGGGCATCATCCAGCCCTGACTGCTGGGTACGTAGCTCTCGTAGTAGCTGGTGTTCATCATGCCGCCGTCCACCGTGCCGTCACGGATCATGTCGAAGCCCTCCTGCTCGGTGCCCAGCACGCCGCCGGCGGTCATGGTGAAGGTGATGCGGCCGTTGGTTTCTTCCTTAATCTCATCAAACAGCGCCGCATAGGCGGTAATGGTGGGGTGATTGTCAGGCAGAACCGCATACCACTTGATATTCAGCTTATCGCCCTGAGTGATGTCGGCCGCGCCAGAGGGGGAGCTGCTGCCAGAGGGGGAGCCGCTGCCAGCAGAGCCGGAGCCGGGCCCGTTGTTTGTGTTCGGGGGCCCTCCGCCGCAAGCGGTAAGGGACAGAGCCATAGTCAGCGCAAGCGCCATAGCGAGAAACCTTTTCATGATGATCCTCCTTAAAATTATGGCATTTGTTTTAGTACATAGTATAGAAAATAGGTTGTTGAAAAATGATTGTCCTACCTCTGGGATACAAATGATTCTACTGCCAGATTGCCCAGTATTTGCCAGCCGTCTCAACAAAGCAGTTCAAGGCCCGAGGATTTCACGTCGTGAGGATAATCTTCAAAAGCTTGGGCTCTTTGTTGTAGAAGCGGTCAAACGCGGACTTTCCTTGCTCCAGCGGCATCTGTTCGGCCAAAAAGGGCTCAAGGTCAATTCGCTTCGACGCGATCATGGACAGACAGGTGTCATATTCTCCGTTGCTGGCACAGCTGCCTTGCAGACGTATTTGGCGTGTGATGCAGTATTGAAGGGGAAATTTAATCTCCTGCCCAATGTTGCCGATGGCCACCACGCAGCCGCCCTTCCGCAGACTGTAGATCGCATTCTGGACGGTGGGCTCCAGGCCTACTGCGTCAAAAGCCAGATCAACACCTCTGCCGCCGGTGAGCGCATGTACCTGCTCTGGGACGTTGCCGCCGTTAATCAGGTCGGTTGCCCCCATTTTTTCTGCCGCAGCCAAACGTGCTCCGTCCAGATCACTTACAATAATGCGGCTGGCTCCACTGGCCTTAACCGCCTGCAGCGTCATCAGTCCGATGGTTCCACAGCCGTTAATCAGCACCAAGTCCCCCATCTGCATGGGAGAGATAGCCACTGCATGTACACCGATACTCAGCGGCTCCACAAGAGCAGCCTCCTCGTAAGAGACGTTTTCAGGCAGAGCGTAAAGTGTTCGCGCCTCAACGGCCACATATTCTGCCATAGCGCCGTGCCGGCGGTACTCTCCGCAGGATACTCCCAGTACTTTTCGATTGTCACAGAGATTGATCTGCCCCTTACGGCAGAAACGACATTCGCCGCAGTATTCCGTGGAATCAAAGGTTACGCGCTGTCCCACGCTCCAGCCGGATACATTTTTCCCAACTTCTGCAATGTCGCCGCTGGCCTCGTGGCCCATGATGATGGGCGGAATCCGGCGTCCGCTCTTTCCGTTGCTGCCGCCAATATCGCTTCCACATATGGCGACCGCCCGCACCCTTATCAGGACCTGTGTGTCTGTGATTTGGGGAATTGGCCAATCCTTCATTTGAAAATCCAGGTATTGCTCCATGACCAACGCCCGCATCATTCCTACCATAAAATTCCTCCTTCACTTCTGTATTCCGCCAGCTTGTAACATGTAGGACAACATGATTAGAATTTAGCAGATTCATTTGAGAAAGTCAATAAGCAGCCCTTGAATTCTCTTTTCCGAATAGAATTCAAGGGCTGACTTTGTATGTATTGTACAAATTGTGTGCTATCCATGTATGCTATCTTTAAACATGCTGGCATATCTCGCCTTGTTAAATTTCCCCATATCCTTGAAAAGTGCGAGGGCGCGCTTTGCATCCCGCGCAGCAATGGCCTCATAAATTCCCTGATGGGTAGCAAGGGCATAGGTAGGGCTGTCCCGAACCCGATTCATCTCCTGAAGGATAAAGAACAACTCGCTTTGGCAGCTGTGATAGGCCTTGATTAGCAGCTTACTGTGCCCGCTGTCCACAATAGCCATGTGAAAATCCAAGTCCGCTGTGGTAAACTCAACCGAATTGTGGGCCGAATTCTTCATCCTCTGTAACGCGTCGTAGATTCGGTCAAAGTCCTCTTGTGTTCCATATTCAACCGATAGCTGAATGGCACGGTTTTCAACACAGGCGCGTAGCTCGCACAGGCTCAGATAGTCATCCTCTGATATTTCCAAAAGGTCGCTGCCCTCAGCTGGGGCGGAAAAGTTGTTGGGGTTGCAGACAAATGATCCCAAACCGTGGCGTGTGATGATCATATTCCGGCTGCGCAGACTTTGCAGTGCCTCTCGTATTACAACCCGGCTTACGTTGAAATCTTTGGCAAGTTGGTTTTCTGAGGCTATCTTGTCCCCCTCTTTCCAAACGCCCCCTTGAATCAACCCCTGCATCTGCCTGATTACATTGTCTACTAAATTACTCTTTTCGATTTTCTGTATAGCGGAAGGATATTCCATACAGACGCCTCCGTATTTATGATATTGTATTATACGCTCTGAATCCTGTTTTGTCGAGTTGTGTTTTTCATAAAACGAAGGAAGGGGTCTATTCTTAAAGTCCCCAAGTAATTTTCTGGTGGAGAGGGAGGCCCAGTCCCAGCTCTGTAAGGAGATGGGCATCTGTCACACTGTTTTTCTGACATTTTAATGCCGAAGGCTCTAAGTCGTGTAAAATGGAAGCAAATAAGCTGGGGAGGCATTTTTATGAAGAAGCAAATTGGCACAAAAGAAATCGAAGCGTTTGGAAATCATCTGCGACTGGAGGAGCGGAGCACTGGAACCATAGAAAAATACCTGCGGGACATCCGCGCATTCGCCAAATGGCTGGGTGAGCGCCCATTGGATAAAGCAATCGTTGTGGCCTGGAAGGAGTACCTGCGGGCAAAGCGCTATGCGGCTTCTAGCATCAATTCTATGCTGATCGCGGTGAATCAGTTTTTCCGTTTTCAGCATTGGGATGAGCTGCGGGTCAAAACTGTGCGGGTGCAGCGCCAAATATTCCGGCGGCGGGACAAGGAACTGACAAAGGAGGAATATGTCCGCCTGCTGGAGACAGCCCGGGGCTCAGGCAGGGAGCGGCTGGCCCTTTTGATGGAAACCATCTGCGCAACCGGCATACGGGTGTCGGAGGTCCGGTATATCACGGCGGAGGCGGTGAACGCAGAGAGGGCAGAGATCAGTCTGAAGGGCAAGATACGTACGATTTTAATTCCCGGGAAGCTGCGCCGGAAGCTGCAAAAGTATGCCAAAAAACAAAAAATCGTCTCCGGTGAGATATTTCTCACCAGAAACGGAAAGGGACTTTCACGCAGGCAGATCTGGGCCGAGATGAAATACATTTGCGGAAAAGCGGGCGTGGCCGCGTCAAAGGTGTTCCCCCACAACCTGCGCCACCTGTTTGCCAAAACGTTCTACAAGGCCTGCCGGGATGTGGTCCAGCTGGCGGATGTGCTGGGACACTCCAGCGTGGAGACCACTCGAATTTACCTCATTTCCACGGGAGATGAGTATGTCCGGCGTATGGACAGGCTGAATCTTATTTTTGACGAAAATAGTCACAAAATAAAAATTTTGTGACTTGAACTGCGAAAATACTTTCCCGCCCCCCAAAATTTACTCCATTCTACTACATGAGCTTCCAGATTGCAAGCCCATTTTTGGAAAAAGTCATGTCAAGCAAGCTGGTCCCCTGAGACCGGCTTGATTTGTCATGTCTACTTTTAATATGCGGAATGATATTTATACTATTTCAGACTATAAAATTGTGTTTTTTTGTTTTTTTCGAGACTAAATTTTTATTTTATGATTAGTTGGCGGCGCGGGAGGGTATGAGGGATGGCAGAGGTGAACGCAAAAGCGAACATTGCGGCACTGCCGCAGGAAGAAAGAGAATTAGCGTTAACTCAGGACAGCATCGACGGTTATTTGGAGTATCTGCGGTCAATCGGGCGTGCCCAGGGCACCCTTGACAGCTACCGGCGAAAGATTAGGCGGCTTTACCAAGCGCTGCCCGAAAACAGCAAATTGATTCGGCGGGATACCTTGCTGCAATGGCGGGACAAGCTGGCGGAGGATGGATTTCCCGCGGGGGCTATCAATCAATGCATAATCGCCGCCAACGGTTATCTGGAATATATGGGCGCGAGGGAGTTTCAGGTAACTGATATGCTGAGCTCTACGCCGTCGCCTCAGCCGGAGCTGACTCGGAGTGAATACCTGCGGCTGTTGTCGGCGGCCCGGCTATTGGGGCGGGAGCAGACCTATCTTCTAATAAAGGTATTTGGCAACTCCAATCTCCCTGTTCAGGATCTGAGCCGGCTTACTGTGGAGGCGGCCTATGCCGGGATGCTGAGTGTAGGCCGCAGCGGGTGCAAAAGCTCGAAGGAAATCATACGCTTCCCAAACCGCGTTTGTCAGGAACTGCTGGATTACGCCCGGCGCAGCGGAGTTCAATCCGGGCCGATTTTCCGTACGAGAACGGGGAAGCTTTTGGACCGTACCAATGTAACCGTCTCTATCCGGCGATTGTGCGGTGCGGCACAGGTGCCGGAAGAAAAGGGAAGCCCCCGCTGCCTGCGCAAGATGTATCAAACCACCAGCAAAAGCATTGAGCGCAACATCGCCCTGCTGACAGAGCAGGCCATGGAGCGGATGTTGGAGGAGGAGCAGCTGACCGTCGGGTGGGATAAGCAGCTTCATTAAATTTTAAGCAGCATAGAAGTGATATATTTCATGAAAAAGAAGATCAAAAGTCAGGACAAAGAGAATCATATGGTTTTGCTTCGCCGCTTGACGCTAAGTCTGGTCATCGGATACCTTGCGGCGGTAATTCTCTTCTACTTCCTGGCGGGGGAACAGCTTCATCTCCGAGAGTCCCGGGGCAATTATCCTCTGCCCGAAGCGGACAGCGGCACGGTGGAGCTGGTTTCCGGGAGTGTAGTGGAGCAGCAATTTTTTGCAGAAATCCAGCGGCTGGAGCAAATTGACATCCAGTGGGGGACCTATTACCGGCCCAACGCCGGGACTGCTCTGGTGGAGCTGGTGGATTTGCGTTCCGGCGCGGTGCTGTTGTCCCGGAGCTTTGACGCCGCCGGAATCCAGGAGGGCGGGCTGACCACGCTGACGGCGGATACGCCTCTTGAGGGGCTGTATCAGGCGCCGCTTCTCCTGCGAATCACCGCCGACAGCCAGCCGGGCAGCGCTGTCTCGCCGCTGATGAACACCCAGGGGCAGGAGGAGGACTGGGGGCTTAGCCTCAATGGAGCGCCAACACCCGGTATACTCTGCTTTGCTCTGTCGGGCACGGACTACATATGGACAGGCCTGCACTATTGGCAGTTTGCGGCGGCGGGGCTGGCTTTGCTCCTGCTGTTTATTGCCGTGGTCTGCCTGCGCGTACGGAGCGGAAAGCGCAGCTATGTGGTCAACGCGGTGATCGCATTGCGGAAATACAAGTTTTTGATTCGTCAACTGGTGGCGCGGGACTTCAAAACCAAGTATAAACGGTCGGTACTGGGGATGTTCTGGAGCTTTTTAAACCCGCTGCTTACCATGCTGGTGCAGTATTTTGTGTTTTCTACCATCTTCAAAAGTGACGTGCCGAACTTTGCAGCCTACCTGATTATCGGTACGGTCATGTTCAACTTTTTCAGCGAGGCCTGCGGCATGGCGCTGGGCTCCATCCTGGGCAATGCCGGCCTGATTACCAAGGTCTATATGCCCAAATACATCTATCCATTGACCCGGGTCATGTCCTCGGTGGTAAACCTGGTGATCTCGCTGATACCGCTGCTGATCGTATGTGTCATCACCGGGGTGGAATTCCATAAATCCGCTGTTCTGGCGGTTTTTTTCCTGGCCTGCCTGGTTATTTTCTGCCTGGGGCTGGGAATGCTGCTGTCCACCTCCATGGTGTTTTTTCGGGATACGCAGTTTTTGTGGGGTGTGCTCAGCATGATGTGGATGTATGTTACCCCCATTTTCTACCCTGAGACAATCCTGCCGGAAGAATTCAAACTCATTCTGCGGATTAACCCCCTTTACCATTTCCTGAAAAACACGCGGCTGTGTATTTTGAACGGAATATCTCCGGAGCCGGCGGTCTATGTACAGTGCCTGCTGATCGCTTTGGGCGTGCTGCTCGCCGGCGCGCTGGTGTTCCGCAAGGCGCAGGACCGCTTTGTGCTGTATCTGTGAGGTGGCTATGAGCAAAACGATGATCGAGGTTTCGGACGTGTCCATGCGCTTCCGGATGAACAGCGACAAAATCATGTCGCTGAAGGAATATGTGACCACCGCGCTGCGGGGAAAGCTGAATTATCAGGAGTTTACGGCGCTGGATCATGTGTCGTTTGAGGTGAAAAAAGGGGAGACGCTGGGGCTGATTGGAAGAAACGGCGCGGGGAAGAGCACCATGCTGAAGGTGATTTCCGGGATTTTGAAGCCGACCGAGGGCAGCGTGGTGTGCCGCGGAAACGTGGTGCCCATGCTGGAGTTGGGGTCTGGGTTTGACATGGACCTGACGGGAAGGGAAAACATCTTTTTGAATGGCGCTATCCTGGGCTACAGTGAGGAGTTCCTGAACGCGAGGTATGACGAGATTGTGGAGTTTTCCGAGCTGGATCAGTTTATTGATACGCCAATCAGGAACTATTCTTCTGGAATGCTGGCCCGGCTGGCCTTTTCCATCGCCACAGTGGTCCAGCCGGAAATCCTGATTGTGGATGAGATTTTGTCCGTAGGAGACGCGCAGTTTCAGGAGAAGAGTAAAAAGCGGATGCTGGAGCTCATGGGCGGCGGCACCACGGTATTGTTTGTGTCGCACAGCATTGAGCAGGTCAAGGAGATGTGCGGGAGGGTGGTTTGGTTGGAACAGGGTAAAGTCAAACTGATGGGGTGCTCAAAAGAGGTCTGTTCAGAATATGAGAACACCAAGTGACAGGAGGGCGATTTTATTATGAAGGGAATTATCCTCGCGGGCGGCAGTGGGACACGTCTGTACCCGCTGACGATGGTAACCAGCAAGCAGCTGCTTCCAGTGTATGATAAGCCTATGATTTATTATCCGCTGTCCACACTGATGTTGGCGGGAATTCGGGAAATCCTGGTCATTTCCACGCCCCAGGACATGCCCAACTTTAAGCGTCTTCTGGGAGACGGAAGACAGTTTGGTGTTCAGCTGAGCTACAAGGAACAGCCCTCGCCGGACGGACTGGCGCAGGCATTTATCCTGGGAGAGGAGTTTATCGGAGGAGCCCGGTGCGCAATGATTCTGGGCGACAACATATTTTACGGAGCAGGGCTGACAGCCCGTCTGCGGGCGGCGGCGGCGCAGGAGCACGGCGCTACCGTATTTGGGTATTATGTGGACGACCCTGAGCGGTTCGGCGTAGTAGAGTTCGACGGGACGGGACAGGCAATCTCAATTGAAGAAAAACCGGTATCCCCGAAGTCCAACTATGCGGTGACGGGGCTTTATTTTTATGATGAGAAAGTGTGTGAACGGGCAAGGGCACTAAAGCCCTCGGCGCGCGGTGAGTTGGAGATTACCGACCTGAACCGCATCTATCTGGAAAAAGGCAATCTGGATGTAACCCTTCTGGGACAGGGCTTTACATGGCTGGATACAGGAACTCATGAGTCCCTTGTAGACG
>OFFZ01001125.1_pt1 | contig 15164 bp, 10 predicted proteins | sample 1521631 | NCBI WGS metagenome assembly OFFZ01 (sample SAMEA3504102, study PRJEB24116) | mouse gut metagenome | biome: mouse gut; feature: mouse-associated habitat; material: faeces | place: Denmark | collected 2011 | reverse complement strand
TGTTCCATATACTGGGGTATATTTAACCAACGATACCCGCATTGCTTGCACTTTCCACGAAACGCTTCTGTACGAACATATACATCACAATCAGCGGAAGGATTACCAGCAAGGAGCCTGCCGTCAGTATAGACCCCTGGTACAGTGTGCTTTTTGTATTAAAAACAAAACTTGCAGGAATTTTGCTTCCAATTGCCGCTATGGTATTCTCCGGGTCACCTGACACGTCAAGCAGCTTCACCATCAGATTCAGCTTATTTGACACAAACAGATTTGTGTAATATGTGTCATTCCAGTTCCATACAAAGCTCAGCACACCAACAGTGATGATTCCGGGCACTGCGTTAGGCATAATGATACTGAAAAGCGTACGCAGGAAGCTGCAGCCGTCCATATGCGCCGCCTCCTCCAGCTCCCTGGGCAGCCCGCGGAAGAACTGTCGGAAAATGAAGATATACAGCCCGGCTTTCAAGCCCATACCGAAAAAGTCCAGAATATATACTACTATCGGCTTTCCCAACATGTTAAGCGGAGATCCTGTTATTGCTTCAATAATCCCAAAAATATCAAAGCTACGGAAGAACAGGTACTGGGGCAGCATCAGCACGGAAGGCGGCACCACGATAGTCAGGATAACGATGGCGAAAAGCTTCTGGAACCTCTTGGAACGCAGCCTGGCAAAGGAATAGCCCGTCACCGCTGCTGATAAAATCTGCAGCAATACCTGCAAAGCTGTAGTGCCAATCGTGTACAGCAGCGCCTTAGGATAATTCAGCATCTTAAACGCCACAATCAGATGCTCCAGGGAAAACCGGGAGGGAACCCAGGTGGAAACCGGGTTGCCCACTTCCTCCGGCGACATAAAAGTAGCAGAAATCATCTGCAGAATGGGCATCAGAATGATCAGTCCAATGCAGAGGATCAGTGCGTACCGCAGAATGGACATAAAGATATGTCCTCCCTTACGTTTCATCCAGAAAATCCATTCTTCCCGCGTCTTGGGCAGGCGCCTGCCCTTGAGCTGGGCAGCATTTCCGGTCTTGCCCTTTGGCTTAGACTTAGTCATTATAGAACACCACCTTTCCCAGAATCGCAGATACCACTCCCACCACTACCAGTGTGCAGAACAGGAAAGATACACTCATCGCCGCACTGTAACCATACTGGGCATTGCCGAATCCCGTCTGCCGAATCGTTTCGATTATAGAAGTCCTCATGAGGTTGTCGGTGATCGTGTAGATCACGTTTGTCAGGATCAGGGGAGACACTGTAGGAAGCGTTACCTTCCAGAATGTCTCATAGCCCGTGGCTCCTTCCATCTTGGCCACCTCATACATGCTGGGGCTGATTGACTGCAGACCTGCCAGGAAAATCAGAATCTGCACACCGCTCAGCTTAATGGTCTCAAACACATTGGTGATAACGCCCAGGAGGGTGGAAATCAGATCCATGGGAAGTCCCACGCCCTCAATCAAAAACTGCACCACCATCATTGCACCGGTCATGCTCCCGGCCGCTTCACTGCCGCTCTCAAGCCCTTCCACAGCCACACCTGCCAGCTCCACACTGATCAGGTCTGTGGCAAGCACAATGGGCAGGAAAAAAAGCACCCTGGCCGCCCCGCGGAACTTAAACTTGCCGTTGAGAAGCACCGCCGCAAAGAGCGAGAAAAAGATAATCAGTACCGTGTTGGGCAGCGCCTTGGCAAATGTGGTAATCAGCTCCTGATAAAAAGTTGCATGGGTTCTGAGCACATACACATAATTGCTTCCCCCCACCCAGGACTGCTGCACTCCTGTGGTATCCAGAGTAATGTCGTTAAAGCTGTAGATACACACTTCCACCAAAGGCTTCAGGAAGAAGAACACCACGCCGATCAGCCAGGGTGTCATCATCAGCAGCCCCCATCTGTCCTGCCTGCGGTAAAAGGAGGATGGCTTTTTTGTTTTCTTTTTTGTTTCCTGCATTCTCTTCACCCCCCTATTCTGTCAGCAGGTAGCTGCGCGCCGCCAGCTCTCTGCCCTCGGCAGAAACCTTCTTGTCCCCATAATTCACATACACGGTGACGCCGTTCTCGTAAGTTACCTTCACCAGATTCTCCGCCAGAGTCTCGTGGGATGCAATCGTACTTCCCTCCACCTTGTCAGCGAAAGCTTCGTACTCCTGGTACAACTGCTCTATGCGGTCAGCCCAGTCACGGTAATTAATGGAGAGATAGTCCGCATATACAGCATACTTCAGCTCATCCATCTCAGCATCCATCACATAGAACTTGGGATTACTGCGCGTCTCAATACATTTTAGCAGCAGATCCGACATATCCTTCTGTGTCTGGTAATTCAGCGGCTCCGTGGAATAAGATACACAGCCATCCAGCACCAGCTGCAGGAAAGGAATGTCATAGTTAAAAATTGTATACTCTGTGCTTCTGGTGGGAAGATCACTCATCCTCTCCACACTCCTCCAGGCATACTGATAAGGTGCTTTCACCACCACGCTGCAGCTCTCCTGAAGAGTGCTCATGGCAGCCGCCACCTTCTCTATGGCCGTATTCCGGCTCACAGGTGCTTTTTCATTATAGTCTGCCACCAGCTGCATTCCCATATCCGTTACCGTAACTCCTGTGGTTCCCAGCTTGTTCAGACCCTTTACCGCTTTCTCCATATATGACTCAAGATAGGCAGGAGAAATCAGGTAGGGAGAATCCAACATCATGGTTTTTACGTTGAATCCTGCCACAGGAACCTCTGTCAGAATTGCATACTCATTGCTCAGATACCTGCTGCCGTACTTCTTGGCATAGCGCTTGTCGCTGCCTTTCTCGAACATGTCATAGGAAGGATAGATGCACTGGAACGCCACATCCGGGTACAGCCCATATCCCAGACTGGCAGCCGTCTCCACCAGAGCTTTATAACTGGACTTGCTTCCCTGGCTTCCCTCCAGTTTCACACTGGAAAGATTTTCATGCCTCTGTCCCCCGTCCAGCCAGCCGTCCAACTGGACATTTACATTGGATACACCCCGACTGCTCAAGTCGTTCAAGATAGCCTCTGTTTCCTTGAAAGTGGTCAGATCCATGACTCCCTGATAGGGAAATCCCAACATGGTCTTGTACTCCAGGGTAGAGCCAAGCACTTCCAGGTAGAGAGCCGTCTCCTGCTTCTCAAGCGGCTTCAGCACGCCCTGTCCAATCAGGTACTCCTGGTAGGCATGCGCCAGACCTGTGTAATTATTCTCACCGGCACCAGTGAGCAGTTTGTACCGCACCTGGATGCTCCCTGAGAAGGTGTCTCCGGTAAACTTATTCACATTGACATTTGTCGATTCAAGTGTGGCCACATTCTCCTTTTCTGTTATGTAAAAGCGAAAATATGCCTTATTGTAATCGTCCATCTTACCTGCCACCTGGACATTGATCTCCGCCATTCCCTCACCATTCTCCACAATGGCCAGAACGGCATAATCTTCATACACCGCACCGATCATGGGCATGTTGGCAAAATAATCCGCATTGGGAAGGTTCATAACATCCATCAGAACATCCTTGCCATATATACGGCTGCTATAGTCCACAGCGTACTTTAAGCCATTGTTGAAATTAATCACCGCACCGCTTCCGTCCGGCACAACAAAATATCCTTCCTGTTCGTCGTCGGAAGAAAGCAGATAAGGCAGGAGCGTGACAGCGTTGACAATCACGTCCTCATTGTTGACCGTAAGTCGATCTATGGGCACGCGCACCACCAGATCGCCGCCGTCCAAAACATATTCCACAGCCGCCTGGATCTCCAGATTGCTCCACTGGCTCTCATAGCCCCACTCTGCGTTGTCAGCCTCAAGATCCTCCTCCGTGTACTCGCCCAGCTCATAGAACCTCTCATACAGAAGCTTAATGGTGGACTGAGTCAGGTTTGTATCTTTGGTTCGCGTATAGCGCCCCTCATACAAGCGGTAGTAATCCTGCATCCACTTGCGCTGCTTTGAATCCAGATGATTAAGCACCAGACTCTCCATACGCTCCTGGGAGATATACTTCGGCACACAGTCCACAGAAAGCTTATCTTCCTTCATTGTATAGAGGATACGAATCCCGTTGTCAATCTCCTCGTATGTCATCTGTCCCAACTCTATGGCCATGGTATAATTGACCTGGGACTGAGCGGAAGTAGCCTTTGAATTCAAAAAATAACTGATGATAAAATCCGATTTCTGGTTTGCCTTCACGCTGCCGTTGCCGCTCTTGCCATCCATAACCTTAGTCTGAATCGCAATGCCGCTCTGCTTATCCACCAGATACAGCAAAGCATCCTCCCTGTCCAGGTACAGCTCTGCCTGATCCGACTGGGCTACCTTCTCCATGCCTGCGGTCTCCGCCCTGGCGGACGTATAAGCATGGACAGTCATGGAAGGCATCAGTTCCACTGCAAGGAACAACAGGGCAAACAATAGTGCAGTTTTCTTTTGCCATAATCTTCTCATTCTCTTGCCTGCATCCTTTCTTTAACCTAAATCCACACGCCGCCTAAAAATAGTGCAACACAATCTCCCTCCCCACAGTCTGGACGAAAGACACCAGCTCGCTGCCCATGGACACCAGCATCAGTATGACAAATATTATGATCACCAGTGCGATTACGGTAAATATAACAGAAGCAATCCCCTGGAAAAATCCATATCCATGTACCGATACAAGCCCAATAAAGCCGTAAAAGACTATGCCAATGATCGCCAGGCTCATGCAGAAATTCAGCAGAGGGGCCTCCTCCAGGGAAAGCACATGGGAGAGCACCAGGTAAAGGGCCCGCAGCCACATATACGGATACTGCGCGTACATGGCCACCATGAAGATCTCCTTAAAGCTTCCGCTGCCGTTGGTAAGCACCGACACAGACCAGTTTGCCACACACAGAAGCACCGTCTGAATCAGCACCCCCGCCATGGTCATCCATATGTTCATGTAGCGCGGATCTATCTTTGTAAAAATCGCACCTGTGTAGGACTGGCACAGCACACTCAAAAGCATAAGAATAAACAGAAAAGTAATACACGCCGGCAGACTTCCCTTGTTTTCATACTTAATGTCACTGAACGCCTTGAAAGGCTTTCCCATCATATAAAGCGGGAAACGGATGCCCTCGTCCAACACACTCTTCCACCATTTTTTCAGATCAAAACTGCTAGCCTTTTGCATAACCGTTACCTCCTTTGCGGTTGCTGCGTACACGGCGCAGCACTTTGACCGCCACGATCAGCACTGCCAGAATCACCACTCCGGCAGGGGCATATGCGCGGATAAACTCTTCCCGGGTCTTCTCAAAGGCCATGGAGTAATAGTCTGTGCGATAGATATCTTTCAGATACCTCTCGGCCCCCTTATAGTCCCCTTCCCAGTAGAGTTCCCTGCCAATGGCATCCTTGGCCACGGTGCAGTTGTTGTTCATGGCAAGGGCCTGGCGCCAGTATTCCACCGCACTCTCCCTGTCGCCCTCCGCCTCCAGTTTCACAGCTTCAAAAATCGCTGCCGCATAGTTGGTGGGTCTCATAACAGTGATAGAACGGGAAAGACTGTCCGCTACCAGAACCTTGTTGCTCTCTCCCATCCAGCGCACACTCACCGGCGTCCGGAAACATCCATCCTTGTCGCCGCTTCCGCCAAATACAAAGAGAATATTGGAAGACTGATCATAGGTAAAGATCCTGTTTCTCAGAACGTCAAGCACCATGTACATGCCATAGTCATTACAGTCGATATAAGACAGAGAAGAAGGTCCCGCTGCCTCCCCTACTAAAGTGTAATTTACATCCCCCTGGGGTTCCATTCCCTGCCAGTTCTCCGGCATGATGTCATCCCCGTTTACATTCAGCAGACGAATGGGATTCTCCACTTCTGTAGAACGAATGGTGGAGTATATGAATCCCCTGTCACTGATGGTCATGGAGGTATACTCTGTGGGCAGCAGAAGGGACTGTCCGCTCCGCTGCTCTTCCGACGCGATCATACGGAAAAAGAGATCTATGGGAGATACCGATATGGTGGTAGTTCCAAAATAGCGCTGGAACTTATTATCGGAGCTCACCTCCAGAATTCCCTCGTAGATATTTGTCGCAATAATGTACATACGATCCAGGCTGTCCACTACAATCTGGGTGGGCTTGTAGGCCACGCTCAGATCCAGACCCTCGGGCATGCCGTAATTCTGCAGCAGATTGTAATCCCTGTCAAATATCAGCACGTGACTCTTGTCCGGCTCACACACATACAATGTTCCTTCTTCAGTCACATAAATACCCGCCGGATTGGAGATGGAAGCATCGCTGCCGTTCACATCCTTGTAACTGGAAAGGACATGCTTTAAGTTAAAATCAAAATCCAGTACCAAAATCGCCTGGCCTGTGGCCACATAGATCAGATCATTTCTGACGAACATGGATGTCAGACTGTCCAGGTTGTCCACCCCTTCTATGTCAGTGGAATGATAAACTTTTTCCACCTCATAGGCCACCGGTGCTTTTTTGTTTCCGTATACGGATGTAACGGTGTAGTTTGACGTGCCTTCCGCAGAAACAGTCAGGGGTGCTGCCAGCGCCATAAGCCCTGTCAGCAGACAAAGCAGATATTTTTTAATCTTTTTTCTCATATTCACCCTCCCTTAATCCTTCATACCGGAGGTAGCCATTGTTTCCATGACATTGCTCTGGGTGATGATAAAGATCAGCACCGGCAGCATGAATGTGAGCAGGGAAGCCGCCGAGGCCATTCCCTGACGCGCTATGCCGGTAGATGCAATACGGGAAAGCATGTAACTCAGAGGCTTGATATTCTCTGTGTACAGAACACTCCCCCCCGTATTTCCCCAGAGACTCTGGAATGTAAAAATGAACACCGTCATCAGCGCCGGCTTCACCACCGGCAGAATGATGGTAAGCAGCGTTTTAAAATAACTTGCCCCGTCAATCTTTGCCGCCTCAATCAGGGAATCAGGAAGCATCTCCATAAAATTCTGCAGCAGATACAATCCCAGGGTAGATGCAAAGGAAGGCAGAATCACCGCCCACAGGCTGTCCATAAGCCCAAGTTTGGTCAGAATGATGTAGTTGGGAACAGCTGTCACCGCACCCGAGAACATCAGCGCGTACACCACAAGGCTGCTCATTAGCTTTTTCCCGCGGAAATCAGATTTCGCAAGAGGAAATGCAGCCATGGCAGAGAGCAGAATCTGTCCCAGACAGCCCAGTACTACCAGCGCGCCCGTGTTGAACAAATACCTGGTAAAAGGCACCAGGGAATCACTGGCATACTCCAACAGGTCCTTGAAATTACGTCCCGTGGGATTCTGGGGCAGAACCGTGGGCGGATAACGGTACAGCTCACGCATGGGCTTGAAAGCATTTCCCACCATGAAAAGCACCGGAAACAGAGCAAACACTGCAAAAAGCGCTATAAATATAAGTAGAAATACAGTTCCTCCCACACTGCGGTTGCTGCGGCCCTTGGTGAAGTAACGCACAAACGCCTTATAAAAACCGCCGGTGGCTCTGATCTGTTTAACCCATTTTATCATATTAAGTCCCCACCTTTCGCAGAACTTTCTGGATCAACCTGTTGCATCCGACCATCAGGGCAAAAAGGACAACCGCTATGGCGGAGGCATACCCCATCTCCAGACGAGTGGTACCGTAATCGTTCAGGTGGTCCACAATACTGTGCGTGGCATACCCGGTGCTGGGGAAACCTGTCAGCGCGGACCCACTGATGGAAAAGGCGCCCGTAATGGCCATAATAGCGCCGAATAAGAGCACGGGTTTCATGGAAGGAAGCACGATATACCAGAGTTCCTGCCATCTGTTGGTAATCCCATCCACCATACCTGCCTCCTGAAGAGAGCGATCCACACCCTGAAGTCCGGCAATAAAACTAAGGAATCCCACACCGAAACTCATCCACAGCTGCACTACCAGGATAAGTGTCATCATATAGTTGGCGTCATGCAGCCACAGGATGGCGCCGTCCGTTATACCCATGCTCATAAGCCAGGCATTGGCAAAACCGGTGGAGTCGTCCGCAAAAATCAGTGTCCAGATCATATAGGCGTTACCTGCCAGGGAAGGCCCATAGAGGATAACCGTCATAACCACCCTCAGCTTGTCAGGCAGCTCGCAGAGCATCCAGGCCATGGTGAAAGAAAGCATGTATCCCACCGGCCCCACGATCACTGCCATGATAAAAGTATTCTGCAGAGCTTTCAAAAACAGATCGTCATTCAGAAACAAGTCAATATAGTTGTCCAGGCCCACAAAACCGGGAGTCTGAATTACATTATAGTCTGTAAAACTCATCACTACGGAAAAAAGCACGGGCACCACTACAAACACGATGAATACGAGTGAAAAGGGCAGTATCATCAGATAGACTTCCTTCTTCGTTCGCAGCTCGGTAAGAAGCGGAACCTTCTTATTTACTGGTTTTTTGCTCATAATATCACTCCGTTTCCAAACCATATTCCTCGCGTTTCTTGGTAATCTCCGCATCCAGTGATTCCACATACGATGCCAGCGTATCCAGCGAATCCAGGCTGATATCATTGATTACTGCATAAAACGCATTTTCCAAGTTACGGCCGGTCAGGTACGAACCAGGAATCTGACGTATCTCCCGCAGCCAGTCGAGACTTTCATCCAGCACCTCTGCAATCTCCACCGGCCAGGAAGTCTGCTCAAAAGACTCCAGATTTGCCACCATATACCTGCCGGAGGATCCAAGCACCGCCTCCATCTCACGGGCATAACCGGTCTGAGTATCTGCGGAAACCCACCATTTGATGAATTCCCAGGATGCATCCTGAGATTTATTGCGCTCCACCGTGGACTTAATCATAGCCACTGCGCTGGTAGTCACCGGAATACTGTGATCCACCGTGCCGTCTTCCTGCACCGTGCCCGGCACAAGGCCGATTCCCCATTTTCCGCTGATCTCCGGTGCGGAAATGCTCAGGGTGTTATAATTGGAAATATCTATGATCGCCAGAGGTACACTGCCCAGACGGAACCTGGTCACAAAATTGATGGTGGCCGAAAAACCATACTTTGTATAGTAGTCCGTCCATGCCTGGAAACAATCTACGGACTCCTCCCCAAGCAGCAGGGACTCTGTTCCCGCCTCATTGTAGAGCTCTGCTCCATTCTGATAGAGCATGGATAAATACACACTGTTGATGGCTTTGGAGCTTCCCACTCCGGCAGCGGCGCCCAAGGTCTGCAGAGATTCCCTGTCCAGGTACACCTGCATGTTATATGTAGCCAGGGAAGGAATGATACTGATGAGATCATCCCATGTGTTGGGCACCATGATTCCGTACTGGGCCAGAATGTCCTTCCGATAGAACATCACGGGGAAACTCATCTGGTCAGGAAGTCCATAGTACTTGCCTTCAAATTCAAAACAATTCACTGCCGCATCCGAGAACATGGCGGCTGTCTCCTCAAAGTCGTCAAACTGGGAAAGGTCATAGGCAGCTCCTCTGTATCCCAGCTCCATGGGAAGTGTGTTGGAAAGACCGATTGCTACATCAGGCCCTGTCCCTCCAGCTACTGCCGTCATAATGATGGAGGCATCCACCAGCTTTAAGTCTACCGCAATATTGCTTTGGGATGTAAAGCTCTCATTAATCAGACGTCTGAGAACATCCATCTGGTCACGTCCCGTAGAAATCCACACGGTAATGGTATCTTCCACCTGCTTGGCTCCACCTTCTGCAGCCACATTATAATCGTTAGTGAAAGAACCTACAAAAGAAAGAATCTCATGCTTCAAATTCTGGAAGAAATTTCCCTCCGCTTTTGGAAGAGAGTTTCCCGACCCCTGCACTTCCAGCCAGTCAATGGTAAGTGCCTGCTGGGACAAAGTAAGTACTGCCGAACCAAGCGATGTGATAGAGTCCGCAATAGATGTCACCTTGTCCGTAATCTTACTGGGACGATCCGAGATCTCCAGAAGCATTTCCGCCGCCCTCTCTATAGAGGCGCTTACGTCAGTGGTGCCGCCGGTGATTTCCGTCACCATCTCATAAACAGTCTGCAGACGCTCTCCCGCATGGCGCAGCTTATCGGTGAGCCCTGGAATACGCTTGGTCAGCTGATAGTCCTGATATAAGGTAGGAGATGTTCCTGTAATGGCTGTTATGGTGTAATAGATTTCAGAAATCTCATCAATAGTATCCTGTAGTTCAATAGCTACATCAGCATAACTCCCCAGAGCACAGGTCATGCGTATGGTATTTTTTCCCTTTTCCAGGTAAAAATACAGATCTTCCCCTGCAGCAGACTGAAAGTATCCTGTCTGGAATGCAGAAGAATAAGCAAATCTCACATCCTGTGCCTCCACATAGGGAACCTTGCCGTTGACAGAGACTGCGCGCACTGCCGAGAAACCCACGCTCTCCTTCTGTTTATACCTGGAGGCAATGCGGTACAGACCGCTCTGCGGCACTTCCACCTCCCACTCCAGCCAGTCACCGGCCATCTTCCAGCCACTGCCCCCAATGGTATTGAGCACAATGTAAGTGGGATCATAAGGCTCGGTCATTGCAGAAGTACGGTCATTGCGAGGGTAAAAACTGGGATTGGACTTCAGCACCGCATCTTCCCCCTGGATACGGTACGCCCCATCACTGATAATCTGAGCCCCCTCTGCCTGTTTCTCCCCAAGCCAGGAAGCGTAATCCGGCAGATCTTCCGCCGGACGAACCGTGATACTGCGAATCAGAAGCCTGTCTTTCACAGCCTGGAAAGACAGCGTATTGGTCCCCTTCTCAAGAAAAAACTTCAAGCCGTTTTTGTCCCCATAATATCCTTCACTGTCCGTGATGGACACCGTCTGCCAGTCAGACACCTCAATCTGGGAAGGGAAGGACTGGTTGCCCTCCATCTGCTTATAATCCTGATTAATATCGGCGTACATCCTGTAAAACACCAACGGAGATACCTGGGCATAAGGCACTTCTCCGTTGAGAAGAAGGTTCAGCTGAACATCATTGCCCCCGTCCGGCATCACAGCATATTCCATATCAATTTGGTACATACCTGATGTCTTGACATCAACATTCCAACTTATTATTCCGCTGTTGCCTGTCAGCACGGAGTCCCCATCCACCGAGACATCCATACCTTCGGTTCCTGCATAGTCAACCCCTTTTAAAACCACTGTATCCTTACCGCTCTCGGCGGATGCATGGCTGTCAAGATACTCTCCATAAGTATCTGCGGTAACATATTCCGGAACCTTTCCCTGCAAACTGCTTTCCCTTGAGGCCTCAGCAGTTATGACAGGCATGGCAGGCATACAGGAACAGGCCAGAATAAGCGCTAACGCCATCAACTTCTTTGGAATGTCTTTCTTCCATAATATATTGCGCATAGTGCCATCTCCCATCCATCATTAAACAAAAAGGGGGGATCTCCGCACCGGCAAAGAACCCCCCGTTTTTAGTAAATACTAATCGTTTGTTTCCTCAGATGACTCTTCAGAGGATTCCTCGGATGACTCCTCAGAGGATTCTTCAGAAGAATCTTCGGTAGACTCTTCAGATGACTCCTCAGATGACTCCTCAGAAGATCCCTCGGTCGACTCTCCAGATGCTCCCTCAGACGACTCCGCGGAAGATCCCTCGACACCTTCAGCATCCCCTACTGGATGGTACACATCTTCGGTAACATATCCGGCCTGGATCATCAAAGTCATATCCTGGTTGTAGAAAGATTCCATGGAAGAACGTATGGAAGAACCAGAGTAGAACATACTGTTAGGGCTCAGCTCAAAGGCAAGGTTGATGGAGTTGAAAGGTTCCCAGCGCTCTCTGGACAGGGAATAGAAGTACAGATCCTTGTCAAGACCGTCCTCAAGCCATGTACAGGAACTCTGATCCACTTCAGTCTCAGGCTCCGGCTCATAGGCAGCCATCTTATCATTCCATCCCATCCACTCCATAACCATGCTCATGGCATGCATGGGATTTACCTTCTCCTCAATCCCCTTCACCATACAGATCAGCTGACCGTCATAGTAGGTGGCGGCATAGTTGTCGCTGAGGCTCAGGTATGCATCCTCCTGGCCAACCTTGCTCTCATCAATAGTCACATTGCTGCCCCAAGGATAAGGAACAAATCCCAGGTTAAATTTAAAAGCAGGACCATCGTCGGTGCTGTTAATATACCATGCCTGCCATCCGGCCCTGTGAGCCATAGCCACTGTGTTGCCCGCGCTGAAAGTTCCGTCTGCATAGCCGCTGGCCTGCCATTTTCCGGTCTCAGGATCAACAGGAGGAACCGGCATCAGATCGTTCTCCAGACATTTTGCGAAGAACTCCTGGGTCTCCAGAAAAGGTGCGCTGAGATAATTCAGCTCGCCGGAGGGATCCAGAATAATCTCACCGTTGGCAGCAGTGGCAAACAGCATCCAATAGTAAGGAGGTACATACAGGGGATACTCATCCTCGCCCATCTTGTTCTTCATGTCCATCAGATAGTCAAAGCAATCGTCATAGCTCCACTTACCCATCTGGAACATCTCCGCAGGAGTGTACTCCATATCCAGATCCTTGATCCAGTCAGCATTGTAGTAGAGACCCTCGCCGCCCATACCTGTCTGGAGTCCCCACTTATGTCCCATCCAATCCAGGTGGCCGGTCTCCTTAAAGGTAGTGTCCGCTGTCAGATCCTCTGTGAAATCATAGAGAATACCGTTGGAAACATAGGTATCCATCATCGTGAAATAAGAGTTCATGATATCTGCCACCGGCTGACCGCTGGTCCAGTTCAGAACGATCTCATCGGCCATATTGTCCCAGTTATCCGTAGGCATATTTACCAGCTCAAGCTTCACATTGTACTTGGCCTCAATGTAGTCCTTCATGTCCTGCTTCTCAGCCCGCTCCCAGTCCTCCAGATCTTCATTGTCAGGATCCAGATGGACAAAGTTGTTGTGCCTCAGCAGAGTCAGTGTCACACCACCCAGGTCGTAAGCAGGATAAAGTCCGTCGCTTCTGTCATCCCCGATGCTGGACTCTGCGCTAACTTCTCCGCTGTCTTCCCCCCCTGAGGACTCCTCGGAACTGGAGCTGCCGGAAGAACTGCCGTTTCCGGCGTCGTCATTGCCACAGCCGGCCAATGACATGGACATCATGCAAACGGACACTGCACATGCCATTGCCTTTAGTACCTTTCTTTTCATAAAACTACCTCCTTAATTTATGACTCCTTGCGGAGTAACTAAGTTGCTTTGCAACAATTGTTGCCATACTCATTCCGCCGCTTTGAAAAGTGGCACAAAAAATAATCCTGCTGGTCTGTCTTTCAAACGCAGTTTGCTTTTCTCTCTGCTCCAGCTATTCTATTATCATAAAGGAATAATGCCGCAAAACGAAAACTATACTCTCCTGACGGACGGTTCCCCCTCTCTTGCCGCCTGTCTGAATCATGCCCCGGTTTGTGCTATGTAATTAGGATTTGCCATATTGATCTGCTTCATATGGATATATTAACTTATTTTGAACATTTTGTCAAATTTTTTTAAAAAATTTATGTAAAATGCATTTTGTCAATAGTTATGCAACAACTTTTTGAAAAAAATTAGGCCAGATTCTTTATTTCCTCTTCAAAGAGTTGGGCGGAAGTCTTAAAACCCAAAATCCCCCTTGGGTAGTTGTTTATCCAGGTTTCTATAAAATCTATGTCTTTATCCTGCTTTTCCTCGAAATCCTCCCCTTTTGGTATATGGCGGCGGATAAGGCGGTTACTATTCTCGTTTGTGCCCCTCTCCCAACTGCTATATGGATGACAGTAGAAAAGAAATGTTCGCTTTTCCCCCTCACGCAAGACGGACCGTTCCAACCCCTCATAGTCTGCAAACTCCACCCCATTGTCCACGGTGATACTTCTAAAGACTTTGGGGAACATATCCCCCCATTTCCTTTCTAACCGGTCCAGGGCTTCCACTACGCTTGCCGCCTTTTGGTCTGGCATCTTAATGATGATTTCATCCCTGGTCTTGCGCTCTGTTAATACAAGCATACATGACTTTGTAATACCCTGCTTTCCCTTTACCGTGTCCATTTCCCAATGTCCAAAGGTTTCCCGGTCCTTTACTTCCTCCGGGCGGTTCTCTATGCTCTCCCCGGCGGATGCCCTTTTCTGTACCTTTACTTTCTTATTGTGCTTTTTCTTCTTTCCCTTTATCGGCAGGTCCTTATTGGTTAATTTAAGGAAAATGCCATTGTCTATATATCTATATAAAGTCCTCACACTGATAGAGGTCTTAAACTCAATCCCACTTTGGGCCGCTGCGGCCAATGCGGCTTCCGGGCTGTATTTATCATTTACAATCTTATCCTCTATGTATTCAGCTAAAGGCATATCATTCCCTATTTTAAGACTGCGCCCTTTTCCCTGGGCGTTCCAATCATGTGTTTTTTGCCCCAAATCGCTGCTATACCTCACTTCCTCGGTATAGTCACTATTTCTATGGGTATACTCTCCCCTTTTTATTTCCCGGTATATGGTACTTCTGTGAACGTGCAAATACGCCGCAACCTCCGGCACCTTATGGCCGGAATTAAGCATTGTTTCCATTTTTATCCTATCATTTTTAGTTAAATGCTTCCCCATGAAATCATCCCTCCAAAAGAAACGGACACGGAAAAAATCCGTGCCGCCCAATGTCCTATTTTTATACATCCTCTTTAATCTCTTCCCGGTAAGTGATTTCAATGGTGATGCAAAACGCATCTTCTAACGAATCATAAAAATATTTGTCCCTGCCGCTGTCATATCGTACTATTTTATAATTTCCGCCGGAAACCTCCGCTTCAATCTTCTGGATAGTTCCGCTTTCTATCAGCTTTTTTACCTTTGCCCAGATTGCCTGTCTGATGGAATGCTACCGCGGGAACCTGAAAGAGGTGAAGGCGCTTTCCTATGGATTGTACATCAGTTTTTTTCCCAAAATGATGCAGGGGCCGATTGCCCTGCCGGGAGAATTTCTGGAGCAGCTTAAGGAGAAAAAAAGAAGCTTTGACTGGGAGCGAATTTACAGAAATCTTTATCTGTTTATTCTGGGGCTTTCCAAAAAGGCGCTCCTTGCGGATACTTTCGGAAAAGCGGCGGATTTC
>OFFZ01001124.1_pt1 | contig 15185 bp, 10 predicted proteins | sample 1521631 | NCBI WGS metagenome assembly OFFZ01 (sample SAMEA3504102, study PRJEB24116) | mouse gut metagenome | biome: mouse gut; feature: mouse-associated habitat; material: faeces | place: Denmark | collected 2011 | reverse complement strand
GCTGAATATTTATCACCAGGCGTATATGTAGAGGAATTTGATTCAGGCGGCAAACCGATGGAAGGCGTTGGTACAAGTACGGCCGGATTTATCGGCCTTGCAGAGCGGGGCCCGGCGGAAGGAGTTCCGCAGCTTGTAACCAATTTTGCAGATTTTAAGAGGAAGTTTGGCGGTTATCTGTCTGAAAATGAGTATGGGGAATACCGGTTCCTTGCCTATGCAGTGGAGCATTTCTTTGTAAACGGCGGCTCCCGCTGTTACATTTCCCGTGTCGCTCCAAGCGATGCAAAACCTGCCCATGCAAAAGTTCCGGCGATGGAATCCGTCCTTAGGGTGCGGGCAAAGAATCCGGGCTTATGGGGAAACAGCATGAGCGTTGTGGTAACGCCGTCAAGCAAAGCAAAGACACAGATTCTCGAGGAGCTTGACACGGCAGACGGCAAGCAGTATTCGGTAAAAAGTTCTGCGGGATTCCATCCGGGGGACGTGGTGGTTTACAAGGACATGACCAATGTGGTATACAACCGTGTCGTAAAGAGCCAGGATAATATCATTGTATTTGAAAAAGAATTTGAACAGGACGTGGTGGACAAGAACCTGCTTCCCAACAAGGTAATCTCCACCTGTGAGTTCAACCTGGAAGTGAAATACGACGATATTGTTGAATTCTACGAGAACCTGTCCTTCAACGTGTCTATCCCGAATTATGTTGAGAAGAAGACGGCAAAGTCAGACCTGATTATTACAAATTACATTGGCAACAAGAAGAACGAGCCAGTCGCTCCATTTGACGAGATTGCAGGAGAAGACCCGGAGAAGGCTTTCTGTGTGATCCCGTTAAAGGGCGGCAGCAATGGCTCTGTGTCCAATATCAGTGCGGCAGATTTCATCGGCGTAGACAAGGGAGCCGGAAAACGTACCGGTATCCAGGCGTTCTTAGACAATGACAACGTGTCCATCATGGCGGTTCCGGGCGTGGTAGACCCCAATGTACAGTTAATGCTGGTTGCCCATTGCGAGAACCTTGCCAGCCGTTTCGCGGTTCTGGATATGCCAAGGAACGCCAAGAAGATGGACGACATTATCGCCCACAGGGAAATCGTAGACAGCAATTACGCCGCTATGTACCATCCGTGGCTGGAAGTTTTCGACCCGCTGGATAAGAAAAATATGGCGATTCCGCCGTCAGGATCCGTAATCGGAATCTACGCCCGCAGCGACAATTCCAGAGGCGTACATAAGGCTCCGGCAAATGAAACGGTCCGGGCATGCGTGGGGCTGGACTGCCAGTTTAACAAGGGCGAGCAGGACATCTTAAACCCCAAGGGCGTCAATCTGATCCGCTCCTTCCCGGGACAGGGAATCCGTGTCTGGGGAGCGCGCACAGCGAGCAGCGACCCCAGCTGGAAGTACATTAACGTCCGCCGTCTGTTCATTTTCATTGAGGAAAGTATCAAGGCGAACACCAACTGGGCGGTCTTCGAGCCAAATGACGAGGTTCTGTGGGTACGGGTGAAACGGACTATCGACGTATTCTTAACAGGACTGTGGAGATCGGGAGCCCTTGCAGGTTCAGCGCCGTCAGATGCATTCTTTGTCAACTGCGGCAGGAATACCATGAGCCAGGATGATATCGACAACGGAAGGCTGATCTGCGTGATTGGTGTTGCACCGGTGAAACCGGCTGAATTTGTAATCTTCAGGATTTCACAGAAGACGGGCGATTCCGTGTAAGTGCTGTCCCTAAATAGAATTAGTCAGAAAGGAGCGTTGAGAAGAGATGGCAAGTACCCCATATGGAAAGTTTAGATACAAAGTGGAAATTGACGGCCTGGAGGCAGGAGGTTTCTCGGAGGCGTCCGGGTTTGACGCGTCCATCGACGTAATTGAGTACCGCGAGGGCGATATGGTGCAGACACCCATGAAACTCCCGGGACTGAAAAAATATGGAAATATTACTCTGAAACAAGGCGTTGCGGATTCCATGGTTATGTATGAGTGGATGATTGCAGGCGTGGAAGGCGAAGTGGAGCGCAAGACGATTACCATTACGATTCTGGATGAGACAGAGACTGCAACTGCGTCCTGGCAGGTCATCAATGCATGGCCGGCGAAATATACGGCGCCGGATTTCAATGCGACAGCTTCAGAGGTTGCCATTGAGACTCTTGAGATTGCCCATGAGGGAATGACAAGAGTATCATAGAGATAAAATGAGACGGGCTTTGGACGGTCTGGGACGATTTGTTTCAGGGAGCGGCCAAAGCGTCGTATTCAAATGGACATATAGGCCCTGATGCGTGTTTGAAAATGCATTCCTACAATCTGCCGCAAACTGGGACGGCATCTTGCAGAAAGCATTTTTCAAACACGCTCTGGAGCCGGAAAGCAAAGGTAAGACGGATGTTTGAGACAGAATTTTCTTTTGTACTGCCCAAAGGTTATATGGACAGGGACGGAAATCTCCATAAAGAAGGAAAAATGCGTCTGGCTACGGCTGCAGACGAGATTATACCTCTTCGTGACCCAAGGGTACAGCAGAATCCGGGATATCTGGTAATTATCCTGCTCTCCCGGGTCATCACAAGCCTTGGGACTATGCCGGCAGTAGATACCAAAGTCATCGAGGGGCTTTACACGCCGGATCTGGCGTACCTGCAGGATTTATACGAACGCGTGAACCAGGCGGAGGTTCCGGTTTACCGTACCGTCTGCCCTCATTGCGGGGAGGAGATTCAAGTGCCGGTAAATTTTATGGAAGCCGGGCTGTAAATCTGTATCCGGCTGACAAAATTTACGAAGAAGCGGCATTTGTCGCCTATTACGTGCATTGGAGCAGGGACGATGTGCTGAATCTGCCCCATAGAGAGCGTCTGCGGTGGTGTAAGGAGATTTCCAATATTAACAGGAAAATCAGCCGAGAGCCTCCCAAAAACGATATTTTTAAAATATAGGCAGATGTGCCGATATGGAGTAAATCATACAAAGCAAGGTGAAGAAAGATGTCAATGCAGAATAATCTGGCGAAAAGTACAAAGTTTAAAGTGATTCTAAACGGTATGCCCTTGGGTTTTTCCAAGGTGTCGAATATTTCCGCCACCATGGAATTTGAGACGGTGGTGGAGGGCGGCGTCAATGATCGTGTTCATTATCTGCCCAAGCCCCGGCAGTCCATGGATAAACTGGTGCTGGAATACGGGATTGCCAGCGGGGAACTGACGAGAACCACTCTGACGGCTGGATACGAGCTGTCGAAGGGCATTATCATTATGGTCATGCCGGATTCGGGCGCTGTTCCCACTGCAACTTATCAGGCAAACTGGGGAATCGTGACAAAGTGGGAGATTGACACGCTGGATGCGACCAACAGCGGGTTGCTGATCAAGAAGATTGAGATTTCCCACAATGGATTGACGGAGACGATCAATAAGATTGGGCTGTAAGGCTTACCATCCCATAACGGAGGAATTCTATGCTAAAGCTGCGAAAACCATTTTCACAAAAAGTACAGCTTCATATCAGACAGGATTTACTACAGAAGTTGTGGGATAAGTATGTCCCGGAAGACTCTGCGGAGTATGGGCGGATCGAACTCATATACCCGGATGCAGGGGGAGGGTACATGGGAGGAGAACCCCGGCAGATTCAGATCCTTGTTAATCTTGTCCTACGAAACAGGATATTGCAGGCAGGGCTTTCCGGAGCTGGGGGAACTTTGGCTGCGGCTGCAGAAAAGATGGAGGGCAGTGTACTCCGTGCGGAAAAATGTTTCCTGACGCAGCTTCGATGTTATGACGTCAGGCTGTATCGGGCGGTGAACCGATATGTGACATTGCTTGAGCAGTTCCGAGAGGAAGGCAGACGTTATCAAAACTGGCAGAGAGAGAACCGGATGATTGAAAGGCAGTGGACGGAATATCGTCTGTTTTCTGCGTTTTCGTCGGATATAAAGAGTTTTCTGGCAGAACGTTCTGTGGAGATTCTCCGGGAGATGGAGAGGGAACTGATTCGTGTACTGCCGGAGGGTGAGTATAGAATTCTGGCGAGGCAGATTCCGAATCTGACAGAACCGAAAGAGTTTATGCTTCAGTACTTAGATGTGATGGAAGTTGAGGAAATCCGGCAGTTGTGGGAGCAGTTGGAGGGAATCAGCCAAGAGTCGATTGTAAAGATAGAGGAGGAAATCCAGCAGCCACAACGGCAGATAGAAGAAATGAATCCAAGGGATACCGGCGGGAGGTTTCGGGAGAAAATTGCAGAACTTCGCAGACGGTATGAGCATGAAGTTGCCAGAAGCTTTCATGAACGGGTTTCGTCTATACTAAGTACCGAACCATATCAAATGCTTTCCGAACCGTATCAGGAGATTGCAGATATGGTACTCGGCTTCCAACCATATGAAGAGACTGTAGATATGGCACTCAGTACCGAACCATATCAAGAAGCCGCAGATATGACGGATGTTACGGAAGAGGCGCAAGGGCTGCCGCATAAAATCCGCTGCATGATGAATTCCGCACAGATGAAGCTTGAAGCGCAAAAGGAGCAGCTTTGGCAGCATGAGGCGAAAGTTTTTGAGACTTATAGAGAGTTGTACCGGGAAACTGAGTTCCCAAACGGAACATCTGAGGAAGGATCTAGAGAGGATGTAAGTCAGTTCTCGAAAGTAATTTCTGAGGAAGAGTTTAGAGCGGTTGAGCGCCAGTTCGTAGAAGAAACCTTCCTGGATCAGTATCAGGGGGAAATGCGTGAAGAAGAACTCCGGGATATCTGCGAATGGGGCAGAGTGTTTGCGGAGTTATTTGCAAATCCAATTCCAGAAAAGCAGAAATTCAAATCAGCATCTTCAAAGACAGAAGAAAACAGGGCTTCTGGGGAGCATATAGCCTGGCATGACATGGAATATCATGAGGAGTGGACCTATCTGACACAGGAAGTCAGCCGCTATATGGAAGAGCATGGCATGGAGACATTTCTGCGGGTATGGCGGGAAAATGTTATGAATAGAAAAGAGTGGATAAGTTCCAAAGAAACAAGGCTGGTGGATGCGCCGTTTCAGAAATTGTGGGAGTGGGGAGAAGCGCTGAGGGACCTTTCAGGCCATGATGAGGGGAAGCAGGAATTGCCGGAAGAAGCGACGTTACTGGAAGAAAAGGAGCTTCGGGAATTGATTGCCCAGATGAACCATGCCTTGCAGATGAGGGAATTTCCATCAGTAAAATTTCCCGTAAGGGAATCCTATGATGTAAGTTCTTTTGAGACGGACGGGAAAGGAAATTCTTTCCGTCTTGAATATACGGACATTCAGTTTCAGTCCCAATCCATTCAGAGTCTATTACGTTATGCCAGAGAACTGAATGAAGAACAGTATAAGCGCCTGCTTGGAGAATTGTCCAGGATTACACAGATTCAGTGGAGGTTATCTCAGGGACAGGAGATGGAAGAGGAAGCCGAGCAGGCGTTAAGGAAGATGCTTGTTCAAAGGAATCGGGAATTACTCCAATCAGACAGCCAACGTAGACAGCTTGGACTTGAAGAGACAGATACCGTAGACGTGCCATATCTGAGAATGTGGGAATGGGGAGAGGCGCTTTTGCACTGCCCGGAGTATGCACAGAATGAAAATGCCGATTCCCAGGAAATGATGGAGGAGACAGAACAGACAGTTCCAGTACAGGAAAAGACATTGTCAGAAGACCGGAATAGGGAACAGGCCCAATGGATACGCCGCCAAATTAAGGAGGCGAAAGACCGGAACAATCTTCAGCAGCTGATTAGCCAGATTAACCATAGGTTAGAGATTTCCCGGAAGACGGAACAGGGGGAAGCGAAGGCAGAAGAAACGATTCAACTCACCTATGCGGACAGCCAGCTTACCGTTTCGTCGGTTCAAAGTCTTCTTCATTATATTCGGAATCTGGATGAAGAAGGGTATGGAGTTTTGGTCAAAGAACTGGCACAGGTCACAAAGGTTCAGGGCATGCTTACTTCTGGCTTAGGAATGGAAGAAGAGACTGCAAGAGAAGTGCGGCAAATGTTCGTACAGAGAAAACAGGGCAAGACTTCTCCAGCCCAAGTTTGGGAATGGGGAAAGGCGCTGCGGTATTATCCGGAACATGACCCATTGCCACAAGCACAGAAAGAGAGAAGAGTTACGCCGTCGATGGAGGAAGGTGAAGGTCAGCCCAGGACCCACTTGATCTATACGGACGACAGGAATAACCTGCAGCAGATGATTTGGCAGATAAACCGTATGACAGCGGCACAGCAGTTGATAAAAGAAAAGGACGAGCCGCACAGCAGTGGGATGATGGAAACGGATGTGCCGGAGGGAATGTCAGATTTTACGGAAGCCCGGAGTACGGAAAACGTATCGGAATCAAAGACAGAACACAAGACAGGAAATGTGTGGGACTCAGAGGAAGACCAGAGCTGGCAGACGGAGAGAAGATTTCGTCTTGTCTATGCTCCAAGTCAACTTCAATCCCCGTCAGTTCATGATTTGCTTGATTATATACGTTATCTGAATAAAGAGCAGTATGAGAGTTTGATAGAAGAATTGACAAAAGTTACTAGCATTCAGCAGAGATTGGAAGAAGCCGGAACGAGGACAAAATTAGCAGATATCAGCCAAAGGATTGTAAGGGAGCTTCCGGGATTGCCAGATGAGAAGAACCTTCCATATAAGAAGAGCCTGCCGGAAATACAGACTCTATTGGAAACGAAGGATGTACCGGATGTACAGACCCTGTCGGAAATGAAGGATATACCGGATGCACGGCTCCTGTCGGAAATGAAGGATGCACCGGATATGCAAACCCTGACGAAAATAAAGGATGCACCGGATATGCAAACCCTGACGGAAATGAAGAATTTATCGGGTGTACAGAGCCTGCCGGGTATGCAAGATTGGTCAGATTCCAGCCAGACGTACCATGGAGTAGATTATGGACATCACAGTTACAGAGAATCATACCTGGAATTGGCACACCGTATCCGGCAATATGAGGTGCAGCGCCGTCAGACAATGAAAGAAAATCTTCGGCAGAATCTCCGACAGATACAAGAATCTTATACTTACCCGAATTCGTCCGGCAGAATCCGAAAGGATATGAAAAATATAGCAGATGTAGTAAATATGATAGATCTGATAGATATCATAGATACGCCAGATTTATCAGAAGTGGCAGTTACGGCAGATAAGGCAATTACAGTGGATGAGGCGACTGCAGTAAATAAGGCGGATATGACAGTTACGCCGGAAATGGAAGACGCGGCAGAAATATCCTATCTTGGCAGAACCGCGTCCCTCCCATTGTCAATGAGAATTCGGAAAGAAAACGAATCCATGACGGCCATGGATTCTTCGGAGAGAGCATGGAATCAGCCAGAAGAAGCAGGGCAGCCGTCAGGCAGGGCAAGGCAATCATTGTCTCAAGCCCATTACGGTTATCCTTCTCAAGAACTTGCATACTCCATCCAAGCCACAGACTCATCCCAGGATGAGCAGCAAAGAACCGGACTGCGTTTACAGGAAGAAAACATACAGATCAAATCCGTACAGGAGCAATTAGGGAAAAAGCTGACAGAAGTAGAAGAACAGTTGAAAGCCGTAGAAGGCGCCGCAAAAGCAAAACAAGATGTGAGGGCATTTACCGACCAGATAAAAAGGCAGCTCTACGAGGAACTCCATGTAGAAAAACTGCGGAGAGGATTGATATAGAAAGGAGGCCGTGTGCATGGGACTGACAAAAGCAAAACTAGAGATTGAACGGGAAGTAGGCAAGAGTGTAATCGAAGTGTTGTTTAACCCTTCCGAGTACCAGCTGACAGACGGCTCCAGCTATTCCGAGAAAAAGATTCCGGGGCTGGACGGCCCGATTATCCAGTACATATCCGGCGACGCTACAGAACTGTCACTGAGCCTGTTTTTGGATACCTATGTGCCGAAATCAACGTCACTGATTTCCTTTGGACCGCCCAAAGAATCAACCGACGTTTCCATTATTACGAAACAGATTGCAGACGCCACGTCCATAGACGGAAGCATGCACCGGCCGCCAAAGGTGACGTTCAAGTGGGGTTCGCTGAACTTTGAGGGGGTGGTGACGAAGATGAACCACACCTACACCATGTTTACCGAGAAGGGAATGCCGGTGCGGGCAAAGGTAAGCCTGACGTTTAAATCCCTGATATCCCCCAGGGATACAAAAAGGAAGTCGCCTTTTGAGTCACCGGACCGTACCAAATACCGTACGCTCCGTCAGGGTATGGGATTGTGGGATATTGCCAATATGGAATACGGCGACCCGGACATGTGGAAAGTCATTGCCCGTGAAAATGGAATCCTGAACCCCCTGGACGTAAGGCCGGGGCAGGTGGTGAAACTGCCTGCGTTGTAAAATTTGCAGAGCGCACGTGAAAGGAGAAGTTTCAAAGTGGGAAAAGTAACAATGTCAAGCCTTTCAAGTAAATACAACGATTTTCTAGTGCCTGCCCTGAAAGTCAAAGTAGGCGGCTTGGACGTCATCGGAGAAAGCGATTATGCCGTAGAGTCTGTAGAAGTGACCCTGTCCCAGACCGCCGCCAGTGCGGCAGTCATAAAACTGACCAATGTATACGACTTGGAAAAGCGCAGTTTCGTAGGCGACGTCACCGGCGATTTCATCCTGGGCGAGCTGATCGATATTGAAATGGGGTACGGTTCCTCCCTGACCTCCCTGTTCTACGGTTACGTGGACGAAATCAACTATGAACTCTCGGACAATCCCTCCGTTCGGGTGACGGCCGTAGACGTACGCCGCATGTTGATGGGAAGCAAGAAAAGCAACATATCCCACACCGTCACCAGCTATTCCGAAGCATTTGAAGAGGTGGTGAAAAAATACAAGGCGGCTTACAAGTCCAAAGACGTGGACGCCACAGACAAGCTGGAAGGAGAATGCATCATCCAGAACGGCAGCGACTATGAATTTATCACAGAAGAACTGTGCCGAAAAGGAAACCGGGATTTCTTCATAGACGCAGGAAAACTTTATTTCAAGAAAATTGACGCGGAACTGTTCTCCACCGTAGAAATGGAATGGGCCCAGGATTTTATTTCCTTTCAGCGGCGGGCTTCCTTCCAGGATACTATCATCCGGATTATGGGCCAGGACACAGACAAGAAAGAAGAAGTGTCTGCGGAAGTGACCGTAAAGGCAGACGACAGCCAGAAGTCACTGGTACAGAATGAAAGTACCCAGATGGACGCAGCCGTGGAGGATAACAGCGACGCCAAGCAGATTGCGGAGCACAAGGCAGACGAGATGAAGAAACAGGCAAGACAGGCAACGGGAGTCTGTATCGGAGTCCCGGAGATAAAGGCCGGCGGCCGGGTGAAGATTGTAAAAGGAGACTCCAAGCTGATAGACGGAACCTATGACATCATGGAAGCCAAACATTCCTTTAGCAGCGACGGATACCGGACCACTTTTGAAGTAGGAGGCTGGACAAGGTGAATTTTTATGATGAATTGCTGACGGACAAACCAGAAGACAAGACCTACCCGGAGATTACGGCGCCAGGACTTTTAAATGCCATCGTAAAAGAAATCTGGGACAAAGAGCATGTGGGAATGATCAAGGTGGAGTACATGATGGGCGAGAAGGACAAGAAGACTTCCGATTGGGTGCGGGTCATGAGCGGATACTGCGGAAACGGCTTCGGCAATTACTGGCTGCCGGAAATCGGGACGGAGGTTCTGGTAGGGTTCATCCACGGAAATATGAACATGCCCGTAGTCCTTGGATGTCTGTGGAACGGCAAGGATAAGCTGCCAGAAGGAACGGCAGATGAAAAGAACGAAACCAAGGCCGTTATCACCAAAGGCGGCCATAAAATCACATTTACCGAGACACAGGATAAAGCAAAGATTACGGTCAATACACCCAAAGGGTTGGAAATCCTGTTGGATGATGAGAAAGAAACCATTCTCGTGCAGGACAAAGGCAAGGAGAACAGCTTCTCCATGGACTGCAAGAACGGCGCAGTCACCTTGAAGGCGAAAAAAGAAATCTCCCTTACCATCGGCACAAAGGAAGTGGTGAAGGCAGACGCCAACACCGTGAAAGTCGCCTGCGGCACCGTACAGTTAGACGCACAGCAGAGCTTGAAGCTAGGCGGCCAGAGCGCCTCGCTGACCGGAAGCAGCGTTAAGGTAAAGGCAGACGGAGAGCTTGGGCTGCAGGCTTCCGGCATGGCGCAGCTCAAAGGCAGTATGGTGAAGATTAACTAGGATGTGCAGGGAATGACAGAAAGGAGGCAGCCCTTATGGAACCAAGAGACAGCGTGAAAGCATTTTTAGGGACTGGCTGGAAATTCCCGGTAGGAATCGACAAAGCCACAGGACGGATACGGATGTCGTCCAACGAGGACAGTATCCGAGAGTCCGTCCGCATCATCATCGGAACCCGGAAAGGAGAGCTGCCCATGCATCCGGATTTCGGCTGCGGAATCCAGGAATATGCATTCGAGACGGCAGATTATACGACCCTGTATTCCATGAAAACCGAAATTGAGCGGGCGTTGATCCGGTGGGAGCCAAGAATCAAAGACATAGAGGCCGAAGTCAGCGACGAGCAGATCGACCAGGGCATGCTGACCATCCATTTAAGCTATGTGGTCCGCGCCACCAACAACCAGTATAACCAGGTATACCCTTTTTATATCAACGAAGGAGAGTAGTTTGTTATGGATATTCCGCAGATGGAGAAAATGTCGAAAGAGGACATTATCGGCTATATGAGGAACTGTGCAAAGCAGTATGTGCCAGAGTGGCGGTATGACGAGGAACAGCCGGACGCCGGAACCGCGCTGGTATCCATATTTGCCGGCCTGATGCATGACAACATCAAAAAATTTAATATGTCCGTAGCAGGAGATCTGTTTTCCTTTTTTGACGGGGTCAATGCGAAACTGTATCCGGCAAGCCCGGCAGAGGGATTTGTGGTCTTTGCGCTGCCCGAGGGGTATGTGGGGGAGGCGGAAGTCCCAAGGCAGACCCGTCTGCTTGCCCAGGGGCCGGACGGGCAGCTTGTATTCGAGACTCAGGAGGAAGTGCTGGTCAAGACCATGGAGCTTGAGCATATTTTCCTTGCAAAGCCCAAAGAAGATACCATCTATGAACTTTACAGTAAGAAAAGAGATTCGGCTCCCTCCTTTTTTTTGTTTCAGGACGGGGAAGAGAACCTGCAGCAGCATTTGCTGTATTTCTGTTTCGGGCGGGAACTGGAAATCACAAGCCATGCAGACGCCAGGCTGTCCTTCGTGCCAGAGGCAAGGTCATCCGAAATAGAAGGGCTTCGGGAGGCTTTTCTTGACTCTGGGCGAATCCGTTTCTTCTACGGGACAGGAGAAGTATTCTGCGGTATTGCAGACCTGACATATGAAGACGGAACCCTCTGTTTTCCGATTCAGGGAGGAGAGCAGGGAATCGCGCCTATGGAAGAGTACGGGGGGATGTACGTGATTATGGCGGAAGTGCTGGATGCAGAATATTTCTCCGGGATCTATTTCCGTGAGGCTTCTCTGGGGACAAAATGTCTGGGGCTAAGACCAGAATTTATCAACGTGAACGGCACGGAACAGGAGATGGAAGAATTTTTGGCGTTCGGGGCGAATCCTTCTGTGTATGATGAATTCTACATCGGAAGCGGGGAAATCTTCGGAAAGGCAGGTGCCCGCATCAGTATAGAGTTTGACCTTGATTTCGTCAGGATTCCTATCGAGGAAGCAGCCTCGGGGATGAAAATATCCTGGAAGCGGATTATGCGCAAGAAGGAATTCGTGCCGGAACAGGAGTATGACATTACCATCCGGGAAGTCATCTGGGAATATTACAATGGGTACGGATGGAAGAGGCTTTCCGTATCCGGGCAGTACGGCGGCATATTTGCGGTAGAGGAAGGGATGCGGGGGGTACGGCGGAAGATGGAATTCACCTGTCCGGCGGATGTGGAGCGGGCGCTTATCAGCTCCGCGGAAAATTACTGTATCCGTGCAAGGATCATCCGTATGAATAACGCCTATAAGACCAGAGGGGCGTATATTGCGCCGGTGGCAGGGAATTTTTCACTAAGCTACAGTTATGAGGACAATCCGCTGCGCCCGAAAGTGATGTTTTGCCGCAATAACATGGAGCTTAACGTCCATGGCGCGGCAGAAATGGGGCGGGAAGGATTCGCATTTCCGGCATGCGAGGCAAGGCCGGAGAAAGAAAAGACCTGCTATTTCGGATTCACACAGCCCCCTGTGGGAGGTCCTCTGAAACTTCTGTTCGTCATGCACGACACGGTTCAGGGAAAACTTACAGGGCTTAGATGGGAATATCTGACAAAAGAAGGATGGAAGGAAATGCATCCTGCCGACGGAACCGAAGGATTCGCGCACACAGGGCTGATTTCCTGGTATGGACGGGACGATAGCTGTCAGGGAAATTTGTTCGGGCAGGACTTATACTGGATTCGGCTCAGTGAAGGCAGCAAAGAGGAAGCAGGAGACAGGAAAAGAGGCGGCAAAGAAGATAACTGCCCCAAGATTGAGGGCATTTACCCCAATGCTACCAGTGTCCTTGGCGCTGAGAGCGTAGAAGAGAACTTTACGCTTGCGCCCAGAGCCGAGAAAAAGGAGATTTGGCTTGCCTGTCAGGACATTTGCAGCTTAGAAGTCCGGGTATTAGGGAGGAAGGATTACCAGCGCGGCCTGGGGCAGTCCTGGGAATTATGGACAGAGGTGGAGGAGCTTGACGCCGGCAGCGGCGGCAGGAACGAGTATGCCGCCGACTGGCGGACGGGACAGATTACCTTCCCCAAATACATGGAAAATGCCGGGCAAAACCAGATGGATGAGATTGAAATCCGTGTATCCTACCGGCACAGCCAGGGAAACAAGGGAAATGTGCCGGCAGGGAGAATCGAACGGTTAGACCGTACCATCGGATTTATCAATACGGTGTTCAATCCTATGGCCACGGTGTGCGGCCTTGACGGGGAGACGGTGATGGAGTCCGTGGCAAGGAGTGCAAGCCTTCTGCGCCACGGCAGAAGGTGCGTCTCTGCCGAAGACTACGAAGACATGGCAAGGGAAGCCGCACGGGATATCTGCAAGGTAAAATGTTTTGCAGGTTATGACGAGAAAGGCGCACGCCAGGAAGGAGCCATTACCTTGGTGGTACTTCCCGGAGACTACGGAGAGAGCGCCTATAGCTTCGAGCGCACCAGAAGGAGGATCTGTCAATACCTGTCCTCCCATATGGATCAGAACATTGTCCATCTGGGCAGGTTCCATATTGTAATGCCGGATCTGATACGGCTGGATGTAAAGGTGTCAGTAGAGCTTGCCAAAGAAGGCGAGGTCTTTGCGGTAACGAAACGGGTACGGCAGGAATTAGACAGGTTCCTGAATGCACTCCATGGGAATTTTTACGGGGACGGATGGGAAATCGGCATACTTCCGGACCAGAACCAGATCATCCACGCATTAAAACAGGTAGAGGGCGTTAAATACATCAGCCAACTGTCCCTGCGCAAATACAGAAGCGGGCGGTTCACGGAATATGAAGTCAACGAAGAACGGCTGCTGCCTTTCTACCGGCTGCCCAAAAGCGGCTTTCATGAGGTAGTGGTGGAATTTCAACAATAGAGAAAGGGAGCATAGGAGATGTTCTATGATTTGAATCTGGATGATAAATCTTACCGGGAAATCGAGGAGGACGCCATTTTCCGAATCCCGGGAGAGTGTCCGGAATGGACCAACTATAATCAGTCCGATCCGGGTATGATGCTGATCGGGCTGCTTTCCTGGCTCAAAGAGATACAGCAGTATCATATCAGCCAGATTGGAGGCTGGAAACGGCAGAAATACCTGAAACTCCTTGGAACCAGTATGGAGCATGCCTGCCCCGCAAAGGGAGCGGTGAGCGTGGAACTGCCGGCAGGTTCCATGGGCAGCCAGTATCCGATCTTAAAAGGCGCCCGGTTTTTCGCCGGAAATATGACCTTCGAGACGATACAGAAAGAATTTCCCCGTCCCATAAAGCTGATCGGGGCATACCTCCTGAACGGAGAAGCATTGGAGCAGTACGTCAATATCGGAAATGATTTGGAAAAAAGAATGCGCCTGTATCCCTTTGGGGAGCAGCCAAAGGCAGGAAACCGATGCTGCTTCGTCATGGATCGTGGTTTTGATACCGGGGGACAGACGGTGTTGACCTTTGATATCTGCACAGAATACGAGGTGGCACGCAATCCCATTGGAGCGGACTTCGTTCCCCTTGCCAAGATTCATTGGGAATACCAGTCTGAGAACGGGTGGGAGGAGCTGCCGGTGGATTTTGATACTACCTACGCCTTTTTGCAGAGCGGGAAGATTGGATTCCATCTGCCCGGTGAAATGGTGGAGGACTTGGAGTATGGCGCATGGCAGATTCGTGTAACATTGTCAGAGAATGATTACGACGTGGCGCCGCTGATCCAGAACATTTACTTTAACGAGATAGAGGTAAGGCAGCAGTATTCCTTCTGTGATTACGAAGACTGTGAGGCAGTCCCTTGCGGGGGCGGGATGTATAGGGTTAAGAGTGGAATGTATCTTGCGAAGATGGGGCAGGCAGAGATTTACGTCCAGGTTGAGGACGGTTTTGTGCAGGTTCCGGTTAAGGAGAGGGAAGAGACAAGGGAAGGCGACGTGGTTTATTCCTTTTGCTGGCAGGAGCAGACAGAAGAAGGAGGAGCCTTAAAGGTCAGGCTTGCCGCCTACGAGAAAGAATTTCGGAAACGGCGGAAAATCGGTACGGGCAAGGCATATGCCAATCAGGAATACTGGCTGGATATCCCGGATATCGTCTATGATGAATTTGAGATCATGGTCTGGGATCGGCAGGACGGCAGATTCTATCCCTACCGGCGGGTGGAAGATTTTGACGGATGTACGCCGGAAGACATGGTATACGTCCTTGATTTGGCAGAGAACCGGCTGTTGTTCGGCAACTGTGAAAACGGCATGGCCCCGGATGGGGAAATCCTTCTGCTCCGTTTACGGGTGTGCGACGGGCAGTCGGGCAATATCAAAGCAGGAAGAATCCGGGAATGCGGCGACTGTCCCGAACTTCTGGTGAGGCAGTACCGGCCGACCTGCGGCGGCAGGGA